>ENA-OUQF01000471-OUQF01000471.1-human-gut-metagenome-genome-assembly--contig:-NODE-471-length-30595-cov-21.746922_pt1 | contig 30595 bp, 20 predicted proteins | sample MGYA00237947_ERZ548826 | MGnify/ENA primary metagenome ERZ548826 (study PRJEB26490, sample SAMN05194701) | human gut metagenome | biome: terrestrial biome; feature: human-associated habitat; material... | reverse complement strand
AGGGGCTTCTGCGGTACGGAACGGGGTGAGGGGCACGGTTGGTACACGGGAGGGGAACCTGAGGTACGGAACGGGATGGAGGGCACGGTTGGTACACGGGAGGGGCTTCTGCGGTACGGAACGGGATGGAGGACACGGTTGGTACACCACAATGGGTACTGGTGTACGAAATGTACGGAAAGAAGGATTTATACACAAGATGAAGCCACACCGAAGCCAACACGCGGCAGATGAGACCGGCGTGCGGAGGAAAAGGCGAAGGAAGAAAAGGTGGAAAGGGAGAAGGAGGAAAGGGCTGAGGGATCAATACTGCCGCGGGCCGAAGATGGAGGTGCCGATGCGGACGATGGTGGCGCCGTGGCGGATGGCTAGGGACCAGTCGTGGGACATTCCGATGGAGAGCTCGGTGAAGTCGGTCAGCTGGGGATAACGGGTGTCCAGACGTTGCTTGAAGGACTGGATGCGGGCGAAATCGGACTCGACAACAGTGTCGTCATCGGTGTGGGTGGCCATGCCCATCAGGCCGTGGATGCGGACGTGCTGGTAGGAACGGCCGCCAGCATATTCATCAAGGATGGATTCAATTTCTTGCTCGGTGAGGCCGCCTTTGGTTAGTTCGGCGCCGAGGTGGAGTTCCAATAGGACGTTGACGGTCCGGGAATTGACCGAGGCCCAGTTGTCGATCAGGTCCAGCAGGTGGCGGGAGTCCACGGACTCGACCAAGTAGGCGTACGGAAGGACCAGCTTCAGTTTGTTGGTCTGGAGATGGCCGATGAAATGCCATTCGATGTCCTGCGGGAGCTGTAGGGCCTTGGCGGCGAACTCCTGTGGACGGTTCTCTCCGAAACAACGCTGGCCGGCCTGATAGGCGGTCAGAATGTCCGAGAACGGATGGAATTTGGAAACTGCCACCAGTTTAACCCCCGATGGCAGTTCCTTTTTGATATTATTAAGATTCTCTTCTATCATTCCGTAAAGGATTTACTGGAATCAAAAAAGTCTTTATTATTTGAATATTGTTTACGTCCCTCCCTCCTAAATCAGGAATCCTGTTAAAAGTGTCAAATAAAAGAGAATACTCCTAAAATTCAGACAACAAAACCTAAACAAATTCAAAATATTCATTTAGCCTGGCTTAGCGGCGGCCTTTCTGCTGCTCCCTCTGCATCTGAGCCTGCATCCTCTGGGCCTCCTCAAGACGCTGCTGCCACTTGCTCTTAGGCATCTTCTTGCCCTCGGTGGCCTTCAGTTTGGCAAGAATCTCGTCCGGATTCACGAACCACTTTCTGATCACCCAGGTCTCAAGCATCGTGATGAGGTTGGAGAGCAGGTAGTAGTAGCTCAAACCGGCGGAGAGGCTGTTACAGATGAAGAACATCATTATAGGCATCATCCACACGCTCATAAAGCGCATCGAAGCCATCTGAGGATCATCGGCTCCTGGCTGGGATGCGGTCGTGATCTTCGAATAGAAAAACATTGACACGGCCATCAGCAGGGCGAACAATGACAGGTGATCGCCGATCAGCGGAATCCTCGTACCGAAATCGATGATGGAATCGTAAGCGCTCAAGTCATCGGCCCACAGGAAAGACTGCTGACGCAGCTCGATGGAAGCCGGGAAGAAGCGGAACATCGCCCACAGGATCGGGAACTGGAGGAGCATCGGCAGACAGCCGCCCATCGGGCTGATACCGGCCCTCTTGTATAGATCCATCTGAGCCTGCTGCTTCTTGAGAGCATCCTCCTGCTTAGGGTACTTCTGGCTCAGCTTGTCGATCTCAGGCTTGATGGCCTGCATCTTGGCGGATGAGGAGTACGACTTGTAGGCGAACGGAAGCACGACAATCTTGATGAATATGGTCATCAACAGGATGATGATTCCGAAGTTGGAGATGAACCTGTGCAGGAAGTCGAACAGAGGAATGATCACGAATCTCGTGAACCAACCAACGAGCCAACCTCCCAGCGGGATGATCTTCTCGTACTTCTGGTCGAAGGACTTGAGGGTCTTGAAGTGGTTAGGACCGAAGTAGAACTCGAACGGAACCACCGTCTCGTGCTGTCCCGGCTGGAAATCCATCCTCAGACGCGCCTCGCCAGTCATCAGGTTGTGACTCTCGTCGTCCTCAGGGAAATAGTTCAGCGCGAAATCAGCCGACGCGAACTCCTGCGGAGACCTCATGATGGCGGAGAAGAACTGCTGCTGGAATGCGAACCAAGACACCCTGGCATCGACACGTTTCTGCGCGCTGCGGCCCTTGGCGATGGCCTCCGGTTTCTTCTCACCGTTGAAATAGTAGTCAAGTTTGGAGTACTGGACCTCACTCTTGTAGCCCTTCTCCATCCTCGGCATGGTCACGAAATAATCCACATCGAACGAGAACACATTCTTAGGAATGACATTCTCCATTCCCACGAACGAGAGATAATTCTTCACTGAATATGATCCTTCGGCAATCGAATATCTCTGCTCGATGTAGCCGCCACCAGCGAAAGGCAGACGCATCGCAAGCGAAGTGTCAGTCTTCTCGGCGACCACAAAGTTGAAGTCCGCGGTATTGATCGTCTCTCCGGCATATACCTGAATGTCATAGCGGCTCATCTCCGGCTTGAAGATGAAAAGTTCACCACCACCGTAGCTGCTATATTCATTGATTTTCACTGAATATGGCTGCGCACCTTTCGTGGTGAAAGCCACCTCGAACTTGTCGTTGGCCAAGGTAACGATCTGAGCCTCCGCTGAATGAGCGGCCTCAAGGAGAGAATCCTTATAGATGCTCACCGGAGCGGCGGCCACCTGAGCGACCGAAGCCGTGTCGGAGGACATTCTCTGGGCCGCCTCAACGGCGGCGATCGAGTCGGCCTGAATCTGTTTGACCAACGCTATCGAGTCCAACTGTGCCTGATAGGCGGCCTGTTTCTGATACTGTTTGTTCTGATAGAAGGTAAAGCCGAACAGGAGCAAGCCTATCAGGACAATACCTGTGATTGTGTTCTTATCCATTCTTGATTACTTCTCTTCTTCGCTCTCCTCTGCCTTGCGGATCTTTGCCTCAAGATCCTTCAGTTCCTGCTTCGCCGCGTCGATCCTCTCCTGCATCTTCTGGATCAGAGGAGCGGAGTTCTTGGATGACGAGAAGAAACCTATGTTGTTCTCGTAGGTGTCAATGTCCTGCTGGAGCTTGTTGTACTGCTGCACAAGACGATCCTTCTCGCTGAGCGGCTTTCTGGAGAATCCACCGTTCCTGCCCCCGTTGCCGGAACCCTGTCTCGGAGCCCTCAAAGAAAAATCCGGGAACTTGGTCTGCATGGCCTCTGTGTAGGCTGCCTGGACGGCATCCTTCTCCTTGAACGGAACGAAGCCTATTCCCTGCCACTTCTCGACAAAGGCGCGGGCCGCCTCACGATCAGCAGTGGCGTCGCCTGAGAGGACATATTCATTGATCTCCTCGATGAGTGCCTTCTTGGCCTTGAGGTTGCCGTGGAAGTCGTTCTCCGGTTTGGCGTTCTTGTCGCGCTCGTTGAAGAACTCGTCGCAGGCGGCGCGGAAACGCTTCCAAAGCTGCTCGGACTTCTTGCGAGGCACGGCGCCGATCTCCTTCCACTGCTTCTGCAGGGCGATCAGGGCCTCGGTGGTCTTCTTCCACTCCTTGCTGTCCTTCAAGGCCTCGGCCTGCTCGATCAGGGAGAGTTTCTTCTCCATGTTCTCGTTCATGGAGTCCTTGAACTGGGTGTAATATTCCCTCTTGCGGGTGAAGAACTTGTCGCAGGCGGCACGGAAGCGGTCGTAGATCTTCTGGTTCTCCTTTCTGGTGGCGAAACCGATGGTTCTCCAGGTCTTCTGGATCTCCTCGATCTCGGTCGAAAGGGCGTTCCACTCGTTTGAGGACTTGACTTCCTTCCCGGCGATGGCCTCCACCTGCTCGCAGAGCTTGGTCTTCTCGGCAAGATTCTCCTGCTGCTTCTCCTTCTGTCCCTCGAAGTAGGCCTGATATTTCTTGTTGATCACGGCTGTGGCGGCCTTGAAGCGATCCCAGATGGAATCACGATATTCCTTTGCCACAGGGCCGAACTCCTTCCACTGCTCGTGGAGCTTCTGGAGCTCACGGAAAGCCTCGACGACATTCTCGTTCTCGGAAAGTCTCTCGGCGGCCTGGCAGAACTCCTCCTTGGCCTCAAGGTTCTTCTTGAAATCGAGATCCCTCAGGTCGCGGTTGATCTTCACCATGTCGTAGAATTTCTCCACGTAGAACTGGTAGGTGTCGTTCAGGTCACGGAACTTTGTGGCCGGAACCGGACCGATCTCCCTCCAGCGGTTCTGGAGCTCACGGAAAGCCGGGAATGTGGAGTTCACATCCTCCTGCTTCTCGACGAGGTTCTTAAGATCCTCGATGACAGCCTGCTTCCGGGCGAAGTTCTCCTCCCTCTGGGCATCCTGCTGGCGATTATATTCAGCACGCTCTTTCTTATAGTTGGCATAGACACCCTTGAAGGCGGTCTCCATGGCCTCGAACGGATTGTCCTTCACTTCCTCGGTCTGAGCCGCAGGGGCGACCTCATCGATCACATCCTCCCTTGACGAAGGCTCATCAACCTTCGCTCCAAAGCCGGCCTCGGCCTTCTCTTTTGAGAGTTTCTTGTAGAAAGCGGACTTGATGGCCTCAGCCTCCTTGTACCTCTTCATCCTGTCGTCGGCCTGGGAAAGCTTGTCGAACATGTCCGACAACTCAGCCAACGAAAGGCTTCCGAGATCAGCCGGAATCTCTCCGCCTTCCTCGGCCTGAACGGCTTCCTCGCCTCCTTCATTCGCATTCTCCACAACCTGTGGGGCCTCTTCAGCCTTGTCAGCGACCTCCTCGGCAACCTCCTGCGCCTTAAGATCTTCTACATTCTCATTGAGAGCCTTTGGAGCTTCCTCTACATCTGGGGTCACATTAACCTCAGGAATATTACCTTCACTCATAAAGCAGTTTAATTATAAGAGTTTCAACATATCCGCAAATATACCTAAAAAAACAATTAAAAACCCTATTTTTGCAAAAAGGAAAAACAATATTCTATGCGAATTGACATTCTTACAGTCGTTCCGGAACTTCTGGACAGTCCGCTGAGCCACTCGATCGTGGGGCGGGCGATCAAGAAAGGTCTGGTCGAAATACACGTCCACAACATCCGGAAATATGGCCTCGGCCCGCGCGCCACGGTGGATGACTACTGCTACGGCGGCGACGCGGGGATGGTGATGATGATCGAGCCGGTGGAGAAAATGATCGACGAGCTGAAGGCGGAGCGGGAATATGACGAAGTCATCTACATGTCCCCCGACGGCGAGCGTCTGAACCAAGGAATATCCAATGAGCTCTCCCTGAAGGAGAATCTCATCCTCCTCTGCGGCCATTATAAAGGAATAGACCACCGGATCAGGGAACATCTGGTGACCCGCGAGATCTCCGTGGGCGACTATGTGGTCAGCGGCGGCGAGATCCCGGCGGCCCTGCTGGCGGACTCCATCGTGAGATTGATTCCGGGAGCGTTGTCCGACGAGACCTCTGCCCTCAGCGACAGTTTCCAGGACGGCCTCCTCTCCCCTCCTGTCTATACCCGCCCGGCCGACTACAAAGGCTGGAAGGTTCCTGAGGTCCTGTTGAGCGGAAATCCGAAACTCATCCGCGAATGGCAGGACGAGCAGGCTCTTGAGCGGACAAGGCTTCTCCGGCCAGAGCTGCTTGGGGACTCCGGCGGAAAGCGCGGTTAGTAAGCGTTTAAGAAGCTGTTTTGATTTGTTTGAAATGTTCTATGAGAAGAAAATCCTTCAAACGAACAAATCAAAACAGCTTCTGAGGATTCCGAAAAATATTCCGGCAAAATAATTAGCAGAAGGCATTGATAGTCAACGCAAAAGACAGTTATTAACGTAAAACGTTTAAAACTTTTCCCGAAAAAGGTTTGCTTAAACGTTTTTTTTGACTACTTTTGCATCACGAAAGATGTGAGATACATCACACTCTAACGACTATGACCTTCTTTCAAAATAAGGTAATACACTACTAACTAACCGAAAAAAGTCCGCAGCGATGTGGGCTTTTTTGTTTTCATGCCCAGCACCTCTTTTTGCAAACCACGGCCACGCCATTCAGCCTTGCACGCCACCGTAGCCTATACTGCCGTGTCTGACCCTCTCTTCAAATGCCGGGTAGGCCACACAACTCTGCACTGCACACGCCTCCGAGGCCTTGTCCTGTGGCCGTGGCTTGCAAAATTAGGAATATGAACCGAAATGAACTTGACTCTATCGATTTATATTGCTAACTTTACGTTTGGTATTGGCATCGGTCAATTCCAAGATAATTAAGTAACATGAAAAAATAAGTTGCCTCAGATTAAGAGAATATTTTCGAGGATAGATCTATTTTCGAAGAAGGAGTGTGCCGGTGGCACATGACTGATGAGAAAAGACATATAGACCGAAAAGACAATCAAAGATCACCAAGTTATTTTTTTAAAGGATTGCTAAGAAGCTGTTTGATTTGTTTGAAATGCTCTTTGATGTGAAAAAACTCCATTTTCATCCCGCTTCTTCAGCCAGATAGCACCGCTGTCTTCCTTGGAAGAAGCGGTCGAGCCTGAAGTCTTTCACTCTCACATTTTCAGACAAAAGAATCAAAACAGCTCCTAATACTAATTGAATAAAGCAATGAAACCCGCATTGATCCTCATGACGCTGGCGGTGCTGGCATCCTGCAAAAAGACTGAGGAGCCGACACCGACCCCAGAGCCGAAACCGGAACCGGAATTGGTTCCTATCCAGATCGCCACAACGATGACAAGGGCGACAGACTATGCTTTCGAGACCGGAGACAATGTCGGACTCTTCGTTGTCAATGAGCCGAACAGCCTCCAACTTAACGGGAACCATGTGGACAACAGCAAGTTCACTTTCGATGGCGCGAAGTGGAACGCCGGAAAGGAGATCTATTGGCAGGACGCGACCACAAAGGCGGATTTCTACTGCTACTATCCTTACACGTCCTCTGTGTCATCAATCACAGCGTTCCCGTTCCAGATCAGCCCAAACCAGAGCACAGAGAGCGGCTATAAGGTGTCGGATCTAATGTGGGGAAAGGTTGACGGGGTCTCCCCTACTCCAGACCCGGTGGTCATCTCTGTCAATCACAGCATGAGTTGCCTGATTGTCAAGTTAAAGGCTGGAACCGGTTGGAAAGAGGATGACATAAAGGACGCCGAAGTGACTCTCTGCGGACTTAGGACATCATCACTCATTAATCTGGCTGACGGAACGGTCACCGCCGATGGCGGCGCCACGGAAATGAAGCCCATGCAGGTCGGAGCGGGAATATTCAAAGCCCTCGTCGTACCTCAGAAAGTCTCAGACTCGGAACTCGTCCGGGTCAAGGTCGGCACGAATTCATATTCATTGAAGACCTCCATCGACTTGAAATCAGGCAGGCAGCACACGTGCACGGTTGTGATCAACCGCACCGGCGAGGGCATCAACATCGGCATCGGCCCTTGGGAGACTGACGACATCGACTACGGCGGATCGGTCGAATAGAGCGGAGGGATATTCATGAAAAGGACATATTGCTTTATAACAGCGGTGGCGGCCATGATCGGGCTGGCAGCATGCTGCCTTGAGGAAGACAACCTCAAGCCGGAACCCGCGAACGATGATCCCGGACTGATCACCATCGCCGGTGAGATCTCGCAGATCTACCAGACAAGGGCAAACGACTCCGGCTTCGCGGACAAAGATGAGATCGGTGTTTACATCGTGGACTATAATGGCAGCGACGCCGGGACACTAAGGAACAACGGCAACAGGGCGGACAACGTCAAGTTCACATTCGACGAGGCAGCCTACAAATGGACACCGGTGCGCGACATCTACTGGAAGGACAAGGAGACACACATCGATGTCTATGGCTACTACCCTTACACCTCAGTCGAGAATGTCAATGAATATGCCTTCGAGGTTCAGAAGGATCAGAGCACGGAGGCGCTGAACGGCAAAATCGGCGGTTACGAGGCTTCTGACTTTCTGTGGGGAAAGGCCGGGAACGCCGCTCCGACGGACAGGATCGTCCGCCTGTCATTCGCACACAAAATGGCCGGAGTCAGGGTAACCCTTGTGAAAGGTACGGGATTCTCGGACGCGGAGTGGTCAGAGGCGAGCAAGAAAGTCCTCATTCTGAACACCAAAAGGAAAGCCATGATTGACCTGTCCACAGGAGTTGCCACGGCAAGCGGCGAGGTCAATGGCACGGACATAATTCCTTACAGAAAGGGGAAAGATTTCAGAGCCGTGGTCGTGCCGCAGGAAATCGCCGAGGGGACGCCTCTTATCAGCGTCTCTGTGGACGGAATTCCTTACAAGTTCAGCAGAGGAATCGTGTTCGCTCCGTCCAAGCAGCACAACTTCACGATTACCGTCAACAAGAAAGCGCCGGGCGACTTCGAGTTCAAGGTAAGCGACGAGAGCATCACGGCTTGGGAGAACGATGCCGTCTCACACGACGCCACAACGAGGGAATACATCGTCATCAATGTCGAGACTCCGGGGACGCTGGACAAATGCATCGAGGCGGCGGGAAAGGATGTAGCAAAGGTCAAGAACCTGAAACTGACTGGAATGATCAACGCCAGAGACTTTGCTGTCATGAGACACTTGATGCCTATTCTTAAGTCGCTAAATCTCAAAGAAGTAAAGATTAAAGCTGCTGAAGGTGGACGAATCATTGAAGACGATGGAAGCTATGACACCAGCGCATACAACAGTGGGAACGATGACGAAATTTCTCATCATGCCTTTCTTGGAAAAAAATCACTTCTGCATTTAGTTCTTCCTGACAGCATCACACGTATCGGTTATGGAGCATTTCAAGGATGTTCAAATATCACTGGATCGCTTGTCATACCTGAAGGTGTTACTGATATTGATTGTGGCGCATTTGGTGAGTGCAGTTCTCTCTCTGGCAGCCTCTCTCTCCCTAGTTCTTTGATTCGCATCAACGGTAATGGCGTAGCTAGTGGTGGAGGCGCATTCCGTGATTGTGGTTTCAATTGCAAATTAGTTATTCCTGACAATGTTGAATATATTGGTGAGTTATCTTTCTATGGATGTAGAGGGTTGTATGGAGAGCTTCACCTCCCGGAAAAACTCGAGTTCATAGGAAGGCAGGCTTTTGGTGACGACAAAGGACTGTCTGGAAGTCTGACAATCCCAAAATCCTTGAAGACAATCAGTGAAGGAGCATTTGACGCATGTAGTGGACTTAATGGGACATTAACCCTTCATGATGAAATCATAGCAATTGAGGCAACCGCATTTGCTGATTGTAGATTTAGAGGGGAACTTGTTCTGCCAAAAGATTTAGTGTCTATCGGAAGCCGCGCTTTCGAAGGATGCGACTTCAGTGGAGAACTCACTCTTCCCAAAAGTCTATCAACAATAGGAAACAGAGCTTTTGCAAACAACTGGAGGCTCACCGGGAATCTTGAAATCCCGGAAAACATGTTGTGTATCAACGCTGGCGCATTTAGTGGATGTCGCGGCATAGAAGGTCTGATACTTCCCGAAGGACTTGAGACAATAAGTTATTCAAACTATCATATCGGTGGTGGGGCCTTTGAGGATTGTTTCGGCATCAACAAGATCGTCTGCAAGGGCACTATTCCTCCTTATATTCAAACAGGTGCGTTCGATGGTGTTTCCAAAGACAACTTCACCGTGGAAGTACCCGAATCCGCGGTGATTCAGTACCAGGCCGCGCCAGGTTGGAGTGACTTCAAGCGTATCTCGGCCTACCGAAATCTGTCCATAAGGCCTAATGTGGCTACAGCATTGAACACCAAGGTAACGAGAGACCTTGTGCTGAACGCTGACGACGAGTGGGTTGTGGAAAGCATGCCTGATTGGGTGACACTAAGCCAGAAAGAGGGTAAAGGCAAGACCCAACTCAAACTGGAATTCCAGCAGATGCCCCACGGCTCGAACCGCGAGGGAAAGATTGTCTTCAAGCTCAAAGACAAGGACTACAGGGCAACATGTTACCTTACCCAGTATGACTACACCTACGCCGAAGACGAAATCATCACACTCCACAAAGCAGCAAAGGGCAACGGGATCAACCTTGTCTTCCTCGGAGACGGATTCAATGCAAAAGACATCAGCGAAGGGCTTCTGATGAAGAACATTCAGGAAGCGGTCGGTCACTTCTTCAGCATCGAGCCATACAAGACCTACAAGGAATATTTCAACGTCTATACAGGAATAGCGGTGTCGCCGGAATCCGGCATCGGAGGTGTCAACACCATCATCTACAACAAGTTCAACACTTCAGCGAAAGGTGGTGTCACCCTTGGCGGACGCAACGGAGAAAGCGACTACAACGAAATATTCAAATACGCCTGCAAGGCTCCTACCGTCAACGAAGGGAACCTCAACAAGACGTTGATCATCATTGTGCCTAACACTAGCGAATATGGAGGAATATGCTATATGTACGACGGCGGAGAGGCCATCGCCTATTGCCCGGTGAGTGACTATGGCTACCCTCTGGATTTCCGTGGAGTCATCCAGCACGAGGCCGGAGGACACGGATTCGGCAAGCTCGGCGACGAGTACATCTACCACAACGCTTTCATTGACGCCTGCTCATGTACTTGCTGTGGCCACGTTGACGAATTCAACAGAGCCAAGGCCAAAGGCTGGTACGAGAACCTGTCACTTACCGGCAAGATGGATGAAGTGCCATGGAGCCACCTGATCTTCGATGAGAAGTACGGCAAGATCGTAGATATCTACGAAGGTGGATTCATGCACTCGCGCGGTGTCTACCGCTCGGAGTACAACAGCTGCATGAACAATGATATTCCTTACTACAGCACCATCAGCCGCGAGGCGATCGTCAAAAGGATCATGGAATATGCCGGTGAGGAATATTCATTCGAAAAGTTCGCCGCCAACGACAACATAGAGAATCTGCCTGAGACCGCCACGGCCGCCACCAAGGCATCTCCGTTCAATTTCTCGGTGTCCGGCGGAACGCATCAGCACGAGCCGGTATTCATGGGTAAACGTCCAATCCTTAAATAGCGCATGATTCAATGAAAAAGATATTCTACCTTTCAATGATTATTCTCGCCGCGGCCTGCTCCAAGTCAGGCACAGCGGTGGAGGACAGCACCGAGATCCATTTCAATTTAGGGTTCTCCGGACAAACCAGAGCCACCGCCAACACCTTTGAGAGCGGTGATGTGACCGGCCTCTACATGACAGAGTACGACAGTCAGAACAAACCGGTTCCGCTTCAGGTGTCAGGTAACGCGGTCAACAACGCTGCGCTCAGATTTAACGGTTCCTCATGGACCACGTCACCGACCCTCTACTGGGACAAGGGCGTGAAGTACGATGTCTATGGCTACTACCCTTACGCCAAACCGGCATCCGTGGACGAGTACCGTTTCACTGTCGCCACAGATCAGACTACGGCGAAGACATCGAGGGCGCTCGGTGGCTATGAGGCCTCGGACTTCCTCTGGGCGAAACAGGCCGGTGTCAAGTACCCGGATGTCGTCAACCTTACATTCAGCCACAGGATGAGCCGTCTGGTCGTCAAACTGGTCAAGGGCAAGGACTTCGAAGGTGACATGCCAAAAGATGTTGTCGTCAAGGTACATGGGACGGTGACGGACGCGATTGTGGATCTCGGCAGCGGAGTCGTAGTGAAAGACAACTACGGCAAGGCTAAGACCATCACGATGAAGAAGGAAAGCGACACTGTCTTCTCCTCCATCATCGTCCCTCAGCGCATAGACAACCGTCAACCTCTGATAGAAGTTCTTACCAGCAATGTCTCTTATCTGATGGAAAGCCGTTTCGTCTTCCGTTCCGGCATCCAGCATTCAGTCAACATCATCCTTGACAGCGACCCAGCCAAAGTCAAGATCGAGATCGGCGGCGAGATCCAAGGCTGGAACTAGCCTCCTTCGGGTGCGGAAATGCCTCTTTCGCACCCGAATAAACCGAAAACAATGTACCCGGGTGCAAGATGCCTTCATTTGCCCCGGGTACTTTTTGTCTGTGGCATTGCCTCACGGCCGTGGTTTGCAAAGAGATGAGTTTCGCCATGGAATAATCGGACAAAAAACCACAGAGCTCCCCACTCTCGAATTTTACCACATGTGTGTCTCCAACCACATTGAGAAAAATTTGTCATACACTTCGTACACGCCCTTGTCGTTGGTCACAATCTGCCGGTCAACCAGTGACTTGATGGCAGTCTGAACGGTCGAAGGACTCTGAAGCGCATATTTCTTCACAAACTTACCACTGGTTATCGCAGTGGCCTTCTTCTCTCTGTTGATTGCCATAAGGAGTTCCTTTTGCCTTCCGGTCAACTGATAAAGAAGATCACTGTATACGCTGCTGTTCTCATCGATTATGCTTTTAACAGCGACATCAATCATGTTCAGTGTGCAGTCCGCGCCTTCCGGCGTGTCAGAAAACAACCTATTCATTACCCGCTGCATAAACCAAGTCACGCCTTCAAACTTTTTGTAAACATATTCTGGAACTTCACGCTCGACACTCTTGCCATATCGACCAAACAACGACTGTGAGAAATCGGCGTATGCATCACAAGGAAGGCTCTCCAGGCTCATTGCCGTCGTCGAAGCATAGAATGGCCTTGCAGGCGATATGAACATTTCCGAAAGAAGGTGCCTTGATGATCCCGAAAACACCCATACAGTGTTTTTACACCTCTGAATAAGTGTACGCAACACCGCCTCGACATTCTTTTCCGGATAAAACACGATCTGTTGGAACTCATCTATGGCGACAATATTCGGCTTGTCAGATTCACTGAGGTACTTGAATATTTGATCCAAGGAATATGACGGTTCCTCAGAGCGTGACGGTTCTATGCTCCAATTTGGATTTCCCATAATGTCCACAGACATCACAGGACGCAAAGACGACACCGTCTTCACAAACCGGGACAACGCTTTCTGGCCACGAGGCATCAACTGCGACAGTATCGCCTTGCCCATAGAGAACACAAGATCCTGCAGATTGTTTGTCGCATAGATGTCAATCAGAAAAGTGTTGTACTCTTCCGCAACCTCCGCCTGACCGAAGCTGTGCATCAGGAGTCCGGTCTTTCCCATCCTGCGTGGTGACATCAACACCACATTATTCCCGTTCTGAAGCAGCCCCGTCAAAGATTCGGTCTCTTGTACACGGTCACAGAAATATTCCGGACCTTCATAACCATAAGTAATGAATGGATTCTTTAGCATAGTATCTTATTCAATCTTGACAAAGATAGCATATTAGCGCGTAATACGCAATTAACATTACGTTTTTTACGTATAGTTATCCGCAAGCTTGATCCAAGTGGCATTTCGTAATAACGCCTGCTGAGCCGCCTATCAGGATTTTACAAAACACTTTCAGCCGTGCCGCCTCTGCACCACACTCAGGCGGCATATTCACTGAAAATCCCCTCCCCTATCGGGCCACATTTTCAGGGGCATCCAGTCCCCAACCACACCAAAAGCACTATGCTATGAAAGCGATTTGTAAGATCACGTTGAATCAGACTCTGACTTTTTCAAATGGCTCGGCAAACATGAACCTGAATGAACTTGATTCGTATTACGATTCTTTCCACTTTTGCAGAAAATATGACCTGATTATACAGTTCAATAATTTTGGCAAAAGAACATGAAAAAAGTATTTTCATTGGGCATGCTGCTTGCCCTGACCTTGCTTCTGGCAGGGTGTCACAAAGGCCTCAAAAGAGACATCCGGAACATCAAAGGCAGACTAGACCAGATCGAGAACGTCGAGATCAAGACCATCAGCCAGCAGATTACCCAAATCAACGCCTCGATCCCGAAACTGGAGCAGACTGACAAGGAGCTGAAAGGCTACATAGAGGCCCTTCAGAAATCCGCTGGCGACCTTAAAAAGTCAATTGAGGAGATAGACGGCAAGATCAAGGCTTTGAGAGAGGATCTCGGCACATCCGGTTCAGATATCCTGTCGAAATTGGAGTCCGTCAAGGCCGAACTTGAAGGCCGTCTCGGCAGGATAGACCAGACCATCTCGACGCTGAAGGACAAGGACACCGAGCTGGAGGGCAGGATCGGCGCCCTGAAATCATACGTAGATGAGAAGGACTCCGGCACGAGGGACTGGGCATTGATGACATTCGCCACCATCGACCAGTACAACTCCGTGGTCGGGAGCGTCACCGCCATCCAGAAGAGCATCGAGAGCCTGAACCGCTCCGTGGAGGCTCTTGAGAAGGATCTCAAGGAAAGAGTCAACAAGGAGATAGAGAAGGCCTTGGAACCGATTCGAGACCAGATTGCCGCGGAGGTCGTCAAGTCCGTCACGGAGACCATCAACACAACTGTCACGACAGTCAGAACCGAGATCGAAACCGCCTACAAGGCTGAGATCAAGGCTTCCATCGAAGGGTTGGAGAAGTCTCTGAAAGAGTGGGTCAACAGTGCGCTTACCGGCTACTACACGATCTCGCAGACGGACGCCAAGCTGGAGGCCCTGAAGGCCGAACTGGATGGCAGACTCTCCTCACAGAAGTCCTATCTCGAAGGGCTCATCAGCGCGTTGTCCACAGACCTGACAACGAAGATCACGAACAACACTACCCTCATAACGAACCTCAGCGACGAGCTGACAACCGTCAACGAGGAGGTGAAGAAATATTCCCAGACCGTGATTGAGAACACGAACAGGATCTCCGAGATCTCGCAGACCATCGTCAACAACACCACGCAGATCACCGACAACACAAAGATTGTCGAGGAACTGAAGAACCAGATCAGCATCCTCCAGACAGAACTGACCACAAAGGTGAGTGAATTGGAGAGCAAAATATCCACATCCACTGTCGAGAAGGAGACCATACTCAAGGAAATCGAGACCGTCAAGACAGAATATTCAGAGAAGATCTCCAATCTTCAGACCGTGCTCGAAGGGAAGATAGCAGAGAACAAGGTCCAGATTGACAACAACAAGGCTCAGATCGAGGCCAACAGGAAGGCCATCGAAGAGAACGCAAAAGCGATCGCTGAGATGAATGCGAATGCCGCCGGCGTCGAGGCCGTAGCCAAGAATACGGAAAGAATTGCGGAGAACGCCAAGGCCATCGCTGAGCAGGCCAAGTTGATTGCTGGGAATGCGTCCGCCATCACGGACAACGCCGCTGCCATTGCCGAGAACACGAGGCGCATCACCGCCCTTGAGAAAGGACTCATGGACACCAAGTCCGAGATCACCAACGCCTACAAGGACGCCATCAAGGTAGCGATAGATGAACTTGACGGCAAACTGACCGATGAGGTGGCCGAGAGGGTCCTTGAGATCAACGGGCGCATCACCGACGAGGTCAACGCCATCAACGACGCGATGGAGGCCCTCACGAAAAGGGTCAAGACATTGGAGGACGAGGTGGCGGCCTTGAAGGAGAGAATGTCCGGCTACGACATCTCAATCAAGGACCTCGGCGACAGGATAACCACCGTCACCGAGCAGATCACCGCTATCAATGCCACGATAGAGAACCTCCAGAAGACCAATGAGGAGATCAAGGAATATATCAAGAATATTCAGGCTCCGTCCGAGGAGTTGAAGGAGTCCATCGCCGCCGCCGACAAGAAGATCGACGAGGTGAAGGCCGCCCTTGACAAGGCGATCGAGGACGCCAAGGCGAGTGACAGCGCGATGAGGGACGAGCTGGTCAAGTCCATCGGGGACGCCAAGGCCGACGTCATCTCCCAGCTCACCTCGCTGCGGACCGAGATGACGGAGAAGCTCACCCTGCTCAACGAGACAATCTCGACCCTTGAGACAAAGAGCAAGGAGATCGAATCCAAGGTCACCGAACTGAGGACATTCGTCACCGAGCAGATCTCCTCCACAAAGGACTGGGCATCGGCCACATTTGTAACTCTGGAGGAATATTCAAAGGTAGTCTCCGACGTGACTTCTATAAAGGAGACGATCGCCAACCTGACGAACTCCCTCTCGGAGATGGAAACTAAACTCAAGACGCAGTGGCAGTCCGACATCGAGACCGCCATCGCCCCCGTCAGGAAGCAGATCGAGGATGCCATAACATCCATCACCAATGAATATACCAACGCCATCTCCGCCGCGAAGGCCGAAGTGACCGAGGCCTACCGTGCCGAGATGAGGGTGGAGATCGGCAAACTGGAGGAATCCCTCAAGGCGTGGGTGAACTCCAGGTTCGACTTCTACTGGACCATCGCCGAGACGCAGGCCAAGCTCGACGCGCAGAAGTCCGACCTTGAGGCCCAGCTGAAGTCGCAGAAGGAATACCTCGAAGGTCTCATCAACAACCTCAACCATGGCTCCTCCGAGAGCGAGAACCGCACCCTGATCGACAATCTGACCAAGGAGCTTGAGACCGTCAAGAAGACCGCCTCCGACAACGCCTCCGCCATCGAGGCTCTCCGCTCCGACCTCACCAAGGCGACCGAGGACATCACCAAGGCCTACAAGGAGGCCATCACCTCCGCCATCAATGAATATGACGGCACGTTCACTACTAAGATCGACACAAAGGTCCGCGAGCTGAACTCCACAATCGACACCAAAGTCTCCGAGATCAACACCCGTATCGATGCCCTCGACACTCGTGTGAAGACCCTCGAGAACTCCCTCTCCGACATCAAGTCTCAGATCAGCGCCCTTCAGGACGAGATCAACTCCTTGAAAGACAAGCTCTCCAACATAATCGGCCGTATGGTCTCCATCTCCCACGTACCGACCTACGCCGACGGCACCGAGGATGTCCCGTGCTCGATGTCAGGATCAACCGTCATCCCCGGCACCTTCATGCTTCGCTTTGAGCTCCAACCTGCTTCTCTGGCCACCGACCTCGCCGCCAACTGGAGCACAGTCCTCTCAGTCAAGGCCGTCTATACCAAGACCCGCGCCTCCACTGGTGACTTTGTCCCGCTGAGCATTAAGTCCGCCTCTGCCTCCGACGGCATCCTCTCCGTAACCGTCTCCGCCAATGGTCTTGATGATGCGTTCTTCAACGGAACCATGCAGGTCAACTGCCGACTGAAAATATCCGATGGCTCAAATGAGATACTGTCAGAGTATGTACCGCTCAAGCCTTATGCGACAGACGGTTCATACATAGAGAATGGAATAAACTGGGGGTTAGGCATCACCGTCAATGAAACAACTTGGGCGCCTGTTAACTGCGGGGCAACCAGTTATAATAAATATGGTGAGTATTTCGACCACAGCAGTGCTCTTAAGGCTTGTCCTAGTGGCTGGAGACTGCCAACAATAGATGAACTCAATCAACTCGCATCCCATTATTCAGGAGTTACGACATGGCAAGAGACCGTCGGAATATGGCATTACGGAAACAGCACATACGTTGACAATGTCCCAGCCCTGTTCTTGCCTTTGGCCGGATATATTCCAAAATCCAGCATAAGTGACGGCAGCATCGACAGTTTCAGAAAGTGCGGAGTATATCGTTCCTCGTCAAAAGACTATTTAAGCATTAATACCAGTCTCATCGTCAGTCAAAGTGAAAACCAAAAGATGTCGGTACGCTGCGTGAAGAAATAGTTATCAGTAGAACCTTAATACCACAATTATAAATCCAACAAATATGTCATCAGGATATCAAAACAACATTACAATCAAGGAGGCTATCGACCATATTGATCGTCAAGAGTATCTGCTGCCCTCCATTCAAAGAAAATTCGTCTGGTCCGCATCCCAGATAGAGACTTTGTTTGACAGCATCATGCGAGGGTACCCTATAAACTCATTCATGTTCTGGCACATTCAAGACGTAGGCATCAAAAAGAACTTTAAGTTTTACAAATTCCTTTCCGCCTACAGAGAGTTCTTTCAGGTGAACAACCCTGACTTTGACGCGATTGGTTGTCCTGATTTCTTTGCCGTCATCGATGGACAGCAACGTCTTACCAGTCTGTATCTTGGGTTAAAGGGCACCTACGCTTACAAAATGCCACGGAAATGGTGGGCTGACAATGAAGATGCGCTCCCAACAAGACGATTGTACCTCAATCTTAATTCCGGAGTTTCAAATGATTCAGACAGTGACCTGGATTTGGCATACGACTTCCGTTTCTTGACAGAAGACGAATACAAGAGAGATCAGGATAACTGCTACTGGTTTCCGGTGCGTGACATCCTATGCATCACGAGTGTTAATGACATAGTACGATATGTCCTTGAGCATAACCTTAAAGAGAATCAGGGGAAGGTTTTGTCAACTCTGATGCAACGCATCCACCAAGACAAACTAATCAATTATTATCTGGAAGAAAAACAGGACATTGATGCCGTCTTGGACATATTCATCAGAACAAACAGCGGCGGAACTCCTCTCAGCTTCTCCAATCTGCTAATGTCAATCACCATCGCTAATTGGACAACTGAAGATGGGTCTGACGCAAGAAAATCTCTTTCTGATCTGGTCACCGATGTCTTTGGCATCGGCAAGCCAGGTTTTATGATCAGTGAAGATTTCATATTGAAAACTTGTCTGGTACTTTTCAATGACAACATCAAATTCAATGTAAAGAACTTTGACTCAAGCACGGTAAGCGTCTTCAGCACAAATTGGAAAAGGATAAAGGAATGTATTCTGCAATCTTTCCGGCTTCTCGAAGTCTGGGGATTCAACAATGACAGCCTTAGGGCAAAGAATGCCGTCATACCGATCATCTATTATGTGTATTGGAACAACATCGAGGACACTCTTTTGAAAAAGACCGAGAATCTGGAATGTAAGGAGAATATGCGCAAATGGTTGTGTATAGCGCTTCTCAAAGGAGTGTTCGGTGGGCAAACCGACACGATATTAACCAAAATCAGAAATGTTCTCAAAAACCACGTCGGTGACATATTCCCTCTTAATGATATAATAAACGCGTTTAAGGGGCAAGACAGGAACTTCAGTTTTGATGACGACTTCATCAAGAACATACTGAGGACTCAGAAAAACAGTTCCGCATGTTATCCGATACTGTCTCTTCTCTACAGCCATCTGAGTTTTGAGAATGACCGTTATCACATGGATCACCTGCATCCGGCGATTTCATTTTCCAGAGAAAGGCTTATTGAGCTCTTTGGTTCAGAAGAGAATATTCCATCGGAATACTACACAAATCCTGAATATTGGAACAGTGTGGTGAATCTCCAGTTGCTCAACTCAGGCTTGAATGAGTCAAAGAATGACACCCCACTAAGCGACTGGATAAAGAATAATAACATCAACATTGAAACGCAGCTTATCCCATCCGGAGCAAGTTACGACTTTAGAGATTTTGTCACATTCTATGACGAAAGGATGAAGTTGCTTGAGGAACGACTAAAAAAGATCACTGAATCACAAACGCAAGATAATCAGGGGTAATTGTCTTAATATAATACGGACTATATAACGGCAAGACAGTATATGAAGAAGACTGGAATATAATCTTAATTACTTTTGAAATGTCATCAATTCAATAATTCTGATACAATGGATGAAAACAATGTAACGACCGCAAACGGTCAACAAGGGACAGCCATATACGTGAATGTGCCACCTCCTCAAAAATCAAACGGTGTGGGTACAGCCGGATTCGTGATATCTTTGATTTGTCTGCTGTTCAGCTGGGTTCCCGGGTTAAGTTGGATTCTTTGGCTGATTGGCCTGATTCTATCCTTTGTCGGGGTATTCAAGACACCGCGCGGACTTGCCATAACAGGTCTGATAATATCATGTTTCGACCTGATAATGATACTTGTAGTGATTTCAGCGATTGCCTCAGTGATTGCGTTAATCTAAGCCAGAAAACATAATTTATAATAGACACACAATGAACAAAAGCTTTTTCTGCACTTATTTCTTTGATGCCATTGGACATCATTACGCGGATTTCAAGGGGAAGACCAGCAGGAAGGAGTTCTGGCTGTTCGTACTTTGCCATTTTCTGATTACCCTTGCTGTGAGTCTACTCGGGGCGCTTATCAACCTGTTGGTCGGGGCTGCCATCTCGCTGCTGCTTGGACTCGCGCTGTTCATCCCGATTCTGGCGTTGTACGTCAGGAGGATGCACGACATCGGCAAGAGCGGATGGTGGGTGCTCATCTCGATGGTTCCGCTGGTCGGAGCGATCTGGTTCTTTGTCCTTCTTTGCAAGAAGGGCGAGAGCGACGGAGCCAAATCCAAGTGGAACTGGCTCGACACGGTGATAATGGTGATTTTCGGGTTCAGCGTCATCGCGTTGCCGGTTTCGTCCATGCTGGGACACAAAGCGTCATCATCGCTGTTTGACAGCATAGAGGAAAATCTAAATGATATGGATGACACCGACTCAGAATATGGCGAAATTGACAAGTCTGACGAATATGACATAGGTTCGGATAATGAATATCTATCACCTGTGGCCGCGACACAGCAATCTGCGCACAAATCAGCAAATGCCCCATCCGACACTTCGGTTACCTTTGATGCCATGTTTTACTGTAGCAACACTGGCGAGGATGTGGAATTTGAATATGGCTATGAGCCATTCACCTATGGTGATTATGTTCTTCTTTCAGGATACAATGGTGCGCTTGGAGGGTATTCCGGGAACAATGTTGTGTCTTATGAGAGATCCTCCGGCACTTATAATTATGTGTGCTTTGGACACCAAGTGATTATCTATTCCCCGATGGTCATCAGTCTCAAAAAGAATATTGTCAAAGAAGGTGAATGCGAAGCCGAAGATGAATGGGTATACATGTATGAATATTACAGTGGCACCACCAACAACGAATTGAATACTAATGTTTATTCCGGCACCATTGGAAAGTACGGTATTACGATGGAACTTGCTTTTGACCCTAATGTTCCCAAAGCTATAGGCACCTACTACTACAATCGCAATGGTGAGAACAACAGACTGATTGTATTCGGGGACATCTCTCCAAACGGGACTTTGGTGTTGAATGCTTACGACGAACAATTTTACAATACGCCGAGCGAGACAATGGTTTTGACTGGCAGTGAAGACGGATACACAGGTTATTGGGAACGACCGAACAAAGACAAAATGGAAGTGTCGTTATGGGAAAAATATCAGAAAAATCCTTCTTAACAAGTTTTGTTTTTATGAGCCATCGACCTTCATGGTGGACAAATACGACCCCAAGAGACGTTATTATAAAACACTGTAAGTCTAATAATTAATATATCGATATGGAAACTCAAATCGTAAATTTCAAAGCCAAGGAATTAACCGTATGGCAGAAAATCGCTCAATTCACCATAAATATTCCTAAAGCCAGAATGATTGAAGAATTTGCGTTTGATGGTCAAAATGTGACTATCAAAACAAAGAAAGGCAAGACATTCACGGCTCCGCTGACTGACACAAAGGTAAGAATTCAGGAAGACCAGTACAAGCGTAAAGAGTTCTTCCTTTATCACGGAGAAGATAAAGTCATAATCAAGGAAGTCGGCTGGATGCTTACTGATGAAGAGTGGGATAAGGTTAAAGAGATACTGGAATCCGCTCCAAACACAGGGGAAACGAATATGAGTAAAGCCACCAAAGTGTTGGAAAAGGTAAAAGACACTTTGGAATTGTTCTCTTGATTACTTTTGAAATGTCATCAATTCAATAATTCTGACACAATGGATGAAAACAATGTAACTACCGCAAGCGGCCAACAGGGGACGGCAATATATGTGAATGTTCCCCAACCTCAAAAATCAAACGGCGTGGGCACAGCCGGATTCGTGATATCTTTGATTTGTCTGCTGTTCAGCTGGGTTCCAGGATTAAGTTGGATTCTTTGGCTGATCGGACTGATTCTATCCTTTGTCGGTGTATTCAAGACACCGCGCGGACTTGCTATCACAGGCTTGATAATATCATGTCTTGACCTGATAATGATACTTGTAGTAATTTCGGCGATTGCCTCTGTGCTTGCGTTAATATAAGTCACAAAGGCACAATTGATAATATTCTCACAACAATATTCACACACAATGAACAAAAGTTTTTTCAGCACCTATTTCTTTGATACCATTGGGCATCATTACGCGGACTTCAAGGGGAAAACCAGCAGAAAGGAGTTCTGGCTGTTCGTACTTTGTTATTTCCTGATAGCAATCGCGGCGAGCCTGCTCGGCTCACTCATCAATCCTTTGGTCGGGGCGGCAATCTCGCTGCTGCTCGGGCTCGCGCTGTTCATCCCAATGCTGGCTTTGTATGTCAGGAGGATGCACGACATCGGCAAGAGCGGATGGTGGGTACTCATCTCGATGGTTCCGCTGGTCGGAGCAATATGGTTTCTGGTTCTTCTCTGCAAGAAGGGCGAGAGCGACGGAGCCAGGTCGAAATGGAACTGGCTCGACACTGTGATAATGGTGATTGTCGGGCTCAGCGTCATCGCGTTGCCGGTTTCATCCATGCTGGGCAAAGCGTCATCATCTTTGTTTGACAGTATCGAGGAGAGCCTTGAAGATTTTGAGATGCCTGATGAGGACGACGCTGTTTCCGAAGCCGATGATGAGAATCCAAGTGAAATAGAAAATTCGGGAGAAGAGGATAAGGCTTACTACTTGTTCGATCATTCGGAATGGATCTCAAGCTGTGACGGGAAGTACTGGTTTGTGGTAGGTACGGACAATGAGGAAGATGTCATTTCAGAAAGAGAAGGCTACATCGATCATGCAGGTGATTTGACAATTCTGGCCACAACAGATCCTGACAACAATGAGGGGGTTGTCCCCATTATTTCCGCTTCACAAATATTATCGAAATACTCTGGGGAAGGTTCGACAGAAGATATATACATATCACTTATACCATCTTCGGAATATCCTAACATTCTGTATTTTGAGTTCCACTTCAATGGAGAAGATCTGCTTTATGAACCTTATGGGATAGTTGACATCCTCACCAAAGAATTTTCCATCCATGAAGGACCGTTGGGAGAAGTGTGACAAACGTGCAATTAAACAATAGAATCTTTATAAATTAAACAAAATCAATTTTCTGAATATGAAAGTATTATCCATCATCGGTGTTATCGTTTTCAGTGTACTGGGATTTTTATTTGTTGACGGCTACGATGAAATCGAACCTTTCATTAATGACCTCAACTCTATCGGAGAATTCGCATCCATATTCGATGCGGGTGAAAATATCTCTGATTTTACGGAATCCATTGATTTGATTTTCGGATTATCTTATATCGCCTGCATATTCGGGTTCATCCTATCCGTTGTCGGGTGCTTCGCGCCTGGAAAGAAGATTGTCTATGTGGAGCGTATTAAAGAAGTCACTAGTCAACAATGACAATCTGAGTGTCGGGGTCGCAGACCAGGGATAGGCTTGATTTCTGGGCGACTGTAAGGTAGAGTGTCTTGATTGGAGAATTGGACAGGTATGCTTCCTTCAGGGCCGGGTTGCGGGAAAGGTCAAGCGACTCCAAGGATGTGTTCTGGGCATAGAGTGACACCAAGGCAGGACAATCACTGAGATCGAGCGCTTTCAGAAAGGTGTTGTCGCAGACCAAGACTGTCAGAGCGACATTCTTGGAAAGATTGATTTCCGTCAATAGGGTCTGGTCGGAGACATCCAGACTTTTTAGGGCGGCAAACATCCCAAGTCCATAGAGAGACACGATCCCGGAATATTCCCATGACGGGATATTCATAGACTCGACTTCAGCCACCTCCGCCAAAGAGACAAACGAGTCATAGTTGAAGTCGTAGTGGTCGAGGATGAACCGCTTGAAAACCTTGTCTTCGATGCGAGGCGTATAGACAATCTCCACTGATTCAGGAATATGCCTGTGCTGGCCGAGATTGACATTGATGCCATCAATCTCGTGTCCTTCAAGCAATTCCAGACGGGAGAGGCCTTTGCACATACAATGAAGTTCCGAAAGTTCAGGATTCGTGTTCAGATCAAGACACGAGATCCCGTCGCAACCATCAAGGTTAAGGGACCTCAACTTGACATTGTAGCGCAGATTCAGGAAGTGCACCGGGCTTCCGGCGCAATCAAGGACTTCCAAATCCGAGAGCAGGTAAATCTTGTCTCCATCCTTCAGGGCATCACCGACGTAAAGCCGCCGGAGGTCGCTTTTCTGGCGGAACAACTTTTCATTGTCCTTGATTCCGGAGCGGGAGTCATAGTGAAACTCCTCAAGTGACGGGAACAAAGACAGATCTGGTGCCAGGTTCCGACAACCGGTGATGTCAAGCGAACGGAGATCCCGCAAGGATACCAGGCTACACGTCAAGGTCTCCATCTTCAGTTCCACATTACCGGAGAGTACAAGAGACGAAAGACTGGACGTTCCGGACAGAATCATTGATTCAATGTGGTTGTTGGACAGATCCAAGCAAGTGACGTGATGGTTCGCACCGAGATCGACAGACGCAAGGGTACCACTGCCGCCCTCCGGGCCGCACGACAGCCCGCGACACCGGACGGTGTCAAGATTCGGAAGATATTCCAGCCCTTTCAGTGATTTGACATCGTCCGAACGGATGTCGATCTTGGTCACAAGAGCAGCCTCCTCGAAGCTTATCAGGCCATCGGAGTCCTTATCCCAATTGGCCAGCATCCAATCGGCCAATGTCTTGTCCTCGAACGGCACCGGGATCACCACCTCCATTTCCTGACTGTATGCGGTGCCTTTTGCATTGACCGCATAGGCGCGGAAATAATAGGTCTGCCCGATAGTCAGTCCCTCGACCGACACCGTCCGGTCTCCATATTCAGAGCCATCCATAGTTTTGGTCGTCAGATCGAAAGTCGGCGATGGAGAAAGACTCCAGCAAAGCCCACAAATGATCATCTCCCCGCTGAAGACATCCTCAACGGAATAGTCAAAGACCAGAGCGGTTCCATTCCTGATTGTCAATGAGTTGATGGACAGGACAGGCATCCGCTGTTCTATCTCGATACGTTGGATTTCCGACAACCGGTCAGCATCTCCACTGGAGACGAAGGAGCGGCAATAGTACTCGCCACAGGCCAATCCCGAAATCGTCGTTGAAAACTCATTACCGGAAAGGGATTCAACCTCCAGGCGCTCCATAGCGTTCTCGCTGCTTCCGAAATAAAAACCGCAGCCTTTGATGTTGTCCGCCCTCGACACCTTGCAGCGAAGGTCAAGATTTGTTCCATCAAGGCTCACGGTCGTACCAATGATCTCCGGAGCGGAATGAAGCGATGCGTCAGGATCCTTCACACAGGAAGCGACCCCGATGCACAGCGACATAAACATCAAAAGCACTCTTGAGACTGACATAGTGTCTGCAAATATAACAGATTTAAAAGGCATTAAAAAGACCATCAATGACTATCAAGTCAGTTTTTTAGGATATTGCCAAAATGAACCGAAATGAACTTGAACAAAATGTCCTAAATGAATATCTTTGCGCATCAAAATGAATTCACGAAATGGCCAAAATAGTACCGGAATTGAATTACCTGCTGGCGGAGGTCGAGAAGCGCTATGGGAGAAGACTTTCGACATCGGCCGACTTCGAAGCCCTGTCCGTCGTGGTCGAGCACGAGTCCGGCGAACTGATCTCCGCGTCCACTTTGAAAAGACTGTGGGGATATGTAACCCTGAAGCCAACCCCAAGAATCTCAACCCTCAACGTGTTGTCAAGGTACATCGGCAAACGGGACTTCAACGCATTCCAGCAAAGCATAATGAGTGACGGACACTATGTGTCCAACTTCTTCTCCGTGAAGAAGGTCTGCACATCCGACCTGAAAAAGGGAGCGGAGGTACTCATCGGCTGGGCACCCAACCGGCTTGTCACGCTTAGGTACGACGGGGACGGATACTACACAGTCATCAAGTCCGAGAACTCCAAACTGCTTGAAGGAGACAAGTTTCAGACGGAATCATTTATGATAGGCTACCCACTGTACATCCCGAGGATCCTGAGGAACGGAGAATATACACTCTCCTATATAGCGGGAACGCAGGAAGGCCTGAACAGGGTCGATGTCCTCAGCGAGGGGAAGGATCAGTAGCCGGCTTCCTTGATGTCTGCGGAGATCTCCTCAAAGACGGAATCCACGGCACGGCGGTTCCTCGCGGCTTTGATGTCCGGAAGCATAAGGCTGAGTGACAGTACAATGGCGAGGACCGACGCAATGGCTGCAAAGGCAATCCAATGTCTGCGCTTTCCTTTTTCGAGAATGACGGAACGAACCTCTGCAACTGACCCGTAGCGCTTGTCCCGGTCTTCGGCGGCACAAACAGCGGCGATTCGTGAATATACCCCCATCCGTTGCATTATCTTGCCCAATGAATATATGTCCGCACGGCAGTCCACGCTATCCCCAGCCATCTGCTCAGGCGAGATGTAGTCCTTTGTGCCTGCCGGATTCTTGAAAGTGGCGTACCAGTCAGCATCGGCAAGGCCGAAATCTATCAGTTTGACATTCTGGCCGTTTCTGGTGATCATTATGTTGGATGGTTTCAGATCCCGGTGGATAATCTGGTTGCGGTGCAGGTACTCAAGGGCATCGCAGAGTTCGAGGAGAATCTTACGAATCGCAGATCGGTCGGTGCGCTTCGACAGGCTCAGCGACCTACGTGGATTGGTCCGTAACCATTCCGCAAGGCTACAGCCGTCAATCCATTGAGTGACAATGCAATTACCAAGGTTAGGAATATTTATGAAATCCAGTGTCGGGCAGATGTTCTGATGGTCCAAAGAGCGGCCGATCTCGTACTCCTTGCGGAGCAACCCCTCGTAAAAGGGATTCCCGACATATTCAGGCTTCAAGGATTTCAGTGCCACCAATTTGCCGCCAAGTATCATACGGCTGAGTATGGAATAACTCTCCGGCGATTCGTGGATTTTCTGAATATCCCCAGGCTCGCCGTCAGACAATTCTTCATAAGATCCGAAAAAAGCTGATGTCTCTTCCATAATAGCGCTAATAGAAAATCAAATATAGCCTTTTTCCACACGTATTTTACCAAAAATATTGGTAAATTTGTGAATATGCACAGAGAACCAGTAATATTCCTGCTTTTGACCCTAATGGCTGTGGCTTGCGCTTCGAGAACTGAGGTGCAGCTTGGCAAGCCTGACTACGACACGGAGACCGATTGCCTCAACGGGACGATGATAGTGTCGCTGGACGGGAAGTACGGGCTGGCGGACACTTCAGGAAGGGAAATTCTGGCTCCGGAATACGATGATGTCTATTACATTTCCGATGAGATCGCGGTGGCGTTCACCGGGCAGAACGTCGGGTTCTTTGATCAGAACGGAAGAAGGTTGGGAGAGACCGTGATGGAGGGCGAGGCAAGTGTGGACGATCTTCTGGCGGCATATTCAAAGATTGAAAAGATGCGCAGGGAGCAGTGGAACAGCATATTGACCAGCTATGAGGAGCTGAGGAAGTACTGCCAGTCCGACAGTGCGTCGGTCGTAACCGCCAACATTATGGCCGATGACATCCGGGCCGCGCTACAAAAAGTCGGAGGGCCGATGGAAAAAGACCAGAAAGTCCGATTTGAAACAGAATATTCGGCATACAGACGTTAGTACGATGAAAAAGTTGCTGATTACCATACTGATAACATTAATTTGCATCCCGATGCTTGCTCAGAGCGCTGCAAGCATAAGGAAAGACAATTCGTACATCTACGCCGAAGCCACGGCGGCCACTTCAACAGCGGCTGACAGTGTTGCGCTTGACGCGTTGGTCGGAAAACTCGCACAGACAGTGGATCTGCCATATTCATCGGAAATCAGGAAAAGCTTGATTAATACCTATTTGGAAGACATCAAAAGGGTGTGTGCGATGATTTCGTCAAACGGGCGAGGAAAGGCTTCCGTGATGCGGTATATTCAGAGAAATGATGTGGAGCGGATCTTCGAAGGGAGAAGGAGCAAGGTCAAGGAGATGCTTTCCATCGCTTCCACGGCTGACAGGAAATGCCAGATGGACGTGGCGCTGCGCTACTATTCCTGGGCCGAGACTCTGATGCGCAGTCTCCCCTCAACCGATGTCGTGGCGATCGCCGAGGCGAAAAGCAGACGAGAGACAATCCTGAAAGGGCTGAATGTGTTGTTCGACCGGCAGGACATTTACGACAAAGGGATTGTGGAGTTGACATTCACTTTCAAAGGGAAGCCTGTCAAAAACATTGACTATAAATTTTTTGACGGGAAGACTTGGAGCAAGGTGCTGTCAGCCAAGGACGGAAAAGGATTCGTGGAGGTAAGGCCGGGCTCAAAGATCGACCAATACAGAATCAAGTACGAAATCACGCCGGCACATCTCCAACATCTGTTCAGGGAGGTAAGCCTCGTCGAGAAGGCACTGGCTCCGGAAGCAGAGAACACCGACGGCGGGACGCGATCTGCGAAGACTCACTCCGGTCCAGCCGTAACCGCTACAGCATCCGAATCATCAGCAAGGAAAATCGATTTCTCCGCCGTCAAGAAGAAAGTGCTGGACGTGGTGGCAAGGGAAGAATTACAGACGGAGCCTGACTCCACCCGAGGAGGCCTCACTCCAATTGTCTTTTCTTCTGAATATGAAGACATTGTGAACAAGGTGTGCAAAGGCGTCACCAGCGGAGCGGATGAATCGCTCTATGAATATTTCACCCCGGAAGGCTACGAAATATTCAACCGCCTCATCCGCTATGGCAACGCCAGGGTGCTGAACTTCGGCGAACTGAATTTCTACGGACTGGGCGAAGAGGTCTATGCGAGAAGCGTCCCGATGGTGTTCTCGTTCAGGGGCAACCAAAGGCAGTTCGTGGAGAACATCGTGTTCACGTTCAACGGAGAGAGAAAGATCTGTGACCTCTCGTTCTCTCTGGGAAAAGAAACAGTGCAAGGCATTGTCGGCCAGACAGGCTGGACCGAGGAGGCAAGGATAATCCTCGTCAGTTTTCTGGAGAACTACAAGACGGCGTACGCCCTCAAGCGCCTGGACTACATCAGCTCAATCTTCGATGACGACGCGCTGATCATCACCGGACGGGTGCTCCGGAACGTCAAAGGGCCGAACGAGTACAGCGGCAACCGCTACGTCACCCTGACCCGCCAGAGCAAGGCGAACTACATCAAGAACCTCAGCAGGGTTTTCGCCAGTCAGGAATATATCAACATCCAATTCTCTGACTGCGAGGTGATGAAACTCGGCAAAGGAGAGCAGCTGTTCGGAATAAAGATCAGGCAGGAATATTTTTCCACGACATATTCGGACACTGGCTACCTGTTCATCCTCGTTGACCTTCGGGACTACCTGAAGCCTGTCATACACGTCAGGACGTGGCAGGAGGCTCCGGACAAGGATTTCGGAGTGATCGGACCTTATAACTTTTAGAATATGAAGAGGTTCGCTGTTATATTCATTCTTCTTTTAGCGGCTGTTTCCGCCTCGGCGCAAACGGACTCCTCCGGATTCTTCGTCCAGTCTTTCAAGAAGCTGGAGTGGGATCTGGACGCGAGGAGCAACTATCCGGAGTTGGATCAGAACAACCGAAAGGCAGCGCTGATCAAGGTAGTCATCCCGGAAGCCGGTTTTGATTTCGATGTCGGGGTGATGGGTGTAGTAGGCGTAAGGCAGGAAGTCGGAGAGATCTGGGTGTATGTTCCGGAAGGTGTGCGCAAAATCACTGTCAGGCACCAGACCTACGGCATCATCAGGGACTATGAGTTCGGCTGCCCGATCGAGTCCGCATCCGTCTATGAGATGAGACTTCATTTGCCATTGCGGCCGAAAAGCACGGTTATAGTCAAGGATTCAATCGTGTACGTCCCTACTCCGGTCTCCGTACAGGCTCAACGCAAACGGAAACGGATCGGTGCAAGTATCCTCGCCGTCGGCAGCGTTCCGGATCCGTCCGGCGGAGTCATGATGGTCTGGAACCCCAAACGGTTCGGGGCATACCTGAAGGCCACCGGCAATCTCAAATCTTCCAGACACAGTTACATCTGTCACGAGGACGGCACCACTGACAACGGCTACATCTGGACCAGCGGCGAAGGTCACGTCTCAAGGATGGCGGTCACTGGTGGAGGACTATTCAGATGCCTTGATTGGCTTAGCGTCAGCATCGGAGCCGGCTACGGCGACAGGACTCTTCTTTGGAAGGACTCCAAAGGCAATTTCGCCAAAGTGAGCGAAGCTTCCGCCCAAGGCATCGCCGCCGAGCTCGGAACCATGCTCCGTTTCGGCCGTTTCACCGCCTATCTTGGCACCAGCACAATCGCCTTAAAACGCCTCTACCCCGAGCTCGGTGTCGGCTTCGTCTTCTGAGAACACCCCGTATGATAATCTGCGCAACGACACCAAAATCCATAGTGTTCCGCAGAAAATCATTCGATTATTTGCGCAAGAGAGTTAAAAAAGTTATCTTTGCGCAGAAAATCACTTAAATATGGCACAGATAGTTATCGGAAGGTGACCTTCCCTGAGAATGGTTGACACTTTTGGGGTGGTTAAACTAAGATTGTTT
>ENA-OUQF01000470-OUQF01000470.1-human-gut-metagenome-genome-assembly--contig:-NODE-470-length-30612-cov-5.321498_pt1 | contig 30612 bp, 35 predicted proteins | sample MGYA00237947_ERZ548826 | MGnify/ENA primary metagenome ERZ548826 (study PRJEB26490, sample SAMN05194701) | human gut metagenome | biome: terrestrial biome; feature: human-associated habitat; material... | reverse complement strand
GGAGCCGCTTCTTCGGTATATTTCCGAAAACGGCTGTGCGTCAGTTGGCGGAATTTTGGTGCTGTCGCCTCCGGGAGTCGGAAAAACGACCCTTTTACGCAGCCTTTGCGCAGTGCTTTCACGAGGGTTTTCGGACGGCGGTGTGCGCCGCCGCGCACGGGTATGCGTTTTGGACGAGCGGGAGGAGATTTATTTGCCCGCTGTTTTCGAAAAAAGCCTTTGCGATTTTCTGAGCGGCTGTTCCAAGGCGCAGGGCATCGAGCTTGCCACCCGCACGCTTTCGCCCGAATTTATCGTGTGCGACGAGATCGGAAACGAGGGAGAGGCGGATGTGATCCTTCGCGGCGCGACGGGCGGAATCACGTTTATTGCCGCCTGCCACGGAAGTGCGCCCGAGGAGCTTTTCCGAAAAAAAGAAACGGCGCGGCTTCTTTCGGCGGGCATTTTTCGAACACTCTGCATTCTTTCTGTGACAAACGGCGTGCGACACTGTACGGTACAGCCCATGCCGAGAAGCGGAAAGGGGAGCGGATGATGGAAATGCAAACGATCGGTGCGCTTTTGCTCTCGGCGGCGGCGTATCTTGCCTGTGCTTGGCGCTCCGATTATGAGCTTTCGGAAATGCGGCGGGAGGACGGCTTTGCGGCGCTTTTGTCGCTTATCGGCGTTTTGTCGGGCGCGGGCGGCATTCCGCTTTCCGCCGCATATGCGCGCTTTTGCGACGAGGCGCTCGAGCGGTGCGGTTTTCTTTCCCGCATGCGTGAAAAGGGGCTTTTTGCCGCTCTCTCGGAAACGGGCGAAACGACCTTGCAAAACAAGGCGGCGCTCGATATCCTTCTGCGCTTTGCCAAGGAGATCGAGGTCTGTCCGAACACCGAAAGCGCCGCAAAATGCTGTGAAAAATACCGCGCGCTCTACGGCGCGGAGATCGAAAGAACGCGCGAAAAAAAGAAGACGCATGCGGCACTTTTGCGCAAAATGGGCTTTTTCGCCGCGTGCTTTGTGCTTCTTTTCGGTTTGTGAGCAAACTCGACGATGAAAGAAGAAAAACGGAGGAAACGGCGGTGGATGTCAATACGGTTATAAAAATTGCGGGGATCGGTGTCTTGGTGGCGGTCGCCTGTCAAGTGCTGTCCCGCGCGGGAAGAGAGGAACAGGCACAGCTGTTGAGCCTTGCCGGGGTGATCGTCGTCCTTCTGGTTTTGGTGGACAAGATCGGCAGTCTCCTCTCGTCGGTGCGCGGTATATTCGGCTTATGACGCCGGAGCTTTGGCGGCTTGCGGCGCTGTGCCTTTTGTGCGCCGTCGTCTGTGCTTTTCTGCGCCGCGACGCACCGAACATGGCACAGCTTACGGTGCTTGCGGCGGGAATCTTTGCGCTGTGTACCTGCCTTTCGTCGCTCTCTCCCTATTTTACGTTTTTTCGCACGGTCGTGAGCGACAGCGGCTTTTCCCCGTACGCCAAGATCCTGCTTCGCGTCTGCGGGATTGGATTTTTGACGCGCTTTGCCGCCGATTTTTGCCGCGATGCGGGCGAAAACACGCTGGCGGGCAAGCTCGAGCTTTGCGGAAAATGCGGGATTCTTCTCTGCGCGCTCCCGATACTCTCGCTCCTTCTTGAACAAATAAAGGAATTGCAGTCATGAAAACAAAGATCACAAAATGGCTTTTTCTCTTTGCGGCGCTGAGCTTTCTGCTTTTCGCACAAACTTTGCCCTGCCGCGCCGCCGAGCTTGAGCTTCCCAAAGAACTGGAAAACCGAAACGAGCTTCAAATGCGCGCCGACGCGCTCTCGGAAAACCTTTCGTTTTCCTCTCTTTGGGAAAAGGCGTGCGACACCTTTTCGGAAACCTTTTCTCCGACTCTCAAGACCTTCGCGGGGCTTTTGTCGCTGACGATACTCTGCGCGCTGGCACAGACCCTCGCCGTGCCGACGGGCGGAGGGAGCGTTGCGGGCTGTGTCGGAGTCCTGTGCTTTTCGGCGAACATTTTTGCGGTGCTCGAGTGCCTCGAAAAAGCGCTGTGCGGTTATGCGGACACGCTCAAAAGTCTGACGGCGGCGCTTCTTCCGACGCTGATCGCCGCCTCCGCTGCCGACGGAGTTATGACCGCCAAAACGGGGTATACCGGCATGGCGACGGCGCTTTTTGTCATCGAAATTCTGATTGACCGTGTGGTTTTGCCCATCGTAAAAATTCTGACGGTTCTGTCGCTTGCGGGCTGTCTTACCGAAAATTTTGTCGAACTGCGCGGCATTGCCTCATCGCTGCGCACCTTCGGCATCTTTGCCGTGACCCTTTCGATGACGGCGGTTGTGACGGTTTTGCATTTCCAGCACGTCATTGCCCGCGCCGCCGACAGCGTGGGTCTGCGTGCCGTGCGCTTCGCCTCGGCAAGCCTTATCCCGCTTGTCGGGGGCTTGGTGGGCGAGAGCGCCAAAACCGTGACCGAAGCGCTGCGGTCGGTGAAGGGGATTACGGGAGCAGCGGGTGCGGCGGCAGTGCTTTCGGCATTTTTGCCGCCCGTCTGCACGATTCTGATCTTCAAGGGAGAACTTCTTTTTTGCAATTGCCTTGCCAAAACGCTTCTTTTGCGAAAGGAGTCGGCTTATCTTGGTGAGATAAACGGAATCTTAAATCTGCTTGCCGCGGCGATCTTTGCCGTGACGATCGGTTTTTCCGCCGTGATCTGCCTTGTTGCCGACGCGGTGTGAGAGAATAAGCGGAAAACGGGAAGAGTGGGAAGAGTGAGAAGAAAATGAAAGAATACTTTTTTACGATTCTTTGCGCGGGCATGGCGGCGGGGGTCGCGGGCTTTCTTTTCGACGGGAAACAAAACGAAAGTCTTGCGCGGTATGTAAAATTCGTTTTTATGCTTTGCATTGTCGCCGCGGCGATGACGCCGCTTCTGCGCTTTTTCCGCTCGCCGAGCCTGCCCGCACTTTCACTGCCCGATTTTTCCGAAGAGGAATTTTCCGAGCTGCGGGAAAAGTACGACGATTATGTCATCGAGCACGCGCGCCGTTCGCTTTGCGATTCGCTCGGAGCGCGCATCTTTGAAAAAACAGGCATAATGCCCCGCTCGGTCGACATACAATTGAACAAAGAACAAAATGCAGAGACGACCGAGGTGACGGTAAAATCGGTGTGCATCGTGACCGAAAAACGCTCGGAGGAGCTTATTTCGTCGGTGGAAGAGTGGATCGGGGTTCGCCCGACGATCCTTTTGCCCGACGAAACGGAAGGATGAAGGCGGTATGGAAAAATGAAAAAGATTGCCGATTGGTTCAGGGAAGAAAAGGACAAAACAAAGCTTTTGCTTCTGTGCCTTTTGCTGGCGGGCACGGTCCTTTTGAGCTTGCCGAAAAGCGAAAAGGATACCCGCGCGCCCTCTTCGTCGGAGGCTTGCTTTGACGAGCTGCGGAAATACGCCGCCTTTTTGGAGGAGGGGCTTTGCCGCACGGTAAAGAGCGCGACGGGCGACGAAACGGCAGAGGTATTTGTGACGCTCGAGGGAACCTACGAAAACGTTTACGCAAGCGACGCAAGCGTGAACGAGGCGACGACGGGGGACACGACCGATCGGAAAAGCGAAAAACAGCTGGTGCTTACGGGAAGCGGCACCGACGGAAAACAAGCCGTGACGGTCAAAAGGCTGACGCCGAAAGTAAAGGGCGCGGTCATTGTCTGTCGCGGCGGGGAAGAGGAAGGAACGAAAAAGAAGATCGTGCTGCTTGCCTCAACGGCGCTGAATGTGCCGGAGACCAAAATATATGTAACGGGAGGAAACTGATATGGAAAAAAAGAAACTGAGAATGACGCGGTCGCTGATCTTGGTCGCCTGTGCGGCGGTGGTGGGCGTTTCGGTTTATGCCGACTGGAATTACAACCGCAAAAAAGACGTGGACACGGGCGGATATCTTTTCAATTCCGCCGTGACGGGAGAAAATGTCAAAATCCTGGGCGAGGCGACCTATGTCGGCGCACAGGACGGAAACGCCGAAAATGTTTCGGCGGGAAGCGGCGAGGCGGATGCGGGTTATTTTACCTCGGCGGCGCTCGAGCGCAGACGAAGCCGTGACGAGAGTCTTGAGCTTTTACAGACGGTGGTCGACAGCTCCGAGAGTATGCCCGACGCCAAAAACAAAGCACTTTCCGACATGACTGCCATTGCGTCGGCGATCGAGTCCGAGACCAATATCGAAACGCTGATCAAAGCCAAGGGCTTTGAGGACTGTATCGCCGTCGTGAGCGGCGATGAGGCGAACGTCATTGTAAAAACGAGCGGGCTTTTAACCTATGAGGTGGCGCAGATCCGCGAGATCGTCATGAACGAGCTTTCGATCCCGGCGGAAAATGTCAAAATTATCGAAAAAACCAAATGAAAATCGTAAAGACGCGAACAATCGGTGCTTTTTGCGGCGGCGGGAGACATTTCCGCCGCTTTTTTTGCCCGAAAAGAGAGCGATTTTAAGCCGATTTATCCCCGATATGTCAAAAAATTCTTTTTCGAAGCTTTCTTCGCGTGTAAATTCAACAAAAACCGAAAAAAACACCCCGCATTTTTCTGTATAAATCGTTTATTTTTGCATAAAACGCTTGACAAAACATCATAAAGTGTGTATTATTATGCGTATAGTACCGGTGACGGTACAATTCAGACGCACCGCGTCAATAAACACGGAGGTAATACGTATGAAAAAGGCTCTTACACTGCTCCTCGCGGCAGCAATGGCACTTTCTCTCGCGGCTTGTGCGAAAAACGGCACGAACGACGACGGAAAGAGCAACGCAGACGGCGACAATTATGCTTCTGACAACACCGAATATTTCATCGGCGGCACAGGTCCTCTGACCGGCGATGCATCCAGCTACGGCATTTCGGTTCAGGAAGGCGCACAGCTAGCTATTGACAAGATCAATGAAAACGGCGGCTTGAACGGTAAGACCTTTAAGTTCGATATGAAGGACGATAAGGCAGCCGCAGCCGACGCTCAGTCGGGCTACGACATGCTTTACGAAGCCGGTATGCAGATCTCCATCGGCTCCACCACGTCCGGTTCGTGTGCTTCCTTCGCCGAGAAGGCAGCAGCCGACAACCTCTTCTTCATTACGCCTTCCGCATCGGCGGCAAACGTAATCGAAGGTAAGACCAACGCGTTCCGCGTTTGCTTCGGCGACCCCGACCAGGGCATTTTGGCAGCCAAGGAATTCAAGGACAGAGGCTACGAAAAGATCGGTGCCATCTACGACACCAGCGATCCGTATTCCAGCGGTATCTATGAAGCCTTCAAGGGCGAAATGGAAACCCTCGGTCTTAAGTTCGAAACCCAGACCTTCGACGCAGAAAATAAGAAGGACTTCTCCACTCAGGCAGAAGCTCTTAAAGATTGCGACGTAATCTTCCTTCCCTTCTACTACACTGAAGCGGGACTTGTTGCCAAGGCGGTTTCCGCAAAGGGCTCCGAGGCTCTTCTGTTCGGCTGTGACGGTCTCGACGGCGTTGCCGATCAGATCGACGCTACCGTAACCAACGAGATTCAGTACATCACACCTTTTGATGTCAACAGCACCGATACTGCAACGAAGGAATTCGTTGATGCGTACAAGGCAAAGTACGGTAAGGCTCCCGATCAATTCGCGGCCGACGCTTACGATGCCGTCAACATTATCCTCGAGGCCATGAAGGCGGCCGGCGTCGACGACGTTACCATAGATCCCTCGACTCTTTGCGATAAGGTTGTCGCGGCTATTACCGATTCTTCTTTCACTTACACCGGCGCAACCGGCACAATGACGTGGGATGCCTCCGGCGCTTGCAATAAGGTACCCGTTATCGTTACTCTCAACAAGTAAGATAAAAAGGGTCTTCGCCAAGCTCGGAGATTCAAACAAATAGTATGTTTATCCGGTTGGGCACAAGGGGTTCTTTGTGCCCAACTATAACTATATGGGAGCGTTTTTATGAATACATTGATTGACGGACTCAGCCTCGGCAGTATCTATGCCTTAATCGCGCTGGGCTACACCATGGTTTACGGTATCGCCAAAATGCTGAATTTTGCACACGGCGACATCATCATGGTCGGCGCGTATGCGATCCTTGTCACAATGTCGACGTCGGGAAGTCCATTGCTTGCCGCCGTTCTTTCAATTGTGATCTGCACACTGCTCGGTATTTTGATCGAAAAACTTGCCTATAAGCCTTTGCGCGGCGCATCGCCTCTTGCCGTACTGATTACGGCAATCGGCGTCAGCTACCTATTGCAGAGTATCGCTCAGCTTGTATTCGAATCCAAGTCCCGTCCCGTATCCGGCTGGAAGATCCCCGATATTCCCTTCTTGAAGGAACACGGCATTCCGACGGGCTCAGTCGTAACGCTTGTGATCGGCGCGGTCATCATGGTGGCGCTTACCATGTTTATCAATACGACCCGCACGGGAAGCGCCATGCTTGCCGTATCTGAGGACCGCGGTGCGGCGACGCTTATGGGTATTAACGTAAACCGAATCATCACGACGACCTTTGCCATCGGCTCGGCACTTGCCGCCTGTGCGGGTATGTTTTATCTTTTGCAGATTCCGAATGCGGAGCCGACCCTCGGCGCTATGCCCGGCATTAAGGCATTTACCGCGGCGGTCATCGGCGGTATCGGATCGATTCCGGGTGCGATGCTCGGCGGTATCCTGCTCGGCGTGATTGAAAAGCTTGCGCTCAGTATCCCCGCAATTTCCGCCTATACAACGGCGATTGAATTCAGTCTTTTGATTCTGATCTTGCTTGTAAAGCCGACCGGCTTCCTCGGCAAGACGACCAGAGAGAAGGTGTGAGTATGGGACATTATTTCAAATCGGCAAAGGGCGATTTCCGCTTAAAGTACGCCATTAATTATTATCTCGTACTCGCTATGCTTGCGGCGGGTGTGATCATGCTTTCCATGGGAACGCTTCGTCCCTCGATCGCAACGCTGTTTACTCAGATCGGCTTCAGCATTATTCTTGCCGTGTCCTTGAACCTCATCGTCGGTTTTCTCGGCGAGCTGAGCCTCGGACATGCGGGCTTTATGTGTGTCGGTGCGTATATCGGCGGCTTCTTTGCCATCAAGCTTCATGAGGTCATCCCCTCAAAGCTTGCGGTGCTGATTCTCTCCATGCTGATCGGCGGTCTTGTTGCCGCTGTGTTCGGTTTTGTTATCGGTCTTCCGTCTCTGCGTCTGAAAGGCGACTATCTTGCCATTGTAACGCTTGCGTTCGGCGAGATCGTCCGCAATATTTTCAAAAACGTTCCGTGGTTCGGCAAAGCAATGGGTCTTGCCACCGCGTCAATCAAATACGACACTCGCAAAAGACCGACTCTTTTTATCGTCACCTTTGTCATGACGCTGATCATGCTGTTTTTGCTTCAGAACCTTATCCGAAGCAAGCACGGCAGAGCCGTAACGGCGATCCGCGATAACGAGATCGCCGCAAAAGCAATGGGTATCAACGTTACGTTCTATAAGCTGTTCGTCTTCATCATCGCCGCTTTCTTTGCCGGCGTTGCGGGCGTAATTTACAGTCATTATTCCACGCCGGTGCTCTACACCTTCTTCTCGTACAACTACTCGATCGAGATTTTGGTCATGGTCGTGCTCGGAGGAATGGGCAGCATCACCGGTTCGATCATCGCCGCGGCGGTCATCCCCTGTATCAACTTCATGCTGCAAAATACCCTTTCGGGCAACCTTGCGGCACTGCGTTACCTCGTTTATGCGCTGGTTTTGATCGTCATGGTCATTTTCGGCAACGCCCCGGCGCTTCAGAGCTTGCGTGAAAAGCTGAGCCTTAAGAATCTCTTTGCCAAGGTTCACCGCAAGCCGAAGAAGTATGACCCCTCCAAGGTAAAGGAGGATGAGGCGGCATGGGATCGCGTTCCCACCAAGATTGATATGGACGCGCTTTTGTCCACCGACATTACCAACATTTCGAGCACACCCGATAAGCCCGGAAGCAAACCGAAGGGAGGCAAATGAAGATGAGCGATATCATGCTGAAAACCGAAAACCTCGGTATTTCCTTCGGCGGTCTTAAAGCGGCACAGGATGTCAACATTTCCATCCGCAAAAAACAGCTTTACGGTCTGATCGGACCGAACGGCGCCGGAAAGACGACGATCTTCAATATGCTGACCGGTGTCTATCAGCCCACGACCGGAAAGTTTTATCTGGACGGCGAGGATTTGACGGGAAAGGGACAGGAGGCGATCAACCGCAAGGGAATCGCGCGTACCTTCCAGAACATCCGCCTGTTCAACAACATGACGGTCGTCCGCAACGTTATGGTCGGACTGCACAACCGTCCCGAATTCCATTGCAGTGCGCTTACGAGTATGCTGCGTCTCCCGCGGTTTTATGAAAACGACGAAGCGATGCGCACCCGCGCCAAAGAGCTTCTGAGGATTTTCGGACTGGAAAACGAGCGCAATACGCTTGCGTGCAACCTTCCGTACGGAAAGCAGAGAAAACTGGAGATCGCCCGTGCTTTGGCGACCAATCCGAAGCTTTTGCTTCTCGATGAGCCGGCGGCGGGCATGAACCCGAACGAGACCGAAGAGCTGATGGAGACGATTCGTTTCATCAAAGAAGAATTTGACATGACAATCCTCCTCATCGAGCACGATATGAAGCTTGTTGCGGGTATTTGTGAAGAACTTACGGTTTTGAACTTCGGAAAAGAACTGATGAGCGGTACGCCGTCGGTGGTTCTCAATTCCCCCGAAGTAATCAAAGCGTATCTCGGCGACTAAAGGGAGGGCGGCATAGTATGAAAACAAACGAAGTGCTTCTCGATGTCCGCGACGTCGAGGTATATTACGGTGTAATCCGTGCGCTCAAGGGCGTTTCGTTGCACGTTAACAAAGGCGAGGTCGTTGCCCTTATCGGTGCGAACGGCGCCGGAAAGACGACCATGCTGCATACGATAACGGGTCTTGTCCCCGCCAAAAGCGGCTCGATCGTGTACGACGGTCACGAGCTTACGACCATGCCGGCGCATAAAATCTTACCGCTCGGTATGGCGCATGTTCCCGAAGGACGCCGCATTTTCCAGCAGCTTTCGGTTTACGACAACTTAAAGCTCGGCGCTTATACCGTGAAAAATAAGGCGCAGATCGAAGAAAATCTCCGCTATGTGTACAAGCATTTTCCCCGTTTGGAGGAGCGCAAAAAGCAGGTGTCGGGCACTCTTTCGGGCGGCGAACAGCAGATGCTCGCCATGGGGCGTGCTCTTATGTCGAACCCGAAGCTCATCCTGATGGATGAGCCGTCCATGGGTCTTTCGCCGCTGCTTGTTACCGAGATTTTCCAGATCATCAAGGAAGTTTCGCGCGACGGCACAACCGTTCTTTTGGTCGAGCAGAACGCAAAGAAAGCGCTTTCCATTGCCGACCGCGCCTATGTATTGGAGACCGGCTCGATCTCGCTCGAGGGCAACGCCGCCGAGCTGATCAATGACGAACAGGTCAAAAAAGCTTATCTCGGCGAATAATAATGAAATGAAAAAGAAGCGGGCGACCGCTTCTTTCATTTTTTTGCCCGTTTTCTCATAAGCATACAGTATAACTTGCCAAGACGGAAGAAGGAATGCTTATGACAAAGCCGAAGCTTATTCTCTCGACCGCAAACCGCAATCCCGATCGTTACGTAAACCTATTTTCGGCGTCGGGATTCCGTGTTGAGGCGGCGTATCTGCCGCAAAACTTTGACGGAGACGGGCTTGTCCTTTGCGGCGGCGGGGACATAGATCCGCGCTTTTTCGGAGAAGAGAACAGGGGGAGCTTTCCGCCCGACCGCGCACGGGACGAAAACGAGCTTGATTTGCTGAGCCGATATTCGGCGAAAGAAAAACCGATCTTCGGCATATGCCGCGGAATGCAGGTGCTGAACGTGTTTCTCGGCGGAAGACTGGTTCAGGATCTTCCGACTGCCGGTGCGCATTCCTCGCCCGGCGGCGATCTTTTTCATACGGTCGAAAACCGAAAAGATACACCCGCCTGTCGGCTTTTCGGAGAGCGCATGACCGTCAACAGCGCGCATCATCAAGGGTGTGGGAGAATCGGGGCAGGGCTTTTTCTTATGCAGCGCCACGCCGACGGAACGCCCGAGGGGCTTTTCGGCGAGAAACTTCTTGCGGTGCAATGGCACCCCGAAAGAATGGATTTTTCCTTGGTCGAGCCGCTTCTTCGCTTCTTTTTTGAAATGTTTTAGCATTTCTCTTACACAAGCTGTAAAATATTTTGAATAATCGGGAAAACTTCTTGCGAAAGTGCTTTTTCGGTGTTATAATAACAAGGATGAAGAAGTGTCAGTATCACGGAGGAAAGAGGAGGCGCGATTTTTATGATCCCATCCAATCTTCACACCCATTCGGTCTTCTCGGACGGAAAAAACACGGTCGAAGAGATCGCCGATGCCGCCGTTCAAAAAGGCTTTCGCACGCTCGGCATGTCCGATCACAGCTATACCGCTTTTGACCCGACTTTTTGCATGAAAGACGGCGTTTTTGACCGCTATGTGGAAAAGGTGAATGAGTGCAAGGCGAAATATGCGGGTACTTTGGACATTTTTTGCGGAATGGAACTCGATTACTATTCCGAAAACATTCCGACCGATCGGTTGGATTATGTCATCGGCTCGGTGCATTATGTGAAGCGCGGCGGCGTTTATTACGGCGTCGATCACTCCGCCGAGGGCGAAAAACAGGGAATTGACGAGGGCTGCGGCGGCGATGTTCACCTCTATATCCGCGAATATTACCGCAATATCTGCGATCACATCGCGAAGAATCCCGTAGACGTCGTCGGACATTTTGACGTATTGACAAAATTCGGTCTGATCGACGAGGAAGACCCCGCCTATCGTCGTGAGGCACTTGCGGCGGCGGATTATGCGATCGAGCGCGGCGTGATCATTGAGATCAACACGGGCGCCGTCTTTAAAAAACTCAAGAAAAATCCCTACCCGAACGCTTTTATTTTAAAGCATATCTGCGAGAAAGGCGGGCGCGTCTGCATCGATTCGGATTCGCACATCATCGACAGCCTCGATTTTTATTTTGAGGAATCGTGCGCGCTGATGAAAGCCTGCGGCTTCCGCACGGCGGCGATGCTTACAAAAGACGGATTTTGCGACGTTGAACTTTAACGATAAAGATTAAAATGCAAGGAGGCATTTTTATGACAAAAATAGACATTTTTTCGGGCTTTCTCGGAGCCGGTAAAACAACCTTGATCAAAAAACTCATAAAAGAAGCGTACACGGGCGAGAAGCTTGTTCTGATCGAGAACGAATTCGGCGAGATCGGCATTGACGGCGGATTTTTGAAGGATGCGGGAATCAACATTACCGAAATGAATTCCGGCTGTATCTGCTGCAGCCTTGTCGGCAATTTCAGCAAAGCGCTCGAGCAGGTTCTGACCGAATACAATCCCGACCGCATCATCATCGAGCCGTCGGGCGTCGGCAAGCTCAGCGATGTAATCAAAGCGGTTCAAAATCTTTCCGATCCGAAGATCGTGCTCAACAGCTTTACGACAGTTGCCGACGCAACCAAATGCAAGATGTATATGAAAAACTTCGGTGAGTTTTACAACAACCAGATCGAACACGCAAATTCCATCGTACTGAGCCGTACCGACGGCATGGACGAGGAAAAGCTTGCGGCGGCGGTCGCCCTTCTGCGAGAAAAGAATCCCGACGCAACCATCATTACGACTCCCTGGGATAAGATCGACGGCAAGGCGATACTGGACGCGATGGAGCATAAAGACACCATGGCGGTCGAGCTGGAAAAGCTTCGTGCTGAGCAGGAGGAAGAACATCATCACCATTATCATGATGACGATGACGATGGCGATGACGATGACGAATGCTGCTGTCACCACGATCATGACGAGGACGAGCATGAGCATCATCACCATCATGATGACGACGATGACGATGACGAATGCTGCTGCCACCACGATCACGACGAGGACGAGCATGAGCATCATCACCACGATCACGACGAGCACGAGCATCACCATGAACATGACGAGGACTGCGACTGCGGATGCCATGATCACGATCACGAGGGGCACCATCATCATCACCACGCCGACGAAATCTTTGCAAGCTGCGGCGGCGAGACGGCGCGCAAATATACCTCCGAGGAGATTCGCAAAATGCTTGAGGAGCTGAACGATTCCGCAAAATACGGAGAAATTCTCCGTGCCAAGGGTATTGTGGACAGCACAGAGGGCGAGTGGATCCACTTCGATTTCGTTCCGGGCGAGGCGGATGTGCGCCACGGCAGTGCCGGCGTCATCGGACGTGTCTGCATCATCGGCGCGCACCTGAAAGAAGACGCGATCCGCACCTTGTTTAAGCTGTAATTTCGGGAAAGGGCAAAAAACAAATGAACAATCAAAACGAACAGATCCCCGTTTATTTGTTTACCGGCTTTTTGGAGGCGGGCAAAACAAAGTTTATTCAGGAGACGCTGGAGGACAGGCGCTTTTCCAACGGCGAAGTCACACTGGTTTTGCTGTGCGAAGAGGGCGTTGAAGAATATAACCCGAAAAAATTCCCGCAAAAGGACATTTTCATCAAGACCGTCGAAGAACCCGAACAGCTCACGACCGAGCTTTTGACAAAGCTGGAGGAGGAGCTGGGCTTTTCCCGCGTTCTGGTGGAATATAACGGCATGTGGATGCTCGACACGCTGTATAAGGCGCTTCCCGAGCATTGGGCGGTCTATCAGGAAATGCTTTTCATCGAAGAGCCGACCTTCCTCGGATTCAACGCCAACATGCGTTCTCTTGTGGTCGATAAACTGACAAGCTGTGAGCTTGCCGTGTTCAACCGCTGCCCGAAGGGCGTTGACAAAATGCAGCTGCATAAGATTGTGCGCACGACCAACCGCCGCTGCGACATTGCATACGAATACACCGACGGAACGGTTGAATACGATGATATCGAGGATCCGCTTCCGTTTGATATCAATGCGCCGGTCGTCGAGATTAAGGACGAGGATTTTGCGGTCTTTTACCGCGACACGACCGAAAAATTGAAGGAGTACGACGGCAAGACCGTCCGCTTCAAGGCGCTGGTGCATAAAAATCCCCGTATCAAAGATATGTTCGTTGCGGGGCGGCAGGTCATGACCTGCTGTGTCGAGGATACGCGCTTTGCGGGCTTTATTTGCGAAACGCCGAAGGCGGCGGATATTTCCGACGGAGCATGGATTCTTTTGACAGCGAAGATCACTGTCAAATACCACAAGGTCTATAAGCGTGAAGGTCCCGTTTTGACCCCCGTTTCGATCGAAAAGGCACAGCCGCCGCAAGAGGAGATCGCAACGTTTTATTAAAAACCGCGGTGCGGAATTTTGCGGTTTGACGCAAAAATATGAGACGGAAGAGAAGGAAAGGAGGTGTGCCGCATGCGAAAGCGTGTTATGACGGCGTTTTTCGCCCTTATGACCCTGTGCAGCATGAGCTTCATTTTCCTGAATTCCGCCATGAATTCGGAGGATTCCGACGATATGTCGCTTGGTGTGGTTCGCTTTTTGTATGGTCTTGTGCAAAATCCGCCGTTTCGAAAAAACGCGTCCGAAACGGTGCAGTCCCCGAATTCGGGAACGGAAAGCGAAGCGGCGGCCGAGTCTTTTGCCGCGGTCGGAAACGCGGAAACGGAAAACGGCAAATCCGATCCGCAGAAGGATCAACTCATCCAAAAATTAAATAAGCCGATACGCAAGGCGGCGCACGCCGTTGAATACGTTTTTCTCGGCTTTTCGATGTGCGGGCTGTATCTTTGCCTGCTTTCGAAAACAGATTTTCGAAAATGCGGGCTTTGGACACTGCTTTCGGGCGTTTTATATGCTGCCTCCGACGAATTTCATCAGTTTTTCGTCGATGGACGCGCCTGTCAGGCAAGCGACGTTGTGATCGATACGGTCGGCGTTTCGGTCGGAATACTGCTTCTTTTGAGTATTGCACTTCTTCTAAAAAGAAGAAACCGCGCGTCATAGGTTCTGCGCGGAAGAGTCGGAAACAAAGCAAAAAATAAGAAAACCTCGGCAAAGCCCTGTGCGGGCAAGCCGAGGTTTTCTTGCATTTTAGAATAAGTCTTCGCGGCGTCAAAGAATTAGCATGGCATCGCCGAACGAGAAGAAGCGGTATTTTTCTTTTACGGCGCAGGCATAAGCATCCAAAATCCGCTCGCGTCCCGCCAGCGCCGAAATCAGCATGATCAGCGTGCTTTCGGGAAGATGAAAATTGGTGATGAGGTGATCGACGGCTTTAAAATGATAGCCGGGGTAGATGAAAATGTCGGTGTAACCGCTGCATTCGGTAAGATATCCGTTTTCGTCGGCGCACGATTCAAGCGTGCGGCAGGAGGTCGTGCCGACGCAAAAGACCTTTCCGCCGGCGCGCCGTGCGGCGTTGTACTTTTCGGCGTTTTCACGCGAGACCGAATAAAACTCGCTGTGCATTTTGTGGTGCGTAATATCGTTTTCCTTGACGGGACGAAACGTTCCCAGCCCGACGTGCAGGGTGACTTCAACCTTTACAACGCCCATCTCTTCAAGCTGTGCGAGAAGCTCTTTTGTGAAATGAAGTCCTGCGGTCGGCGCGGCGGCGGAACCGTCGTATTTGGCATAGACTGTCTGATAGCGGCTTTTGTCCTCGGCTTTTTTGTGAATGTACGGAGGAAGGGGCATTTCGCCGATCTTGTCGAGCAGCGCCATAAATTCGCCCTCGTAATCGAAACGAACAAGGCGGTTTCCGCCCTCGGTGATGTCGATAACCTCGCCCGTTAACAGCCCGTTTCCGAAGGAAAGACGCGTCCCGATCGGCGTTTTGTGTCCCGGGCGGGAGAGCGCTTCCCAAACCTTTTCACTTTTGCGCTCCAGAAGCAAAAGCTCGATTTCCGAGCCGAGCTTGTCGGTATAAACTCCAGCGGCGTCTTTTTTAAAGCGATGCCCCAAAAGGCGCGCGGGGATGACCTTGGAATTGTTGACGACCAAAATGTCGCCGGGATGAAAATAATCCTTAATGTCGTAAAAATGCCGATGCGAATATGTGTTTTCCGCGCGGTCGAGCACGAAAAGGCGGGATTCGTCGCGCTTTTCCGACGGATCCTGCGCGATCAGCTCCTCGGGCAGATCATAATTGTAATCGGACAAAAGAAGTGCTTGTTTTTGTTCCATAAATCAGACTTGTTCCTTCGCTTTTTAATTCTTCTTGTTCTTGTTTGTCAAATATCGCACATCAGTCGTAAATGACGGTAATGCCTTTTTCGGGCGTGCATTTGACGTAAAAATCCAAAACGGCAATGTTGCCTTCGGCGTGAAAATCCAATTTTCGTCCGCCGTAATAGAAGACCTTCGGCTCGGAAAAGATGCCGAAGCGTCGTACCGATACCTCGCCCCAAAGAATTTTCATCTCCACATATTTCGGTCCCGCCTCCAACGTTCCGTAGGCGCTTCCGACGCCGAAAACGCATTTATAGTATCCTTCGCGGTCGGTGAAGCGAAGAAGCGGCTCGAAACAAAGCTCCTGCTTTTCCGCCGCATACCGAATCCCGCAGAATTCCGAGAGAAGTCCGTACCCCGAGAGAAGATCGGTCGGAAGCTCGCCCGCTTCTCCGAAGGGATTTCCGCTTTCACCGTCGCAGAGTGAGCGGAGCATGGAAAGAAGCTCGCCTGCCTCTTCGTCCGCCCCCGCACGGTAAAGCTCCGCTGCGGCAAGATAGCCGCTTTTCGCTTCGTTTTGCGGCTTTTGAATCGCCCAAAGAGACGACGGATAAAGCGCCGAAAAGACCGTTTTTTCGGGCAGAAACAGCGGGGAAAGGGTGCGCACGTCGCAAAGCATCTTGTCGCCCGCACGGGTAAGAAGGGGAGACTTTGCCGCCGCAATCGAAGCGGCAGACGATTCGAGCACCGTTTCGGGCAGGGTGGACTCGTACAGCGCGCGGGTGAAACGGTCGGTGTCGTTTTTCAAACGGTTCCATTCCAAAAAGCAATACGCGGCGCAGTCCTTTGCGGAGGAGAAAAAGCGGCAGTAAAAATTGTTCGGAAGCCTTTTTTCGCTCTTGAAGCTTGCCGCATGGCGCATATAGTGCGCCAAAACAAAACGGACGGTTCTTTTTTCGCCCGGCATAAGGCGAACATGCGCCGCCATAAGCCCCGCAAAACGCCCCTCGGGCGGATCTTTTTCACAGGTGCTGTCGAGCGGCATGACCGAAAGTGCCTCAAGAAGCACATTCGGGTCGTTTTCCCGCCCGCTCGGCAGGGGAAGATATTCACGGTACGACGCTTCGTCGCAGTCGGTGGCAATACACATCCCCTTTGCGTTGTAAAACGACTGCAGCGCACCGTCGTCCAAACGGTCGTCGCGCGAGCCGAAGCACAAAGCCTTCATGTCGCAGCGAATGTCGCCGTCAAAACGGTTCACGCCGCGCGCAAGCGGGTTCTCGGCGGCGGCGCACAGCGCATAATTTATCGGCACGTTTTCGGTGTTTTGCAATTCAAATTCGAAAAACGCCGCCGGGATCGACGAATCGATGTGGTTGACCGGCAAAAACGGGTTGAAAGCGCAAAACTCGACTTTTCCGGGAAAATCGCACGCCGAGAAGCGCAAAAAGGCGTACGGAAAGCGCACGCGGAACGGGGTCGGATCAAAAGCGGGCGCTCCGTTTGCCTCGTCGGCGCACGTGTTCAAAAGGCGGATGTGCGTCTTTCCGTCGGGCGTGTCCGCACGCAGGGCAAAATGACAAAAGCGCCTCTCTTCCTTGCCGAAAAGTCCGTAAAGGGACGGACTTCCCCCGCCCGAAAGAAGAACCGCGCCCGTTCCGATGCCGCCGAGCGGGAAACGAAGCTTTTTGAGTTTTTTCTCGGGATAAACTGTGGATATCATGCATTCCTCCGCGGCAAAAATATCGGCTGCCGCTGCCGTTTTGATCCGCACCGATTTTTTGCGGGTGCGTGCGCGTGCGCGTTTTCCTATGGTCAGCTGCCGAAGCCGTAACCTTCGAGCAGTTTTAAAAATCGTTTGTCGTTCATCTGTTCATTGGTAACATAGTTCCCGTCGTAAAACAGCGCATAGGTCGTGACGGGAGTCGGCGCATTCTGCGCTTCTTCCTTACTCTTCAAGCGGATCGCCTTGAAGGGAACCGATCTTTCCTTTGCGATCGCTTCGATCACGGGAACATACTTTGCGTTGAACGGGCATTGGTGGGTATAATACAAAACAAAGCCTTTTTCTTCGATGTGCGGCTTTTTTGCACACGCCTTGAATTTCGGAGCGCTTGCCGACTCGTCAAAAGGCAGGTACCACAGCAAAATGTCGTTTTCCGCTTCGTCGCAGACCCGAAAGCCCTTGTACTTTAAAAACTTGGGATCCGCCAAAAACGGCTTCTTTTTTTCCGCCGCCAAAAGGCAAAGCCCCGCTTTTCCTTTTTCTTTGCTGTCCTCGATACAGGCGCCGAGCAGATCGGAGGAATAACCGTGCCCTTTAAAAGAGCCGGAAACCCACAGACAATCAATGTACATAAAGCCGCCGGCGTCAATCGGATTCCATGCGTTTTCGGCGGGAAGATATTCGATGAAGCATTTTCCTCTTTCCGTGCTTTTCAGAAAGACCAGCCCGTCGGCAAAACGCTCCGACAGCCATGCTTTCTTGGACGACACTTGAACATCGTTGTTGTTCGAAATGGCGCAGCAAATGTGTTCCGTTTCGAGGTTTTCGCTCGTCACGCGGATGTATTCCATAAGAATTCTCCCTCATAGGAGTTTTGCCTTGCGGCGAAAGGTGTTATTTTTTCTTTTTTCCGTAGCGCACCGAAAAATACAGCGCGACGGCGAAAAGAGCCGCGTCCCAGAAAATATCGTTTGCCGTGATGCCGGACAAAAAGAAGGCGCGGTACAGGTCGAGCAGCACAAGAAGCACCCACACAACCCAAACGCCGATCAGAAGAACGCGGGAAACGTTCGGTGTTTTCTTTTCTTTTTCGATTTTCGGTCGATAATGGCTCATGCGCCCTCCTTTTCGTTCTCGGCGGCGCAGGCGTCAAGAACGCCGCGCAGCATCTGCCGCATTTCGACAAGCTCGCCGCCGAAGAGCGTCAGCGAAAACAAATACTCTTTTCCGCCGTATTCGTCCCTCCATTCGACGGCATAAACGCCGTCGCGCGTCTCGATCTCGAATTCCCGCCCGTCGGTGTGGGTGTAAACATCCTCAAGTCCCGTGTCGGCAAAGCCCGATAGATCGGTTATCGTATATCCCGCATCCGCCATGCGCAAAACGGCGTGTTTTTCGCTCCCCGCCGTATATTCGGTTTCGGCGACAATGCCGTAGACCGTGCGGTAAGCGGAGATCGAAAAATCGGGAAACGAGACCGAGAGGGGCGAAAAGCCGCATATCTCCGCCTGTTCTTCGCGGGAAGATACCTCGGTTACGGGACCGTTTTTTTGGCTTTTACAGGAGACCGACGAAAAGAGAAGCAAAAAACACAGAAGAAGGACGACTCCTTTTTTGAACCCGAGGGCTTTTTGAGATCGGCGCTTTCTTTCGGTCATGTTTTTTGCTCCTTTTTTCGGCTTGCAAAGTCTTTTTAAATCTTCCACATTATACCACTTTTTCGCCGAAAAGTCAACCGACCTTTTGTTAAAGAAACCGTGCCCCCCGAAAAAGAAGGGCACGTTTCTTTCGATTTTCGTTTTTATGGTTTTACAGCTTGTTTCGCTGAATTTTTCCGCTGACGGTCTTCGGAAGACTTTCGCGGAATTCCACGATACGGGGGTATTTGTAGGGCGCGGTGCGCTCTTTTACGTAATTCTGAATTTCTTTTTTCAGCTCCTCACTGCCCTCTGTTCCCTTGACCAGTACGATGCTCGCTTTTACGACGTGTCCGCGCACCTCGTCGGGCGCACCCGTTACGCCGCATTCCAAAACGTAGGGAAGTTCCATAATGACGCTTTCGATCTCGAACGGACCGATGCGGTAGCCCGAGGATTTGATAACGTCGTCGACCCGTCCGACATACCAATAGTAGCCGTCCTCGTCACGCCACGCGGCGTCACCCGTGTGATAATATCCGTCATGCCATACCTCGGCGGTCTTTTCGGGGTCGCCGTAATAACCGACAAACAGTCCGTTCGGCGCACCGTCCTTTACATTGACGCAGATTTCGCCCGTCTCGCTTCCCTTAACGGGGTTGCCGTCCGCGTCCAATAGCTCGATCTTGTAGATCGGCGCGGGCTTGCCCATCGATCCGATCTTATGCGGCGCGCCGACCAAATTTCCGATCATCATTGTGCTTTCCGACTGTCCGAAGCCTTCGAGGATCTGGAGTCCCGTCGACTTTTCGAATTGGCGATAAACTTCGGGATTCAGCGCTTCGCCCGCCGTCGTCATGTGCTTAACCGATGAAAGATCGTATTGGGAGATATCCTGCTTTACCATCATGCGCAGCATGGTGGGCGGCGCGCAGAAGGTGGTGATGTGATATTTTGCGAACATCGGCAGAATATCCGCCGCGTCAAAACGGTCGAAATCGTAAACAAAGGTCGCCGCTTCGCACAGCCATTGACCGTAAAGCTTGCCCCACATCGCCTTTGCCCAGCCCGTGTCGGAAATGGTGAAATGCAGTCCGTCGGGGTCGACGGTGTGCCAGTATTTCGCCGTGTGGAAATGCCCGAGGGCGTATTTGTAATTATGCGCGGCAAGCTTCGGATAGCCCGAGGTTCCCGAGGTGAAGAACATCAGCATAAGATCGTCTCCGCCCGGCGCGTCGTCGGGGCGGTCGTAATGAGCCGAGAAGCGGGGATATTCCTCGTCAAAATCGCGCCATCCGTCGCGTTTTCCGCCGACGATGAGCTTAAACTGTACCGTGTCGGCGCATTCTTCAATCGCTTTTTCCGCCTGATGCGCCGTGTCGCCGTCGGCGGTGCAGAGGATCATGCGCACGCCCGCCGCGCGGAAGCGGTAGGAAAAGTCATGCTCCTGAAGCTGATTTACGGCGGGAATGGCGATCGCGCCGATCTTGTTCAGCGCCAGCATCGCGATCCAGAATTGGTAATGCCGCTTTAAAACCAGCATAACGCGGTCACCCTTGCCGATGCCGAGCGTGCGGAAATAGTTGGCACAACGGTTGGAAAGACGGCTCATGTCGCGGAAGGTGAAACGCCGCTCGGTTTTGTCGGCGGAAATGTGCAGCATGGCGAGCTTTTCGGGGGCGCGCGCGGCAAGCTCGTCGACAAGATCAAAGGCAAAATTGAAATGCTCGGTGTTTTTGAAGGTGATCTCTGTAGGGGTACCGTTTTCGTTTTCGACAACGTCGATATACTTTTGGTAAATGCGTTCACGGTCGTCGCGCGGGACGCTTGCCGTCGAAATTTCTTTGGCCGGCATAAGCTCCGAAATGGGTTCGCCCGTCGGATTTAAAACAATGGCGTAGAAAATGCAGTCCTTGCCGTCGACGGCGATCATGCCGTGCGGCGTGTCGCTGTTGTAATAAATGCTGTCGCCGGGACCCAGAATCTCGCGGTGCTCGCCGACCTGAACCATCAGGCGGCCCTCAACGACAATGTCGCATTCCTGACCCGTGTGCGTCGTAAGCTCCATGTCACGGGTCTGCGCCTCTTCGCTGTATACGCTCTTTACGTAAAGCGGCTCGGCGATGCGGTTTTGAAACGCATAGGCAAGGTTATAATACGTCATGCCGTGCGCGTTTGCGATCATCTGTCCCTCGCCGCGCCGCGTCACGGTATAGGATTTCAGCTTCGGACTGTCGCCGTCGATGATATCGGTCACGTTGACATGAAGCGCGAGCGCGCAGCGGTAAATGAAAGCAAAATTAAGATCGCTCTTCCCGTTTTCACAGTCGAGATATTCCTGCTTTGTAACGCCGGTAAAGCTCGCCATGTCCTCGGGGGTGTAGTTTTCGATTTCGCGCAGTTCGCGGATTCTCCCCGCCATTTCCTTGATTTTTACGTCCAGTCCCGTTGTGTTCGGCATAGTACACACTCCTTTTTTCGGGACGAAAAAAAGCCCGTCCCAAAGATTTTTGTTCTTTGAGACGAGCTTTGATAAACAAATACCCGCGGTACCACTCAAATTGCAAGGTGAAAAACACCTTGCCGCTCTTCGGGATCCACCAATCCCTACGCCTTGACGCGGCGGATACGGGGAGGTTCTACTTGCAAAGCGCTTTCTTCCTCCCGGCTCGGAAGCTACAAACACAAAACCCCGTGAACCGTGACTCGCACCGACCGTCACTTCTCTTTGTTCGTCCTTTTTGCGTCCTCTTCGTCGAAGCCTTTCGAATATGTGTGCATTATACACGGTTCGCGCCCGTTTGTCAAGGCTTTTTTCGAAAAAAGTGCGAAAAATGCCCGAAATGTGAAAACGCTCTTGTTCTTTCGGTATGCGAAAAGCGCTTTCGGCATATTGTTTTGACAGAATATACAAAGAAGCGGGGCACGCTTTTTTCGCTTTTTCGCAAAAGAACGAAAAAAGAAAAAATACGTCAATTTTTGGAAAAAGGGGCTTGACAAATCGAAGAAAATCGGATATTCTAATAGGTGGTTAGTGAGAGCTAACCGATATTTTCGGCAAAATAGTTAGCGCAGGCTAACCTAAAGCCGAACAAGCGGAAAGAGGGATGAAAAAATGATGCCTCTTGTATTGGCGGCTGTGGGTGAAAAAAACACCATTAAAAAAATCGGCGGAAGTCCCGAGGTAAAAAAGCATTTGGAAAATCTGGGCTTTGTCGTCGGCGGCGATGTGACGGTCATAACCTCACTCGGCGGAAACGTCATCGTCAACGTGAAGGAAACACGCGTCGGAATCAGCGAAGAGATGGCGCGGAAGATTATGATCTGACGGAACACATTCGGAATTATCCTTCGCGAACGCTTCGACGAAGGTTAGTATAAGGAGGAAAAGTCATGAAGACATTAAGAGAAGTCCCGATCGGGGCAACGGTAAAAGTGGTAAAGCTCCACGGTGAAGGTGCGGTCAAGCGCCGCATTATGGACATGGGCATCACCAAAGGCACCGAGATCCATATGCGAAAGGTAGCACCGCTCGGAGATCCCGTCGAGGTTACGGTGCGCGGATATGAGCTTTCTCTGCGCAAGGCGGACGCCGAAATGATCGAAGTGGAATAATTCCGCCGCAAATTCTTGACATACAGTTAGCGAAAACTAACGGTTGAAAGTGAGGAACATATTTATGAGTCTGAGAATTGCTCTTGCCGGAAACCCCAACTGCGGTAAGACAACCCTTTTCAACGCCCTTACCGGTTCCAATCAGTTTGTCGGAAACTGGCCCGGCGTTACGGTCGAAAAAAAGGAAGGTAAGCTGAAGAAGCACGACGGCGTTATCGTCACCGACCTTCCGGGTATCTATTCGTTGTCTCCGTACACCCTCGAAGAGGTTGTTGCGCGGAACTATCTTGTCGGCGAACGCCCCGACGCGATCTTAAACATCATCGACGGTACCAACCTTGAGCGTAACCTGTATCTTACGACACAGCTTACCGAGCTCGGTATTCCGGTTGTTATCGCCATCAACATGATGGACGTCGTCAAGAAGAACGGCGATAAGATCAACATTGCCGAACTTTCGCGTGAACTCGGATGTAAGATCGTTGAGATTTCCGCACTGAAGGGTACGGGCGTTATGGAAGCCGCCGAGGCTGCCATCGACGCCGCAAAGAACGCAAAGACCGTTCCCATGCACACCTTCTCGGGTCCCGTTGAGCATGCCATCGCGCACATCGAAGAAGCGGTTCTGCACAGCATGCCCGAAAATCAGCAGAGATGGTACGCCATCAAGATCTTCGAGCGCGACGCAAAGGCGATCGAAAAGCTGAACATTCCCGCCGAGACCATGCAGCATATCGAAGCCGACATCGCCGACGCGGAAAAAGAGCTGGACGACGATGCCGAGAGCATTATCACCAATGAGCGTTATCTGTATATCGCCGAGATCTTAAAGGGCTGCTATAAGAAGAAGGACGCGGGCAAGCTTTCGACCTCCGATAAGATCGATAAGGTCGTAACCAACCGCTGGCTCGGCCTCCCGATTTTTGCCGTTATCATGTTCCTTGTTTACTATATCGCCATGGTCACCGTCGGCTCCGCCGCAACCGACTGGGCGAATGACGGTGTGTTCGGCGACGGCTGGCACCTGTTCGGTATCGGTTCGGGTGAGTATGCCGACGCTGCCGACGCTTACACGAACGCGACCGAAGCGGTCGGCGCATTTATCGAAGATTTCGATCTGTCCGCCGAAGATTTTGACGGCGATGCGGCTCTTTCCGAAATGAAAGAATTCACGACCGATGAGGTCAGCGCCGTTATTGAAGTCGAGGATGAAGAGACTCTCGCCGTCAACGACATGACGGTCTACTACGATACCATTCCCGACGATGCGGACGAAAAATCCACGATCGGCATGACGTATACCGAAGCGGTAAGCTATTTTGAAGAAAACGGCTTCGAGGAGCCTGATCCGGCCGTCTACGGCATATGGGTTCCCGGTATTCCGGTGCTGATCGAAAACGGTCTTGATGCCGTAAATTGTGAAGCAGAGTGGCTTCGCGGACTGATCCTCGACGGTATCGTTGCCGGTGTCGGCGCAGTGCTCGGCTTTGTTCCGCAGATGCTTGTGCTGTTCTTCATGCTTGCGTTCCTTGAGGCGTGCGGCTACATGGCTCGTATCGCTTTCGTCCTCGACCGTATCTTCCGTAAGTTCGGTCTCTCGGGCAAATCCTTTATCCCGATGCTGATCGGTACCGGCTGCGGTATCCCCGGTATCATGGCTTCGCGCACCATCGAAAACGACCGCGACCGCAAGATGACCATTATGACCACCACCTTTATCCCCTGCGGTGCAAAGGTTCCGTTCATCGCCATGATCGCGGGTGCGATCTTCGGCGGATCGGCATGGGTTGCCACCTCCGCTTACTTCATCGGTATGGCTGCTATCATCCTCTCGGGTATCATGCTCAAGAAGACGAAGATGTTTGCCGGCGACCCCGCTCCCTTTGTAATGGAGCTTCCCGCATACCATATGCCCACGCTTCTCAATGTTCTGCGCAGCATGTGGGAGCGCGGCTGGTCCTTCATCAAGAAGGCAGGTACCATCATCCTTTTGTCGACCATCGTCGTTTGGTTCACGACTTATTTCGGATTTACCTCCGAAGGCTTCCGTATGCTCTCCGAGGAAGAACTTGATATGAGCTTACTCGCTAAGATCGGCGGCGCGATCGCATGGATCTTCGCTCCTCTCGGTTGGGGAAACTGGCAGGCGGCTGTCGCTTCGATCACGGGTCTTGTCGCAAAGGAAAACATCGTCGGTACGCTCGGTATCCTGTACGGCGGCGGAGATAATTCGGTCTATGCCGAACTTGCGGAAAAGTTTACGGCGATCACCGGCTATTCCTTCCTTGTATTCAACCTTCTCTGTGCGCCCTGCTTCGCGGCGATCGGCGCTATCAAGCGTGAAATGAACAACGCTAAGTGGACATGGTTTGCCATTGCCTATCAGTGCGGCTTTGCCTATGCGGTTGCTCTCTGCATCAACCAGTTCGGCGGCGCGTTCACGGGCAATCTGAACGTGATCGGTCTTGTCGCGGCGATTTTGGTTCTCGCGGCGATCGTATATATGCTCTTTAAGCCTTACAAAGAATCCGAAACCTTCACCGGTAAGGTTAAGTAAGAAGCAAACAATTTTTTCAAACAGAACGCGGAGGTGTCTTTTATGATCGCATGGTTAACGCAAAATATCGGTACGATTCTGGTGCTTTTGATTTTGATCGCGATCGTGGCGGCAGTCACGGTCAGCATGGTGCGGGCAAAGAAGAAGGGACATACCTCCTGCGGCAACGGCTGCGCGCACTGTGCGCTTCACGGAACCTGTCATAAAAAATGAGTTTTTTAAGCGAGCGGGTCGGTTTTTCCGACCCGCTTTCTTGCTTTTTCGAAGATTTTGCGGTACAATAAAAGAAACAGAGGAGGGGAGGCGCATTTATGATCGAACGCGACGAAGGGGAAAGCTTTTTTCAAACCGCCGACGGGGCGGGCATTGTGCGGACTTTTTCGGTCTTTCCGGGAATTGAGCTTGTTTATCGCGATATCCGCTGCCGTCTTTTGCCCGAGACCGAGGCAAGAACGGGAAGCTTTCTCGTGATCGACCATTGCCGCGTCGGGCGGATGGATTGGGACGACGGAAAGGAGATTGTTTATCTTACGGGCGGCGACCTTGCCGTGTCCGACGGCGCGCTTTGGAACAAAAGTCCGGTTTTCCCCATGAAAAAATATGAGGGGATCGAGATCGTGATCGATCTGGATCGTGCGCCCGAAAGCCTTTTTGGAATTTTGGGAGATATCGACGTCGATCCCGCCGCGCTGAAAGAGCGCCTTTGTGCGGACGGATGCTACATTGCCCGCTCATCCGAAAGTGTTCTGCACATTTTTTCGGAGCTTTACAACGTTCCCGAAAGCATACGGCGCGGCTATTTCAAAGTCAAAGTTTTGGAACTTTTGCTCTTTTTGTCCTGCACGAAAGAAGAAAGCAACGAGCGGGCGGGGCACAGTCTTTCGCGTGCCAAGACCCGCCTTGCGGGTACGGTGCGGAGCTACATCGACCGCCACCCCGAGGAAAAGCTGACCATTGCGATGCTCGCCGAGAAATTTCACGTGTCCGAAACGGGGATCAAAGAGAGCTTCAAGGCGGTCTACGACATCAGTCCGTATGCCTATATCCGCCGTCAGAAAATGCGCGAGGCGGCAAGCCTTCTTCGCGGGACCGACCGCACGGTTTTGGAAATTGCGGGACAATTCGGCTACGACAACGCCGGAAAATTCGCAAAAGCCTTCTGCGAGGTGATGGGGCAGACCCCGCGCGAGTACCGAAAAGGCGGAAATCGAAAAAAATAATCGAAAAACCCTTGACAAACGGCGATCGGTGTGGTATGATACTGCCTGTAAAGAAAAACACTTTACAGGCTGAGTGAACAAAACGGAACTATGAATGAAAAAAAACTGACAATTTCGGGTCTTTATGACTACTACGGCGCGCTTTTGTCCGAAAAGCAAAAGTTTGCCGTCGAAATGTATTATAACGACGATTTGTCCCTTTCCGAGATCGCCGAGTCGATCGGCATAACGCGGCAGGGGGTTCGCGATCAGCTCAAGCACGCCGAACAGTTTTTGGAAAACTGCGAGCGGCTTTTGGGCTTTGCCGCAAAGTCGCGCGGCGCACAGGCGCTTTGCGACGAGCTTTTGCGGATATGCGACGAGAACGACACGCTTTCCGCGGCGCAGGTTCGCTCCTTTGCCGCGAAAATTTCGGAGCTTGTCACGGGATAAGGAGGTGCGCGATTGTTTCAAAGCCTGACCGAACGGTTGAACAACGCTTTCAAAAAGTTTCGGAACAAAGGAAAACTGACCGAGGCGGACGTCAAAGAGGGCATGCGTGAGATCAAGATCGCGCTGCTCGAAGCCGACGTCAACTTCAAGGTTGTAAAGGAATTTATCAAAACCGTATCCGAACGCGCCGTAGGCGCCGAGGTACTGGAAAGCATAACCGCTCCTCAGCAGATCGTCAAGATTGTAAACGAGGAGCTGACCGCTCTCATGGGCGGTGCCAATTCGAAGCTCACCATCGCGTCCAAGCCTCCGACCGTCGTTCTGATGGCGGGTCTTCAGGGCGCGGGCAAAACGACCCACACGGGCAAGCTTGCGCTGATGTACAAAAAGCAGGGCAAACGACCGCTTCTTGCTGCGTGCGACGTTTACCGCCCGGCGGCAATCAAGCAATTGCAGGTGGTGGGCGAGCAGGCGGGCATTCCCGTTTTTACGATCGACGGCTGCAACGATCCCGTGAGAATCGCAAAAGAAGCGCTTGAGCACGCGATCCGTCACGGCAACGACATGCTGTTCATCGATACGGCGGGACGTCTTCACGTGGACGACAATCTGATGGAGGAGCTGCGCCGCATTAAGGACGCGGTGAACCCGACCGAAATCCTCTTCGTCGTTGACGCCATGACCGGTCAAGACGCGGTGAACGCCGCCGAGGCGTTCAATTCGCAGATCGATCTTACCGGCGTTATCCTCACAAAGCTGGACGGCGACACGCGCGGCGGCGCGGCGCTTTCGGTCCGTCAGGTTACGGGCAAGCCGATTAAATTCATCGGCACGGGCGAAAAGCTCGACGCGATCGAGCCGTTTTATCCCGACCGCATGGCATCGCGTATCCTCGGCATGGGCGACGTTTTGTCGCTGATCGAAAAAGCCGAGGCAAACTACGACGAACAGAAGGCAAAAGAGCTGGAGCGCAAGCTCCGAGAACAAAAATTCACGCTGACCGACTATCTCGAGCAGTTCGGATCGATCCGCAAAATGGGTTCGATCGACCAGCTGATGGGCATGCTCCCCGGAGTCGATTCCAAGGCGCTCAAGGACGTGAACGTCGACGAAAAAGCGATCGACCGCATGGAAGCGGTGATTTTGTCCATGACCCCGTATGAGCGCGACAATCCCGACGTGATCGGCGCCTCCCGCAAAAAGCGCATCGCGGCGGGCAGCGGAACAAGCGTCGAGGAGGTCAACAAGCTCTTAAAGCAATACGATGCGACCAACAAGCTCATGCGCCAGCTGCAAAACGGCGCGGGCGGCTTCGGCGGTTCGTTCGGCGGGAAAATGTTCGGCAAGCGCGTTTCCAAAAACCTTGCCAAGAAGAAAAGGAAGAAAAAATAACGCTATATGTTGTGCCGCCGAGCGGCGCTCTTATAAATTCATACAAACGGAGGAAAAAGAAAATGGCAGTAAAGATCAGACTCAGAAGAATGGGCGCAAAGAAAGCTCCTTTTTACAGAGTGGTAGTAGCAGATTCCCGCTATCCCCGCGATGGCCGCTTCATCGAAGAAATCGGTTACTACAATCCGCTTAAGTCTCCCGCAGAAGTCGTTATCGACGGCGAGAAGGCAAAGCAGTGGATCTCGAACGGTGCTCAGCCTACCGACACCGTAAAAGCCCTTCTCAAGAAGAACGGAGTCCTTTAATTTCCGTATCTTAAAGGAGGATATGATGAAACAGGTTTTGACGGATATTGCGCGCGCGATTGTCGATTATCCCGACAGCGTCGTTGTGACCGAACGTGAGGAAGGGGATACCTTGTTCCTCGAGCTTACGGTCGCCGCCGACGATATGGGAAAAGTCATCGGCAAGCGCGGCAAGATCGCAAATGCGATTCGCACGGTAGTCAAAGCTACCGCCAACCGCGACAACCGCCGTGTTGTCGTGAATATCGTGTCCGACGCGGAATAAGTGCCGGAGGTTTTGGCTGTCGTGTCCGACAGCCATTTTACTTTGCATCATCGAATTCCGAAAAAGGGAAGCACGGCTTCTCTTTTTCTCTTTTTCGGCACGCTTTTTCGGACCGTACGCAAAATTAACAAATTTTGCCTTTACTTCGTCGGATTCCTTCTGTATGATAAAAATGATTATGGGTTACTCTGGATAAGAATGGGGAAAAATATGAAAGAATATTTGGAAGTGGGCTGTATCATCAACAAGCGCGGGCTTCACGGCGAAGTGAAGGTCGATTGCTATTGCGACAGCCTCGACGTGCTGTGTTCGCTTTCCGAGCTTTTTTGGGATGAGAACGGGCAGGAACCCGTGCGCCTTTTGGCGGCAAAGCCTTATCGCGGCTATGTTTATGCGACTCTTTCGGGAATCGACAGCGCCGAGAGCGCCGACCGTGTGCGCGGAAAGTCGCTTTATGCCCACCGCGACAGCGTGCCGCTTGAAGAAGGCAAAAACTTTTTGGTCGACCTTTTGGGACTTCCCGTATACGACGAGGAGACGGGAAAGCTTTACGGAACGCTGAGCGAGGTTTTCAACCGCGGCGCAAGCGATATTTATACCGTAACGCGCGACGGGAAAGACTATTATATGCCCGCCGTTCCCGAATTCGTAAAGCGGGTCGACCCCGAAAAGGGCATTTTCGTCCGCGTTATCCCGGGAATGCTGGAGGATGAGGAGTAAAATGCGCATCGATATTCTGTCGGTATTTCCCGAAATGGTAAAGCCCGCGCTTTCCGAAAGCATGATCGGAAGAGCCTGTGAAAAGGGAATCCTTGACATTCATCTGCACAATATCCGCGATTACACGACCGATAAGCACCGCCGCACCGACGACACGCCCTACGGCGGCGGATGGGGAATGGTCATGACCTGTCAGCCGATTCTCGACTGTCATCGCGCCGTGACAAAAGAGGGCGCGCCCGCGCACACGATTTACCTGTCGCCCGGCGGAAAGGTGTTGACGCAAAAGACCGCCATGCGCCTTGCAAAATACGAACGTCTCGTTCTTCTCTGCGGTCATTATGAGGGGATTGACCAGCGCGTCATCGATTCGATCGTCGACGAGGAAATATCGATCGGCGATTATGTTCTCACGGGAGGCGAGCTTCCCGCGGCGGTTCTGACCGACTGTGTGGCGCGGCTTATTCCGGGCGTTCTGCCCGACGCCGAATGTCATGAGGACGAGAGCATCGAATCGGGACTTTTGGAATATCCGCAGTACACAAAACCCGCCGAATACGAGGGAATGCGCGTACCCGAGGTGCTTCTCGGCGGGCATCATGCCAATATTTTGAAGTGGCGGCGCGAAAAGGCGATTCGAAAGACCTTTTTCCGCCGCAAAGATCTTTTGCGAAAAGCGCCGCTTACGAAAAAAGAAAAAGAATACGTGCAGGCTCTGCGCGCCGAATACGGACGCAGAAAAGAACCCGAGGACGAATAATAAAGCGTCGGAATGAAACAAAGAGTAAAGTGAAGGGAGGAAAAGATGTGAACGAACGCGAAAACGAACGCGCACGGGTACGCGAAGAAAAACGCCGTGAATCGCTGACCGAAAAAATACCGTCGGGCGTGGACCGCGCTTTTCACGCTTCCTTTTTCTATCGCTTTTTCCGAACTTACGACGAGACCGACGGAAAAATGCGCGAAAGCTTCTTTTTCCGCCTGCTGCGCCCCGAACGCCTTGCGGGCGCGGTTCGCACCTTCAAAAACGGCTTTGCCGCCAAGTGCGAAGAGAGCGTTTTGTGCGGCGCGATCCGCCGTTTTTACGAGCGGCTCCCGCTTTGCAGTCTGCGCTCGGTCGGAGTCTTGTTTTTGTATTTTTCACTTTATTCGCTCGCCATTGCGGCAATCCGCATTGCCGTGGAAAAAAATGTCGCGCGCTATGCCGACAATCTTATCACGGCGGCGATTCTTTTGCTTTTGTCGTTTCTCATGATGCTGTATAAAGGCTCTGCGGCGCGGTTTGTCCGCGAGAGCCGTCTTTTGTCGGGGCTGTTCGACGGACTGTTCTTTTCCCGCGCGGGACTTTCGAAAGAGGAGACGTACCGACCGCAGAACGCGGTTTTGGTGCTGTGCGGCACGGCGCTGGGGGCGCTTACGTATCTTGTCCCGGTGAAAAGCATTCTGCTTACGCTGTTTTTTTTCGTGCTTATCCTCTCTTTCTTCAAAATGCCCGAAAACGGCATGACCGTTCCGATCCTTTTGTGTCC
>ENA-OUQF01000468-OUQF01000468.1-human-gut-metagenome-genome-assembly--contig:-NODE-468-length-30779-cov-8.196296_pt1 | contig 30779 bp, 30 predicted proteins | sample MGYA00237947_ERZ548826 | MGnify/ENA primary metagenome ERZ548826 (study PRJEB26490, sample SAMN05194701) | human gut metagenome | biome: terrestrial biome; feature: human-associated habitat; material... | reverse complement strand
GTTATGCCGTGCTGTTTGGCTCCTAAAACCTTGTGTGCCTTTGTCAACTGATGGTGAGAAAGAAGCAAAGAGAAAAGAAAAGCCCAACGAAAATTATAAATAATATAATAGGCCGTATAAAAAAATAATAGGCCGTTTAAAAAGCTTCAGGGGCCGATGCCCAATGAGAAAGTCCGAAAAAGTGGCTGAGCGCCACTTTTTCGAAAGTTTCTGTATTACTCTTCCATCTCGCCCGCTATCATAAGCGCCCCGGTAACCGTAAGCCTTTCGCGGGCGTCCACCTGATAGTCCAGCGCCGCGTTGTGTATGGCCTGCGCGTCCGGATACTTTCCCTCAGCCTCAAGGAATTCGGATATCATGCCTGTAAATTCTTTAAGGGCCGGGTAGCGGAAGGTTATACGCCCCGGCAGCGGGCCGCCCTCCTCCCGGGAGGTGGCGTATATGAGTATGTTGGGCGGAATCGCCCGAAAGCCCGCTGTGGCGGAGGATATGAGCCTTATGCCATCGCCGTCCGCAGCTATATCGTCCAGCAGCAGTATGAACTTAAGCGGCTGGCCCGAAAGCCTCTGCAAAAGCCCGGGGATATGTGCCGTCTCCCCCTCGGGGACAATTATCAGCCGCACTTCAGGCAGCTCCTGAAGCAGTGACACCGCCTGAGCCGTTTTGCCGGTCCCCATGCCGCCCAGCAGCAGCATGTTCACCGCCTTCTCCCCCCGCATGAAGCGTATGGTGTTTTCCATCAGCCGGCTGTGCTGCTCCTCATAGGCGGAAAGCGGAACTATCGCCTCCGGCTCCTCCATAGGCGTCAAGCGGCCATCTTCAATTCTGAAGAAGCGATGCTGCAAAAATTCTCCCGTACCGTAGGATGCGAAAAAGTTCCATATATCTTCGGTAAGCTCGCCCCAATCAGCCGTCTCGAGAAAGCGGCGATACATCTCCTCCAGCGCCTCATCTGATACGAAGCTGTCCGTAAGCCCGGCCTGGCCGTATTTCCATGGGGTAAACTCCAGCGGCAGCTGCGCCGCCTGCTCTTCCTCGCTATTCCGGCGCGGAAGGTTTGATATGCTGCCTCCCGACCATATGGCGGTGGACTTCATGGCCACAGCGTCGTTTGCCCTTGAGCTTCTGCCCCTTTCACTTATGAGCTGGGCTATGCGCTCTGACGTTAAGGTGGAAAGCTCGCCCATTATCTCAAGCCGCTCCCTCATAGCCATGAGCTGCGCCTCATCCCGTATGCCCCTGGCAGCAGAGAGGGCAAAAGGGTGTTCCGTCTGTATTATTTCGTATAAAAGCTGATCCCGCCACAGGTCCCCTGTGACCCTCCTGGCGGGGGAGGACAGCATATATTCCGTGAGCCTGTGATATGCGCCGAGAGCGCCGGGGAAATTCGTTGTCCAGGTATCCATGAGCAGCTCCCCCATGAGCTCCGCCGCCTTCGAAAAGCCCCCGAGCCTTAGGGTCATGGCAGCCGCGGCCGCCAGCGCCTCGCCTGGATTCATATCCCTCAGTCTCATACACGCCTCTCCTTTGCGCCGTTTATAATATCATAGGGCCGCAGCCCCTTTAATAATACCACAGCATACGCCTTGCGGCAATCGCGGCAGGGTGATATAATTTCAGAAACAATAATCGTTTTCGTGGCATAATAATGAAAATGAGATAGGTTCTTCTCGCCGGCTCTCGCTGTAACGGCAATACGGCGGTGCAGATTAGTGCGCTGTTTGATTTTATATAATAATAAAGGAAATATAACCATGTCAAAGAAGATTATCCTAACGGGCGGCGGAACTGCCGGCCACGTCACACCCAATCTGGCGCTGCTGCCAAGGCTCAGGGCGGAGGGCTACGAGATACACTACATAGGCACCGCCGATGGAATAGAAAAAAGCCTTGTGGACGGCCTTGAGGGCGTGACCTATCACACCATATCCGCCGGCAAGCTCCGCAGGTACTTTTCGCTGAAGAACCTTACCGACCCATTCAAGGTTGTAGGCGGCATATTCCAGGCCAAGCGCATCATTAACAAGGTAAAGCCGGACGTGGTGTTTTCAAAGGGGGGCTTCGTATCGGTGCCCGTAGTCATAGCGGCAAAGGGCATGGCGCCCATAGTAGCCCACGAGAGCGACTATACTCCCGGCCTGGCCAATAAGATAACCGCCAGGTTTGCAGACAGGGTATGCGTCACCTTCGAAGATACTCTAAAATACGTCGGCGCAAAGGGCGTCCATACCGGCACCCCCATACGGCCCGAGCTTTACCGGGGCGACAGGCAGAGGGGGCTGGACTTTACCGGCTTTTCCGGCGAAAAGCCCATACTCCTTACCATGGGCGGCAGCCAGGGCGCCCAGGCCATAAACGACGCGCTGCGATCGGCGCTGCCGCGGCTGACCCGCTCCTTCGACATTATCCACCTCTGCGGCAAGGGCAAGAAGGATGCTTCCATAGCCGAACCGGGCTATGTCCAGTACGAGTACATCTCAAAGGAGCTGCCCGACCTTTTCGCCGCGGCGGATATAATACTCTCCCGCGCGGGGGCCAACGCCATATTCGAGTTTTTAGCCCTTGCAAAGCCCGCCCTGCTTATACCGCTGCCGCTTTCCGCCTCCCGGGGCGACCAGATACTCAACGCCGGCTATTTTGCCCGCAAGGGCTACGCCATGACGCTGGATCAGGCCGGCCTTACGCCGGACACCCTGTTCGACAGCATACACGACCTTTACGACAGAAGGCTCAGCTTTATTTCCGCCATGAGCGGCGACTCCACCGCGGACGGCACCGATGAGGTGCTGGACGTCATACGGTCCGAATCGGAGAGGAGTAAAAGATGAACTGCCACAAAAGAAGCAACGGCAAAAACAGGGGCAGCTACGGTTCCTCTGTGGCGCACAAGGCGCTTACCAAAGAGGTAGTGGCCCAGAGGCTTGCGCTGCCCAACGGCCCCGAGCACATGATGCACTACGCCTCCGAGGCGTTCCCCTTCGCTTACGAGCTGTTTTCGGAGGGCAACTCCGCCGCGTGCGCTTTTCTCTGCCGCTGCGCAAAGCAGGAAAAATACGCAAGGCAGCTTAACGATATCATGGGCAGCGAGCGCGAGGCCCTTCGAAACGCCCTGCTTTCCAATCAACCCAAGCTCCGCAAGAATGCCGCGGTTCTCATGGGACAGCTCAAGATCCCCTCGGACGTGAAATACCTGAAACAGGCTCTTTCAGTAGAGGATACCCGCTTCGTGCGGCCTTCGATGCTGCTGTCCTTAGGCTCCATAGGAGGGGATGAGGCCAAGTCGGCTCTCGCCTCATATACTATACAGCCGGCAAACAGCGAAGATGAAAAGGTGCATTTCGAGGCGGAAACAGAGGCCTACAAAACCGCCATGCGAAGCTTTCTCACCTTCGAAAAGCACGAATTTACCGCCCTTCCCAGGCCCTGCGAAATAGAGCTGCGTTCCCCGGATAAGCTATCCGACCCTCTGGCCCGGGAGCTTGCCGAGCATGGTTTCAGGGTGTCCGCCGTACACCGCAGCGACGTACACGTGCATACGGAGGACATGATGGGGCTTTTTGCCTGCCGCTGCTTTACCGAGGCGCTCATCGAGATATCCGCCAACTCAAACCCCGACCCAAAGTCCATGGGCATAAAGGCAAAGAGCTTTCTCGAAAAGCTGCTGCCCGCCTGCCATACCGGCAAGCCTCCCTTCGGCTACAGGCTGGAGATAAGGGGGGAGGGCAATATAGACAGGCTGGCCATAGCCCGCAGGATGATAGCCGTAATGGACGATAAGACGCTGCTCAACTGCCCCAACAACTATGAGGTGGAGATAAGGGTGGAGATAGGCGGCAACGGCGGCGCGTTCATGTACGCAAAGCTGCTCACCATAAAGGACGAAAGGTTTAGCTACCGTGTTTCGGCTCTGCCGGCCAGCATGCACCCCGCAACGGCGGCCGCCATACTGAAATACGCGGAGTTCTTCCTGGGCGGAAAGGACGCCAGGGTGCTGGACCCCTGCTGCGGCAGCGGCACATTTCTCATTGAGCGGGAAAAGCTTTACCCCTGTGCCGGCCTTACCGGGGTTGATATATCAAACAAGGCCATAGACATAGCCCGCAGCAATGCAGAGGCCGCCGGCAGCATTGCCAAATTCGTACACAACGACTGCATGCGCTTCACTGCGGAGCGGCCATATGACGAGCTGGTGGCAAATCTCCCCTTTGGCAATCGCGTCGGCAGCCATAAGTCAAACGAAAAGCTTTACGCCAGCATATTGGAAAACCTTCCCAAATGGCTCCGCCGGGGCGGCGTGGCAATACTGTACACTATGGAATACACTCTGCTCAAGAAGCTGATTCGAGAGCATCCCGGCTTAAGGCTCGTCACGGAGGTCAGGACGGAGGCGGGCGGGCTGATGCCTGCCATATTCGTGATAAAAATCGGGCAATAGGTTTTCGAGTAAATGGCTCATGCCATTTACTCGAGTCAGAGTGTCAAAAAAGTGGCTGAATGCCACTTTTTCGACAGCCTCAAAGGGCCGCAAGGCCCTTTTTTGTTCTCCGCGTGACTGTTCCACGTAGAACATTTTTCGGCTTTTATTTATTTGTTCTACGTGGAACATTAACCAATTATTGTTTATTCCACACGAATGCATTATAATCAATAAAGAAAATCCGGTACTGATCTTTCAAATGGCACAGCCATTTATGCAAAAAAGGAGGATACATGGCTAAAATAATCGCCGTAGCTAACCAGAAAGGCGGGGTAGGCAAAACCACCACCACCGTCAACCTTTCGGCATGCATTGCCCAGCAGGGCAAGCGGGTGCTGTGCGTGGATATCGACCCTCAGGGCAACAGCACCAGCGGCCTTGGCATAGATAAGGAGGCCGTACAGTACAGCGTATACGACGTGCTGATAAACGGCGTGGACCCAAAGGAAGCAATAGAGCACAGCGTGGTGGAGGGCCTGGACATGCTCACCGCCCGCAAGGAGCTTTCCGGCGCTGAGGTGGAGCTGGTCAACGCAATGGCCCGGGAGACTGTTCTCAAGCGTGGGCTGGATACCATACGGGACAGCTATGACTATATATTCATAGACTGCCCGCCCAGCCTTGGCCTGCTCACCATAAACGCCCTGACCGCGGCGGACACGCTGCTGGCCCCCATACAGTGCGAGTACTTTGCCCTGGAGGGACTGTCCGACCTGATGAACACAGTAAAGCTTGTCAAGCAGCGGCTGAATACCAATCTTCAGGTAGAAGGCGTAGTCCTTACCATGTTCGACGCCCGCACCAACCTTTCGGGGCAGGTTGTGAACGAAGTAAAGAAGTTCTTTAAAAATAAGGTTTACGACACCATAATACCACGCTCGGTGCGGCTAAGCGAGGCTCCCAGCTTTGGCCTTCCCATCACCATGTACGACCCCCGTTGCTCGGGAGCCAGGGCATATAAGGCGCTTGCCAACGAGCTTATAGGCAAGGAGAATTAAAATATGGCTATAAAAAAAGGACTCGGAAAGGGTCTGGACGCACTTTTAGGGGACTATCAGCAGCCGCCGGAGGAAAGCGTTAAGGAGATAGACGTAAACCTCATCGACACAAATTCATCCCAGCCCCGCAAGAGCTTTGATAAGGAAAAGCTGGACGAGCTGGCCAATTCCATAAAAAACCACGGCATAGTACAGCCCATCGTCGTGCGCAGGACAGGGGAGAGGTACACCATAGTAGCCGGCGAACGCCGCTACCGTGCCGCCCGCATAGCTGGCCTTAATAAGGTACCTGTAGTTGTAAAGGATATGGACGACTATCAGGTGATGGAGGTGGCCCTCATAGAAAATATACAGCGGGAGGACCTGAACCCTATCGAGGAAGCCACTGCTATACGCTTTCTTATGGTTCAGAACGACCTGACACAGGAGGAGGTGGCGGAGAGGCTCGCAAAGAGCCGTCCGTCCATCGCCAACACCCTGCGCCTTCTCAACCTGCCCGAGGAGATACAGCAGTACCTCAAGGATGGCAAGCTCCAGTCCGGCCATGCAAAGGTCATACTCAGCCTGCCTGAAAAGCCAATGCAGTTCCGGCTGGCCGACAGGATAGCGGAGGGCGGGGTATCCGTCCGGGAGGCGGAAAGGCTTGCAAAGGCAATGCTTCAGCCCGGGCGCGAAAAGAAAAAGCCTGAACAGCCGGCGGACACCGACCTTAAGTTCGCGGAGGACAGGCTGCGGGACAGGCTGGGCACAAAGGTGAGCATACAGGGCAGCCAGAGTAAAGGAAAGGTAATTATAGAATACTATTCCCGTGACGAACTTAACGGTATATACGATATTCTCATAAGGGAGTGAACCGGATGAAATACCATGGTATAAAGCCTGTGTATAACGTATGGCTGAGCAAGGACGACGGCAAGTACTTCGGTCCGGGCGTAGCCATGCTTATAGAAGGTGTAAAGCGCACCGGCTCGCTGTCGTCGGCAGCCAAGGAAATAGGCATGGCCTATTCTAAGGCCTGGCGCATTATAAAGCGCAGCGAGGAGCTTACGGGCTGCAAGCTGCTTTTATCCCGCACAGGCGGCACACACGGCGGCGGTGCCTGCCTCACACAGGACGCCGAGCAGATACTTTCGGACTTTACCGCCTTCCGCAAAGAGGTGGATGCTGAGATAGAAAGGGCTTTTAATAAATACTTTGCCGGTTAAAAACGATATGAAAGATAAAAAAACCACTTATTTCGACCTTTTCACCTCTTTCTTCCGCATAGGTCTTTTTACCTTCGGCGGCGGCTATGCCATGCTGCCCATGCTGGAGAGGGAGTGCGTGGAAAACCACAGCTGGGCTACCCGTGACGAGCTTCTGGACTATTTCGCCATTGCCCAATGCACCCCAGGCGTCATCGCCGTGAACACCGCTACTTTTATAGGCTCCAAGGAGAAGGGATCTCTGGGCGCGGCGATAGCCACATTGGGCGTCATATGCCCCAGCATAATCATAATACTCATAATAGCGGCCATACTTACTAATTTCGCCAGCCTTCCCGCCGTAGGGTACGCCTTCAACGGCATAAGGGTGGCCGTTGCCGTGCTCATACTCAACGCAGTGATAAAGCTCATAAGGAGCAATCTTAAACAGCCTGTTTCCATTCTGATATGCGTGCTTGCCTTTGCTGCGAGCCTGTTTAGCCTGTCCCCCGTCATAATAGTGCTGTCTGCGGGGGCCGTTGGCATAGCATACGGATATTTCGGGAGGCAGAAATGATATACCTTCAGCTTTTTTATGAATTCTTCAAGACCGGGCTTTTTGCCGTAGGCGGCGGCCTTGCCACCATACCCTTCCTTTCCGCCATGACCGATAAATACGCATGGTTCACCAAGGCGCAGCTTGCGGATATGATAGCCGTGGCGGAATCCACCCCCGGGCCCATCGGCGTAAATACCGCCACCTTCGCGGGGTATAACGCGGCAGGCATACCCGGTGCGATAATTGCCACATTGAGCCTTGTATTGCCTAGCTATATTATAATACTTGCAATATCAAAGGCGCTGCAAAAATTCCGGGACAATAAATACGTGAACGATGCCTTTACGGGTCTTCGCCCTGCGGCGACGGGGCTTATTGGGGCGGCCTGCTATTCCGTGACGGCTATAGCCCTCTCCGGCAGCACGCTTTTAGGCTGTATCGACCTCAGGCGGCTCATATTCTTTGGGCTGCTGCTTGCCGTTACAAACATAAAGCGGCTGAAGGGCCTGCACCCGATAATATTCATAGCCATAGCCGCCGTCGTTGGCATAGTTTTCAGGCTGTAAAGGGAGATATATGTAGCATATGTATATAAACCCCTTGTTCAGCGGCTCCTCCGGCAACTGCACTCTTATAGGCGCGGACGGCGGCCTTTTCATGGTAGACGCGGGCAAAAGCGCCCGCGCCGTATCGGCTGCCCTTGCCCTTGCTGGGGAAAGAATCGAGGACATAGCCGCCATATTCATCACCCATGAGCATACAGACCACATAGCGGGCGTCGGCGTGCTTTGCAGGCGTTACGGCATACCGGTATACGCCAACGCCGCCACATGGCAGGCCATGGAGCCGCTTATAGGGGAGGTGCCGCCGAAATGCATACGTGTATTCGAGAGCGGGCGTGATTTCTTCATAGGCGGCGTATCGGTGCTGCCCTTTTGCACCCCCCACGACGCGGCGGAGCCGGTAGGCTATTCTTTTTTGGGCGGCGATGGCAAAAAGATCACCGTAATGACCGACATAGGGCATATGGACAGCCGCCTTATATCCTGCGCCGCCGGTTCAGACATACTTTTGATAGAATCAAACCACGACGAGGAGCTGGTAAGCTCCTGCCGTTATCCCTACCCTACCAAGCGGCGCATACTTTCAGACGTCGGCCATCTTTCCAACGCCGGCTGCGGGCGCGCGCTGTGCGGCCTGTATTCGGCCGGTGTGCGCAGGGCCATACTCGGCCACCTGAGCCGGGACAACAATTTCGAGAGCCTTGCCCTTGAGACGGTGCGCTCCGAGCTTTTGAATCAGGACATACCGGAGTCTGAATTCGCCCTTGCCGTGGCCCACAGGGACAGGATGACCGGGAGGTTTGACGTATGACGGTAAAGCTTATATGCGTAGGCAGGCTGAAGGAAAAATTTTATGGCGATGCCTGCGCCGAATTCAAAAAGCGCATATCCCGCTTTGCTGACGTCAATATAATTGAGGTATCAGACGAAAGGGCGCCGGAGCAGCTGTCAAAAGCTGAGATGGATCAGGTGAAGCGTGCGGAAGGGGAGAGGATACTCGCAAAGGTTGCCCCCGGGGACTATCTCATCGCCATGGACCTGAAGGGGGAACAGCTCACATCCACTGAAATGGCGTCGCGGCTTCAGGGCATAATGAATTCCGGCGGCAGCAGGATCGACTTCGTCATCGGCGGCTCTCTGGGCCTGTCTTACGAGGTGCTTCAAAGGGCAGACCTCAGGCTCTGCTTCGGCAAGCCCACCTTCTCCCACCAGATATTCCGGATAATGCTCCTGGAGCAGATCTACCGCTGCTTCAAGATCATAAACAACGAGCCTTATCATAAGTAAAGTATTTATGCCTTCTTTTCTTTCTCTTTTCAGGAGAAAATAGAAAGAAAAAGAAGCAAAAGAAAGAGAAAAGCCAACCCTTTTATTATGAAAAAGAAACAGGGAAAAGGGAATAGCTCAATTTTAACTTATATATTTTTGAAAGGATACCGTAAATGCAGATCAGAAAAAGCACCATACAGGATGTCAATGATATAATGAGGATCATAGCTTCCGCGAGGCAGTATATGGTCAGCCACGGAAACACGACCCAATGGGTAGACGGCTATCCGGGAGAGGAAGTAATACTGAACGATATAAAGAACGGCAACAGCTATCTTATCACCGATAACGGTATGACAGCGGGTATCTTTTCGTTTATTATAGGAAAGGAACCAACATATCAGGTCATCAAAAACGGCCAATGGCATTACGACAGGCCATACGGTACTATTCACCGCCTGGCTTCAGGGGGGATAATCCGGGGTATCTCAATGGCGTGCTTTGAATATTGCCTCCATCAGATGGATTATATCCGCATAGATACCCATAAGGATAATATTTCCATGCAGGCCGCCATTGAAAAATTCGGATTCAAAAAATGCGGCAATGTATATATGCTGAACGGTACTGAGCGTATAGCATATGATTATTTGCGGTCATAGCGTCAGAGGCGGCGTCCGGCCGCTTTTCCTTTCAGCTCATTATTATATAAATATATAGTAGTACTCGTAATAGACGTGTCAGCACCGTTGAAAACCCCAAAAAACCCAGATATCTCCTGTAAAACCAATATTGATAACCGGTTGGCAGCGCGTGGAAAAAAGCCCGCCTTATCAACGCTTTCAACGGCGCGGATTTATCAACGCTCTCTCAACACGGTATCGACACTGGTTATCAACGATTTGCAAATTGTTTTCCGCCTCGGCTGCGCCTGAAACGGCATAAAAAAGCGCGGTTTGTGCCGGTCAACATTTTGCCAACACAATATCAACTGAGGTTGTCAATGTTTTGGTAGTTTAATGCTGCACCAAATTTATCCGCTTTGTCATAAAGTCGCTTGAATTTTCCTTAAAGTCAAGTATTTAAAGTATTTTGTAAAATATACTTGACATAAAAGCGGGTAAGTGATAACATGTCCCCATAAGAGAGAGATCAGAGATAAATCAGGAGGGAATCATGATATGTCTAATAGCTATGTGCTTGGAATCGCCGTAGGGATAGCCTTCGGAATAATGCTTGTAGCCTTTATATTTTCTTATTTAAAAAAGAAGGGAAAGGATATATACGAATACGACGAGAGGCAGAAGCTGGCCCAGCTCAAGGGCTGGAAGGCGGCTTTTATCGCTACCGTATGCTTCGATATAATAAACGCCATGGCGGTAGATATATTTGGCCCCTGGGCCAGTATGATCACCATGTCCTGCTGCTCGCTTTTTATAGGGGTAGGGGCATACGGCATAGTTTGCATTATAAAGGACGCCTACACCCCGCTGCATAAGAGGGCAGGCAGATACATGCTGCTGTTTCTTGTCATAGCTGCGTTCAATGCCGTAACAGGGATTATGAACTGCAAAAGAATTGGCTTCTTTGATGAGGGAAGGCTTACCGTAGGCTGGATAAACCTCTTTGCCGCCGCCCTTCTGATAATTATCGACATAGTATACGCCATAGATGTTATCATAAAAAGGAGCAGGGCAGTGGAGCCGGACGATGAAGATTAACGGAGGAATAAAATAATGAAGAATCTTCGCATGAAGGCAGCCCGGGCGGCAATGGATATTTCCCAGCAGCAGCTGGCGGACGCCGTAGGCGTTTCCCGCCAGACCGTCAACGCCATAGAGAAGGGTGATTACAACCCTACTATAAACCTCTGCATCGCCATCTGCCGCGCCCTCGGCCGTACACTGGACGAACTGTTCTGGGAAGAAGGGTAGAGAAACTGATAAGCAATGAATACGAGGAGCGGCTTATGCCGCTCTCAGTCTGTCAAAAAACCACAGGGTTGATAAGGGGCCGCAGCCCCTTATGTTTAATCCGGCTCTGACGACATGTGCGTCAGAACGGATGAAAACCCAGAGGTTTTCGTACTTTGCGGATTTTGCCGCCCGGGAGCGAATGCGAGAGGCAAAACCCGTAAAACTCAAAAAAGTGGCATTCAGCCACTTTTTTGACACTCTGAGAGCGGCTTATGTCCGCTCTTATTTATATTTCGTTAAAAATGAATCAACAAAAATATAATCCGTCAATATTTTGACAATAGCTAAATATAGTCGTTAAGTATTTTATGAGCATTAATATATTGTGGAAAATGGTAATTTTGACAAAAAACCAACAAAATAAGGATTTTTTCGCAATAATATATGTACTGAATGTGAATAAATATATTGACTATTTTTATATGTCATGCTAAAATCTTAGCGTGAATAGAAGCTTTATTTACATTCTCTGAAGGTTTTTTGAATTTAAAAGCTATTTATCTTGCAGAAAAAACGTATCAACCACATGTTTTCAATAAAAAAAGAAAGGACTAATTATTGATGGAACTTATCGTAAAAGTAAACTCCTTCCTTAACGGCATCGTAATGGGCTGGCCGGGCATGATCCTTCTGGTAGGCACAGGCGTGTATTACACAATTCGCTGCGGCGGGGTACAGTTCAAGTGGTTCGGCTACATAATGAAGACCACCATCGGCAAGATCTTCGACAAGAAGGAAGCCGGCGAGGGCTCCGTAACTCCCTTCCAGGCCGTGTGTACCGCCCTTGCGGCGACGGTCGGCACCGGAAATATCGCCGGCGTTACCGGCGCTATCGCCCTCGGCGGCCCCGGCGCGGTTTTCTGGATGTGGGTATCCGCCCTGTTCGGAATGTGCACCAAGTTCGCTGAGGTCACCCTGGCCATACACTTCCGCGAGCGCAACGACAAGGGCGACTGGGTAGGCGGCCCCATGTACTACATCAAGAACGGCCTCGGCAAGAACTGGGTCTGGCTGGGCACGCTGTTTTCACTGTTCGGAATGCTTGCGGCCTTCGGCATAGGCAACATGACCCAGATCAACTCCATAGTTACCTCTATCTCCGGCACCATCAACTCCTTCACCCCCATCAACGTCAACGCTGCGAACCTCATAATCGGCATCATAGTGGCGGCGTTCTGCGCGCTGGTGCTGCTGGGCGGCCTCAAGCGCATAGGCCAGGTCACTGAAAAGCTGGTTCCCTTCATGGCGGTGATCTACATAGTCTCCGCATTGATAATCTTCTTTGCACACATAGGCAACATAGGCAATGTGCTCCGCGGCATCTTCGTGGGCGCCTTCACCCCCTCCGCCGTGCTGGGCGGCGCCGTGGGCATCACCATCTCCGCCGCCATCAAACGAGGCGTCGGACGCGGCGTGTTCTCCAACGAGGCCGGTCTTGGCTCCGCTCCTATCGCCCATGCCGCTGCGGATAACGACTCCGCTGTGCATCAGGGCTGCTTCGGCGTGTTCGAGGTATTTGCGGATACCATCGTCATCTGCACCCTCACCGCCTTCGCCGTGCTCATGTCCGGCACTCCCATAGAGTACGGCCAGGCCGCGGGCGCTCCCCTCACCATAGCTGCGTTTTCAACCACCTTCGGCAGGGCGGGCGGCGTCATAATCTCCATCGGCCTCACCCTCTTCGCCACCTCCACCATACTGTCCTGGTGCCTGTACGGTACCCGCTGCGCCGAGTTCCTGTTCAAGTCCACCAAGGTCATCAAGCCCTATCAGATCATATTCTGCCTCGTGATAATCCTGGGCGCCGTCACCGAGCTTTCCCTGGTATGGGATATCGCCGACACCCTCAACGGCCTCATGGCTATCCCGAACCTTGTGGGCCTGTTAGGATTGTCGCCCATAGTCATCAAGCTCACCCGCGAGTATTTCAACGGCGTGCGCCTGGGCGAGAGCAACAGAAAGTAATAACAACAGAGTTTCGCAGAAGTGGCAAGTCCACTTCTGCGAGTTTTTTTCGGGTTTTGCCTCTCACATTCGTTCCCGGGCGGCAAAACCCGCAGAGAAGAAAAACCTCCGGTTTTTATCCGTTTTGACGTACACGCCGTCAAAGCCGGAATTAACTTAAGGGGCTGCGGCCCCTTAACAACCCTGAGTTTTCTCGAAGCGGCGCCCGCAGCAAAACGCGGGGGCCGCTTCCCGGTTTATTTACACAATTTTTTATCGCAAAAAATCTTTTACAGCGGAAAACACTCAAAAAAATTTTGCCTGTCCGCTTATTACGGACTTAAAAAGAAAGGATGGACTTAATATATTTGACAAAAGTGTTGCAAAAGCATAATTTATGTAGTAACATTAAGGCATTGAAATAACTTATTAGCCATCTGTCCGGTAAAAAACATATGTCCGTATTTTAAGGACATATAAAAAATAAAATAATTTTATTTTCTTTAAAAACATCGATATAAACCACTGCTGTCCGCAAAGCGCGGACATTTGTTTCCGGATAACAAACTTTTCATCTTGCAAAAGGCAAGAAGCTACCTTATAATCTTTCTATCGTTTCGTGCCGTCGGCAAAAAGCCGATGGTTCAGGCATATAGCATATATGCCATAAACAAAAAAGAAATATAAATGGAGGAAAAAATCATGAAGAAGCTCATAGCCCTGCTCCTTATCGCAGTGCTGGCACTTTCCGCAGCAGCATGTTCTTCCCAGCCCGCGGGCACCGAAGCCCCCGCTGAGGGTACCGAGGCCGCCGCTCCCGCAGACGGCGCAAAGGTCGTAAAGATAGGCGTATTCGAGCCCGCTTCCGGCGACAACGGCGCAGGCGGCAAGCAGGAGACCCTTGGCGTTCAGTACGCCAATAAGGTACAGCCCACCGTCGAAATAGGCGGCGAGACCTACAACGTAGAGCTGGTCATAGTGGATAACGAGAGCTCCAACGACAAGGCCCCCACCGCGGCCGCCAACCTGGTTGCTCAGAACGTATCCATAGTCCTCGGCTCCTACGGCTCCGGCGTATCCATCGCCGCGGGCGACGTATTCAACAAGGCCGGCATCCCCGCCATGGGCATCACCTGCACCAACCCCCAGGTCACCAACGGCGTGGACTGCTACTTCCGCATCTGCTTCCTGGATCCCTTCCAGGGCACCGTTCTCGCTAACTTCGCAAGCAAGGAGTTCGGCGCGAAGAAGGCATACTGCCTCTCCAAGCTGGGCGACGATTACTCCGGCGGCCTGTGCCATTACTTCGTAGAGGCCTTCAAGGCTCTCGGCGGCGAAGTAGTTGAGGAGACCTTCCCCGAGGGCAACTCCGACTTCACCTCCTACATCACCACCGCCCAGAACAGCGGCGCTGAGGTATTCTTCTCCCCCGTATCCACCGAGGCTGCGGCCCTGATAATCGACCAGGCCGCGGGCAACGGCATGACCATGCCTATCCTGGCCGGCGACACCTGGGATTCCAACGTCATAACCGGCGCTGCCAAGGGCAAGGACGTAAAGGTCTGCGTTACCACCTTCTTCGATGAGGGCGCAGAGAGCGAAGCCGCCCAGGCCTTCGTATCCGGCATCAAGGAGTGGATCAACAGCGACGCTACCGCCAAGGCCAACAACGGCGGCAACGACATGATCTCCGCCGTGACCGCCATGGGCTATGACTCCTACTTCACCGCCCTCGAGGCGCTGAAGAACGCCGGCTCCACCAACCCCGCCGACGTGCTCAAGGCTCTGCCCACCACCACCTATGAGGGCGTGACCGGCGCCATCGCCTTCGACGAGATCGGCGACGCCATCCGCGACGCGGCCTTCGTTAAGGAAGTTGACACCGCCACCGGCGAGTGGAAGTTCGTGGCTATCCAGGGCGTAAACTAAATTAAAGGACTAAACCAAAGCGTAAGCACCGGGCGGCGGGTAACCGCCGCCCGGATAGTATAAAAACATTTCTCTTTTCCTTCCGCAAAACTCCACCACCCCCGGAGGTATCTTAAATGGATTTTATCAATACTAACCTGCCGTACCTGCTGGCAGGCATATCCGTAGGCGGACAGTACGCCCTTATAGCTATAGGCTATACCATGGTTTACGGCATACTGCGCCTGATCAACTTTGCACACGGCGACGTTTTCATGTGCGCCGGCCTCATAATGATATACGCTGTAACGTGGATGCCGCTGTATATTGCCATCCCCTTCACGCTGCTTGTGACGGTGCTCATAGGCTTCCTCATCGAGCGTGTAGCGTATAAGCCCCTGCGCACCGCTCCCAGAATGTCCGTCATGATAAGCGCCATAGGCGTGAGCTACCTTCTCCAGAACGTGGCGCTGTACGTTACCGGCGGCCTGGCCAAGATGTACCCCACCATACCCTGGATAAGCAATACGGTGACCATAGGCACCGCTACCACCAAGGTAGTTACCATAATCACTCCTATACTTACCCTTGTGCTCGTAATAGCTCTGGTAACCTTCATTCAGAAGACAAAGATCGGCATGGCCATGCGCGCCGTGTCCAAGGACTTTGAGACCAGCCAGCTTATGGGCATAAAGATAAACAACGTAATCAGCGCTACCTTTATAATCGGCTCCTTCCTGGCTGCCGTAGGCTCGCTGCTGTATTTTACAAACTACGCGGCGGTAATACCCACCTCCGGCGCCATGCCCGGCCTTAAGGCCTTCGTGGCGGCGGTGTTCGGCGGCATAGGCAGCATACCCGGCGCGGTAATAGGCGCGTTTATAATAGGTATTTGCGAAAACATAATAAAAGGCCTGGGCTGGACCACCTTCTCAGACGCCTTTACCTTCGCCCTGCTCATAATAATACTCATCGTCAAGCCTACCGGCCTCTTCGGTGAGAAGGCCAACGAAAAGGTATAAGGGAGGGGGAGAGTATAATGAAAAAGCTCAGCAAAAACAACATAATCACCATCGCCCTTATAATAGCCATATACGCCATTGTGTTCGTGCTGGAAAAGGTAATAGATTCCAACTCCATGCTGTTCATAGTGCTCAAAAAGGGCGCCATATACGCCCTGGTGGCGGTTTCCATGAACCTGCTTAACGGCTTTACCGGCCTTTTCAGCCTTGGCCAGGCGGGCTTCATGCTCATAGGCGCATACGCTTACGCAATATTCACTATACCCGTGGAGTACAGGGACGCCGTATATCAGTACTTTGACGGCGGCATAGTCCAGTTCTCAATACCCGTCATACCTGCGCTTATACTTGCGGGCCTTGCTGCGGCGCTCTTCGCCTTCCTCATCGGCCTTCCGGTGCTGCGCCTCAAGAGCGACTATCTCGCGATAGCAACACTGGGCTTTGCAGAGATTATCCGCGCCTTCTTCCAGTGGGATACTCTTGGCCCCGTCACCAACGGCTCAAACCTGCTTAGAAAATTCCCTACCTTCGATTCCACTTTGTTCCCCTTCACAGTAGCCGGAATTTGCATACTGCTCATAGTGCTGCTTATCAACTCCTCCTACGGCCGCGCCTTCAAGGCAATAAGGGATGACGAGATAGCGGCGGAGGCAATGGGCATAAACCTGTTCAAGCATAAGGAGATGTCCTTCGTGATAAGCTCCTTCTTCGCCGGCGTAGGCGGCGCGCTGCTGGCCATGTTCCAGACAACAGTTCAGGCAATGGCCTTCAAGTCGGCCATGACCTATGAGATACTGCTCATAGTCGTCATAGGCGGCATAGGCTCCGTTACCGGCTCGGTGCTGGCCTCCTTCCTGTTCATTGCCTGCTCCGAATGGTGGCTCCGCTTCCTGGATGCCGAAACCTACATAGGCGCGTTCAAGGTGCCTCTCCTTCGCGCCGGCTTCCGCAAGGTGGTGTTCTCCATCATCATAATGGCTGTCGTGCTGTTCTACCGTCAGGGCATAATGGGCGACCGGGAGCTGAACTTTGACAGGATACTGAGGAAACGCCAGAAATTCATCGAAAAAACGCAGAGGGGGGGCAAGTAATATGTCAGAAAACGTACTTCGCCTTGACCATGTTACCATGCAGTTCGGCGGCGTAGTCGCCGTGAACGACCTCTCAATGGAGGTAAACGACAAGGAGATAGTTGCCCTCATAGGTCCCAACGGCGCAGGAAAGACTACGGCTTTCAACTGCATAACCGGCGTATATGAGCCTACCAACGGCATGGTGAGCTTCATGGGTAAGACCATGGTATGCAACCATCCCCAGGGCAAGATGAAAAAGCTGTACACGGGCGACCTTTATCCAGAGTTCAGCCATGTGGTCAGCCCAACTCCGGACCAGATAACCAAGCTGGGCATAGCCCGTACCTTCCAGAATATCCGCCTGTTCAGGAGCCTTACGGTATTCGATAACGTGCTTATCGCAAAGCATATGAGGGCAAAGCAGAACGTATTCACCGCCACGTTGCGCCTCAACGCCAAGGAAGAGAAGCGCATGAGGGATGAGGCAATGGCTCTGCTGAAGGAGCAGCATCTGGAGCACCTGAAGGACGACATAGCGGGCAGCCTGCCTTACGGCCTCCAGCGCCGGCTGGAGATAGCCAGGGCCCTTGCTACCGATCCAAAGCTATTGCTCCTCGACGAGCCCGCAGCAGGCATGAACCCGCAGGAGACAAAGGAGCTCACCGAGTTCATCAGCCAGATAAGGCACGAATACAACATACCCATACTGATGATAGAGCATCACATGGATCTTGTTATGGCCATAGCCGAGCGCATATACGTGCTGGATTTCGGCCGGCTGATAGCCTCCGGCACCGCCGCCGAGGTACAGGACAATCCCGATGTCATAAACGCTTACCTGGGGGTGGATGAAGATGAGTAGCCTGCTTGAAATACGCGATCTTAAAGTAAACTACGGCGGCATAGAGGCGCTAAAGGGCGTTTCCTTCGACGTGAAAGAGGGGGAGATAGTCACCCTCATAGGCGCGAACGGCGCGGGCAAATCCACCACGCTGCGGGCCATAATGAGCGTCGTCAACCCCGCCTCCGGAACCATCAGCTACGAGGGCAAGGACATCACCCACGCCGCTACCCACGATATAGTTCAGCGCGGCATAGTGCTGGTGCCTGAGGGCCGCCGGGTGTTCCCGAACCTTACCGTCCTGGAAAACCTGCGCATAGGAGCCTATCTCCGGGAGGACAAGGACGCCATAGAGCACGACATAGAGCACGTGTACAGCCTGTTCCCCAGGCTGAATGAGCGCCACTGGCAGCAGGCCGGCACGCTCTCCGGCGGCGAGCAGCAGATGCTGGCCGTTGGCCGCGCGCTCATGGCAAAGCCAAAGGTTATGATGATGGACGAACCCAGCCTTGGCCTTGCGCCTCTGGTGGTAAAGGATATATTCTCCATAATCCGCCGCATCAATGACGACGGCGTGACCGTCCTCCTCATAGAGCAGAACGCCAACGCGGCGTTGAAGATAGCCGACCGGGGCTATGTCCTCCAGACCGGCAATGTGACCATGACCGGCACCGGCATGGAGCTGCTCAACGACGAGAGCATAAAAGAGGCGTATTTGGGCAAAAAGTAAAGAATAACGCAAAAAAGGAGCGGTTTTGCACCGCTCTTTTTTGTAGCTTCAAAGCTTGTTTAGCCTTCTGTCGCCGGCATCTACTGTGTTTCCTGATTTTATTTATATATTAGTTTGGCTTTTCTTTTCTCTTTGCTTCTTTCCCACCATCAGTTGACAAAGGCACACAAGGTTTTAGGAGCCAAATAGCACGGCATAACTGCGTCGTCCTCATTTGAAATACAACCAGTATTCCTGCACTCGTCCTCCTTGTTCTGCCATACTCCTTGGCTTCTAAAACTCAAAGACCCTAAAGAGCTTGTTTTGAGGGCGATCCAAGGCCGAGGAGCGCAGTACTACTGGATGTAATACAAGCGACGAGAACGCAGGAGCACCCCAAAACAAGCCTTTAGGGCTTGTGCGCTCTTGTCAACTGATGGTGTCTTTTCTCCCGAAAAGAAAAGAGAAAGAAGAAGGGTAAAAAGTCCCGCCCCGGCGGGGTGGCTTTTTCACCTCAAAACTCTTTGCCATATTAGAAACTCTATGCTAAAATGTAATTTGGTAAAGTTTGAACGCAATTTTTCAAGGAGGGATACTTATGAAGATATACAACACCATGACCCGCAAAAAGGAGGAGCTGGTGCCGCTGGTGCCGGGCGAGATAAGCATGTACGTATGCGGCCCAACGGTATACAACTTTATTCACATAGGCAACGCAAGGCCGCTGGTGGTGTTCGATACCCTCAGGCGGTATCTTGAATATAAGGGCTACAAGGTAAGGTTCATATCCAACTTTACAGATATAGACGATAAGCTTATCCGCCGGGCCAACGAGGAGCACACCACGGTGCCGGAGCTTGCGGATAAGTATATAAAGGAATACAGGCAGGATGCGGAGGGCCTCTGCGCCGAGCCTGCCACCTGCAATCCCCGGGCTACCGAGCACATACCCCAGATAATCAAGCTGGTGGAGACCCTCATAGAAAAGGGCCATGCATATCCCGTAGCAAACGGCGATGTATATTTCTCCGTCCGCTCCTTCCCGGGCTACGGCAAGCTTTCAGGCCAGTCCATAGACGACCTTGAGTCCGGCGCGCGCATAGAGCCGGGAGACCTGAAGAGGGATCCTCTGGACTTCGCCCTCTGGAAGGGCGCCAAACCCGGCGAGCCCGCATGGGACTGCCCCTGGGGCAAAGGCCGCCCGGGCTGGCATATAGAGTGCAGCGCCATGAGTATGGAACTGCTGGGCCCCACCTTCGACATTCACGCAGGCGGCCAGGACCTTATATTCCCACACCATGAAAACGAGATAGCCCAGAGCGAGGCGGCCACAGGCAAGCCCTTCGCAAGGTACTGGATGCATAACGGCTATATAAATGTAGATAATCAGAAGATGTCCAAGTCCCTTGGCAACTTCCGCCTGGTGCGGGACATAGCTCAGGAATTCGACCTTGAGGCCGTCCGATTGTTCCTGCTCTCCGCCCAGTACAGGAACCCCATCAATTTCACCCGTGAGCTTATCGAGCAGGCCAACACCGCCCTCACCCGTATCCGCACCGCCCGGGAACGCCTTGCCGAAGCTAAGGAAGGCCCCGCTACGGAGGAGGACGCCAGATTCTGCGCATCTTTGGAGGAACACGAGAAAAAGTTCTGCGACGCCATGGACGACGACCTGAACACCGCAGACGCGCTGGGCGCAATGTTCGACTACGCCCGGGCTGTCAACACCTTCGTAACAGAGCCCAGAAGTAAGGAAGCGCTGGAAAGGGCGGCAAAGCTCTTTGACGATATGACCAACGTGCTGGGCATACTCCAGCACAGTAAGTCGGAGGAATTCCCCAAAGAGGCGGTCGCTCTGCTAAACGAGCGCGCAGAAGCCCGCAAGGCCAAAAACTGGGCCCGGGCAGACCAGATCCGCGAGGAGCTGAAGGCAATGGGCTTTGCGGTGGAGGACAGCAAGGAGGGCGCAAAGCTGAAGAGGCTGTAAAGGGCGCGCCTGCTAAAAAATCCACGGATTCAGCCAATACATTTTTGAACAATATTTTAAATCATTGCCATATGCCTTGAAATAAGGGATATTGGTTGATAAAATCAGGAGGAAATAATCATTGGGAAGCGATATGCTTTCGCTCTTTAGCCTTATAATAGGCGTGTACCTCATATATGCCGCCATAGTCGGGCGCGGCAAGCTGTATGAGAACGAGTACCTGAACTGTCCGAGGGAGCAATACGTCAAGGGGCTGCGCATACTGGCTGCCATATCCGGCGTGCTGCTGACGGTATCCAACCTTCTGGAGTATCTTGGCGTCATAGCCTACGGCTCCCCCATAGCCATCGCGCTTTGGGCGCTGGGCTTTGCAAGCCTGATAGTCATGATGGTGTACTCCTCGAAAAAGACCGACAGAAAGGCTGCGGCGGCGGGGCATAAGACCGCCGCGTCCGCCGAAAAAAAGGACTACGACCCTCTTCGCGCCGCCTTCGTGTTCGACGATGATGAGGACGTATCCCAAAAGAAAGAAAAATAAGAAATCATTCTGAAAGGAAAGCGTTATGAAAAAGACTATTATCCGCATCGTAGCAGTGGCCATGCTGGCACTGATGGTGCTGACCGCACTTCCCGCCTTCGCTTATAATATCGTAGGCACGGCGGCGGCCCAGACCCCTGTTTACAAGGACACCAAGGGCAGGAAGGTCGAGCTGTATGTCAGCGGCCCCGTCACCATAAACAGGCAGGATAACAAATCCGGCATGTACAACGTCACCGTCAGCTATGACGGCAAGACCTACACCGGCTGGGTATACCCCTCCGCCATCTCCGGCATAGGCTATGACAAGAGCACCGGCGGCTCTGCCTCCGGCTCCACCTCCGGCACCACCGGCGGCACGACCTCCGGCGTCACCGGTACCTATACCGCCACCATCGCCACCGGGGCGGCCATAAACGTCAACGGCACCAACTACCCCGTAAGCGTGGGCGGCAGCATCAACGTCAACTACCGCGACGCGGCCGGCACTCAGGTAAACGTGACCGTAGGCAACGTCACCGGCTGGGTAGCAGCCTCCTCCCTCTCCGGCTTTAGAAGGAACGGCTCCTCCATAAGCCTTTCCGACCTGCCCACCAGCGGCGGAACCATCGGCGGTACCATCGGCGGCACTACCACCCCCGCCCCCACCCCCTATGTAAACCAGAACCAGAACCAGAACACCGCCAGCGGCACCTTCTCAGCCAACCTCGCTGCGGGCACTGCTATTACCAATAACGGCAAGACGGTAGGCATCGTGCAGAACGCGGGCAACGTCACCGTCAACTACCGCGACGCCTCCGGCTCCCAGGTATACGTCACCATAGGCAGCGTTGCGGGCTGGGTACCCGCAAGCGCCATCTCCAACCTCAGGAGCACAAGCTCCGGCTCTATCAGCGTACCCAACCTGCCCACCAGCGGCGGCACCATAGGCGGCAATACCGGCTCCGAGGTAAGGGCATACGACAAGGCCAAGAGCGCCGTATCCAAGGACAAGAACATATACGTCCGCTCTACCGCCACCAGCTCCACCAAGGGTGCTACCAAGCTGCGCAATATGCGGGGCAAGACCTTCACCGTGCTGGGCACCGACAGCACCGGCAGCTTCCTGTATGTGGACTACAACGGCACCCGGGGCTTCGTCCGGGCTCAGGACTTCACCTTCACCAGCGGCAACGTGGTTGAGCAGAAGCCCAATACCAATACCAACACTAACAGCGGCAACGTGACCTCCAACAACACCGGCATGGCCGCCATAGGCACCCCCGCAGGCAAGGGCACCGGCTCCAGCTCCGAAAAGTGGGGCAGCATAACCATACCCGGCGCGGGCACCTACCCCATCTACGGCAATTATATCGGCGAAAAGAAGGGCAAGACATACTATTACTATGACTATGTGCTCCGCAAGAGCTACTACTACGTACACACCACCACAGCCCAGGGCTCTCAGGTAGCGGTGGTAATGGGCCACAACAACCGCAAGAAGGTAGGCACCTCAAATTCCTACTTCCACAACCTGCACCACATCCAGAACGCCATACTGGGCAAGTCAAGCTGCGAAAAGTGCAAGGCGAGCTGCTCCGGCTACGGAAAGTCCATTTCCGCAAGCTGGGAGGGCAGCAGCAGCTGGGAGGTAGTGGCCTTCTTCGAGGTACCCAAGAACAAGGCGTATAAGAACATACTGCCCCAGATGGCGCAGCCCTGGAACTACACCACCGCCCAGTACCTCTCCAACGTGAAGTCCTATGTGAACACCTTCTCCAGCAAGAGCTGGGCAAACACCTCCGCCCTTACCGATAACGGCAAGTACATGATGCTCGTCACCTGCGGCGACAGCGGCGACAACGACAGCATCGCAAAGCTGTACATGCTGCTCAAGGCGGTAGGCTAAACGGCGCAAATACAAATAAAGCGGCTTAAAAGCCGCTTTTTTTGTATCCACTAAAATAATTCTTATGTTATAATGTATCTTGGCGTGGAATAGGCGCCGGAAGGAGTAATTTAATGAAGAAATGTTCTGTCGGCGGTCAGGCCGTTATGGAGGGCGTCATGATGAAGGCCCCCGGCGGCATCGCCATGGCGGTCAGGGACGCAAAGGGCCGCATAATATTGGATTATAAAGAATATCAGACAAAGGCTCAGAAGGGTACCTTCTACGGCCTGCCCATAGTGAGGGGCGTGGTGGCCTTCGTGGAGAGCCTTACCATAGGCATGAATACCCTCACCAGATCCGCAGAGCTCATAGGCGACCCCATAGACGAGGAGCCCACAAAATTCGAGAAGTGGCTGTCGGAAAAGCTGGGCAAGTCGGTGGAAAAGGTTGTGATGGGCCTTGCGGTGATACTGGCCGTGGCGCTGTCCGTGGGGCTTTTCTTCCTGCTTCCCCAGTTTATAAGCAGCCTTATATTCAGGGGCAGCGCCGCTGCCTCCGCCACAAAGTGCCTTGTCGAGGGGCTGGTGCGGCTATGCATTTTTATAGGCTACATACTCTTCTGCGCAAGCGTGAAGGATATAAAGCGGGTTTTCATGTACCACGGGGCGGAGCATAAGACCATCGCCTGCTATGAGGCGGACGACCCCCTCACCCCGGAAAACGCCATGAAGCACAGCCGCCTCCATCCCCGCTGCGGCACCAACTACCTTTTCCTCGTTATGGCGGTATCCATAGTGTTCTTTGCGGTGGTGGGCTGGAACGAGAGCTTCTGGCTCAGGCTGCTTTCCCGCATAGTGTTCCTGCCGCTGGTGGCAGGAATAAGCTATGAGGTGCTAAAGCTCGCCGCGAAGTACGAAAACATATTCACAAAGATAATCCGCGCCCCCGGCATGGCGCTCCAGTACATCACCACCAAGGAGCCTACGGCGGACATGCTGGAGGTGGCCATAGCCTCCTTCAACCTTGCCATGTCAGAGCCAAAGGACGCCATGGAGCTGGTGAGAAGGAACCGGGAAGAGACGGCGGATAAGGCGGAAGCATGACCGCGCTGGAATACGCGGAGGGGCTGCTTTCCCCCGTTACTGAGGAGCATAAAGCAGAGGCGCGGATAATTATATCCGACCTTACCGCCCTCCCCATAGGGCGCATAAATATAGAAGCCCCTCCCCTCTCCACCGGGCTGAAAGCCGAGATAGAAAGCATAGCAAAAAGGCGGGCGCAGGGCGAGCCCCTTCAATACATACTGGGCAAATGGGAATTTATGGGGCTGCCCTTTTACACGCGGCCCTGCGCGCTGATACCGAGGCAGGATACCGAGACGCTGTGCGAGGAGGCGCTGTCGATAGGCGGCAAGACGCTTCTTGACCTCTGCTGCGGCACCGGCTGCATAGGGGTATCGCTGGCAAAGCTTGGGGGCTTCGAGGTGACCTTCGGGGATATAAGCCCGGACTGCCTCGCCCTTGCCCGGGAAAACGCCGCCCTCAACGGCGTATCGGGCAAATTCCTGCTGACGGACATGTTCTCTGATATATCCGGCAGCTTCGACCTTATCTGCATAAACCCGCCCTATATACCCACCTCGGAGCTTGCCTCATTGCAGGCCGAGGTGAAGCGGGAGCCGGTGCTTGCGCTGGACGGCGGCGCGGACGGGCTGGACTTTTACCGCCGGATATCCCGGGATTACGCCGCGCATCTCTCCCCCGGCGGCACGCTGCTTATGGAGGTGGGCGCGGGGCAGGCGGAGGACGTGGCGGCGATGTTCCCGAAAGCGGAGATAATAAAGGATATTTGCGGAATAGAAAGGGTGGTGGCGGTCAGGAGATGAAAAGGCTTTTACCTATCGCGCTTTCGATGATGCTCCTCACCGGCTGCGCCGTAAGCGCGGCCTTGCCGGATGGCTTGGATACCCAGCCGGAGCCTCCCATAAGCGAAGCGCAAAGCGCGCCTTCCCCCTCCCCCTCGCCGGAGCCGGAGGTATATCGGGCCAGCGTGGGCATAGTGGGGGACATACTGATGATGACGAGCCAGATACAGGGGGCGAAAACCGCCGAAGGGTACGACTTCAGGCCCAGCTTTTACGCCATGGAGCCCCTGTTCTCCTCCGTGGATATAATGGCGGGCAACTTTGAATGCACCCTTGCGGGGGAGGCGGCGGGTTATACCCAAAGGCGGCCCGCCGCGCCGCCCCCAACCGAGGATGACCCCAACCCCAGGCAGCCCTACCAGACCTTCAATGCGCCGGACGAGCTTGCGGCGGATCTAAGGGCAGTCGGGTTTGACCTGCTCACCACCGCCAACAACCACTGCCTGGACAGGGGCAAGGAGGGGCTTTTCCGCACGATAGAGACGCTTAGAGCCGCCGGGCTTGCCCAGACCGGGACGTATTTGAGCGAGGAGGAGCGGGACGCCCCCTGCATAATGACGGCGGGCGGCATCACCTTCGGCTTTGTCGCCATGACCGAGAGCGTGAACAGCTATGACGCGAGGCTGGGGGGAGACAGCTGGGCCGTGGGGCGGGTATCCCAGCGGGAGCGAATACAAGGTGAGATAAAGGCCTGCAGGAGCGCCGGCGCGGATATGGTTATAGCCTTCCCCCACTGGGGGGAGCAGTATATGGACAGCCCGGTCAGGCGGCAGCGGGAGTACGCCCAAAGCTTCGCGGACTGGGGCGCGGACGCTGTGATAGGCAGCCACCCCCACTGCGCCGAGCCCTTTGAATGGATAACGGCAGAGGACGGGCGCAGAGTGCCTGTCGCCTACTCCATGAGCAACTTCATATCCAACATGGCGGGGCAGAATACCGAGTACGGGCTGTTTCTGCGGCTGGATGTGAAAAAGGACGGGAGCGGCGTAAGCATCGAGATGAGCTACCTGCCCACCGCCTGCATAATACAGAAGGCCGACGGCAGGCGGCTGCGTCAGCCCATACCCTGCTGGGCGGAGGAAGCAAAGCGCACCGGCGTCGAGCCGCTGAGCGAGGGCGAGCTGAAAAAGACACAAAGGGCATTCGACCACGTTGTGAAAATATGCGGCCTTGAGGACGCAAAGCTTATAGAATGGACGGAGGAATATGATAAACAAGCTTAACGCACTGAAAAGACGCTACGAGGAGCTGACCGCAGCCCTCTCAGCCCCGGACGCAATGAACGATCAGGCCGCCTGGCGGGAGATGGTAAAGGAGCACAGCCAGCTCGAGGAGATAGTTAACGCCTTTGACGAGTACACCGCCGCGCAGCAGGCGGAGGCGGACTGCAAAGCCATGCTGGAGGAGCACCTCGACCCCGAAATGAAGGAGATGGTGCATTCCGAGATGGCGGAGCTCTCCCAGAAGCAGCAGCGGCTAATCGAGGATATGAAGATAATGCTGCTGCCCAAGGACCCCAACGACGAGAAAAACGTAATATTGGAAATACGCGCAGGCATAGGAGGCGACGAGGCGGCGCTCTTCGGCGCGGACCTGCTGCGAATGTACCAGCGCTACGCCGAGCGCCACGGCTATAAAATGGAATACATGAGCGAGAATATCACCGAGGGGGGCGGCGTAAAGGAGGCCGTGCTGAACATAATCGGCAGGGGCGCCTACTCCCGGCTGAAGTTCGAAAGCGGCGTGCACCGGGTGCAGCGCGTGCCGGAGACTGAATCCCAGGGCCGCATACACACCAGCGCCGCCACCGTGGCGGTAATGCCCGAGGCTGAGGATGTGGAGGTGGAGATAGACCCCAAGGATCTTCAGATAGACACCTACCGCTCAGGCGGCGCGGGGGGGCAGCACGTAAACAAGACGGAATCCGCCATACGCATCACCCATATACCCACGGGCATAGTGGTGCAGTGCCAGGACGAGCGCAGCCAGCATAAGAACAAGGACAAGGCCATGAAGGTGCTCAAGTCCCGCATATACGAGCATTTCCTCAAGGAAAAGGAGAGCGCGGAGGCCTCCGCCCGCCGCAGCATGGTGGGCAGCGGCGACCGCAGCGAGCGCATACGCACCTACAACTTCCCCCAGGGCCGGGTCACGGATCACAGGATAAACATGACCCTCTACCGGCTGGAGTCCTTCCTTGACGGGGACATGGACGAGATGATAGACGCGCTGATATTGGCGGAGCGCACAGCCCAGCTCACCGGGGAGGCGGAATAATTGGATACTCGGTACTTCAATGCCGTCAAACAGCCCGAGGCAGGCACAAAGCTGGGAGGCAGCGTAATACGCTCAGGGGGCCTGGTGGCCTTCCCTACCGAGACCGTCTACGGTCTTGGGGCCAACGGCCTTGACGGTGAGGCGGTAAATAAGATATTCGAGGCCAAGGGCCGGCCCAACGACAACCCGCTGATACTGCATATCGCAAAAAAGAGCGACCTGAAGGATCTGTGGAAGTCGGTTCCGGAAAGGGCAAGGCTGCTGATGGACGAGTTCTGGCCCGGGCCGCTGACCATGGTATACCTGAAAAGCAGCAGGGTGCCGGAGGAAGTCACGGGGGGTCTTGACACTGTCGCCGTGCGTATGCCCGACAACAGGACGGCGCTGGCCCTCATACGCGCTGCGGGGGTGCCCATAGCCGCACCCAGCGCGAATTTATCCGGCAAGCCCTCCCCCACCACCGCCGATCACGTCAAGGCGGACATGAACGGGAAAATAGACGTAATAATAGACGGCGGCCCCTGCAATATAGGCGTGGAGTCTACCGTGGTGTCCCTCATGGGAGGCGCCGTCACCATACTCCGTCCCGGCGGTATTACCCGGGAAATGCTGGAAGCCGTAATAGGCCCGGTAAACCTTTCCCCCGCCGTTTTAGCCCCCCTGAAGCAGGGGGAAGCCGCGGCCTCCCCCGGCATGAAGTACAAGCATTACGCCCCCGACGCCCAGGTTATCGTAGGCACAGGCTCATTGCCGGATATGGCGGCAAAGCTCATAGCCGAGTACGACAGGCGGGAGGCGGAGGGCCTGACCTGCATAATTTTCGCCACCGAGGAAACTCGCTGTTTCTACAGGGGGAAAAGGTATGTTATAATAGGCGAGAGAAAAAATCCCCTTACCCTCTGCGAGAGCCTTTTTGCACAGTTCCGCGCCCAGGAAGGCAAAGCGGACGTAATACTCTGCGAGGCGCTGCCGGAGACGGACATGGGCCTTGCGTACATGAACAGGTTATTGAGGAGCGCGGGATTTAAAACTATATGACCAAAGGAGTTGCCATGAAGATCGCCATTGCCGCCGACCACGGCGGGTACAAGCTCAAGGAAGAAATAAAGCCATACATCGAAAGCCTCGGCCACACCGTGACCGACTTCGGCACCTATTCGGAGGACAGCGTGGATTATCCGGATTACGCCGCCCCCTGCGCAAGGGCAGTGGTTTCGGGAGAGATGGACAGGGGCATAGTGATATGCGGCACCGGCATAGGCATCTCCATTGCCGCAAACAAGATAAAGGGAGTGAGATGCGGCCTTTGCACCGACCCGGTAATGGCCCGGCTGACCCGGGAGCACAACGACGCAAACATGCTGGCGATGGGCGCGCGCATCATAGGCGGCGAGCTTGCCAGGGGAATAGTAAAGGCATTTCTTGAGACTGACTTTTCCAACGGAAAAAGACACATTGACAGGATAAACAAAATAACGGAATTGGAAAGAGCAAAATAAAATCGCGTTGGATTTTTGATTCAATATACTAACCTATAAACCGAAAGGAGCAATACACAAAAATGGGTAAACTCGTCGTAATCGACCACCCTCTGGTACAGCATAAGCTGACCCTGCTCAGGGATAAGACCACCGGCACCAAGGAGTTCCGCGCTCTGGTAGAGGAGCTGGCTACCCTGCTGGCCTATGAAGCGACCCGTGACCTTCAGCTGGAGGACGCTACGGTAGAAACTCCCGTAGCTACAGCCCATACCAAGGTACTGGCCGGCAAGAAGCTGGCAATAGTTCCCATACTGCGCGCAGGCTTGGGAATGGTAGACGGCATGATGAACCTCATACCCGCCGCCAAGGTAGGCCACATAGGCCTTTACCGGGACCCCGAGACGCTTCTGCCCGTGGACTACTACTGCAAGCTGCCCTCCGATATTTCCGAGAGGGATATCATTATAGTAGACCCCATGCTGGCTACCGGCGGCAGCGCCAACGCGGGCATTGACGTAGTTAAGCGCGCAGGGGGCAAGAATGTAAAGCTGGTCAACCTCATAGCCGCCCCTGAGGGAATCGAGGCGGTACAGAAGGCTCACCCCGATGTGGATATATTCGTAGCTCACGTGGACGATCACCTTAACGACCACGGTTATATAGTGCCGGGCCTCGGCGACGCAGGCGACAGGCTGTTCGGAACAAAATAAAGCAAAATAATGTATTTTTAAGGGCCGACCGACAATCGGCCTTTAAAATCAATTCGGGAGAAATTTTTATACGGAAGGAAGAAAAACGATGAAAAGAACATCACTCAGGCTCGCGGCGCTGGCAATGGCGCTGTTTACAGTGCTGTCCCTTGCCCATGCGCTTGCGGAGGCAGGTTACACCCCCTACCCCACACCAAGGACTGCGGTATCCGAGGACAGCACAATATACCTGCGGGACATCCCTGCAAAGGATACCGACGGTGCGGTAAAGCTCAGGCATATGGAAGGCAAAACCGTGAGCGTGCTGGGAGAGGACGCTACGGGCAAGTACTTCTATATAGAATACGAGGGCAAGAAGGGCTTTGTCCGTGCCAAGGACTTTGAGCTGACGGACAAGACCCCGGCAGCCACCCCGGCCCCCAGCGCCAACGCCAACAACGTACAATACTTCAGCGCCCCCAAGACCGGCATATCCAACGACAGCGCCATATATATGCGAACCTCGCCCAATATACCCGAAAAGCCCGCCGATAGCGATTCCAACGTCGCAAGGAAGGTAAAGCACGCAAAGGGCGCGGCGTTTTCGCTGTTAGGCGAGTCAGGCGACTGGTACTATGCGGAATATGACGGGACTAAGGGCTTCGTAAAGAAGGCCGATTTTACCATACAGGCTCCCAACTCCAGCGCTGATACCGGGGCAAACAGCTCCGAAAGCGCCGGCAGGCTGAACAGAGCTACCAGCGGCGCAACCGAGGTAGGGCACGGCGCGGCAAGCGAAAAGTGGGGCAGCATAAAGATACCCGGCGCGAAAACCTATACCATATACGGCAACTATACCAACAGCGCAGGCACCAAATACTACTACGCCGCCGAGAACCGCAAGGGACACTATGAATACGTCCATACCCTCACCGCTAAGGGCTCGCAGGTGCATTCCATACTGGGGCACAACGTCCGCGGCGGCAAGGGCAAGTATTTTCACAACCTGCATCACGTGCAGAACGCTCTAATAGGTAAGAGCAGGTGCGAGGGCTGCGGCGGCTCCTGCGGCAGCAAATTCAATACCACCAGCATAACCATGAAGCTGGACGGGTATAGTAAATGGGACATAATGTGCCTGTACGAGATCGGCCCCAACCAGAGCACCGGCATACTCGCCTATAACGCAAGGCCCTGGGGAACCAGCGCCTCGAGCTATGTCAGCACCCAGCTGAGCTACGCCGCGGACAAGGCCAACAAGGGCTGGATCAATCCCAACGTCACTTACAGCGACGGCGGCAAGTACGCCATGCTCATCACCTGCGGCGACAAATACGAAAACAACAGCAATGCCACCAGCAAGCTGTACGTGCTGCTGAAGGCCCGCAGCTGACTCAAAAAAAGGTATATCTGACACGCCCGGTTCCGCCGGGCGTTCAGTCTGTCAAAAAACCCCAGGGTTGATAAGGGGCCGCAGCCCCTTATGTTTA
>ENA-OUQF01000467-OUQF01000467.1-human-gut-metagenome-genome-assembly--contig:-NODE-467-length-30799-cov-4.827804_pt1 | contig 30799 bp, 25 predicted proteins | sample MGYA00237947_ERZ548826 | MGnify/ENA primary metagenome ERZ548826 (study PRJEB26490, sample SAMN05194701) | human gut metagenome | biome: terrestrial biome; feature: human-associated habitat; material... | reverse complement strand
GCGGTGTACACCGCGGCCCGGAGTTTTTTGTTCTGTCGCTGTCAGCCTATCGCCGCACCAAGCGCACGCGCCTTTTCCAGCGCGGGATGCCCCGCGATGTCGCCCGGCTCCGACACGCCCCCGGCGAACACCTTCCCGGCAAGGCGGCACCTTTCATAGCACTCGACCCAGCCCTCAAAGCCGTGCACCGCGCGCTCATCCGTGTCCGGCTCGTCCTCCGTGGCGCAGGAGAGGAAGTACGCCTCGCGGAATGCGTAGTCGCTGGGGAAGAGGGAATTCGCGCGGTCAAGCAGCGTCTTTAGCTGTCCGCTCATCTCGTAATAATAGATGGGCGTGGCAAAGGCGATGACGTCTGCGTTCTTCATCTTCTCCGTTATTTCCACGGCGTCGTCGGCAATGACGCAGCGGCCAAGCTTCTGACAGGCGAGGCAGCCCCGGCAGAAGGCGATGCTTTTGCCCTTAAGGGAGACCGTCTCCACCCTGTTTCCCGCCGCGGCCGCGCCGTCGGCAAAGGCGGCGGCCAGCATGTCTGAATTGCTGTTTGCGCGCATACTTGCGCTGATAACAAGAACGTTTTTAGCCATTTCAAAAACCTCCATTTTGCATTGCGTCAATATTATATAACCTGAAGCTTAGTTCAGGTCAAGCATGAAAGCGCCGTTCAGCGCCGGTTTTAAATATTTCATGCCGATAACGGTTGACAAATGTAGTCTCTGATGGTATATTGAACACAGACGACGGACGTAGTCCGCCCTGCGGCGCAGAATTTTCCGCGAACTTTCAATATTCCTGAAACAGAAGCGCCGGAAAAGCCGTCCATATCTATAGGAACTATAAGAAAATATAGTAAAAGAAAATAAACAAAGAGACAAAAATTTTTGGAGGTATAAAGAATGAAAAGATATTTGTGTTTCATGCTGGCCGCGGTGATGCTGCTCACGCTTGCGGCTTGCGGCGCGCCCGCCGCCCCGGTGATCGAGACCGCGCCGCCCGCCGCGGCGGATGCCGCTCCGGCTGAAAGCGGCGACGCGGGGGAGTTCACTCCCAACATAAGCTGTGCCAACACGGTCGAGGTCTCCACGGTGGATGAGTTCCTCGCCGCCATCGCGTCCGACACGATGATAGTCCTTGCCGCAGGGAATTATGACCTTTCCACGGCCTCTGACTACGGCCGCGCGCCCGACGGCGCGCCGTATATCTGGACGGGCGTTTACGACAGCGAGACAGAGAGCCTTGACACCGCGTTTGAGCTTGCGATATCCAACGTGGATAAGCTTGCCATCGTCGCGGCGCCGGACGCGAATGTCACCATCTCCGCCGTGCCGCGCTACGCAAACGTGCTCAGCTTCTATGACTGCGGCGGCATACTCCTGCGCGGCGTTACCGTCGGCCACACGGAGGAGCCGGGCGTATGCGCGGGCGGCGTGCTGATGCTCAACAACGTGCGCAATGCCGCCGTGCAGGGCTGCTACCTCTACGGCTGCGGCACCGTCGGCATTCAGGCGTATAACTGCCGCGGCGTCTCCGCCGCCGGCACGCATATATTCGACTGCTCAGAAAGCGCGGTCATGTCCAGCGGCTGCACCGACGTGCGCCTTGATGATTGCTCCATATACGACTGCGGCCTCAGCGGCTACGCCGGTCTTTTCTCCGTTGACACGACGACGGGCTTTGCCGTGCTGAACTCCACTATCAGCAACTGCACCGGCGGCACGCTGCTCACGTCCGGGTATTCCCGCGGCGTGTGCATCCTCGGCTGCGCCGTGAACGGCAGCACCGCCTTTGATAACGCCCTCTTCGCCATAGCCAGCGGAGAGGTCACCGTTGACGACAGCAGCTTTGATGACGGGCTTTATTACCCCCTGCTCTATGCCGAGGGCTTCGAGGGCCGCGCGGTCACATCCGCCGGGGAAGAGATAACCGCCGATATGCTTGTTTCCATGCAGCGTGCCGAGGCCGTTTATGACGGCCCCGACGGCTCCGTGCCGACGCCTGAGATCGCGCTTGACGCCTCCGTGAATGCGGAGGGGGAGCGGGTCGTGCACGTGAAAACGGTGGATGAGCTCCTTGCCGCCATCGTGCCGGACACCACCATCTATCTCGACTCCGACTTTTACGACCTCTCCGCCGCGGCCGATTACGGCGGGGCCGGCGGGTACTGGTACGGTTGGCTCAATAATTACGACGGCCCCGGCCTTATAATTTCCGGTGTGGAAAATCTCACTATCATAAGCGAAAACGGCGCGACCATCTCTGCCGTGCCGCGCTATGCCGACGTTATCCAGTTCTCCGGCTGCACGGGCATAACCCTGCGCGGCGTCACTGCCGGGCATACGGAGGAGCCGGGCGAGTGCTCCGGCGGCGTGCTGAACTTCCAGCGCTGCAATGATATCCTCATCGACGCCTGCCGTCTCTACGGCTGCGGCATAGTTGGCGTCAGCGCGTCCGACTCGTCCTCTCTCACGGTCAAGGACACCGAGATATACGAGTGCAGCAATGCCGCCGTCACGCTCTGGTCCGTCAGCGGCGCGGTGTTTGACAACTGCAATATCTATAACTGCGGCACGCCAGAGCTCGTGCTCACAGACAGCAGCACGACCTATAACGGCACGGCCCTCAAAAGCCTTGATTACTCGCTTGAAAACGGCGTTCCCGTTGAATACGTTTACCCCGGCATACATTAAAAATATAAGTATAAGCGGAGGTGCAGAAAAGTGGAAAATCTGGCGGAAAGGATAAGCGACAGCGAGCTTGAAGTGATGCGCGTGCTGTGGGATGCCGCGTGTGCGCTCCCCATCGGCGAGATCCGCCGCGCGCTTCAGGAAAAGCGCGGCTGGGAGGCCACGACCATCAAGACATTGGTGCAGCGCCTCGTCGGCAAAGGCGCGGTCGCGCAGGAAAAGCGCGGCGCGTTCTATTACAGCCCGCTCGTCTCCGAAAAGGAGTATAACGACTGGGCAACGGAAAGGCTAATCCACCGGCTGTACCGCGGCAGTGCAAAAAGCCTTGTGGCCGCGCTCGTGCAGTCGGATGAGCTCAGCGAGACGGATATTGAGGAGCTCCGTGCGATGTTCCGGAAAGGCGGGGAAAAATGACGGACGCCCTAACGACTTTGTTCTTCCTCGGCGTCAGCGGCACGGCGCTCGGCCTGCTGATGATGCTGCTGCGGCGCACGGCAGGGAAGCGCCTGCCCGGCGTGTTCTATCACCTCGCGTGGCTCGTCGTGCTGCTGCGCTTCGTCGTGCCGCTTCCCGGCCTTGTGCCGGTCAGAAGCGCGTCCGCGCCATCGTACATAGCCTCTTCGACCGAGGGCGCGCGCCCCTTCGGCGCGGCACAGCCTGCCTCCGGCCTCGGCGGCGATGAAGATATCATCCGCGTTAAGGGAAATACCGGCGCGGCGGATGCGGATGCCGTGAAGGAAAGCGCCCCCGCGCCCGTCTCTGAAAGCCCCTCCGCCGCCAGGGCCGCAGTTTCATGGGCGGATATAAAGTCCGTCCTCCTCTCGCCGCGCCTGTGGGGCGCGGTGTGGCTGGCTGGTGCGCTTATAAGCGCGGCGCGGAATATCACCGGCTACAGGCGCTTTGTCCGCACTGTCCGCCGCACGGAGCGCGAACCGACCGACGCAGACCTGACGCTGTATTTCTCCATGCCCGGCGCGCGCAAGCCGGGACTCGTGCGTTCACGCTGCGTGTCGTCGCCCATGCTCATGGGCGTCCTGCGGCCGACGCTCGTCCTGCCGGGGCGCGACTATACCCCCGATATGCTCACGAATATCTTCCGCCATGAGCTTACGCATTACCGCCGCGGCGACATAGTCTATAAGTGGTTTGCCGCGCTCGTCTTTTCGGTGCACTGGTTCAACCCCCTCGCCCCGCTCTTCCGCCGCGAGCTTGACCGCGTGTGTGAGCTCAGCTGTGATGAGTATATCCTCCGCGATATGAGCCGCGCCGAAATGCAAAGCTACGGCGAGACGCTTCTTGCACTGGCCTCCCGCCGCCCCATGCAGTCCAGCGCCTTTGCCACCAGCTTCGCCACGCAGAAGCGCGACCTGAAGGAGCGGCTGGAGCAGATCATGTCCTTCCGCCCGAAGGGCAGGGCCTCGCTTGCGCTGGTGCTTGCGGCGGTGCTGCTGCTCGCGGGCTGCGGCGCGGCCCTCGGGCCGAACGGCGGCACGCCCTCGCCCGCGCCGTCATCCGATGGGGATGGCCGCCTTGTCACGGCCTCCACGGTGGATGAGCTTCTCTCCGCGATAGCCTCCGACACCGTGATCACCCTTTCCCCCGGCAAATATGACCTCACCTCCGCCGCGGATTACGGCGCCGCGGCCAGCGGGAATTATACGTGGAGCGAAGCCTACGACGGGTATGAGCTTGAAATATCCGGCGTCAGCAACCTCACGATAAAAGCCGACGGCGATGTGGAGATAACCACTCTGCCGCGCTATGCCAATGTCATCAGACTCTCCTCCTGCACCGGCGTGACGCTCAGCGGGCTGACGCTCGGACATGAGGAAGCGCCGGGCTACTGCGCGGGCAACGTCGTGCGCGTTGACAGCAGCACGGACGTCTCCGTCAACTCCTGCGGACTATATGGCTGCGGCGTTGTCGGCGTGTTTGCCGTGAACTCACAGCGCGTTTTTATCAACGACAGCGATATTTATGAATGCACGCAGAACGCCGTCATTGCCCATTTGTGCCGCGATGTGCGCGTGACGGGCTGCCGCGTTTATGACTGCGGCAATGCCGACTACGCCTCGAATCTTTTCTATGCCGAGAGCACCACCGCCCTCGCCGTCGTCAACTGCGAGATCACCGGCAACAGCGCCCGCTCGCTCATGGGGCTTACATATTCAATAGACTGCGTCCTCCTTGGCACGGAGGTGCGGGATAATTCGTTCACCGGTGCGCTGCTCGACCTGCACACGGCCAATGACCTTGCTGTGTGCCTGATGGTCAGCGGGTGCGAATTTGATGTTCCCGCGGCTGTGCCCATGTACTCTGAGGGCAGCAGCGCCGCTGTCGATACCTCCGACGCGGCGCTGACGGAGGAGGCACTGCGCGCGATGACGCTGGAAAAGACGGTCTACGCCGGACCCGCGGCTGCCGAGCCTATAGCGCTGGACAGCAGCGTCGATACTGACGGCGTGACCACGGTGCACGCCGCAACGGTGGATGAGTTCCTTGCCGCCATCGCGCCGAATACGGTCATATACCTCGACGCGGAGACCTTCGACCTCTCCACGGCGACGTCCTACGGCGGCTACGGCAGCAATTATTACTACTGGCTCAATGACTTTGACGGTCCGGGGCTTGTGATAACCGGCGTTGAAAACCTCAGCATTATCAGCGAGAGCAACGCATCCATCGCCGCCATCCCGCGCTATGCCAACGTGCTGGGCTTCAAGGAGTGCCGCGGTGTCACGCTCTCCGGCTTCACCGCCGGACACACGGAGGAGCCCGGCTCATGCTCCGGCGGCGTGCTCTACTTTGATGCGTGCGGTGATATAAGCATTACTGACTGCCGCCTCTACGGCTGCGGCACGGTCGGCATACAGGCCAACGATAGCCATGACTTAGATGTCCGCGATACGGAGATATATGACTGCTCCTCGTGTGCGGTCAATCTCATCGACTGCACCGGCGCGGTGTTCACAAACTGCAATATCCATGACTGCGGCACGCCGGAGGTATATGTCTTTGAATGCAGCGGCGTCAGCTATGACGGACAGGCGCTTGAAAACGGGGAATATACTATCATTGACGGCGCGCTCAGCTCCGCTGAAAGGCAGCCGAGCGCCTCCGCGCTGAAAATCTATTATAACGGCGAACCGGTCGATCAGTTCACCATGCATCTGGGGGATACGGTCACGCTCACCGCCGCCTATGACGACGGCACCGTGCCCGAAAACCTCATCTGGCTGTCCAGCCCGGAGACGGTTTTGCAGCTTTCGTATAAGGACGGCTCCTGCGAGGCGACGGCCACCCAGACCGCGGAGAGCGGCGCGCTCATCCTGCTCATCGACGCGGACACGGCCATATCCGGCGCGCCGCGCCCCTCCGCCACGGTGTACGTTGTGCCCTGACGCGATAGGAAAGTATAATTCATCCCTGCGCCCGCGGCGCAGGGATGAATTTATTTTCACGCATACGCCTCATTGACTATTGTTTATTGCCTGCTAATGTGTTAAAATACCGACAGACGGCAAAGAATCAATATGATTTGCAATGCAAAAGTTAAAATTTTTTAAGGAAGTGGTATTTTGAAGCTTACACCCGAACAGCAGGCTATGCTCAACGGCGAAAAGGGCGAAATGATGGCCAAGGTCATGAAAACGCTGGTCATGTACGGCGACACCTTTGGGGCGGAGCGTATGGTCCCCGTCACAAGCGAGTACGGCCACACCGTCATTTCCTACGGTCTGGCGGCGCTCAAGCCGGTCTATGACCTTTTTGACAGGCTCATCGACGCCGGACTTACCGACGGCCAGAAGTTCACCGCCGACCCCCGCCCTCTCGACAAGAACGTGCCCACCTCGCTTCTTGAGGACATAGTTTTCAAGAAAATAATGTATACCGAGCAGGCCCGTTTTGAGCAGCAGCTCAAGAAGCTCGGCATCACCGATGACGATGCGTACTCCTGCACCTGCTATGTCGATCAGATGGGCAACAAGCCCAAGAAGGGCGATATCCTCAGTTGGGCGGAATCCTCCGCCGTCGTGTACGCAAACTCCGTCCTCGGCGCGCGCTGCAATCGTAACTCCGGCATGATAGAGCTTATGGGCTCCATCGCGGGCTTCGTGCCCGAATTCGGCCTCCTGACGGACGAGGGGCGCAAGGCCACATGGGTGATCGAGGTCAAGTGTGAGCATAAGCCCGAAGCGCAGCTTCTCGGCTCCGCCATCGGCATGAAGGTCATGGAAGAGGTTCCGTATGTGAAGGGCCTTGACAAGTGGCTGGGAACTGAGCTTGACGACGAGGCGTGCAGCTATCTCAAGGACTTCGGCGCGGCGACGGCTTCCAACGGCGCTGTCGGCCTCTTCCACATCGAAAATCTCACGCCCGAGGCCAAGGAGCAGGGCGAGGCGCTCATCAAGGAGGGCGCGCAGGTCTACGTCATTGACGACGCCGAGCTCAAGCGCGTGCAGGACAATTATCCCGTCATCTGGAAGGATAAGAATGCCAAGCCCGAGCTGTGCTTCGTCGGCTGCCCGCATCTGACGCTGCGCCAGATGGAGGACTGGGCGGATAATATCGAGGCGAAGCTGCGTGCCAACGGCATGAGCAAGGTCAGCGTGCCCACGGTGTTCACGGCCTCTCCCGCCGTCATCAAGGAGCTCAACAAGGGCATCTATGCCTCCAAGCTTGCAAGCTATGGCGTGATCGTCAGCTACATATGCCCGCTGATGTATATGAACAATCCTCTCTGCAAGAAGAAGGCGGTCATAACCTGCTCCAACAAGCTGCGCACCTATACCAGCGCAAGGTTCTACAGAGAAGATGAGATCCTTGATATCATCACCGCTAAGGAGGGCTGAGAAATGAAGCAGTTTAAAGGACGCGTTATCGTTCCCGGCACATGCACCGCGGAGGCGCTCGTCAGCCACGGCGGCTTCAACACGCTTGCAAGCTACCAGATGGCCATGATGTTCGGCGATAAGAAGGTCAAGTGCGGCGACCAGAACAACCCTGATCTCTATAAGCAGTCCATGCTGGCAAAGGCGCTGTGCCTGCCGCAGACCATCGGCTCCACCACGGGCGGCATGGTGCTCTACACCGTCTGCTCCCGCCACCTCCAGCCGGCGTGTATGCTTTTCTCCATGCCTATCGACTCTCTCGCTGCATCCGGCGCCATCCTTGCCGATGTGTGGACGGATTCCAAAATGCCCGTTATCGACCAGCTTGGGGATGAATTCCTCAGCTATGTCAAGACCGGCATGACCATCACTGTCAAGGACGACGGCGTGGTCGAAGTGGAGTAAGGCAATATTAATTTTTGCTGATGATTCAGAGGGCGGCATCAGGGCGGCATCAATGCCGCCCTCTTTTGTCAGTTGTTCTTGACTTAGTACCGCTCAGGTGATAAATTATTATAGTGTTTATACGCCGGTGTGGTGGAATGGTAGACACAAGGGACTTAAAATCCCTCGTTGGCAACAACGTACCGGTTCGAGTCCGGTCACCGGCACCAAAATCAGCAGCACCCCTTGCGGGTGCTGCTGATTTTGGTGTTGGTGATCGCTTGACTCGACCGAGCCCCGGCGACGGCGGCGCAAGCCGCCTGGTCCCCGGAGGGGATTCGAGTCCGGTAATCAGCCTCAATTGAACTGTGGTTCAGTCTTCTGGTGTAAACAGCACGCTTTATATACGGGCTTTCATGCAAAAGAGAGATGCTGTCAAATGTTTTTTAGTTCATTGCGTTGGCGGCTGACGGGTTTTCAGTTTGCTTTTTGATATACATGAGTGCAGCCTGCACATCGACCATGGCAGCCGGCCGCAGCTTTACTGCGTGCGAATTTTTTGCGTTTCTACTTTTTTATGATATAATTAAAATGATTTTACGGCCCACTGATTTGCAGTGTAATAGGCGTGGCGGATCATGCGCCCTTGTGGAACCATTCTGATTTGAAAAGGAGCTGTAGTTCCATGTCTGAGCGGAAAAGAATGTGCAGAAAATGCGGTTTTGAACTTGAAAATAGCTTTGCTTATTGCCCAAAGTGCGGAGCAAAATATGAGGAAGCACCAAAAAGCTATACACCACAAGCTGCACATACCGGAATAGTACAGCGCACAGTTGGAAAACCGGATTTCAACTATTACTTTACGGATGGTAATGCGCCGCTCTATGTGCCTGACACTTCGGATGCAGAGAAGTACAGCAGGGCTGCGGAGATATTCTTCCGGAATACTCCGGACGAGGATGCACCAATAGAAACTAAGGCGCTTTCTCTCGCTGCTTTTGCGGCAATGTTGAATTCCGTTAAGAACAGGGAAAAGGCGGATTTTTCTTTGACGTCCGAGTTAAGTAGAACTTATGACGGTGGACACGGGAAAATCGACGTTTGTTCCCGTCGTATCCGTGTGCTTTATAAGCTCGGTGAAGAAGAAGGGACATGCTATGATGGGGGATGCTATAGCGATGAAATATATTATCACTATGAACAAATGCTGCTTTTTTGCCTTGATGCGAGCAAATTTACGGAATACGAATGGAAAGCGCCGAAAAAATCAGGCCGCTTCACCCTGACCCGTTCATTCGATGTGGGAGAGGGCGCAGAGTTCAGTATCGGGCAAGCTTACGGGCGTATAGAATATTACTATTTCAAAGGCAGCGGCTGCACTGATAGAACGTCGGATAAAGTGAGGTCCGACGAGGCGCTGCTGCTGAACTGCCCGTTTGGCCTTAAGGGCTGCTACGGGCTGGCCTGTTACATGTATGCTGAATAGTATTTTATTTAGTATGTCGAAAGCCGATGAAAGCAAGCTGTTATAACTTTTTTTACAGCGAAGAACCAGACTGCGCACTGTGGAACACAAAAACAGGTGCATTCTTCCGTATTTCAAGTCACGAATATGACTGCCTGCGCGGCGACGGTGTTGAATCGCTTGATGAGCGCCGGCGTATGCAATTCGCCGGCGCAGGAGTTCTCGTGCCCGACGGCATGGACGAGATCGGAGATATCGTTAATATGCTGCTGGATGCGCGGGAGAGCTCGCCGCTATATTTTCGTATTCTCACGACCACAGACTGCAATGCGTCCTGCGCCTACTGTTATGAGAAGGGGATGGCTGCAAGCGCCATGGATGCCGGATGTGCCCAAAGGACGGCTGACTTTATCATCCGGCGATACCGGGAACGGGAGAGCCATGTTACGCTTGAGTGGTTCGGCGGAGAACCGTTGATGAATATTCCGGCAATATCGCTGATATGCGATAAACTGTCTGCGGCGGGAGTACCGTTTCACTCCAAAATAATATCGAACGGTCTTCTTATGAATTCATATCTGATCGATACGGCGGCTCACGAATGGCGTACAGAGAGCGTACAGCTTACGATCGATGCTGTGGGTGAAGAGTATGATCAGCTCAAGGGCGTTCCGCGCGCCAGTTTTCAAAGGCTTATTTCGGGCATTAATGATCTGCTGCAAAGCGGTATAAGAGTTCGAGTCAGAATAAACGACACAGGCAGCGGGGATGCGCCAAAGAAAGTTATAAAATACCTGTACCGGCATTTTGGGAACGATCGACGCCTGAGAATATACTTATGCCCGCTGTACCGGAATGAAAAAATGCCGTCAAGAGAGAGTATGAGGCGGATACTCAGGTTCGAGCAAGAGCTTTTCCGCCTCGGCTATGAAGATGAAGGGCTGTATTATATCTTCCGCCCCCGGCGTTTGCGCTGCTTTGCCTGCTCCACGGGAGGGCATACGATCGCCCCCGACGGCAGGATATTCAACTGCTCGCACGTTATGGATGCGAAGCATTGTGCCGGTACGGTTTCATGCTTTGATGAGTGTTCGCCGCAGCGGCTCAGTTACACGAAGGCTCCACTGAGTGATGAATGTATAGCGTGCATATTTCTGCCTGCCTGCGGCGGGGGCTGCCGCAGCGGGGAGCTTGGAACAGCAGATGTATTTCAATGCTTCCAGTATTGTTCTGTAATACCAGAGATAATGAAGCTTCGCCTGAAAAATCTGAAATAAGGCCTCTTGTGCCGGCAGTTCAAATTACACCGTGTTCCTCAATAAATTTCCAAAATTGGCGCGCTGAACCGTCGAACAGGAGCTGCAGAAGCGCCTGCTGCAATTCATCCCTGCTCATATGGCTGATGCAGTCAATAACTGCATCAGTCTGCGCCTCAAGCGCTTCATCGTCTTTGACCATGCTGTGGGAAGCACCGTCATACCAGTACGCTGTGTCTTCATAGTAGTCGTCATCCTCGTCGTAGTCGTCGTCCTCATCATACTCATCGTCCAGCAGCGATTCATAGTATTCCTCTGCTTCATCGGGATGCTCCTTGAAATACATGGCTACCTTGTGCTTGCAGATAATGTACCGTCCGTTTGCAAGCGGACAGGTGCATTTGCTTTTTCTGGGGTGTTCTTCATCTACAAAGACGTCGTATTTGGCTTCGCCGCTTCCGGACACTATACCGCGGTACTGCCGCTCTCCGATTTTCGTGAACAGCAGCACCTTGTTTGCTGTGTAGTATTCATACCCGCGATAGGCAGACGATGCGCTGGCAAGCGTTAATATACTCATATCCAATACCTCGACCTGTTTTAAATGCTTTTCTTGTATTTTAGCTCACATTCCCACAGTCTGCAAGCCACAGATCGCATTAATGGATCAGCGGCGTGGAATGAATTATATTTATAGGCGTCGCAATTGTTTCTATCTACTGCAAGTAAACGAAACCGCTGGAGAAAGGCCATTGTTTTGCCTGCACACGATTTACTGTCCTGCTTTTTGTACACCTCATTTGGTATTATTAAACCACAAGAAGAAAAGAGGTGTATGATGTTGTATTACTTCAGCAGAAACAGCAGAAGGAGAATTGTACATACAGCCGAGTGCTCTTATATCAAAAACGTGGATATTGAGCATGTCGGGGCATTTGAAACGCTTGATGAAGCGTATAAAAGCCGGTACAGACTGTGCCGCTGCTGCAATTCTCTCAGAAAGCAGTACAAGAGGGAACTAACGTCGCTGATAGATTTCAGCAGGGGCAACGCCATACGTTTCCGCATTGACGACCGATGCGTGTGGATATATACGCCGTACAGCAAGTGGAGAATAGTATCTGTTGAAAACACCGGCAAATTTATCCTGTATCATAAAAATACATATGAAACACCGCGTGACATGGACAGCCTGATTCCGGGGTATCATATCCAGAAAACAAAGAAAAGCAATATACTTGGCTATTTCAAATATATTGTGGAGCATGAGTATTATCGCATGACTCATCCGGTGTGTCCGCCTCAGCGTGCGAAAAAACGCCAGCCTCCCAGAAAGGGAACAAAACGGTATAAAAACCAGAAACGCAGAGAGGCGCGATATGAGAGAAAGCGGGCGATCAAAAATGTGCTGAATATGATAGACTATCTGTCGGCGCACGAAACACAGGGATGTACCAGCCGTGTTTGATCAAAATTTAGCTTGCGCAGAATATCGACGGTAAAGAGGTCAGAGTCGATCATGAGCATATTGGCAGTGCAGAATTTAATGCAATGGGAAAAACTGCTTGAAAAAGCGCGCCGTGTGTGGTTTAATAGAAAATGAAAGCAGGTAGTAGTGTTAAAAGGAGCACGCCGCGATGGCGGAGGTACCGGTTCGATTCCGGTCGCTTGCCTCACGCCAGACGATTTAGAAAGAGCCGCGCCGCATGGGGAGCGTGCCTGCGTTTGCAAAGTGTCTTACGCTTTGCTATATAATATATAAATAGAATAGAAAGGTGTTGTTATAATGAATTGGAATGATTCTCAGATGGCCGCGTCTGCCTTTGCAAAGGGGCACGGCGGAATGTCTCTCGGTCAGCAGTGGGGTCTTGCCGCCATGCTGCGGGAGGACGGTTCTGCTTCCAGGGGAGGTCATTCTCCAAAAACTCTTGAGCAGATACTTGAAGAAGATCGAAAACGTGCTAAAGAATTGGCAGCTCGTGGCTTTCATTTTGATATAGAAACTATGTTAAAGTGAATCCCGCCGCGGCCAGTGCCGCGGATATGGCGCCGTCAACCAGACCGCGTATCTGCTTGGCCGGGAAACGAACGTGCAGGATAATAGATACGGCAAGTAGTAGTGTTAAGGAGCACGCCTACCAAAGATGAGCTTTGAGCTAAAGTCAAGATCCATGTCATTCAGCTAAACAGTCGAAAGGCTTGCTACTTGGCCTCGATAGATCTTGGCTGCTTTGGAGCAACGGGAAATCACGGTTCGAGTCCGTGCGCTTGCCATTTTAATTGAACATCTATCGCCATTTTGATAATTCAGAACGGCGGTTTTCTCTTTGTTCGGTATGCTGTTTGCGACTTATATGCCGTCTCCTTGCCGTGCGGCGCTATCTGTCATGCTTTAGATAAATAGACATAGAAAAAAACATAGAAAAAGCAGCATGCGGATGCATGATGCTTAAAAATATGTTTTAGAATTTTGCGCCCCGCATGGGGCGCGACGAGCAGCGAGTTTCCATAAGGTACTTGAACTGGTTATTTCAATCCACACACCCCGCATGTGGTGAAACTTGACATTCTGCGCCGTTGTGGGTATACTGGTAGTGGAAGCGGAAGCTTCCGACGCCTCCGATGAGACACCGCCGGGAACACTGCCATCACTTGGTAAGCGCCTTGCACCGTCCAAGGAGGCGTCTGTTTCCCCGACTGATGAGACATCGGCGGACAGGGAGGTTTTCTCCGGGCTGCCACCGTCCAAGGCGGGGGCCTTTTTATTCCCCAGCTGTAGATTTGGCTCTCGGCTGGCATTACCATGTCTCTTATGGCAATACGAATGCCCACTGTTGTGTCGCCGATTTGCACAGGCGTATAAAAATAATTCCACCTGTATATGTTGAGGTTCCCCTCATAGCCTGGCAAGCTGTACAAATATTCGGCATTGCTAAATATTTGGTCACTATGACTAAGCATATTTGCTTTGTCCTCTGTGACCTTTTCCATTACCTCTTTTATTCCAGTGTCATACAATGCGCCCCATGCGAGGCGCGACCAAATCAAATATATACCAACACAAAAAAAGAAGGAATTTCAATCCACACGCCCCGCATGGGGCGCGACTGCCGACTGCCGTTGCAGCTCGTAGCGCACCCAGCCATGCCTTCACATCCTTCCCGCCCGCATAGCTTGCACTCTGGCTCAGCGGCTGTGTGTTGAACCAGAAGCCGAGGTGTGCCGTCGCCGCCGTGCTCTCGTCGGAGGCGTATGCGTCCGTGTTCTCTCCCAGCTTCGCCCTGTCGAACACGGTGAAGTCGTTGTATGTGGCGTGGTATACTGTCGCCAGTTTCCCCGCCCCCATGCGGAACTCTCCCCTGTCCGTCAGTCTTGCCTCGCTGTTCTCAAGTGCTTCTTCTGCTGCCTCGTCCACCAGCCGCTGTGCGTCCTCTGTGTTCCCGCTCTCAACTGCTGTGGTATATGCTGTGTCTCGCATGGAATAATTTATCTTATTTTTTTGTTTGAAGTTATTGACTTCCTTCTGGAACTGTGCTATATTCTCCTTGAGAGACGTGTCTGTTATACTACCCAGCGTTTGGTGTTGGGCTGTCACTGGCAGGACGCCTCTCATTTTTTTGTCATAGCTCAGCACTCTGTTTTCTTTCACCGCTTCGTCTATGACGGTTCCAAGGTCTCTGTATTCCCTGCCGTTCTCGACCACGCCGCCAAGCTTTTCGTAAATGCTCAGGATGATGTGCGGCCTCCGCTCCATGCTTCCGTTTATATGCCGCGGTGTGTAGAAGCCAAGCGCGGCATACAGCGGCGTGCCGCTTGCTCCCATCACTGGCAGCACCATGGTGATCTCCGGGTTCCCGTTCTTCTTCGTGTCGTTCATCGTCAGCACGGGGTTTTCTATTGCCATGATCGCATCAGTCATTCTTTCCATGCCGACGCCGTGGTAGTGTTCACCCTTCTTGTACCGGCCCTCTGCCTTTGCTTCCTTCTCCGTTTTGATGTTTGAATACATGTGGTTCCTGTAGATGTAGAAGTCTCCGTCTATCCCCGTCAGCTCTCTCACGAACTGCGGCATCCGCCCGACCTTTATTACGTTGTCGTCGCCTGCGTCTGCATGGTCAAGCGCGTCGTACAGTGCAGTCACCACCTCGTGCTCTTCAAGCTGCTGGTTTTCCCTCCGGGCGTTCTTCGTTCCGTTATTGGCTGCCGCCGTTCCGTTATTGGGGGCAGCCGTTCCGTTCTCCGTCGCCGCCTCCGTGTTCCTCACGGCTCCGGCAAGGGCGTTATCCCATATCTGCTGCATCTCCTCGGCGTACTGCATCATGGCTCTTGCTTCCTCGTGCCGTGCCTCAATGCCCGTGAAAGCCTTCCGCAGCTTCTCGGCAAAGTTTGCTATCCACTCCCGGATCTGTTTATACAGGCCGGGCTTTTCTTTTGCCATGATCTCCGGCAGCTTCGTGTCGCGCAGCATCATCTCGCAGCTGTCTGCCACTATATCCTCCATCGCATCAGCCGGATTTCAATCCACGCGCCCCATGCGGGGCGCGACGCGGTGTTGTCCGGTCGAGGCTCCAAAGGTCGAGATTTCAATCCACGCGCCCCGTATGGGGCGCGACGGAGGAGGCAGAGCGGGATGGTTAAGCTGCCAGGATTTCAATCCACGCGCCCCGTATGGGGCGCGACACATTGGCGCGGCTATCGCAAGGCAGATACCCACTATTTCAATCCACGCGCCCCGTATGAGGCGCGACCCGTCAACCGCTTCATTGTTTTCGTCAAGCACCTATTTCAATCCACGCGCCCCGTATGGGGCGCGACTCGACCGGACAACGCCGCCAATAATGGACTTCCAATTTCAATCCACGCGCCCCGTATGGGGCGCGACCCATCACGACGTCAAAACCGCGCAGGAGCAGCGCATTTCAATCCACGCGCCCCGTATGGGGCGCGACGCCCAGCCGCTAATGACGTGTGGTTTCTCACGGATTTCAATCCACGCGCCCCGTATGGGGCGCGACTTTCATTGGGTGTCCACCAATGATTGCAAGCTTCTATTTCAATCCACGCGCCCCGTATGGGGCGCGACTGGTGTTCCTGCCCCCTCACCAGACCCCGTTCCATTTCAATCCACGCGCCCCGTATGGGGCGCGACCTTGGTGTAGATTGTGTAGATTGTGTAGATTGTATTTCAATCCACGCGCCCCGTATGGGGCGCGACTGCCGGGTACCGGGATTCTTTCCCGACCCGCCCGATTTCAATCCACGCGCCCCGTATGGGGCGCGACTGGTATCGTATGTATATGCCGTCGGCCTGCGGCGGCATTTCAATCCACGCGCCCCATGCGGGGCGCGACGCTACACGGCCCAGCCCTCTGGGCTGTGTTACGAATTTCAATCCACGCGCCCCATGCGGGGCGCGACGATAAACACACGGGAAGAGATGCAGACGCCGGGATTTCAATCCACGCGCCCCATGCGGGGCGCGACGATCCCAATGTATGTGTGGCAAAGGAGGGCCGACATTTCAATCCACGCGCCCCATGCGGGGCGCGACCGTGAGCCGCATGGACATGCAGGCAATAACGAACCTATTTCAATCCACGCGCCCCATGCGGGGCGCGACCACGCGCGAAGCGCGGAAGTCCAGCACATGAAAGATTTCAATCCACGCGCCCCATGCGGGGCGCGACACTTCCTACCGGCACGCCGATACCCAGCAAAACCAGATTTCAATCCACGCGCCCCATGCGGGGCGCGACTGCGCCCGCGAGCTGATCGCGTTCTTCTATCCAGAATTTCAATCCACGCGCCCCATGCGGGGCGCGACAACCGCAAAAATGCTTAAGCCCGTGCTGCGGAAATTTCAATCCACGCGCCCCATGCGGGGCGCGACCATCAAAATCGCCGGAGTCAAAGCCGAGCTTTGCATTTCAATCCACGCGCCCCATGCGGGGCGCGACCCTATCCATATTGGCAAAAAGATGATTCGGTATCCATTTCAATCCACGCGCCCCATGCGGGGCGCGACGGGTTGACGGAAAAATACCAACCGGAGGAAGATATTTCAATCCACGCGCCCCATGCGGGGCGCGACCAAGGAGTTTCTTAGAAGCATCCGCCAAATCTTCATTTCAATCCACGCGCCCCATGCGGGGCGCGACAGCAAAACTGCACAATTTTCCTGTACAGTTTTGCGCAAGAGTAACAGTAAATACAATGCCGCAGACAATTCTTAGGCAAAATATGCCTGCGGCATCGTTCAAGCTACAAGAACGTACCCAAATTTCCGGTGCGAAGCCCACGGAAAAAGTCTGTCAGCTTGCGCTTCGCATTCAGACCATCAGCACGCCCTCCGGCTCATAGCCGGGCTTTGACCCGAAGTGCTCTATCCGCGTCTGATACTTATCGCCGAGATAGTAAAACCGCAAACTGTCCCGCTCGTCATCAATGATAGAGCAAAGCGAGTGCTGAAGCTTTCTGCACTGTGCCGGGTCAACAAGGCACTCAAAGACCGAGTTTTGAACGCGCTGACCGTAATTCACGCATTCTTTCGCAATTTTTCTCAGCCGCCGCCGGCCTCCGGCGTCCTCTGTGTTGACGTCATATGTTATCAAAACCAGCATATGTTACCTCACTTCCACAGAAACGGCGGGTACGCGTCCAGATCGTCACGCAGATACCGCGCCAGCAGCAGCGCCTGAACATACGGCACAAGCCCCCACGGCATCTTTTCCTTCAGGTATGGGTGCGTTATAGTGTCGCGCTTGCGCTCCTGCCACGACTGCAAAAAGGCCTTGCGCCCTGCGGCGGTGAGCAGCACTGCGCCGCTGTCGGTGTGCTCAAAATCCGCGGGCGTGACAACGCGGTTATTTATAAGCGAGAGAACAAACCTGTCGGCAAAGCACGGGCGCAGTTCTTCCATCAGATCAAGCGCAAGCGAGGTCCGGCCGGGGCGGTCGCGGTGCATAAAGCCGACATATGTGTCCAGCCCAACGCTTTCAAGCGCGGCGGCGCAGTCCGTGCCGAGCAGGGAATACGCGAACGAGAGCAGGGCGTTGACGTTGTCGAGCGGCGGGCGGCGGCTCCTGACGGTGAAAAAGAAGTCGTCCTTGCTGCGCAGGATCATGTCGTCAAACACGTCAAAGTATGCCTGCGCGCCAGTGCCCTCCTCTCCGCGGAGAGATTCCAGCGAGGTCTCCTCAGAAACGAGTGGGTACAGCGCCTTGAGCCGGTCGATAGAAGCCTGAAACTTTTCGGCGTCTATGCGCAGACCGTGGTCGCGTTTCGTGCGCTCGATGCACCAGCGCGCGTTATGCAGCTTGCCGAACATCATGTTGCGTGCGATGCGGCAGCTCTGTGCCGGGTCATCCGCAACGCGGTACTGCATCCGCCGGAGGAGAACATTGCCCGAGGTCTCGCCGGTACAGCGGGCGAGGAAACGCCCGCGCGGCGTACAGAAGCTCAGCGCGACGCCGCGTTTTGCACATGCGCCCATCAGCGCGGGAGACGCGCCGGAGTAGGTGAACGCAATGATGCCCGACAGCGTGTGCAGCGGAAAACGCGCAAGCTCCTTCTTGTCGCGGCTGACGACGACATTTTCGCCGTCAAGACTCAGGTATGCGTCCTCGGTCGTCACAAAAAGCGTGTTGAGCAGCTTCTTCACGGCACATCCTCCATGTTCTCCCGCAAATACGCGGACACCGTGCCGGTGCGCGACAGCCGCGGCAGACACAGCTCCTTCAGCGAACATGCATTGCAGGACTTGGACGGCTTTACGCGCGGCGTGTGCCCGGCGCGGTAGAGTTTGTGCATTTCTGCGGCGTCCTCGGTCACTTCGCGGCGCAGACTGTCTGTGAATTCCACACTGACGCGCCGGCGCGGCTCACCGTAGAAGAGCGCGCCGCTGCCGACCGTGCAGCAGAGCATTTCCTCAAGGCACATCGCCTGTGCGCATAGCTGCAATTCGTCGCAGCCGTCGTCCTTGGGATTCCCGCGTTTATACTCGACCGGGTATGGCAGCCACAGCCCGTCGTGCCCATGCAGCGGAACGCCCTGCGCGCTGCGCTTGAACTCAACGACGTCGCATTGCCCGCTCAGACCGAGGGTGAGGGAGTATACACGCAGACTGCGCGTTATGATCGTATCGCCGCGGCTTTCACGCAAGCTCCCGTCATGCGCGCGCTCATGCATAAGCTCGCCCTCGACTGTGCGAAGGTTTTCCGCCCACTGCTGCTCGATGTGTATCAGCGCCCACTGTCTCCGGCAGAAGCGGAAATGCTGCAGCCCGGAGATCATCAGACAATCGTCAGGCTCGTACATTACGACAGCCTTTCGCAGGTCACTCCTTCGGGAATGTGTTCATCAACGGTGACGGTGTAGTCGCGGTAGTAGCGCGGAACGTCAACTCCGTCGTTTTTGCTGACGGTCACGGCATCGAAGAGCTTGTACGACGGCGCATTTCCAAGCTCGGAATCGTGCTTGAACACGATGAGCTCACGCACAGCCATTTTACCGCGTGCTGCGGAGCGGTCGTTTTCAAACATGTTGAGTATCGCCTGCCAGAGAAGCTTCAGGTCGTCCTCGGAAAAGCCGGTCGTCTTGCGGGCGAGATTTGCGGAAACGAAACCCTCGGCGCGGTAAAGCGCATATGGAACGATGTGCTTGCGCCCCATCTCTGTGGCCTTGTTCTCGGCGTCGGCCTCCGTGGTGATGGCGACGCGGGTGATGGTCACTTCCTGCGGAACGATGGGATCGACCGAGCGGGCAAAACCGATCTGCACCGGCCCCCTCACCTGGCCGCAGTTGAGCGCGCCCTTCACGAACGTTGTCATGACAGCGCCGAATGTGCGGATGTCAAAATAGTTTTTGCACATGTAATCGCGCAGACGGCGGTCAATGTCCGGGTCGCTCTTTTTCGCGGCCTTAAGGTCGTCGTCGATGCCGAGTGCGGCCATCGCGGCCTTGTCGCTGCGATTGAGGGGAACGCCGTCCTTTATGTATATACGGTATCCCTCTGCGTCCTCCTTCAGCGTTTCAACATAATTGCGTATCTTGTGCTTGAGGCAGACGTCGGTCACAAGTCCGTAGCTGGTCTCCGGATCGACGCGCGGCATGTTCCCGGCGTCCGGGTCGCCGTTCGGGTTTCCGTTTTCCACGTCGAAAAGAATTACAAAATCATAGCGGTTTTTTATTGTTTCAGACATTTTTGTTCTCCTCCTTATTTCTCTTTTCATAGCGTTTCTGCGTCTGGTGATAGTAACCCAGTTCAAATGCGCCCTGCTCCGGCAGGGTCATGCGCGCGGGAAACTCCTCGTGTATCATGCCCATAAGCGCGGTAAGCTGCCGATCGTAGAAAACGTATTGCCCGCCTTCAAGCTTTTGCAGATGCTTCTGCGCGAGCTTTAGAAGCGTCGGGAATATGACTGCCGGCGTGGCGCAGGCGGAATTGAAATAACGATCCTTTATGGTGGTGTTTATACCCGGATTTGCCGCATCCTGTACGGCCTCCAGCACGGCAAAGAGCCGCCCCAGAACATATGGCAGATATTCGCTCTCGTCATTGAGTTTCACGGTCAGAACCTCCTTGGGACAGTATTTTGATTGGTTTCTGGTATAATAAGCCTTTATTATGGCTGCCCGCCCGCGGGTCACCTCATGCTCGGCACGTATGCGAAGCGTTACGCCGTTGAGCAGCGTGGCCGGATAGCGTGACCCGGTGAGGATGGCGCGCATTACGTCGCCGGTGAGCTGTGGGGCGGGGGAGGGGCTGCGCTCTTTCAGGTTGACGGTCTCACGCACGAGCGCCCATGCGGGGAGGCATTCCCAGCGGTCATTCGCGGGGCGGACTATCTCAAGCGCATCACGGTGCTGCTGAATATGTTTTGCAAAGTGCATTATGCTGTCGCGCAGGAAAAAGCGAACGGAAAGCCGCGCGGCGTTTGGCGCAAGGCCGAGAAAATACACGTGCTGCCCCGGCTGTATAGTCTCATCCAGCCATGCGCAGCTTTCCCCGGCGGCAATAGCCGCGAGTGCGCGTGTCACATCGTCCTCCTGCACTCCGGCGTCGTCTGGAACGCCGAATGCCGCCATCATGCCCAGCTCGGCTGCGGCATTTTCCGCGTTTTCGGCCCAGCATACAACGGCGGTGTCGCCGATGCTGCGGCAGTGGTCGCGGTCTGCAAGAAGCGTGTTCAGCGCGGTCGTGTAGGCGAAAGCGGCGTATTCGCTCACAGGGGCGTTTCCGCCCTGCTCGTGTCCGTAAGAGCAGAAGGCCGGTGCGTTGAATGACACCAGCGCGGCGCCGGAGCTTTGCGCGCCGCGGACGCCCTTTATGGAGGGGTGTGTTGCCGCAACGGGCGCAAGTTGGCCCGTGACAAGGCATTGCGCCATCGAAGCGTCCGGGTCAACATCCTGATAATGGCGCTGCCATGCGTTCTGCAATGCCGCATCCTCCGTCACAGGACGGCGGCCGTTGCCGCAGTCGTAGCAGAACACGAGATTGGCGTTGCCGGTGATGTCCTTCCAGCGTGCAGAGAGCAGCGGATGCGCGGCTGCAAGCTGCGGCTGCCACGTGTCGAAAAACGCAAGCACGGCCTTCGCCGCTGGAGAATCAACATCATCCAGCAGCTTGTGGTGCAGCGCGGCACAGGCTTCAAAGCACTGCACGGCACGCTCAGGCTTGTCCTTTTCGTCCACGCCGAGAATATAGGAGGAGTTGTCGCACAGAAAGTTTGCCGCGACTCCGGACGAGCGTTTGATATGAGCGGGAACGCGCATTTCGTCGGGAACGATGACCGCTTTTTTGCCGCGCTGGACGCTGCGGCGGCAGTCAATAATGTCGATAAGCTCGCCGCTGTCGTTGACCTCAAGCCAAAAGCTCACTTTGAAAGCGCCATCCCAGCCGGGTGCGGCAATAGCGCCCTTTTGCAGAAGCGCCTCATAGTACGCTGTCAGAGCTTGCAGTATCATGTGTGCACCTCCGCATTCCGGCAGTCGAGCACGCCGTGTTCAAGCCGCGCGCGGAAAAACTGCGCTTTGATATCCTGCGGATCGGAGTAGTCCATGTCGTAAAGCATCCACCCAAGCTCTTGCGTCAGCTCAATAGAGGGAACGCTTTGCCCCTGCCACTCGCGGAAGCTTGCTGGAAATTCGCGGCAGCCGAAGTATGGCGCGTGATAGCATTGCCCCTTGGCGAGTCTGCGGCGCAGGATATCCTGAAACTTCCCCGCGTTATCGCCAGGGGCGGCCTTGTCTGTCAGCTCGAAATGACAGTCAATGACATAGTGAACGTCCTGAAGCACCATTGCGGCGCGCTGCTGTATCTCCTGCGTGGTATACATCACGGGCGGTGTGCCGCCCTTTGCCGCGCTGAGCGCCGCGGAGGCAAGCAGCGTGGATTTGACCTCGTTGCGGCGTATGTTGGTGAACTTTATCGGCGACAGCACATATATCCGGTCAATGTAGTATTTCAGACCCGGATGCCAATATATGGCCTCGACCAGCCCGCGCGCGGCGGACGGAGTCATCACGTCGTAGCTCACGCGTTCAGACTTAAGCTCCGGCCGCGAGAAGCAGGCATGATTGCCCCAGACTTCTATCAGCATCGACATACGCACCACCTCCTTCGTCTGCACGTTTCGCCGTGCAGGATTTTGAATCTATGGGGCACAAGATTACCTCCTTCACATAACAATCTTTAATTTATTATAATTAAATCCACTATGTTTTGATAATACAACAAAATTAACCAGTTGTCAACAAAACGATTCTAAATTATGAATACTTGCATTCATGTCAAACAGCTATTATAATTGTTGTGGTCTTTCGGCCGGCTTGCTTCGGGTTGAAAGAGGATTGAAATAATTTGATATATTTAAATGCTAAATGCAAAAAGCGGCGAAGAACTCACCTTCGCCGCTTTTTGCGGCTTCATATAAACAGTCCAATCCCGGTCTCTGCATTTAGCGCAAGACCGGTTTCCCTGTCGTATTTAGTCATGTCGGCAAGGATGGCGGAGCCGTCGGGAAGAAGCTCCAGCGCCCCGGCGTCATCCAGCGCCTTGAACTGCGCGGCGTAGCACTCGACGGAGTATACGCCAAGGCGGCGCAGAAGCGCCCGGCTCATTTCGCCGCTGCGCAGTTTGCGGCAAAGCTCCTCACCGTCACCGATGGGAATGTATACTGTCCGCGTCGGCGTCTCGATTATCCTGAACTGTTCCGCCACCCGCGCAAAGGGCAGCATGCATCCGCCGATGCCGTTTTTCAACATCGGAAGTATCTGCTTTTTGTCGAGGGCGGCCGGATCCTTTAGATTGAAAAGCTCGTTGAAGTAGGTCTTTATTGCGTCGGGCGCGGCGAGGTCGGTGTGCCGCCTTGCCGTGTAATCCGTCGCGCTGATATTCTGTGCCAGCATCTGCGGCGCGGCCTCGCCCTCAAGCCGGAAGCGGTATACCGGGCTGTCCTTAGGGGCATTTTTGCCCTCACGGTTGCAGCGTCCCGCGGTCTGCAAAAGCGAATCCAGTCCGCACTGCTCGCGGTAGGCGACGGGAAAATCCACGTCAACACCGGCCTCGATGAGCGATGTTGAAACGACGCGGCAGTCCAGACCCGACGAGAGCCGGCTGCGTATTTCGGCAAGCTGGCGTTTTCTGTCGGCGGCGCACAGCAGTGTTGTAAGGCAGTAGCTCCCCTCCGGCGGAAGCGCGGAGTACAGCTCCTGCGCGGTTTTTCGCCTGTTCACGACGCACAGCACCTGCTTATGCGCGCACAGCCGCTTGGTCAGCGCATCCGTGGCCACGCTGCCGAGGTCGCGTATCTCTGTGCGGCGCAGAGCATCGTACATTCCTGCCACATCCGGGCATATTTCGCGCTGCGACAGCTCCGGTGCAAGCTGTGCAAAAAGCGGCGCGAGCGACGGCTGCGTCGCCGTGCACAGCACGGAGGTGACATTATAATGCTGTGTTAGCTGGGCTATCGCCGAAAGACACGGCATCAGATAGTCCTGCGGCAGAGTCTGCGCCTCGTCGAATATTATCACGCTGTTTGCGATGTTGTGCAGCTTTCTGCATCGGCTGCTGCGGTTGGCATAAAGCGACTCAAAGAACTGCACAGCGGTCGTGATGACCACAGGGGCGTCCCAGTTTTCGCTGGCAAGCAGCTTGCGGTACTGCGCAGGCGTAAGCCCGTCTGCCTCTGCGAGCCGGTATTCCGCGGCGGAGTAGTGGGCGAGGACATTTTCTTCGCCCAGAAGCTTGCTGAAAACGTCTGCGGTCTGATCTATAATTGAGGTGTACGGAATGACGTATATTACCCGCGTCATGCCGTGCGCTGCGGCATGCTCCAGCGCGAAGGCGAGAGAGGCAAAGGTTTTTCCGCCGCCTGTCGGAACGGTGAGGGTGTACATCCCCTGCGCCCATTGCGCGCCGCGCTCCATACAGGCGCGAAGCGCGGTGTTGCGCTGCGTGGCGACAACGCTGTTGGATGTAGAAGATAGGTACTTCGCTGCCTTTGCGCGCATTTTCCCCAGCAGCGCGCTTATCGCAGCCCCTTCGCCGCGCGGTGCGGGCTTGCCGTCCATAAAATTCTGTGTGTCCTGAAAATCCGCGTCCACGAGACAGGAGTACAGCATTCGGGTGTAAAACGCGCCGGTTATGCAGTCGGTCATTACCCACGCCGCAGGGGCCGCATGGGGCGCGGTGATCTCGCTCTGCCATTCGCGGCATGAAGGTATCTCGCGCTTTATGCGGCCTTGAAGTGTTGCGTCGTCCGGTTGATCGTTACGATTGCCGCAGTCGGGAATACCGCCGTGATGTCCTGCAATGGCAAGCGCCGCCGGAAGGTCGCCGCGGCGAAAGGCTTCCTGCGCCCCAGCAGTGGAGTGATCGACTGCCGCACCGCCGCGAAGCCGCCGCTGAAATTCCGCGCTGTATTTGCCGATATCGTGCAGCATCCCGGCAAAGCGCGCCTCGTCGGCGGCACCGAACGGCGCGCCGAATTCAGCCGCAATTGCGGCTGTGCCGGTCAAATGTTCATAAATGGTCTGAACTCTGCCATCCTTGACAATATGGGCAAGATACTCCACAGCACGCACCTCGAAAATTGTTGTATTTCACTAATAAAATAGCATGATTTGCATAAAATTTCAATATGCTTTTGGCAAATTGTGAAAAATCTTTCTCCTGCCCTCTTCACCCCTTCGCCTTTTTCTTCCGCACCGGAGTTATCTCCTCCAGCACGGTGATGACGTCCTTGGCTGAGGGGCTTTCAAGATCAAGAATATAGTGCTCCTTCGCGCCGTCATAGGGGAAGCCGCACTCGGCGTCCTTCATCAGCTCCTTGATCTCCGGCAGCTTCTTCACCATGACGGTGTTGTCACAGACGAGAAGGACCGGTTTTTCATTGATGTACACCATGTACTCGCCGAACATCTTCCGGCTGCGCACGCCGTCAAAACCGCGCAGCTGATCCATAACATATTCCATATAATCCGCAGTCGTTGCCATAATTTATTCTCCTTGCATTTTTCACATTTTTCGCGTTGGCCGTGTTTTGCTGCTTTATGCTATGTTATTATAATGAATAGACATCCTCCCGCCAAGTGCGCCAAGCGATTTAAAATTTTAAAAAGAAAAGCAGTGCAGACGGTTTCCCATCTGCACAGCGCAGCCTATCAAAGAAAATCCCGCAGTTTCAATAACCACGGGATTCCTCAAAATATGGAGCAGGGTACGGGAGTCGAACCCGCCTAGCCAGCTTGGGAAGCTGGAGTAATACCGATATACCAACCCTGCAAGCTTGGATAGTATAACATGCCGCGAAGCAAATTTCAATAGAAAAAGTGAGTTTTTTATTCTTCGCGCGAAAAAAACACAATAGTGCTTCCAAACCCGGCGCGGCTGTGTTATGATATATTATATATAAATGTATTATGGAGTCATGGAGGAGCTTTATGAACGCGATAGACAGGCGCTATAAAAAAGAAGCCGCCGCGCGGGCAAAGGAGTATGTCGCCCTGATGCACGGCTACGCCGGACCGCAGGAGAAAAAAGCCTTTAAGATTGCGGAAAAGCTCAGATATAACTACTGGCTGGAAAGCCTTGCCGCTCTTCCGGCGGATGAAAGGCGCGCGCGGCTGCGCGCCTACAGGCAGTTCAGGCTGCGCGTTTTCCTCGGCGGCCTGTTTTCGCGCCGCGCCAAGACTGCGCCCGCCGCGCAGACCGTGCCGGATGGACATGTATTTTGAACGGGAGGGCGCATTTATGAAGCGGAAATATAACTACGGCTTCCTTATCGAACATATGACGCTGGAGGAAAAGGCCTCGCTCATGTCGGGGGCGGACTTCTGGCATACCAAGGCTGTGGACAGGCTGGGCATTCCACAGACGATGATGACCGACGGGCCGCACGGCCTGTGCAAGAAGGTCGGCGCGGGCGCGGATATCGGCTTGGGGCGCACCGTGCCCGCCACGTGCTACCCCACGGCATCGGGCCTTGCGAACACGTGGGATGAGGCGCTTATGGAGCAGCTCGGCGCGCACATCGGGGCGGAGGCCGTGGCCGAAAGCGTCAGCATGGTCCTCGGTCCGGGCGTCAACATCAAGCGCAGCCCTCTCTGCGGCCGCAATTTTGAATATTTCTCAGAAGATCCGCTGCTTGCCGGAAAAATGGCGGCGGCGATGATACGCGGCATTCAGTCAAAGGGCGTGTATGCCTGCGTCAAGCACTATGCCGTAAACTCGCAGGAGCTGCACCGCATGACGGTCGATTCAGTGCTGGATGAAAGGACGCTGCGCGAAATATACCTCCCCGCGTTTGAGATCGCCGTCAAGGAGGGCGGCGTCAAAGGCCTCATGACGAGCTATAACCGCGTCAACGGCGAATATTCCGGCGAAAATGAGCACCTTCTGCGCGATATCCTTTACAACGAGTGGGGCTATACCGGCCTCGTCGTGAGCGACTGGAACGCCAATAACGACAGAGTCGCCGCGATAAAGGCGGGCATGACGCTGGAAATGCCGTCCTGCGGCGGCATAACGGACGCGCATATCGTCGCTGCCGTGCGTGATGGCCGGCTGGACGAGGCACTGCTGGATGAGCAGGTGGACAGGCTCCTTACGATGGTGTTCACGACCGGGCGCGCGCTTTCAAAGCCCGCGGACTATGACCGCGCACAGCATCACCTGTTTGCCCAGCGCGTCGCGGAGGAGACGGCCGTCCTGCTGAAAAATGAGGACGGGATACTTCCCATAACCGGGCGCGAAAGGCGCGTGGCGCTCATCGGCGCTTTCGCGGCGCAGCCGCGCTATCAGGGGGCGGGAAGCTCGCGCATCGTGCCGACGCTTATGGACACGGCGGTGCAGGCGCTCCCGCTGTGCGGCATGAACGTCACCGGCTTTGCCAAGGGCTTTGAAAAGAACGGCAGGGCGAATGAAAAGCTTGCCGCGGAGGCGGTGGAGCTTGCGAAGAAGGCCGACGTCGCGCTGCTGTATCTCGGTCTGGACGACCCCGGCGAGGCCGAGGGCGAGGATCGGGCGGACATGCTCCTTCCGGAAAATCAGCTCGCCCTGCTCAAGGCCGTCGCGGCGGTGAACAAGAATGTCGTCGTCGTGCTGTCATGCGGCTGTGCCGTTGAAATGCAGTGGCACAGATACGCCAAGGCCGTCATACACGGCTATCTCGGCGGACAGGCCGGGGCGATGGCCATGGCGCGCCTGCTTACCGGGCAGGCGAACCCGTCCGGCAAGCTCAGCGAGACGGTCCCGCTGAATCTCGCGGCTGTGCCGTCGTCGCCGTATTTCCCCGGCCGCGAGGCCACGGCGGAGTACCGCGAGGGGATATACGTCGGCTACAGGTATTACGACACGGCCGGTGTTCCGGCGATGTATCCGTTCGGCTTCGGGCTGAGCTATACTGAGTTTGAGTACGACGGCATGAGCATTGACGGCGACACGGTGCGCTTCACGGTGAAAAACGCCGGCCGCCTTGCCGGGGCGGAGGTCGCGCAGCTTTACGTGGCGGCGCACACAGGCGGCATGTTCCGCCCGGCGAAGGAATTGAAGGGCTTTGCACGGGTGTATCTCGAACCGGGAGAGCAGCGCGAGGTGTGCATAACGCTTGATGAGCGCAGCTTCGCCGTGTGGAGCGTGAAGGCTGACCGCTGGGTCGTTGAGCCGGGCGAGTATGAGATCCTCGTCGGCGCGTCCTCTGCCGATATCCGGCTTTCCGCGCGCGTGCGCAGGGGAGGGGAGGCGGTCGAAGACCCGTATCAGGGCGATGAGTTCGCGCCCTACCGCACGGCCGACGTGTTCTGCATCCCGGATGAAAGCTTTGCCGCGCTTCTCGGACGAAAGCCGCCGCGCGCGTGCTGGCGGCGCTACGCAAAGCTCGGCGTGAACGACAATATCGCGCAGGGCGAATATCTCAAAAAGGGGCTTGGCCGCCCGCTGTACAGGTCGATAAAGCTGGCGCATGACGCGCTGGGGGCGGCGGGACAGTGGGAAGCCGCGTCGAACCTCAGCTATTTTCTGAACGTGCCCTACCGCGCGCTGGGCAGGATGTCCGGCCGGCTGGACGACGGGCAGATGGAGGCCGTAATGAAGCTTATAAACGGCGAGGACGGCGGCAAAGACAGCTTTGTCGAGGCCACAAAGGCCCGGTACAGAAAAAAGTAAAGAGATATTGGTTTACATAATATAAAATACGGAACATTTTTTATCTGAACATGTCAAAAAAATAGTGCAACCCGGCGGATATCGTTGTATAATAAAAGCTGTGAACATATATGCCGATGCACCTGCGGCGGTATGCGCCGCCGCGTGAGGAATTTGGAGGGATAAGCTATGAAAAAAATAACGGCCACGATTTTTGCGCTGGCGCTGGTGTTCTGCCTGCTGCCGGCCTCTGCCTTTGCTGTGGGCGCGCTGCCCCAGCCCGATTACGGATACGGTCTGCCCCAGCCCGACTACATAGGCGGCGGCAGCTATGACAGCGGCTGGTCGTCCGGCGATAACTACGTCACGGACGATTACCCCGTTTCGTCCTCCGTCGCGGTTCCGGTCATCATGTCCGAACCGGCTGACGTGACCGGCGCGATAGGCAACATTCCCGTTGCGCTCCAGGTCGAGGCCTACGCCTCCGACGGCGGCAGCGTCCATTATCAGTGGTACGCCGCGAATCTCTCCGGCGACGGAACGCTGACGGCCATCCCCGGCGCGTATTCCTCCGTGTATACGCCCCCTCAGACGCCCGGCACGGCGTATTACTGCGTCGGCGTTTATAATGTCGTCGGCAATGCGCGCAGCGTCGAGGTCGAATCCCGCATGATCGCCGTCAACTACAGCGGCATTGAAATACTCAACACCCCGTCCAAGACGAGCTACACCCAGGGCGAGAGCGTCAGCCTGCGCGGCCTTGTCGTGCGTGTGTACGACTCCAACGGCAGCTATTGGGATTCCGCCGACGGCAGCGGCCTTTCCGTGTACCCATCCAAGCTCAGCACCGCCGGACAGACGGCAGTTGAGCTGAGCTACGGCATGTCCAGCGCCGTGTTCTATGTCAACGTCAGCGCCGCCGCGTCGAACGGCACCGCCTCCGGCGGCACGCAGGCCGATTCCACCGCGCAGAAGGATGAAAACCACGTCCACGAGTACGGCGACTGGGTCATAACCAAGGAAGCCACCTGCATTTCCACGGGCATCCGCACGCGCAGCTGCGAGTGCGGTGACACGCAGACCGAGGTCATCCCCAAGACCGACCACAGCTGGGATGAGGGCGTCATCACCAAGCAGCCCACGGCGACGTCCAACGGCTCCCGCCTCTACACCTGCACCATCTGCAAGGCCAATAAGAGTGAGATCATCCCCGCCGGAACGGATACCACCGCCGTTTCCTCCTCTCAGGGTGGCCTGACGGTGGATCAGCCTGCCAGCAACGCCACGGCGCCCGTTACTGCGCCCCCCACGCCGACCTCCGGCGTTATCGGCACAAATGACGTCGGCGCGGGCAGCGCTGACGGCGTCAACAATACCGGCAGCGTCAATAAGACGACCGACAGCACCGGCTGGTGGCTCATCCCCGTGTCCGCGCTGCTTCTTGTCGGCTGCGGCAGCGGCGCTTACTATCTGATGAAGAAGAAAGGCGGCGAGTGAGGATCGCATCGCTATTAAGGCGGCTTGCGCCTGTTCTGTGCGCGCTCGCGCTGCTCATGCTCACCGGCTGCGGCCAGTCCGTGCCCGCTGAGGCGGCGCAGGGCGGCCCCGGCATACAAAGCATCAGCTTTTCCCGTACCACCGCGGACGGAAACGACTCCTTCGATTTCAGCATCTGGCAGCTTGGCGAGGCATACTATTTTTCGGATGCCGCCGTCATTGGCGGCGACGGCACGGCCGAGCCTGTCAGCCGCGAGGTGACGGAGGCGGACATGACCCGTGCGCGCGACATCGCCGCGCAGTACGGGATAAAGGCCTACCTTGAGGCGTATAAAAAGCCGCTGATAGACCTTGCGCCCGGGGAGGCCGTGTATAAAACGGAGCTTACGCTTGACGACGGCACGGTGCTCTCTGCCGATACGCAGGGGAGCTGGGGCGACGCGCTGGAGGGTTTTTTCAAGGAACTCAGCGCGGAATGACCTCCGCGCCGCGTACACATCGCAAAATACAAGCTGTAAAGCATATACCCTTTACAGCTTGTTGTTATAATCAGCATAATATTTAATATTATTTGACCGAAAGGAGAAATATCATGGGTTTGATCAAGGCTGCTCTCGGCGCTGCCGGCGGAGTAATGGGAGACCAGTGGAAGGAATATTTTTATTGTGAGGCTCTGCCTGAAAACGTGCTTGCCGTCAAGGGCAGAAAGAAGGTTTCCGGGCGTTCCTCCAACAGATTCGGCGAGGATAACATCATTTCCAACGGTTCCGTCGTCGCTGTGGCGGACGGCCAGTGCATGCTCATCGTTGAGCAGGGAAAAATAGTTGAGGTCTGCGCCGAGCCGGGCGAGTTTGTCTATGACAGTTCCACCGAGCCCTCCATCTTCAGCGGCAGTCTCGGCACCAGCATCGAGGAAGTTTTCAAGAACATCGGCAAGCGCTTCACCTTCGGCGGCGAACCGCCCAAGGATCAGCGCGTCT
>ENA-OUQF01000465-OUQF01000465.1-human-gut-metagenome-genome-assembly--contig:-NODE-465-length-30981-cov-6.576796_pt1 | contig 30981 bp, 27 predicted proteins | sample MGYA00237947_ERZ548826 | MGnify/ENA primary metagenome ERZ548826 (study PRJEB26490, sample SAMN05194701) | human gut metagenome | biome: terrestrial biome; feature: human-associated habitat; material... | reverse complement strand
TCGCCCGCAAACGGGCGGTGTTTGCCCTTCGGGCGGAGTTTTCTTCCCTTTCGTTCCCGAAAAAAAAAGTAACCAAAAAGAAAGAGAATTTAAGGGCTTGCGCCCTTAAAAACCCCTCGGATTGTACAGGGCTGTTACGCTCAATCAGGAACGGCATGCTTGTCTTTGCTGTTATTGCGAGTCGCGCTTCGCACGATGAAATTGTACGAAACGGGAATAAGAACAAAAAGCGGGGGAGGCTATCGGTCGTCCGCCCCTGCGGGGAGCGGTTGCCGCGCCTGCGGCGAGCGTTTACCGTGAAATTGAATTCTGATGGTCAGAATTCAATTTCACATTATCCCGATTGTGTTGACACGGCAAACAGCTGGTGTTGCCGCAGACACGCCGAAAAATTAACAAAACCGTCACAAAGCGGCGGTCACTTTGTTGTATCATAATAAGATAGAAATTCATATTCGGCGGGACACGAAAGGAACGAAAAATTATGCTTTATTACAGCACGCGCGACGCGAAAAAACAAAACGGAAAAACGGCATCGTATGCCATAAAACAAGGACTTTGCGAGGACGGGGGGCTCTTTATGCCCGAGACGCTTCCGCATTATTCCGAAGAGCGTCTGCGCTCGTTTCTTCCCCTTTCTTACCCCGAACGCGCGGCGAAGATCCTTGCGGATTTTCTGACCGATTATACCGAAGAGGAGCTTTTGCAGGCATCCCGCGCCGCTTATTCCGAAGAGAAATTTCCGGGCGGCGCGACGGCGATCACGGCGCTCGGCAAGACCCATCGAATCTTGGAATTGTGGCACGGTCCGACCTGCGCGTTTAAAGACATGGCGCTGCAGATCATGCCGCACCTTCTGACGATGGCGCTGCGCAAAAACGGCGAGAAGCGCACCGCGTATATTCTGGTCGCCACCTCGGGCGACACGGGCAAAGCCGCGCTGGAGGGCTATCGCGATGTCGACGGCGTGAAGATCTGCGTCTTTTATCCCGAGGACGGCGTAAGCGCTATGCAAAAATTGCAAATGACCTCGCAAAAGGGCGAAAATGTACATGTCTGCGCCATCGAGGGCAATTTCGACGACGCACAGACGGGCGTCAAGAAAATTTTTGCCGACAGGGAAGCGGCGAAAATTTTAGACGAAAACGGGCTGTTCTTATCAAGCGCCAACTCCATCAACTGGGGTCGTCTCGCGCCGCAGATCGTATATTACATCTCCGCTTACTGCGATCTTGTAAACGAAGGAGACATTGCTTTCGGCGACACGATCGACATCACCGTTCCGACGGGCAATTTCGGCAACATTTTTGCCGCTTATATTGCGAAAAAATGCGGACTTCCTTTCGGAAAACTGCTTTGCGCGTCCAATCGCAACAACATTCTGACCGATTTTCTCACCACGGGCGTTTATGACCGCAACCGTGCTTTTTATACCACCATGTCGCCGTCGATGGATATTCTCATCTCTTCGAATCTCGAGCGGCTTTTGTATCTTGCGGCGGGTGCGGAGCGCTGTGCCGATTATATGAAAAGCCTTTCGGAGACAGGACGGTATGAAGTCGATTCCGACGTTTTGGCGGCGATCAAAGAGACCTTCCGCGCCGATTTCTGCACCGAAGAAAATACGGCAAAGACCATCCGCGACACCTTCGAAACGTATTCGTATCTTATCGATACGCACACGGCGTGCGCGCTGTATGCTTCGCTGAGGGCGGAAAAAGAAAACGAGAAAGAGGGGCGCGACGTCAAAATTTTAACGGCGTCGACCGCGTCGCCCTATAAATTCTCCGCCGATGTGCTCCGTTCGCTCGGCGAAAACATCGAGACCGAGGGCTTTGAGGCGATGTATGCTCTGCACGACCGCACGGGCGTCGAAATTCCCGCCCCCCTCGCCGCGCTCCGCACCGCGTCGGTTCGGTTTACGAATGTCTGCGGAAAAGACAAAGATTCCATGTTAAAAGAAGCCCTTGCCCACGCCTGACGGCGCCCCTGCGGCGCGCGGTTGCCGCCCCTGCGGGGAGCGGTTGCCGCGCCTAACGGGGCGGGTGTTGCCGCGCCTAACGGCGGGTGTTGCCGCGCCTAACGGCGGGTATTGCCGTGAATTGAGATTCCGATGGTCGGAATCTCAATTCACCCTACTTTTGTTATGTCGGCAAAATTTTGCACTGCCCGTGTTATGTTGACATAACATTTTGATGCGCAATGAAGCCTTCCGCACTTGATCGAAGATCACAGTGCCTTAAGGAGAAGGCTCGGTGCGCCCGTTATGCCGACATAAAATTTCGCGCTTGCGCTTGCGCTTACGCTCACACAACGCCGTCAGAACGACTTCGGCTTAAAGGTTGCGCAGACCGTATCGGTGCAATTCGACGCATACCCCGGTCCGACGCTTATGCGCGGGGCGGTGCAATAGGAATCGCCGTCGTGATAAAGACAATTTTTCACGTTGCAGGAGATTCCGCGAATATGATCGGGAACATCCGACGGCAAAAGCGAATTGTCAAAAAATCCGTTGCTCATGTTTTCCCCTCCGATTTTTAAAAATATTCCGTAAAAACAGAGTACCCGAAAAAGGCGCGCTTTATACGCGGAGCGCGGCAAAACGGACAAGCGGATAAACAGAAAGGAAGATCGTTATTCTTTATACCATAGCCGACACGCACCTTTCCTTTTCGACCGACAAACCGATGGATATTTTCGGAAAAGGCTGGGAGGATCATGCCGCGCGTCTGAAAGAAGAATGGGAAAAGACCGTTTCCGAAAGCGATACCGTCATATTGCCCGGCGATATTTCGTGGGGCTCGAGCTTTGACGAAGCGTATGCGGATTTAAAATTTTTAAACGACCTTCCCGGGCGAAAGATCATCGGCAAGGGAAATCATGATTATTGGTGGTCGACCATGGCAAAGCTTACGCGTTTTAAAGAAGAACGCGGGCTTTCGACGATCGATTTTCTTTTTAACAACGCTTATGCCGTCGAGGATAAGATCATTTGCGGCACGCGCGGCTGGGTGAAAGAATTCGGCGTGAAAAGCGAAGACGAGCGGCTGATCAAGCGCGAAGCGGCACGGCTCGAGCTTTCGCTTCGGGCGGGTGAAAAATTAAAAGAGCAATTCCCCGACAACGAAATTTTGGTCTTTCTCCATTATCCGCCCCTTTACGGCGAATTTTTAAACTATGATATTCTCGACGTTTTGTATCGTTACAATATCCAAAAGGTTTGGTGCGGACATTTGCACAACCTGCGTCCCGGGAGCTTCTCCGAGCATTATCTCGGAATCGACGTAAAGCTCGTCTCCGCCGATTATGCGGAGTTTGTTCCGCAAAGAGTGGAATAATCGCCCCTGCGGGGAGCGTTTGCCGCGCCTAACGGCGGGTGTTGCCGTGAATTGAGATTCCGATGGTCGGAATCTCAATTCACCCTACTTTTGTTATGTCGGCAAAATTTTGCACTGCCCATGTTATGTTGACAAAAAATTTTGATGCGCAATGAAGCCTTTCCCTCGAGGGGAAGGCTCGGTTGCGCTCATTGTTATGTCCGCAAAGAAGCCGCGCTTTCGCGCGGCTTCTTCCTTTTTTCATTTTATTTCGGCGATATTTACGCCGCGTTTTGCCGAGATGTCAGAACGTGTAATTCGGACGCGGCATATAAACGACAACGGGGTTATCCTCGTGTACCAATTCGGCAAGATGCGCTTTCACATCGTCGTCGAACATATATTTCTGCCCGAAGATATGACCGAGGTTCAATCCCTTTTCCTGAACGTACACGTTGTTGTGCAATTCGATATTACGCGCTCCGGGGTCGTCCTCCAGGCGAACGAGATAGCCGAGAGTGTGGCAGAAAATGTTCTTTTCGGCAACGAAATTGGAAAGATCCTTGCAGACATGCGAGCCGCAGAACATGGGCGAGCCGCCCTCGCGTCCCTTACAGCCCCAGCCGTAGCCGCCGAAGCGGCAGAAGTTGTCGGTCATGTAAACATTCTTGACCTGACGGGTCGTACCCTCGCGCTCACCGTCGTAAAATTCGATGAACCAGAAGCAGAATTCCATGAGATTGTGGCGGTACAAAACGTCGTGCTGAATGCAATCGCCGCCCGAATATCCGCCGTACTGATGCGTGATCGCCGTATCGTAGATCTGATACATCCAGTTGTTTTCGACGGTATAACCGTGACAGCCGCCGTAAATTTCGACGGCGTTGCCGTAGCGGGTCAGGTTGTACGAGCCGTCGTCGCGCTTTTCGTTGCCGAGCATCGAGCCGCCGAGCCACGAGAAGATACAGTTGCGCACCACGCGGTTTACGGTCGTGCCCGAGCCGATACCGTGCGAACCGGTGTGCATGATCCAAAGACCGTCAAACGTAACGTTGTGTGCCGAGCCGCCGAAGGTGTTTCCGCCGCCGCAGATCTCGATATCGAGAAAACGCTCGCCGGGGTTTCCTTTGTCGGAATAAAGATAAACTTTGTTGTCGACACGGTCGCTGAAGAATTCAAGGTCGGACGAAAGATCGGCATAGGTCATAAAACCGTCCCTGCCGCGCAGACGCATATGTCCGTATTTTTCCTCGTAAGCGCCGTACGTATAGCTCGGGTCAAAGTGAATAAGACCGACGTTGTTGATCTCGTCCGAAAGGACATAAACGTTTTCCTTGTCGGTCAGCGTCCACATCGAGGGGTCGGCATAATTCTTCAGAGAAGAATCGATGATCGGCTTTACGCCCGTGCCGTAGGAGGCATAGGTAACGCCGTCCTTGTCGACCTTTACACGTCCGCGGAAATGATCGCCGCGCTTGAAAAGCACGGTGTCGCCGGGGCGCGTCCGCTCGTCGACCTTGGCAAGCGTGCGGATCGGCTTTTCGGGCGAAAGACCGTCGTTTTCATCACAGCCGCTCTCGGAAACGTACAGAACGCGCTCGTTTTTCGGTTCGTAGTTCTGCGTTTCGATGACGCGGTTTTTCATCTCCTGCGCCTTGCGGTCGAGGATTTCTTTGACTTCGGCAGGCGAAAGCTTTTCCAGCGTGCCGTCAAAAATGCGATTATCCATGAGGTTGGACTCCTTTGTGTCTTTTCCTGAAATTTGAGAATCCGCCCTTTTTCGACTTTCGGCGCTCTGCGCGCCCACGGATTCTCTTAACGAAAGGGTACCATAATTCGCGGCGCATTGCAAGAGAAATTGCCGATTTTTTCGTTCGGGGACGTAAAAATTCGCCCTCGTTTTTTGGTACATTTTCACAACTTGCAAAACCTTTCCGCACAACATCGCACGGATTCTGTCGAAATGCGCGAAATTTGTCGGTTTGCCAAGGTGAAGTCGTGAAGCCGCATGTTATGGCCGCATTGCCCGCCGCCCTATCTGCGCTTGTTCCGAAAAGCAAAAAAGATTTCAAATACTGCCGAAACGGGAGAAAAATAACCCGATCTTTCACAGGTGTGAAAGATCGGGTTTCTGCTTTTTTCGGCGCGGTCGGCACACTTTGCACGATCAGCGCATAAAGAACGCCAAAAAGGCTTGATATGCCGAATAAAGATCGGCTTTCGAAACGACCTCATAGGGTGCGTGCATCGAGAGGACCGGAACGCCGACATCGACCGTGTCGATGTTGCGCTTGGCAAGATACATGGCGACCGTTCCGCCGCCGCCGATATCGACCTTTCCCAGCTCGCCCGTCTGCCAGATAACGCCGGCGTCGTCAAAGATGCGGCGCACCTCGGCGACATATTCCGCCGACGCATCGTTGGTCGAGGACTTTCCGCGTGCGCCGGTAAACTTGGTCAGGCACACGCCGCAGTTGATGAACGCGGAGTTCTTCGCTTCGTACACTTCGGCAAAGGTGGGGTCGAAGCAGGAGTTTACATCCGCCGAGAGGCACTTGGAATTGGCGAAGGCAACGTGCGGATTCGCGCCCGTTCCCGTGCAAAGCTCGGTGAGCATATCGTCGAACGCTTTGGTCTTCATGCCCGTCGTGCCCTCGCTTCCGATCTCCTCCTTGTCGGCAAGGATCGTCACGTGTGTAAGGCGCGGCGCGGTTTTGGAAGCCTCGACCGCGGCGGTGAGAATAGGATAAGCGCAGACGCGGTCGTCGTGACCGTAAGCGCAGATCATGCTGCGGTCAAAGCCCAGATCGCGCGCTTTTTCCGACGGCACAAGACAAAGCTCCGCCGACAGAAAATCCTCTTCGTCGATTCCGTACTGCTCGTTCAGAATCGAAAGCACGTTTAACTTGATGGCGTCCTTGCAGTCCTCGCCCTCAAACGGGGTCGAGCCGATTAAGATATTTAAGTTTTCGCCCGTAATGGCTTTGCTCATCGGCTTTGCCATCTGATCGGCGCCGAGGTGCGGCAGAAGGTCGGTGATGCAGAATACCGGATCGTCCTCTTTTTCACCGATCGAAAGCGTCCGTTTTTCGCCGTTTTTCAGGCAGACGACGCCGTGAAGCGACAGCGGAACGGTCGTCCACTGATATTTCTTGATGCCGCCGTAATAATGCGTCTTGAAATACGCCATGTTTCCGTCTTCGTAAAGCGGGCATTGCTTCAAATCGATACGCGGGCTGTCCACGTGCGCGGCGGCAATACTCATACCCTTTTCGAGCGACTCTTTTCCGATAACGGCAAGATAGATCGATTTGTCGCGGTTGTTGAAATAGATCTTATCGCCCGCCTTGTATTTTGCACCGTAGGTAAACGGAACAAAACCGTTCTTTTCGGCATATTCGACGGCATAAGCTACAGCTTCGCGCTCGGTCTTTGCCTTGTTCAAAAAGTCCTTGTACGCCTCGGCATAGCGGTTGTATTCCGCGATGTCGGGGTTTTGCTTTTTTTCCAGCATGTTTTTGCGGTCGTAAAAGAGCTTTTCTTTCAAAAGCTCGGCTTTGGTTTTTTCTGCCATGAAAAATCATCCTTTCGTTTTATATTCGTTTGTTTTTTTAATTTATTGACGAGGCGGCGGTTGCGCCGCCGTTTTCGCCGTAATAAAGGCGGGCATAGACCGACTGCGCTTTTTCCACTTTCTTTACATAACTTGCCGTTTCCTCGTAGGGAATGTTTTTCAGCCGTCCGTTATTGTTGTATTCCTCGCTCGCAAGCCACGAGTTGACGCGCCCGCGTCCCGCGTTGTAGGCGGCATAGACCGTGTCCCACGCTTTGTATTCGTTGTGCAGAAGGCTCAGAAAATATGTTCCGTAGCGGATGTTGGTGTCCGGCTCGTACAGAAGCAGAGCATTTGCCTCGTCGCCCGTTTTGGAGCAAAGCCAGTCAAAGGTGTCGGGGGTTATCTGCATAAGCCCGATGGCGCCTTTTAACGACACCGCGTCGGGAGTAAAGCCGCTTTCGGTCTTGATGACGGCGTAAACGACCGATTCGGGAACGTCGTATTCCGCAGCGTATTTTTCGACCGATTCGGCGTATTTTTGCGGATGTGTCTTGCGAAGAAACGCATCGTCGACCCGCTCCCACAGGGTCGCGACCAGCGCCGCGACAACGAGAATGCCGAGGATCGTAAAAGTTTTTTTCATAGTGATTCCTTTTTCGGCGCGGAACGCAAAACGTTTTTCGCAAAGCTTTCCGCGCGGTCTTGCAATTCTTTTTCGGTGCCGTTGTTTTCGATAACGTAAGTGCAGTGCTCTCGGAAAAATTCGTCGGGCTTTTGCGATGCCATGCGGGCGCGGGCATATTCCTCGGGAACGCCGTCTCGCAAGAGAATGCGCGAAAGGCGCGTTTTCGAATCGCTCAGCACGGCGACGGTGATGTCGCACAGCGCGTCCTCGCCGCTTTCAAAAAGCTGCGGCGCGTCGATGATCGCTGCGCTTGCACCCTCTTTTTCGCATTTTTCCAGCCACTGTTTTACTTTTTCCGAAATGTATCGGTGCGTAATGCGGTTTAAGGTCGCAAGGCGCTCTTTATCCGAAAACGCAAGCGCGCCGAGCGCTTTTCGGTCAAGCTCGCCGTCGGGCAAAAGAATCTCCGAGCCGAACGCGGCGCAAAGCTCGTCAAGACAGGGCATGCCTTTTTTTACCACCTCGCGGGCGGTCTTGTCGGTGTCGAGACGCGGAAAGGGAAGAAATCCCGCGAAGGTTCCTTTTCCCGCCCCCGAGGGACCTGTAAGTCCGATGATCAGCATTTTCTTTTCTGTCCTTTTTTATTCCTGTTTTGCTTTTTTCGGGGTCATACGTTCAGTATGTGATAGGCGGATGCCTTCAAAAGACGGTTGAAAACGGCAAGATTCAGCCCCGATTTGTCCTCGGTGATGTGGACATAAACGCTTTGCAGCTCGGGAATCTCATCGGTGTCGCGCAGGGCGGCGAAGATGCGGTGCGCATGCAGCGCCGCGTCCTCTTTTGCGCCGATGTCGGCGACAAGCTCTTTGCCGAGCGACGGCACATCCTCCGAAAAGCAAAGAATCGCGCAATGTCCCTCCGCCTGTTTTTCTTTTAAAAAGGCGAGCACCTTTTCGTCCTCTCCCACGACCAAAAAGACGGGGGTGCGGGGAGCGTAGTGCTTATATTTCATGCCGGGCGCGACGGCGGTGTCGCCCGGCTTCATCTCGGAGAGAACGGCGCTCGAAACGGCGACCTCGCCGAGCGCGCCGCACAGCATCTCGTAGGTGATCCCGCCGGGACGAAGAAGCGTCGGCGGGTCGGTGACGAGCGAAACGATGGTCGATTCCAGTCCCACGTTCGATTCGCCCGCCGCCAAAATCACATCGACCTTTCCGTAAAGATCGTCGATGACGTGCCGCGCGCAGGTGGGGCTGGGACGTCCCGAAAGATTGGCGGAGGGAGCGGCGACGGGAACGCCGCACAGCTCGAGAAAAGCGTGGGCGACAGGGTGCGACGGAATGCGCACGCCGACGCTCTCAAGATTTGCCGTCACAACGTCGGGAATGCACGCGCGCTTTTTCAAAACGGCGGTGATCGGTCCCGGCATGAAAGGACGAATCTTCGGAAGATAAGCGTTTCCCTCGGTCTCGCAATATTGCTCGATCTTATCGGGCGAGTCGAGGTGGATGATCAGGGGGTTATCCTGCGGACGTCCCTTTGCTTCGAAAATCGAAGCCGAAGCGGCGGGGTCGAGCGCATTTGCCCCCAGTCCGTAGACCGTTTCGGTCGGGAAGCAGACGGTTCCGCCCCGTCGGATAACCTCGGCGGCAAAGGCGAGATTTTCGCGGTCGTCCTTTGTATCGGCGGTGTCGGATATTTCTAAGATATGCGTGTTTTCGAGTATCATGAAAATTATCTCTTTTCCGTAACAGAAATTTCAGTGCGGGTAAAAATTAAAAGACGCGAGGATCAAAATTCGCTGTTTTTCAGCCGCTCGGTGCGGTCGGCGGTGCGCAGCGCGTCGATCACCTCGTCGAGCTTGCCGTTTAAGATCGAATCGAGCGAATAAAGGGTCAGCCCGATGCGGTGATCGGTGAGCCGTCCCTGCGGGAAGTTGTAGGTGCGGATGCGTTCGCTTCGGTCGCCCGAGCCGACCTGACTTCTGCGCTCGGAGGCAATCTCCTTTTCCTGCTTTTCGCGCTCGGCGGAAAGAAGCCGTGCGCGCAGCATTTTCATCGCCTTGTCGCGGTTTTTGAACTGGCTTCGCTCGTCCTGACATTCGACGACGATGCCCGTCGGGATATGCGTTATGCGGATGGCGGAGTCGGTCTTGTTGACGTGCTGTCCGCCCGCGCCGCCGCTGCGGTAGGTGTCGATCTCAAGGTCGTTCGGATTGATCTCCACCTCGACCTCCTCGGCTTCGGGCAGCACGGCGACCGTCACGGCGGAGGTGTGGATGCGCCCCTGCGTTTCGGTCTCGGGGACGCGCTGAACGCGGTGAACGCCGCTTTCGAATTTGAAAAGCGAATAGGCTCCCTCGCCCGTCACCATGAAAACGATCTCCTTGTATCCGCCCAGTCCCGTTTCGTTTGCCGACATAAGCTCGATCCGAAAGCCGTGCGCTTCGGCAAACATGGTGTACATGCGGTAAAGCGTTCCCGCAAAAAGCGCGGCTTCTTCGCCGCCCGTGCCGGCACGGATTTCGACGATGACGTTCTTGTCGTCGTTTTCGTCGCGGGGCAAAAGAAGAATTTTCAGATCCTCCTCCAGCTTTTCCCGCTTTTCTTTTTCGCTTCGGATCTCCTCCTCGCACATTGCGCAAAGCGCGGGGTCATGCTCTTCGGCAAGAAGGGCGCGCGCGCTTTCAATGTTTTCCTCGCATTTTTTGTAGGCGCGGTAGGCTTCGATCACGGGCGAGAGCATTTTGTGCTCCTTCATGAGCTTTTTAAACCGCTCGTTGTCCGAAACAACGGCGGGATCGGCAAGGTTTTGCCCGATGGATTCGTATTTTGCTTCGGCTTCTTTTAAGTTTTCAAACATGCTTTGTACTCTCGATATCTTCCTTCGGTATTACGGATTTTATGTTTTTTTCCAATTTTATGCGCGGCACGGTCACATCATGACCGCAGGAAAGGCAAAGAATGCGGATGTCGCTCCCGACGCGAAGCACCGAAAACCGAACGGCGCCCTTGCCGCAGGCGTGATTCTTTTTCATGACGAGCGTGTCGCCGACCTTAAAGCTTTTCGGAAGCATGGGGAGTCCTCCTTTTTTGTTCTCGTACTGTTTCGCAGGCGGCGCCTCATCTGTCGCCATCGGCGACACTTTTCCCTCAAGGGGAGGGCTACACCGCCCCGGATACACCAGTATACCACAAAATTCCTCTTCTGTAAATAGTTTCTTCCCCCATTTTTCTTTGCGAAAAGGCTTGACAAACGCATTTTGCCGTGCTATAATCCGAAAATGAAAATCATTTTCAAATTCAATCAAAAGCAAAGAGAGAAAGACGTGCCATGCCGAACGAACGCTACAACACCAAGCAAAAAGCCCGCGTCGAAGCGCTTCTTATGAGTACGCGCGGGCATATGACCGCCGAGGAGATCTGCCGCGCGCTGGAGGAAGACGGTACGCCCGTCGGGCTTACGACGGTTTATCGGACGCTCGATCGGCTGTGCGAGGCGGGAAGCGTCCGCCGCTATGTCTCGGGCGACCGCGGCAAGGCGTGCTTTCAATATGTCGGCGGCGAGACGTGCGAGCACTTTCATCTGAAATGCGTAAAATGCGGCACGCTTTTTCACGCCGACTGCGAATTTTTGCAAAATCTTTCGGAGCATGTCGAAAAAGAACACGGCTTTCTCATCGACCACCGCCGCACGGTCTTTTACGGACTTTGCGCCTCCTGTCTGCGAAGCGGGAAAAAGGCGGACGGAAATATGCCTTTGCCGAATATCGAAAAGGGGGAGGGCGAGGGCAAATGAAAACGAAAACGAAAAGATTAAAGTCGTTATTTCGGGGTGCGGCAAGCGTCCTTTTGTGCGCCTTTCTTCTCTTTTCCCTGTTCGGCTGTTCCGAATCCGAAAAAGAAAGCGCGACCGAAAAGGAGGGCATAAAGGTCGTCGCGACGCTGTTTCCGCAATACAGCCTTGCAAAAGAGATCGCGAAAGACCGCGCCGACGTCGTTTTGCTGCTCCCCCCGGGAGTCGACAGTCATTCCTTTGACCCGTCGATGTCGGAGCTTTTGAAAATGAAAAACGCGGACCTGTTTCTTTATACGGGCGACGCGATGGAATCGTGGGCGGCGGCGTTTATCAAGGCGGCGGACGAAAACATGACGGCGGTCGATCTTTCGGAGGGAATCGAGCTTTTGTCGGCGCACGACGGGGACGATGAAGAACACGAAGAACACGAAGAACACGAACATCACGGGCACGAGCACAACGTCGACCCGCACATCTTCACAAGCCCCGTAAACGCCCTTCATATGGCGCGCACGATCTGCGACGCCTTGTGCGAAAAGGACCCCGCGAACGCGGCATATTATGCCGAAAACGCAAAAGGGCTTTACGACGCGCTCTCCGCGCTCGACGCGGACGCCCGCGCCCTTGCCGAACAGGCAAAGGACAAGACCCTTTATTTCGGCGGCGAGTTTTCGCTTTTGTATTTCGTTCGCGAATACGGATTTTCTTACATGAGTCTTTACGACACCTGTTCGGAGGGGGCGGAGCCGAGCGTTCGGCGCATGAAGGAGATCATCGACGCGATGAAAAAAGATGGGGCAAAGGTGATTTTCTACCCCGAATTGTGCGACATGCGCGCGGCAAAGAGCATTGCCGAATGTACGGGCGCGACGCCGCTTCTTTTTCATTCCTGTCACAACCTTTCGGCAAAGGATTTCCGCGACGGAAAGACCTATGTCGGGCTGATGGAAAACAATCTTCAAAATCTGCGGGAGGCACTGTCATGAAAGGTGAACCGATACTGAAAGCCGAGCATATCTGCGTTGTCTTCGAAGGAAAAAAGGTTGTCGACAACGTAAGCTTTACCGTCGATCGCGGCGATTATCTTTGCATCGTGGGCGAAAACGGAGCGGGAAAAAGCTCGCTCGTCCGCGCCATGCTCGGACTTTGTCCCACAAGCTGCGGAAAAGCCGAATTTCTTTTGAAAACAAGGCGCAAACGTATCGGATATTTGCCCCAGCAGACCGAGGCGCAGAAAAATTTCCCCGCGACCGTGCGGGAGACAGTGCTTTCGGGCTGCCTTTCGGGCATGAAATTTCCGAAATTTTACGGAAAAACGGAGTTTTCGCGCGCTGAGGAATATATGCGGTATTTGGACATTCTCCCGCTGCAAAACAAGCCCGTGCGCGAGCTTTCGGGCGGGCAGAGACAACGGGTGTTTCTGGCGCGCGCTCTCTGCGCGACCGATGAGATCTTGGTGCTTGACGAGCCGGTCGGAGGTCTTGACGTCAACGCGACGCGCGATCTTTACGTGTGCCTTGAAAAGCTCAACCGCGAAAAAGCCATGACGGTCATTATGATCTCGCACGACATGGACGCGGCGATGCGCTACGCGAACAAAATATTGCATCTCGACAAAAAAGTGCTGTTCTACGGCGGAAAAGACGAATATCTTTTGACGGCGCACGCCAAAAAGCTGTTGTCTTAAAAGGAGGCGGAAAACAATGGAATTTATCCTTGCGGTTCTTTCGTATCCGCCCATCACACGCGCGTTTCTCATCGGTCTTTCGGTGTCGCTCTGCGCGGCGCTGATCGGCGTGAGCCTTGTTTTGAAGCGCTATTCGATGATCGGCGACGGACTTTCGCACGTGGCGTTCGGCTCGCTCAGCGTCGCCTTTGCCTTAAATCTTGCCCCGCTTGCCGTGACGGTTCCCGTCGTGATGCTTGCGGCGTTCTTTCTTCTGCGCCTTTCGGAGCGGGGAAGCATCAAGGGCGAGAGCGCCGTTGCGCTCATCTCGAGCGTCAGCCTTGCGGCGGGCGTTTCGGCGGCAAGTCTTTCGGGCGTGAACATGGACGTCAACAGCTACATGTTCGGAAGCATTCTGCTCACCGATAAGGGCGATCTGTTTATCTGCCTTCCCCTTGCGGGAATCGTTCTTGTCACCTTTATCCTTTTTTACCACGACATCTTTCTTGTCACCTTCGACGAGGAGTTCGCCGCCGCGTCGGGTACGCGCGTGAGTGCTTACAAGACGGTGCTTGCGCTCATGACCGCTCTTGTCATCGTAGTCGGCATGCGCATTATGGGAACGCTTCTTATCTCGGCGCTCATCATTTTTCCCGCTCTCACCGCCATGCGCCTGTTCCGCAGCTTCCGCGGCGTTGTGCTTTGCGCGGGAGTCGTCTCGGCGGCGGCGTTTTCGTTCGGTCTTTTGTGCGCCTATTACGTAAATCTCCCCGCCGGCGCCGCCATCGTCCTTTCGAACGCGGTGTTTTTCCTGATCTTTTTCGTGCTGGGAAAGATCAAAAAAGTGTCGTGACGGCGCGCTCTTGACAAAAGACGGGATGTGTGGCATACTTAAAGAAACGTATCGAAATACCGAAACGAACGGAAGGACCTGCGTCTTTAAGAATGCTCCGATCGCATTCGCACGGAACCCGAAACGGAATCCGAAACCAAAAACGAAAGGAATCATCATGCCCGAGATCATCGATTTAAATCCCATATTCACCGGAGAAAAGAAAACGCTGACGCACACGTTTGATTTTCTTCCCGAAGCACTCGTCTCCGACATTACCCTTGCGCACCCGCTGCATGTCACGGTGACGGTATACGAAAAAGCCTCGGCGGGGACAAACGGTGCGGAGAGCCTTGTGGAGGGAACGCTTCGCATCGAGGGCGAATACAAGACCGCCTGCGCGCGCTGTCTTAAGGAGCTGACGCTTCCCGTCAAAACGGAAAACACCTGCACCGTCGTTTTGAAAAGCGAAGGCGGGGACGCCGAAAACGAAAGTGAAAGCGAAAGCGAACGCGATGTTTTGTTTGCGCCCGACGGAAAGCTGGACGCCGCCGACGCCGCCGATGCGCTGTTTTTCATGCTTCTTCCCGCAAAACATCTGTGCCGCGAGGACTGCAAAGGACTTTGCCCGGGCTGCGGCGCCGACCTGAATTTTGAAAAATGCACCTGCCCGAAAAAAAATATCGATCCGCGCCTTGCCGTTTTGCAAAAATATCTTGACAAATCCGAAAATTGAGAGTATAATATTTTCATGTGTGAGCACATGGGACGATTTTATTCGGTTCTCATGTTCGGCATCACGTTTTTTTACCTTAATTTGAAGGAGGTCGTAAAGATGGCAGTACCGAAGAGAAAAGTGTCGAAGGCAAGAAGAGACAAGAGACGCAGCAACGTTTGGAAGCTCGAAATTCCCGGTTTCACCAAATGCCCTAAGTGCGGCGAATACAACCTTTCGCACAGAGTTTGCAGAAACTGCAAGACCTATGCCGGCAAGGATTATTCCAAGCCCGAAGCGAAGGCTGAAGAAGCAAGGGCATAACGGTTTTTCGCTTGCGAAATCGATACAGCAGAATGAAAAATGGGAAGGAAAGATGCAGTCGCTCCTTCTCTTTTTTTATTCTTTCCCGAAAAACGACGGAAATCCCCTTCGAAGGAGGAACGCATGGTTACCGTACAGAATGTGGAAAAAGGCTCTTACGCCGCGAAAGCCGGAATTCTTCCGAAGGATGTTTTGCTTTCGGTCAACGGAAACGAAATTATCGACGTTCTCGATTACCGCTATTACACCACCGAAAAAAAGCTGGTTCTTTCGTTTTTGCGCGGCGGCGAGCCGTTTGAGACGAAGATTACCAAAAAAGATATGTACGACGAAGTGGGATTGGAATTCGAGACCTATCTCATGGATAAGCAGCATTCCTGCAAAAACAAGTGCATTTTCTGCTTCATCGACCAAAACCCTCCCGGAATGCGCGAGAGCATTTATTTCAAAGACGACGACGACCGCATGTCCTTCTTCTTCGGAAATTACGTGACCCTTACCAATCTTTCCGACCGCGAGGTCGACCGCATTATCAAAATGCGCATTTCCCCCGTCAATATTTCGGTCCACACGACCAACCCCGAATTGCGGGTCAAAATGATGAAAAACAAGCACGCGGGCGAATGTCTTCGCTATTTAAAGCGTTTTTACGACGGCGGCATCTCCATGAACTGTCAGATCGTGCTTTGCAAAAACATTAACGACGGAGAAGAGCTGGATCGTTCGCTTCGCGAGCTTTCCGCTTACGCGCCGCTGGTCGAGAGTATCGCCGTCGTGCCGACGGGGCTTACCGCTCACCGCGAAAAGCTTTTTCCTCTCGAGCCTTTTTTGCCCGAGGACTGCGAAAAGGTCATCGCGCAGATTAATAAGATCGGCGAGGAAAATTTAAAAAAACACGGCGCGCGCCTTTGCTATGCGTCGGACGAATGGTATATCACGGCGGGAAAGCCCCTGCCGAACGAGGATTATTACGAAGAATATCCGCAGATCGAAAACGGCGTCGGCATGATCCGCTCGATGGACACCGAGATCGACGACGAGATTGCCGCGCTGGAGGACGAGGGCTTTACGCTCGATGCCCCCCGCCGCGTCTCGGTCGTAACGGGCGAGGCGGCGTTCGAATTTATCAAAAATGCGGTTGAAAAAATCACAAAAAAGTGGTATAATCTTGAGTGTTTTGTATATGTCGCGAGAAACCTCTTTTTCGGCGGCGGCGTTACGGTTGCGGGACTTTTGACGGGAAGCGATCTTGTGACGGCGCTCGAGGGAAAAGAACTCGGCGATATTTTGTATGTTCCCGCCGTCGCCGTGCGGCACGAGGGACACATTTTTCTCGACGACATGACGACCGAGGAGCTTTCCGAAAAGCTCGGCGTTCCCGTCGAACCGCTCGACTCCGACGGAAGCGCCTTTGTGCGCACGCTGCTCGGACTGTGATATGAGGGAACTCGGACTGTAATACGAAAGGAATGGAAGAAAACTATGGCAAAACCGATCGTTGCGATCGTGGGACGTCCCAACGTGGGCAAAAGCACCTTTTTCAATAAGCTGTGCGGAAAGCGGATCTCGATCGTCGAGGACACGCCCGGCGTGACCCGCGACCGTATCTATTTCGAGACCGAATGGGCGGGACGAACCCTTATGATGATCGATACCGGCGGTATCGAACCCGACAACAACGACCTTTTGATGTCGCATATCCGCACGCAGGCGCAGATCGCCGTCGAGAGCGCGGATGTCATTATATATATGTGCGATTTTACCGCCGGCGTCACGGCGGACGACCGCGAGCTTGCGCAGATGCTTCGCAAGAGCAAAAAGCCCGTGGTGCTGGCGGTCAACAAGATGGATAAGATCGGCGCCGTGCCTCCCGAATTTTACGAATTTTACGAGCTGGGTCTGGGCGATCCCATCGCACTTTCGTCGGTTCACGGAACGGGAAGCGGCGATGTTCTCGAGGCGGTCTGTGATCTTCTTCCCGCCCCGAACGAAAACGAAGAGGACGACGACGGCGTGAAGGTCGCCGTCATCGGCAGACCGAACGCGGGCAAAAGCTCGCTTATTAACCGCATTTTGGGCGAGGAGCGCATGATCGTTTCGAATATCGCGGGCACAACGCGCGACGCGATCGACTCGGATATCGAAAACGAATACGGACGTTTTACCTTTATCGACACGGCGGGAATCCGCAAGAGCGGAAAGATCGAGGACCGCATCGAGCGCTACAGCGTTCTGCGCGCCCAGCTTGCCGTCGAGCGCGCCGACGTCTGCGTCATTATGATCGACGCGACCGAGGGTGTGACGGCGCAGGACGAACGGGTTGCGGGCATTGCGCACGAAAACGGCAAGCCCTCCGTCATCGTCATTAACAAATGGGATCTCGTCGAAAAGGACGGAAAGACGCTCGACAATATGCGCAAGGACGTGTATACGGCGCTTTCCTATATGACCTATGCGCCCGTATTGTTTATCTCGGCAAAGACGGGTCAGCGGGTCGAGCGGCTGTTCGAGCTGATCAACTATGTTCACGATCAGTCGCAGATGCGCATTTCGACGGGCATGCTGAACGACGTTCTGAACGACGCCATTACCCGCGTTCAGCCTCCGTCCGACAAGGGCAAGCGGCTGAAGATCTATTACATGACCCAGACGGGAATCAAAGCGCCGACCTTTGTCATTTTCGTAAACGACGCGGAGCTTTTCCATTTTTCGTATCAGCGCTATATCGAAAACAAACTGCGCGAGGTGTTCGGCTTTGAGGGAACGCCGATTAAGCTTGTTATCCGCGAAAAGGACGACGACAACACCATGACAAAATAATGCCGCAGACGGCGCGGCAAACGCGAAAGGAGACGGATACGCTATGAAAACGATCGGCGAGCTTTTGCTCAACGGTATGGTGGCGACCTATTTTCCCGATCAGATCGTCATGCTGATCCTTTGCTATATCATCACGGCGCTGGCGGCTTATGCGCTCGGAAGCCTTAACTGGGCGGTCATTATTTCGCACGTGAAATATCACGACGACATCCGCAGGCACGGAAGCGGCAACGCGGGCATGACCAATATGCTCCGCACCTACGGAAAGGCGGACGCGGCGCTCACCTTTTTGGGCGACGCTTTAAAGACCGCACTTGCCATTCTTTTCGGCATGCTTCTTGTCGGAGCGGTGCGCGGCGGCAATTACGTCGGCGGCTGTTTCGCGATTCTGGGACATGTTTTCCCGTGCTATTACGGCTTTAAGGGCGGCAAGGGCGTTGTGGCGTCCGCCGTTACGATCTTGATGCTCGATCCGCTTGTATTTGCCATCATTATCGCCGTTTTCGTCGTGGTGGTGGCGATCAGCCGCTATATCTCGCTCGGTTCGGTGATCTGCGCCATGCTGTATCCGCTTTTGGTTTACATGCATTCTTCGCCCGCGACGCGTCCCGTCGCGACGAGCGTTGCGCTTTTGATCGGACTTTTCGTCATCTTCCTCCACCGTTCGAACATCGAGCGGCTCATGACGGGAAAAGAAAATAAGCTGAGCTTGAGCTTCGGCAAAAAGAAAAACGAATCCAAGACCTATACCGTCAAAAAGGAATCATCGGACAAGACGAACAAAAAGAAGCATTGACAAAAAAGGGAAGGGAGGGACACGGCATGGAGACCGAAAAAAACGGGCATATCCCGCAGACGGATAATGCGGTAAAGGCATATTTTTACGGCACGTCCGACAGCGTTTCCGACGCGGTGTCCGAGCCGAAACCCGCCTCGGACGTTATTCGAAAACCGCAGGGCGAAGCCGCTGTTCCCGCCGATTTTCGCGCGGAACGGGCGCATTTTTACCCGACCGACAAAAGCGAAAACCAAAGCCGAAATCTTCCCGAAGCCGCGCCGCCCGTTCCCGAGAACAAAGCGCCCGCCGCAAAGGACGCGCCCGAAAAGAGCCGCGAGGAAAAGACGGACGGACAAAAATCGCCTTTTCCTTTGCCGAAAAAGAACGCGGATGCGCCTGTGACGGAGGATTTTTCCGCTATGCGCGCCGAAAAAAATAAGGCGGAAAGCGCGGAAAAACCGACAAAATCGGAAAAATCGAAAAAAAACGATCTTACCATGCGCGGACTTTTGGACGGCGAGAAGGGGGAGAAACGGGAGAAAAACGCTCCCGCGGAAAAGGCAAAGACGAAAGAAACGCTTGCCGAAGCGCTTTCGAAAACGCCCGAAAATTCCGAAGCCCTAAAAAATATTGAAATAACCGAGAAAACGGAAGAGGACGCGAAGAGCGCAAAAGCTTCCGATAAGAGATTCGAGAAAAAACCCGAGAAGAAATCCGAGAAGAAACCCGAAAAACGCGGCAAAGCGGCAAAGCGGGTCGAACCGGGTAACAATAAACCGAAAGGCGAAATTCTTGCGGCGAAGGAGCCGACGATCGAAAAAGCGGCGGAAAAACCGGGCGCGAAACCGAAAGAGCCTACATCGCAGGACAGCGCCAAAAGCCGAAACGACGCGCTTTTGTCCGCCCTTTCCTCCGACGACATTCGCGGCGAGACCGAAAAAGAAAAACGACGGGTTTATCCCGTCGTGCGAAAGCTTCTTATGGGCGCGCTGCTGCTTGTTTTGATCGGCGCGTCGGTCAATCTTTTGTATTCGATGTACAGCCGCCGCAAAGCCGACCGCTTCTACCGCGCGCTTCGCGAACAGTTTTATGCCGACGATATGAGCGCGGATGCGCCGACGGTCGGAACGATCTTAAAGGACAACGGGTCAAGCCCCGATACCCTTCTTTATTCTGACAGCGGCGACATTTACGAAGCGCCCGACATTACGACGGAGGATCTGCACACGCTGTATACGCGCATGCTCCCGAGTCTTGAGGCGCTGAAAAAAGTAAACAGCTCCGCCTTCGGCTGGATCAAGGTCGAGGGAACGCGGGTCGATTATCCCGTCGTGCGTTCGCCGCAGGGCAACAACGATTATTATCTCACCCATGCGCTCGACCTGACCTACAGCGATTCGGGCTCGATCTTCATGGACTTTTCCAACAACACCAATCTTTCCAAAAACCGCAACACCTGTATTTACGGTCACAACATGAACGACGGAACGATGTTCCAGACCATTATGAATTTCCGCACGATCGGACAGTTCCGAAACGGAAGCATTTATGTCTACACCGCCGACGGCATTTTCGTTTATACGCCCTTTTCGGTGTATGACGCCGTGCCGACCGATTCGTTCTTCCGCGTGGATTTCGGAAGCGACGAGGAATTTTCGGACTTTTTGACCGACATCCGCTCAAAATCGATCTTCCGCTCGACGACCGTTCCGAAAAGCACCGACAAGATCGTCACGCTCATCACCTGCACCAACACCATCGTGGACAAGCGCTTTGTGGTACACGGCGTTTTGAGCGAGATCGTAAAATAAGGGGGTACCGTATGAAATATAAAACCGGGATCGCGGCTGCGATCCTTGCCGTTTGGACGGTTCTGCTTGCCATTTTGATGATCCGTCTTCCCGTTGCCGATCTTACCGACGGACTTACGGCGCTGCCGACCGATATCGTTTTGTCCGCTGTCTTTATGGTTCTGGGCGCCGTGTCTGCTGTGCTCGGCTATGTTCTGCGCACAAGGGCGCTGTTGCTTCTCTCGGCGTTTCAGGGGCTGTTTCTTCTGATCTTTGCCCTTTTCATCGGGCTGTATCTTATCACCTTCAACGGCGATATGGTCGCCTACGGGCTGTATTTTGTCAATCCCTTTACGGCGCTTTTGTCCTGTCATTTCGCCGTTTTTCTCGCTGCGGTGCCGATTCTGGTCCTTCTGCCCGTCGTCTTTCTGATCCTTTACGGAGTGCGGGCGCGGAAGGAGCGCAAAAAAATGAAGCTTTAAGCCTTTTCAAAGGCTCTGGGGGAGTCGGGGCAAGCTCCGAACCCGCGCCCCGCAAAGAGCGCTCTCTTTGCGCCGACAAGCGCTGCTGTTTCAGGAGGGGATCTTATTCTGAAGGCGCAGGTTGTCGGCAATGAGTGCGATGAACTCCGAATTGGTCGGTTTGCCGCGCGTGTTTTGCACGGTGTAACCGAAAATGGAATTCAAAACGTCCAGATCGCCTCTGTCCCATGCCACCTCGATGGCATGCCGAATGGCGCGTTCCACGCGCGAAGAGGTCGTCTGATATTTCTTTGCGACGGTGGGATACAAAACCTTTGTCACCGAATTGATGACCTCGTTGTCGTCGATGGTCATGATAATGGCGGTGCGCAGATACTGATATCCCTTGATATGGGCGGGAACCCCGATTTGATGAATGTTTTCGTGACCTGCGTCTGCATGTCCTCGGTTATGACCGCGACGGGCTCGGGCGAGGAGGACGCGGCGCTTTTGCCGCCGTTTTCCGAAAACAGGTCGACAAGCTTCGACCCGAGATAGCCGAAATCGACCGGCTTCAAAAGACAGTAAGTCGCACCCGCGTCGTTCGCGTCGCACGCCATTTCCATATTGTTCAGCGCCGTCGCGATGATAAATTGCGGCGAACGGATACCCGCTTGCGCACGAACGGTGCGGATAATGCCCGCACCGTCGATACCCGCAAGCCACAGCTCGCAAATTACCACGTCGGGCTGTGTGCGGACGATACATTCGAGAGCCGACGGACCGTCGGACGCTTCTCCGACGATTTCGAAGTCACTCTGTGAAAGACCGTTTTTGCATTTTTCACGAAAATCCCGATCGCTGTCTGCCAAAACTACTCTGATTCTGTTGTCCATCTTTTCTCTCCTTACCGTTTCACCGTTCGCTGTAGTTCGACCCCCAAGCGCGGCTGCCGACCGATATCGCCAAGACCATTTTGCTTCTTGTGTTCTTTACAGCGTTTTTTCGTATTCTTACGCGATGCATTTTGTATTGCATGGATATATTACCATATTTTGCCAATAAATGCAAGTACTTTTTGAAAAAAAGTTGGATGAAATTTCTTTTTATTGCAATTTCATCCATTATGTTGATAAAAATTATGAAAAATGACGAAAGCGACCGAATACCGCTGTCGTACCTTGCAGTATTTACCGCAGAACGGCGCGGCGCGGGACTCCCGTGTCGTATTTTGCGAAAAATAAATTTTTGTTTCATCATTTCATTTCCGAAGAAAGTGAGAATCGTATGTCCAAATACATAGAAAAAGTAGAAAAAACAACCTGCCCGACTCTTGTATTAAACGGGATCGTTCTTTTTCCCGCTGTTCCGCTGAGCGTTGAGCTTTCGGATAAAGAATCGATCGCCGCCGTCAATCGGGCGTTAAAAGAAAACAACATGCTTTTTGTCGCCGTTGCGAAAGAGGAAAAGAAAAACAGCGAATTGTATCCCATCGGCGTCGTCGCCAACGTAAAACAGGCGATGAATCTGCCCGACGGGCATATGCGCGCGCTGATCGAGGGCAAGAGCCGCGCCGAGCTTTGCGGCATGGAAACGGTCGACGGCGTAAGGATCGCCGAGCTTTTTGTGCGAAGCGTAACGCTGACCGACAACGGCGGCGCACGGGGCGAGCTTTTGATGCATCAGGCGATAAACTCCTTTCAGAGCTTTCTGCATTATCTTCCCAAGGTCTCTCCCGATATCATCACCGCCGTTCAGGCGATCCGCGACCCCGGCTTTCTTGCCGATTTCATCGCGGCAAACGTGCTCTACCGTCTCGACGCGCGTGTCGAGATCTTGCAGGAGATCAATCCCTTAAAGCGCCTTGACCGTCTTTTGGTCGTTTTGGAGAACGAAAAAAATCTTTTGGAAAACGAAGCCGAAATACGCGAAAAGGTCAAAGCCCGCATCGACCGCAACCAGCGCGAATACTATCTGCGCGAGCAATTGAAGGTCATTCAGAACGAGCTGGGCGACGGCGAATATTCCGATGTTGAGGAATATGAGCAGAAGATCGCCGAGGCGCATCTTCCCGATTATGTCGAAGAAAAGCTGAAAAAAGAGGTCGGAAAGCTCGAAAAAATGCCCTACAGCTCGGCGGAAAGCACGGTCTTGCGCAATTACCTCGACGTTTGTCTCGAGCTTCCGTGGTCGGTATATTCGAAGGGACGCTACGATGTCGCGGCGGCAAAGAAAATTCTCGACGCCGACCATGACGGTCTCGAAAAAGTGAAGGACCGTATTCTCGAATATATCGCCGTGCGTCAGCTGTCTCCCGATCTGAAAGGGCAGATCCTCTGCCTTGTCGGACCTCCCGGCGTGGGAAAATCGTCGGTGGTCTCGTCGGTTGCGCGCGCGCTGGGACGTAAATTCGTCCGCGTATCGCTCGGCGGCGTGCGGGATGAAGCCGATATCCGCGGTCATCGCAAGACCTACATCGCGTCGATGCCCGGACGTATCGCAAATGCCCTGAAAACTGCCGGCACGATGAACCCCGTTATTCTGCTCGACGAGATCGACAAACTGACGAGCGACGCGCACGGCGATCCGTCGTCGGCGCTTTTGGAGGTGCTCGACCCCGATCAGAACAAGGCGTTCCGCGACCATTTTCTCGAGATCCCGCTCGATCTTTCGGACTGCGTTTTCGTCGCGACCGCCAACACGCTCGAAACGGTCGCCCGTCCTCTGATCGACCGTATGGAGATCCTTTCGATCCCGTCGTATACCCGCAATGAAAAGCTTGCCATTTTCAAAAATCATCTGCTTCCGAAAGAATTGAAGCGCCACGGGCTGACAAAGCGCTCGCTGAAACTCACCGACGAAGCGATTCTTTATATGATCGACCATTATACCAAGGAGTCGGGCGTCCGCAATCTCTCGCGCGAGGGCGCGTCGCTTTGCCGCAAGACGGCAAGAAAGATCGTCGAGACGGGCAAAAAGAGCTTTTCGCTTGACGTAAAGGATTTGGAATCGCTTCTCGGGAAGCCGAAATACCGCGATCCCGCGCCCGAAAAGACCCCGCTTGTCGGCGTGGTCAACGGACTTGCGTGGACCGAAGTGGGCGGCGAGCTTTTGCAAGCCGAAGCGGTCGCGACCGAAGGCACGGGCAAGCTTGAGCTTACGGGACAATTGGGCGATGTCATGAAGGAGTCGGCGCAGGCGGCGGTGACGTATGTGCGCAAAAATTACCGCACACTGGGCATCGACGGCGATTTTTATAAAAAATACGATCTGCATATCCATTTCCCCGAGGGCGCCGTTCCCAAGGACGGTCCGTCGGCAGGCGTCACCTGTATCACGGCGATCGTCTCGGAGCTTTCGGGTGTGCCGGTGCGCAGCGATGTCGCCATGACGGGCGAGATCACCCTGCACGGACGTGTGCTTCCCATCGGCGGACTGCGCGAAAAATCCATGGCGGCATATAAAAACGGCATGACGACCGTGCTTTTCCCGTACGACAACCTACCCGACCTCGATGAGGTCGACACGGAGGTAAAGGCGCACGTGCTCTTTATCCCCGTTAAGACGGTCGCGGAGGTTTTGGAAAACGCATTGGTACACGAAGAAAAAGCGCAGGAGAGCGGCGAAGAAAGGCTCGCCGTGCTCGGCACCTCGTACACCGAAACGGTACATACGGGGGTTTCGGTATGAATAAGCTGAATTTAAACAATACAGAGCTTACCTTTACGGCGGGACTTCCCCGCCAGTTGCCGGGAGATCTTGATCTTTCGCTTCCGCAGATCGCTATGTGCGGTCGGTCGAACGTCGGAAAATCCTCGATGATCAACAAGCTTCTCTCCCGCAAAAGCCTTGCCCGCGTCAGCGGCGAGCCGGGAAAGACCGTCACGGTGAACGCTTACCGCGTCGACAAAACGCTGTATCTCGTCGACCTTCCCGGTTACGGCTATGCCCGCCGCTCGTTTGACGAACGCAACAAGTGGAAGGGCATGATCGAGACGTATTTTTCGCTCGATGCCGATATTCTGTTCTTTTTGCTCATCGATATGAAGGTCGGACTCACGAAGGACGACGATGTGATGCTGCAATATCTCAAGGACAGCGAGCTGCCCTTCGCCATCGTGACCACCAAATCGGACAAGCTGAACAAGACCGAACGCGCCGCCGCGACCGAAAAGATCCTTTCGCACAAAGGGATTCCCGCCGACACGGCAATCATTCCCTTCTCGTCCAAAAATGGCGAGGGCGTCGAAGATGTGTGGGAGATCATCGGCGAATACTGCGACTTTTTAAAGGAAAACGAAGCGGAATAAGTGTTTTTCGCTCGCCCCTTCGATAAAAATGCAATAAGCCCGCACGAATCCCGTGCGGGCTTATTTTGAGTCCTCGTCCTCATCATAATCGAGGCTTTCCGCTGCGGCAAGAAACAGAAAGCAAATTTTCTCCGCGCCCGCTTTTTGTAAAAGATAAGCGGCAGCCTCTGCCGTTGCGCCCGTCGTGATGACATCGTCAAGCACACAGACCGAAGGCGGAACGCGGACATCCTCTTTCAATCGCAGCGAACGAAAGGCGTTGAATCGCCGTTCGCGCGCGGAAAGCCCTTTTTGCTCCTGCGATGTGTCGGGGTCGCGGTACAAAATGTCCAATATCGGCACGGCTTGCGACATGGTCCGATATTGCTTCAGCATTTCCCACGTCTGGTCAAAGCCGTGCTTTTTCATCAGCGGAACACTGCGCGGAATACCGATCACCGCATCGGCGTCGGGATAAAACCGCTCGACGGCACAAGCGACGATCGTTCCCGCAAAGGCGTGACAGACGGAACAATTGCAAAATTTGATGTGAAAGATCAGTTTTTGCACTGTTTCCTCGCTGTAGGCGAAAAGGTGTCGGCAGACGCCCGCCTTCGTTTGCCGAAGAGTCGGACGATACAGACGGGAAAGAGTGGTCGTACAGTCGGAGCAAAACGGACTGCGGATCGGTCTTTCTCCGAAAAAGGTGCTTTCGCCGCCGTTGAAGCGAGGATTAAAACGCTCGCCGCAAAGATGACAGCGCGGCGGAAAAAGCGCCGCGAGAAGATAATCCCGAAGGCAGTAGTGCGTTTGCTTTTCTTTCGGTTCTCGGTCGTTGTCGGGCATAGTTGTTCCCTTCGTTTTCTTTTTTGCTTTGAATTTTTTTTGAAAAATCCCCGCCCGCTTTTTTGCGGGCGGGGAAAGTGCTTTTATTGAGGTGTGACCGTTATATCCTTTGTAAACGGCATAAGGCTCGAAAAGTCTTTGATCACCGTGACGCGCACCGCGTCGCAATGCCAATATTCCCCGAAATCCTGTTCCGTGATAATGCGGTGGAAGTCGGTCGCGGAAAGCGGAAGATATTTTACGCCGCACAATACGTTGTCCTTATACAGCATAAAGACGGCGATACAATCGTTTCCGGCGCTGTTAATGCGGAATTCGCCGCTTACGCCTTCGGCTCTCAAGCGCAGATCCGCGTCCTCGATAACGGGTGTTCCGACGCCGAAAGAAAACGTCGCATAAACGGTTCGCTCATAGCCCGCGCACGAGACGGTGCAGGCGTAGGTCTTCTGCGTTCCGCTCGGAATATCGGTCGGGATCGCAAACGATGCGTCGGTCGCGCCCTCGATCGGCGTTGTTTCATAATGAACGCCGTAACGACCATAGCTTACCGCGGCCGCCTCGCTCCATTGATAGGTAAGCGGCGCATACGAGTAGATATCGGAGCGTTCGATTTCGACCTCGAGCGTCTTTGTTTCGCCGACCGAAAGCACCGCGTCGGCGGGAACCGAGACGAAGCGATACGGCAGGGGCATGATCTCGACGTTTTCAAGAGCCGAAAGTCCCCCGTCGGAAAGGTCGGGGAAGGTACGGCTCTCGATCAGGCGATAGCCGTATCCCTCGGGCAGATACGAATCGAATTCGGAATAAGGATCCTTTATGAACGCAAACGTACCGCTCTTCAAAAGGGCATGCCCCGGCGTTACCGATACATGGGAATAGGTGCCGTCTTCGATCGTGAGGAATCCGCCCGTGAAATCGCCCGACGCGATCTCTGCGTTTACCGTGCCGTTACGAATCGTAAGGTTTCCGTAGACGCTGATCTCTTTGGCACTCAGCGTGTGACGGTTCAGATCCAGCGTCGTATCGGCGCCGCGGAAGGACATGAACTGTGCGGAAACATCGCCGATCAGCGTGACCTTGCCCGACGAAAGAGCGTTTTCGGCGCTCATCAGCTCGTCGATATCGGTGTAACGCGTCCAGCCGTTGTCGTCGGAAATTTCGGCAAGCACCGTTTCTCCGCACGCGGAGCAAACGCCGTATGAATCAAAGACCCCATGACGGCAGGCGAAGGTGATCTTTGCTTCGCGCGACCGCAGAAGATAGCCGTCGCTGTAAATCGAACAGGTGTAGGTGTCGGTGTGCGGCGTGTCCGAAGCGGGAACGGTATAACGGCTTTCGGTCGCGCCCTCGATGATCTCTCCGTTTTTGGACCATTGATAAAGAAGGTCGTTTCCGCTTGCCGTCACCGAAAGAACAGCGGAGGAACCGAGATAAACGCGCGCGTCCTGCGGCTGTTTGGTGATGATGCCGGGATCGGGCACAAACAAAAGACCGGCCGATTTTCCTTGGAGATACGAGAGGAAATAGTCTTTATCAGTATTCGTGAAAACGCTTCCCTCGGCAAGACAGTCGAAATAATCGACCGGCTCGTCGCCCAAGCGAACGAGAAAGTCAAAGATATTTCCTTCGGTAAGCACCGCCTTTGCCGACGGCTCGAGAACGAGCGAATGGACCCGTCCGTTCTCCTCCACGACGACCGTGGCTCCGTTTTCAACCTTCGCCGTGGCGTGGTAATGGTCCGTGTAGGCATTATTCAGCGAAAGGGACTGAAGAACAGCGCCCTTTACGGTGAGGACGGCGCCTTTCTGCAATAGAAAGGCAAACAGCTTATCTCCCTCGCCCGTGCAGCTCGGGAAGGAACGGAGCACGATATCCTTTTCGATAACGACCGTCGCGCTTGCCGTGAGAAGCGGATAGACATCCATAATGTTGCTGAAGGTTCCGTTGCGAAGTGTGACCTTCGCACTGCCCGTCACATTCAAAATAGGCGTGCTGTTTCGACTGTAGGACTTTTCCCATTTAAAGCCGCCGAGATCGATCGTCAGGCGGTATCGGTCAAAGGATACCTCCTCCGCAATATCCCGAAGCAGGGTGAGGGTCGCGCCGCTTTTATCGAGATAGCCCTTTGCTTCGGAAAGGCTGTCGAAATAGCGCGGGATGCTCCCGAGCTCGGAAAGGCATACGGCGGAGGAATCTTTCTTTATCGAACCCGCCTCATACGCGGTAACGGTGATATCGGCGACGATATATTTTCCGGGGATGGTCAGCACACCGTCGACCAAAGTGTAATCGGTAAAGGGCACGCCGCCGACCGTGACAATACAGTCGTCGCCCTTTTGCGGAACAAAGCGTTTTTTTCCGTCGGAATCGGTGAAGGTTCCGACATAATCGACGCCGAACCGCGCCTCGTCCGCACCGTCAAAGGTGAGCCGATTGAGAAATTTTCCGACGAGAATCGTATCGTCGCCTGCCGACGCACGAATCGTAAATTCTTTTTTCTCGGGACGGTTCTCGGCGGGAAGGGTGAGCTTTCCGCTCGCTTCGTCGTAGACGCAGTTGTCATAAATTTCGTCCCCGTACAAAACCGAAACGTCCGACGCTGCGGGATGTCCCATACGCGAGAGAAGCGTGCAGGTGTAATCCTCATACGGCGCGATACAGTCGCTCTTTTCGGAGACGATCACGCCCGAAAGCGCAAAGGTCGGCTGTGCCGCGGAGCGGCTGAGAAAGGAGATATTGCCGCACAGAAGATATTTCGTGTTTCCCGTAAAGGACAGGCGATAGGACGAATACTTTTTGATGTTTTGCCCGAACAGGAAGGAATATTCTTCGCCCGCCGTGCGGTTTACAAAGCCTTCGAGCGGAATTTGCGCCACCGTTTCGTAGGTTTTGCTCGAAGGATCAAGACCTTCGAGCAATAATGCGGTCGGAATCGAAAAGTCCGCTTCGCCCTCGTGCATTTCCTTGCCGTTTCGAAGCGTGATACCGTAAAGGCAGTTCTCGGAAACAGTGTTAAAGCCCGCGAGAAAACGGTAACGGTCGTCTCTCGGGACTGTTTCGAAAATCGCTCCGCCGCTTTGCGGATCGAAGAGAGCCTCTTTCGCGCCGGAGGTATACTCCGCGCCTTCTCCGATGAGCGTCGAGCCGTTTTTGTAAATCGCACGCGGAACGGCAAGCGTGTCGGGAAGCGTTCCCGCCTTTGCCGAAATACCGTTTTCCTTGCCGCAGACACAGATTCCGTCGAAAAGACCTTCGACTTCGGTCTCTTTCGTAAAGGAAAAGGCGTGGTAATCGGAAAGCTTGTAATTACAGTCGGCACAGGACAGGATGTGGTTGTAATCGTCCGAATAGGTGCAGTGCAAAGCATGGCGTACTTCGCGTTCATAGCCGCAGAGCGAGCAGCGCTCGGTGTGCGTTTCGTCGGTGTAAGATTTTTTATCGACCGTAAAAACATGGGGGCGGTCGTAAAGCGAGCCGCAGAGTGCGCAGGTGACACGGTGGCTTCTTTCGGAAAGATTTGCGTACGTGCCGTCGACGTGCGTAAGACAGAGCTTTTTCGGCTCGGAGATGAGACTTGAAAAAGCGCCGTTTACCGTCTCGTGAAAAGCGTAAAGCGAATCGTTTTGAAGATCGACGTCGGTCGGGAGCGTAAGGAGAAAATAGCCGCTGCCTTTTTCCATTTTGAAACGGGCAAAGTGCGAGATCGTGCCGTCCGCTTTCATAAGAAGAAACGAGACATAATCGTTTTCGCCCGCCGTCATGAGCGACGTGTCGATAAAAACGCGCGCCTCCGTTTTCGGATGCCCGAGGGTATAGGCATTCAAAAGACTCGTGTTTTCGTCCTTCATGCAAAGCATGTACTCTCCCGTATCCTCATACGCGGAAAATTTGCCGTCCGAAGCGCTCGTGTCAAGAGGCAGAAGAAGTGCGCCCTCTTTTTCGCCGAACGTTACGGAAAGCGCCGACTTTTTCAGGTTGACCGCGGGACGAAGATAGACATTCGTGGCAATCGAAGCGCCGGAAGAGGCGATTCTGCCGTTCGATTCAACTTGGGAAAACACCGCGTTCTTTATGAGATACGGCAAAGGAATCACGGTCTGTGGCTGCATGGAACGCAGCCACCACATTGAGCCGATCGCGCGCTCCTCGGCGGAAAGTGTCTGCGCCTCGGCGATTGAGAGGGCAAAGACCGTGTCGTTCGAAAGCTCGCCGTTCATCGTGATCGAAGAGGAATAAGTGTAAGCCTCATCGCTCGTCGTTACCGCAAGGGCGGCGGTGTCGTAAGGCGACGAAAAGTATTTTTCAAAAAAAGCCTTGTATCCTGTTTGCAGTCCGAGATAACCGTCCGGGTTCTGGAATACGTCACCTTCGTTGTAGAGGGTCGAGTCGCTGAGCAGAAAAACACCGTTTTCATCGCCTGTGTTGGCTTTGACGGCGTCAAGAACGCGCCATGCCATCGGCTCGTCTTTTCCCGCAAAATATACGACGTCCCCGTCGGAAAGCCCGAGCTTTATGCCGCTTTTTGAAGCCTCGTCGGTCGGTGCGGTCTCGTCCGCCGCCGAAGCCGAAAACGGTGCTGACGAGCACAAAAGCGCAAGCGACAAAAACAGGCTTAGTACCTTTTGTTTCATGTTTTTCCTCCCGAAAAAAAGGGCGCTTTCGCCCATTGCTCTGCCGTTTTTTGCCGACAGAATTCCGAAGACAGTATAGCACGAAAAAACGGGAAAATCAAGTATTTGCAAAAGGTTTGACAAGATTTTTTAACAAAATGAGCACGAAGGGCGCCTGCGGCGAGCGTTCCCGCCGCTGCGCGGAGCGTTGCCGCGCCTACGGCGGGTGTTCGCCGTGAAATTGAATTCTGATGGTCAGAATTCAATTTCACATCGCCTGTGTTATGTTGACATAACATTTTGATGCGTAACGAAAGCCTTCCCCTCGAGGGGAAGGGGGACCGCGTCAGCGGTGGATGAGGTGCCGCCTACGAAGTAGGCGGAGCCGCAATGACAAACTTCGGTGGGGCAAAACCTCGCGTGCAGTCGTAAAAGCCGCCCTTGCCGTATGCTTCTTTTGCTATCCCCGCAAACGGGCTATGTTGCCCTTCGGGCGGAATTTCTTTTTCTTTCGTTTCCGAAAGAAAAAGAAACCAAAAAGAAAGAGAATTTAA
>ENA-OUQF01000464-OUQF01000464.1-human-gut-metagenome-genome-assembly--contig:-NODE-464-length-31005-cov-6.018481_pt1 | contig 31005 bp, 26 predicted proteins | sample MGYA00237947_ERZ548826 | MGnify/ENA primary metagenome ERZ548826 (study PRJEB26490, sample SAMN05194701) | human gut metagenome | biome: terrestrial biome; feature: human-associated habitat; material... | reverse complement strand
GATTTTTCTGCCTGTCTCGTGGGCTCGGAGATGTGTATAAGAGACAGGAGTGCATTCTCTTCGACGATATGGTCGACACCGCCGGCTCCCTCTGCAACGCGGCGAAAGCGATCATTGAAGTCGGCGGCGCGAAGAAGGTCTATGCCTGCGCGAGCCACGGTGTGCTCTCCGGCCCCGCGCTCGAGCGTCTGGAGAAAAGCGCCATCGAGGAGCTGGCGCTGCTCGATACCATTCCCGCTCCTGTCGGCGAGGCCGAGCTGGCCAAGGCCCGCATCAAGTACCTGACCGTCGCGCCCATGTTCGCCGAGGCGATCGAGCGCACCTATCAGGAGATCTCCATCTCAAAGCTGTTCAACTAAGGGCATTTCAAAAAAGAGCGGCGGAAGGCCGCTCTTTTTTATACGAGGGTTATCGTCATGTTTTTTGGAAAGAAAGTCACCGGCCCCGCGGAATGGCTGCTCGTCTGTCTGGGGAACTACGGCAAGCAGTATGAGAACACGCGCCACAACATCGGCTTCATGGCCGCCGAGCGGCTCATTGACAAGCGGGACCTGCGCTGCAACCGTCTGCGCTTCCGCGCACTCACGGAGCTGATCGAATTCGGCGGGGCGTGTGTGCTGCTGATGATGCCGCAGACCTATATGAACCTCTCCGGCGAGGCGGTGGGCGAGGCGGCGCGGTTCTATAAGATCCCGAGCGACCATGTGCTCGTTATCTACGACGACGTTTCGCTGCCGCTCGGCAAGCTGCGCATCCGCGACAAGGGCTCCGCCGGCGGGCACAACGGCATCAAGAACATCATCGCCCACCTCGGCACCGATGTGTTCCCGCGCGTGAAGGTCGGCGTCGGCGCGCCGAGCCATCCGGACTATGACATGGTGGACTGGGTGATCGGCAGCTTCTCCGCGCAGGAGAAGAAGATCGTGGACGAGGCGCTCGACCGCGCGCTCGACGCGGCGGAGTGCATCATCTCCCGCGGCGTGACCGAGGCGCAGAACCGCTTCAACTGAGAGAACGCTGCCTGCGCGAAAAGTTTATCATTCGTTCATTTACTTTTCTCCTCCGGCGTAGTATACTGCCGGAGGAGAAGTCCTTTTCGGGCATCTCAGGAGAACATGGAAAACGATGTGTGTGGGTACAGACCGTCCGACCGGGGACGATCTGCGCCCTTTTGCGCGTTGCGGCGAAAAAGGAGGGGGGGACATTCATGCAGGAGCTGAACCGGCAAATGATGGCGCTGCCGGAGCTGCGGGAGCTGGAGGAGATCATCCGCTTCGGCACGGGACCGGCGGCGGTCAGCGGCGTGAGCGGCGTACACCGCGCGATGCTTGGCGCGGCGCTGCGGCAGGAAACAAAGCGCCCCCTTGCCGTCCTCTGCGCCGACGAGCAGGAGGCGCGGCGCATGGCCGCGGACCTCGCCGCCCTGACGGGGGAGGAGTGCGTGACGCTCTTTGCCCGCGAATGGCAGCTGCGCGACCGCGTTTCTGCCTCCCACAGCTTTGAGCAGGAGCGGCTGGACGCGCTGTGCCGCATGGCGTTCGGCAGGACGGGCATCGTCGTGGCGACGATGGACGGCATGATGCAGCGCACGCTGCCGCCGACGGCGCTGCGCGACGCGGTGCTCACGCTCCGGCTCGGGGAGGAGCACGACCTGCACGCACTCGCCGAGCGCCTGACCGCCGCGGGCTATGTCCGCTGCGAGCAGGTCGAGGGCGCGGGGCAGTTCGCCGTGCGCGGCGGCATTTTAGACGTCTATTCCCCGATGAGCGCGCCGGTGCGCGTCGAATTTTTTGATACCGAGATCGATGCGATGGGCGAGTTTGACGTCGCCACGCAGCGCCGCACGAAAAACCTTGAGGAGCTGACCGTTCTGCCCGCCGCCGAGGTGCTGCCCTTTGCCGCCGAGGGCGGACGGGACGCGATGCTCGCGCGTATGGAGCACGCCGCGGCGCAGCTGGCAAAAAAGGAGACGACGGAAAAGACCGCCGCAGCGATCCGCGTGGATATGGACCGCCTGCGTGAGGGCCTGCCGCTCGGCGGCATGGACCGCTACCTTGCCGCCGCCTACCCAACCGCCGTCTGTGCGGTGGACTACCTGCCGGAGGGGAGCATTGTGCTCATCTGCGAGGGCAGCCGCGTCATGGAGCGCGCGAAGGGCTGCGCCTTTGAATGGGGCGAGGACCTGAAGATCCTGCTGGAGGAGGGCGTGCTCGCGGGGCAATTCGCCTCGCTCGCGGTCGAGCTTGAGGACCTGACGCGGCGGCTGCGGGGCAGCTTCCCGCTGCTTTTGTGCGACAGCCTGCCGACCTCGCGCTATCTGGCCCCGCCGCGGGCGATGCTCAGCATCAACGCGCGGCAGCTGCCGTCCTACGGCGGCAGCCTTGAGACCGCCGCCGCGGATATGGAGCACTATCTTGCCGCGGGCAGCGGCGTGCTGGTGCTCTGCGGCAACGAAACGCGCGCGAGGAATTTTCACCGCCTTCTGGAGGAGCGCGGCGTGCGCGCACGGCTCGATCTCACCGATCGGACGCTGCCTGCCGCGGGCGAGACCGTCATCGGCCTCGGCGCGCTGAGCGCGGGCTGCGAGTACCCGCAGCTCCGCCTTGCCATTCTGACCGAAGGGCAGCTTCTTGCGCCGGTCAGCGGCAAAGCGCCGCGCGCGGTGCGGCAGAAAAAGGATTCGAGCCGTCAGAAGCTCCGCTCCTACACCGACCTGACGCCGGGTGACCTCGTCGTTCACCAGCGCCACGGCATCGGTCGCTTTGTCGGCATGGAGCGCATCCGCGTGGACGGCGCGGACAAGGATTATATCAAGATCGCCTACGCCGGCAGCGACAGCCTGTACGTTCCCGCGACGCAGCTCGATATGGTGTCGAAGTACATCGGCAGCCACGGCGGCGGGGAGGAGGGCGAGCACGTCAAGCTGAACAAGCTCGGCGGCACGGACTGGACGAAGACCAAATCCCGCGCCAAGGCCGCGGCGAAAGACCTTGCGAAAGGGCTCATCAAGCTCTACGCCGAGCGGCAGCGCCGCCCCGGCTTCGCCTTTTCACCGGACTCCACCTGGCAGCGCGAGTTTGAGGACGCCTTCGACTATGAGGAGACGGACGATCAGCTCCGCGCCATCGCGGAGATCAAGAACGACATGGAGCGCTCGCGCCCGATGGACCGCCTGCTCTGCGGCGACGTGGGCTACGGAAAAACAGAGGTCGCGCTGCGCGCGGTGATGAAATGCGTGCTCGACGGCAAGCAGGCGGCCATTCTGGTGCCGACCACCGTGCTGGCGCAGCAGCATTACGCCACCGCCATCAACCGCTTCCGCAGCTTTCCGGTGACGATCGAGGTGCTCTCGCGCTTCAAGACGCCGGCGCAGAAGAAAAAGATTTTGCAAAGCGCGGCGGAGGGGAAGATCGACCTGCTCATCGGCACGCACTCGCTGCTGCAAAAGGGACTGCACTTCAAGGACCTCGGATTGCTCGTCATCGACGAGGAGCAGCGCTTCGGCGTGACGCACAAGGAAAAGCTCAAGGAGCTTTCCAAGCAGGTGGACACGCTCACGCTCTCCGCGACGCCCATTCCGCGCACACTGAACATGGCGCTGTCGGGCATCCGCGATATGTCCACCATCGAGATGCCGCCGCAGGACCGTCAGCCGGTGCAGACCTATGTACTCGAGCACGATTGGGGCGTGATCGCCGAAGCCATCCGGCGCGAGCTTTCGCGCGGCGGGCAGGTCTACTACCTGCACAACCGTGTGGAGACCATCGACCGCTGCGCCGCGCAGCTCAAAAAGCTCCTCGGCGAGGAGGTCAGCATTGCGGTCGCGCACGGCAAGCTGGACGAAAAGGGCCTGAGCCATGTGATGCAGCAGTTTTCCGACGGCGAAGCGCAGATCCTCGTCTGCACGACCATCATCGAGACGGGCATCGACATTCCGAACGTCAACACCCTCATCATCGAGGACGCGGACCGGCTGGGCCTCGCCCAGCTTCACCAGATCCGCGGGCGCATCGGGCGCAGCGCGCGCCGCGCTTATGCCTATATGACCTACCGCCCAGGCAAGATCCTCACCGAGGTCGCTGCCAAGCGCCTGACCGCCATCCGCGAATACGCGGAGTTCGGCTCGGGCTTTCGCATCGCGATGCGCGACCTCGAGATCCGCGGCGCGGGCAACCTGCTCGGCCCCGAGCAGTCGGGCTATATGATGAGCGTGGGCTACGATATGTACCTGCAGCTTTTGGAGGAGGCCGTGCTCGAGGAGCGCGGCGAGAAGAAGGCGAGCCGCACGGACTGCTCGGCGGACCTGACCGTTTCGGCCAACCTGCCGGAGAGCTACATTTCCTCTCCCGAGCAGCGCATGGATATCTACCGCCGCATCGCGGCGGTGCGCACGCGCGAGGAATCGCAGGACCTGCTCGACGAGCTGCTTGACCGCTACGGCGAGCCGCCGGCGAGCACGCTCGCTCTGCTCGACGTCGCCATGCTGCGCGGCGAGGCGTGCGCGGCGGGCATCCGCGACATTTCCCAGCGCGGCGACACGATCACCTTTACCTTCGGCGGCGAGATGCCGGTCGAGGCGGTGATGCGCGTTTGCGCGATGGGAAAGAACAAGCGCCGGCTGACGCTCTCCGCCGGCATCGAGCCGAAGCTCGCGCTGCGGCTCGAGGGGGGCGAGAAGCCGCTTCCTGCGGCGCTCGAGCTGGTCGAGAGCATCGCGCCCGCGGAGGGCACCTGAACCCGCAGCGCCACGCCCTGCGGCGGGGTGCGATACCACAAAACTCAGAAGAAAGAGGAAACGAAGATGAAACGTATTTTGGCTGCGGCGCTTTTGCTGGCGCTGCTCGGCTCGCTGGCCGCCTGCGGCGGCAAGGACCGCTTTGACGCGGGCAAGGTCGAGGAGGGCGTCTGCTATCAGCTGACCGGCATCGCTCCCGACGCCGTCGCAATGAAGGTGGACGGCATCGACGTGCCGATGGATATGTATTTCTATAACCTCTGCTATGCCGCCTCCTACATGGAAAGCTACATGAATATGTACGGTATGGACCTTGACTGGAGCATGGAGCTGCAGGAGGGCGAAACGGTGCTTGACGTGACGAAGGACAGCATTTTAGAGAACACGAAGAGCTTTGCCGTCATCGAGAAGCTGGCGCAGGAGAACAACGTCATCCTTGACGAAGCTGTGCTCAGCGAGCTGGAGACCGAACGCGCGGAGACTGTCGAGAGCCTCGGCGGCGAGGAGAGCTACCGCGCTGAGCTCGCCAAGCTGGGTCTGAGCGAGGAGACCTATGACCGGATGTGCCGCTCGGACTACCTCTACAGTGCGCTCGAGGAGCTGGCGGCGACCGAGGGCAGCAGCCTTTACGCCACCGACGAGCAGCTGATTGCCTATGCCGCCGAGCAGGGCTACATGACCGCCGACCACATCCTGCTGCTCACGCGCGACATGACAACGCGGGAGGAGCTGGATGAGGAGACCAAGGCGGAGAAGAAGGCGCTGGCGGAGGAGATCAAGGCCAAGCTGGACGCTTACACGGGCGACGATCTGATCGGCTACTTCACCGAGCTTGCCGACGAGTACAGCGAGGACTCCGGCCGCGCGGGCAACCCTGAGGGCTACACCTTCGGCTCCGGCCAGATGGTCGAGGAGTTTGAGAGTGCCGCCGCCGCGCTCGGCGAGGGTGGGGTCAGCGAGATCGTGGAGAGCTACTACGGCTACCACATCATTCTCCGCAAGCCGCTCGATGAGGCGAAGGCTGTGGACGCGGTGCGCGAGACCTATTTCAGCGGCCTGCTCGAAAGCCGCATCGAGGACGCCGCGGTGGAGATGAATCCGGCGGTCGAGGCGCTGGACCTCGTCGATATTTATGACGCCTTCTCGCTGCTGATGGATACCGACGCGGACGGCGATACGGCAGACGACACCGCGACGGAAAACGGGCAGGAAACAGCCGAAAGCTGAGAAAGACGCAGGAAATGCTGCAAAACTGTTAATAATTTAACAAAATGCAGGAAAAGCGTCAATTTTTGCGCGGGAAAATGAAATTTTGCAGTTGATTTTTCATGCGCGCCTGTTGTATAATCAAAATGAAAATGATTCCCTCTGCGGAATACCAAAATTTTTATGAAAAAGGAGATATCCCATGAAAGAACTCTATGTCGTGAATTGCTGCCGTACCGCGGTCGGCTCCTTTGGCGGTTCCCTGAAGAATACCCCCGCCGCCGAGCTGGGCGCCATCGTTGTCAAGGAAGCCCTCAAGCGTGCCAACGTCGCTCCCGAGAACGTCGATGAGCTGATGTTCGGCTGCATCCTGACCTCCGGCCTCGGTCAGAACGTCGCCCGTCAGGTCAGCGTGGGCGCGGGCCTGCCCTACTCCGTTCCCGCCTACACCGTCGGCATGGTCTGCGGCTCCGGCATGAAGTCCGTCATCGAGGCCGGCCGCGCCATCCTCGCCGGCGACGCCGACATCATCGTCTGCGGCGGCACCGAGAACATGAGCGCCGCTCCCTATGCCTCTACCGACGCCCGCTGGGGCGCCCGCATGGGCGACAAGAAGCTCGTCGACACCATGATCAAGGACGGCCTGTGGGATGCGTTCAACAACTACCACATGGGTACCACCGCCGAGAACATCTGCGACGTTTGGGGCATCACCCGCGAGGAGCTTGACGCCTTCGGCGCTGCCTCCCAGCAGAAGACCGAGGCCGCGCAGGCTTCCGGCCGCTTTGATGCCGAGATCGTTCCCGTTCCCGTCAAGGTCAAGAAGGAGATCGTCGAGTTCAAGAAGGATGAGTTCCCCCGCGCCGGCTCCACGCCCGAGGGCCTTGCCAAGCTCAAGGGTGCGTTCCCGGTCGGCCCCGAGGGCGTTGAGGACCAGATCGTCCACACCTTCCAGCCCACCGAGATCCATGAGGCGGATACCCGCAAGCACGTTCAGCGCGTGACCGCCGGCAACGCCTCCGGCATCAACGACGGCGCTGCCGCCATCGTTCTCGCCTCCGGCGAGGCCGTCAAGAAGTATAACCTCAAGCCCATGGCGAAGCTCATCGGCTGGGGCCAGGGCGGTGTCGATCCCAAGATCATGGGCGTCGGTCCCGTTCCCGCCTCCCGTCAGGCCATGGCCAAGGCCGGTGTGACCATCGACGACATCGACCTCGTCGAGGCCAACGAAGCCTTCGCCGCGCAGTCCATCGCCGTCGCGCGTGAGCTGCACTTCGACATGAGCAAGGTCAACGTCAACGGCGGCGCCATCTCCATCGGTCACCCCGTCGGCGCTTCCGGCGCCCGCATCATCGTCACCCTCCTGCACGAGATGCTCAAGCGTCCCGAGGCCAAGAAGGGTCTTGCCACCCTCTGCATCGGCGGCGGCCAGGGCGTTGCCACCGTGTTCGAGAAGTGCTGAGAAGCGTCTGCCGACTTCTGAAAATGAAAAGGAGACCTCTTTTGAGGCCTCCTTTTTCTTCTGCGCCCATAAGGGCCGCCTTCTTATCTCGCTGCACCGTGCGGCCCGACACACGCGGTCATGTGACCGAATGGGGCGCGCTTGCTTTTTTGCAGTCACTGTGCTACACTGATAAACAGAAAATCATTCCCCTTTGCGGAATCTATTTTTCTTGGAAAGGATACCATATACTATGGATGTGAAAGAAATTCTCCGTCACGTTGACCATACCCTGCTCGCCCCCACCGCCACCTGGGAGGAGATCCGCCAGATCTGCGACGACGGCATCAAGTACGGCTGCGCGAGCGTCTGCATCCCGCAGACCTACGTCGCCCACGCCGCGCACTACATCGCCGAGCAGCAGCACTACGGCTTCGGTCAGCTGCCCGTGTGCACGGTCATCGGCTTCCCCAACGGCTACGTTCCCAGCGGCATCAAGTGCATGGAGGCTGAGTCCGCCGTAGCCGACGGCGCGACCGAGATCGACATGGTCATCAACCTCGGCTGGGTCAAGGAAGGCCAGTACGATAAAATTTTGCAGGAGATCAATTCCGTGAAGATCTCCTGCCACGGCAACATCCTCAAGGTCATCATCGAGACCTGTATGCTCACCGACGAGGAGAAGATCAAGCTCTGCGAGGTCGTGTCCAACTCCGCGGCGGACTATATCAAGACCTCCACCGGCTTCGGCGGGGGCGGCGCGACGCGCGAGGACGTAGCGCTCATGGCGGCGCACATGACGAACGGCAAGAAGATCAAGGCCGCCGGCGGCATCGCCAATCTGCAGGACGCCGAGGACTTCCTCAAGCTCGGCGCGGACCGTCTCGGCACCAGCCGCATCGTCAAGGCCGTCAAGGCGATGGAGAAAGGAGAATAAGCCATGCCCACCCCTCATAACAATGCCCAAAACGGCGATTTCGCCAAGACCGTGCTCATGCCCGGCGACCCCCTCCGCGCGAAGTTCATCGCGGAGACCTTTCTGGAAAATCCGCAGCTTGTCAACAACGTCCGCGGTGTGCAGGGCTACACCGGCACCTACAAGGGCGTGCGCGTGAGCGTAATGGCGAGCGGCATGGGCATCCCGTCCATCGCCATCTACTCCAACGAGCTCTACACGCAGTACGGCGTGGAGAACATCATCCGCGTCGGCTCCGCGGGCGCGATGCGCGCGGATATGGAGCTTGGCAGCGTGTGCGCCGGCATGGGCGCCTGCACCAATTCCGACTTCGCCGGCCAGTATGAGCTCGGCGGCACCTTCGCCCCCATCTGCGACTACGAGCTGCTCTTCGCCGCGGTGGAGAGCGCAAAGGAGCTGGGCGTGAAGATGCCCGTCGGCAACCTCTATTCCTCCGACACCTTCTATGACGCGGCGGGCCGCAACGCCCGTTTCGGCAAGATGGGCGTGATGGCGGTCGAGATGGAGGCGGCGGGCCTCTACTGCACCGCCGCCTATACCGGCAAGCGCGCGCTTGCCATCTGCTCCATCTCCGATAACCTCGTCACCGGCAAGGAGCTTTCCGCCGACGAGCGGCAGACCACCTTCACCAACATGATGAAGATCGCGCTCGAGGTCGCGGTCAAGATGGAGAACAAAGAATAAGGAGCGTTTTCCCCATGCGAGTCATCGACATTGAAAACATCACCGAGGCCATGCGCGACGACACGCGCTTTGTCCTGCGCTGCGAGGAGGTCTTTCACGATAAGATCAGCGCCGCCGCGGCGAGCATCCTGATGAACAAGAGCAAAAGGCCGCTCGTCTGCCTGACCGGCCCGAGCGGCAGCGGCAAGACCACCACCGCCATGCGCCTGAAGGCGTACCTGGAAAACCTCGGCGTGAAGGTGTGCCTGCTGAGCATGGATAATTTCTTCCTGCCGCTCGCCGACCGTCCGCCGGAGCTGACGGACTGGGAATCCCCCCTGTGCGTGAACCGCGACCTGCTCATCGACTGCATCCACCGCCTGTCCGACGGCGAGGAGGTCGAGCTGCCCATCTATGATTTCAAGAGCGGCACCACCGGCAGCTGGTTCAGGATGCAGGGCGACCGCGACGCCGTTATCATCGCCGAGGGCATCCACATGCTCAACCCGCTGATCTTCGACCGCGTGCGCGACATGGCGACCGGCGTTTACGTCGCGCCCCGCACGCGCATCATCACCGCGCACGACAAGATCGTCCGTCCCGAGCAGCTGCGCGTGGCGCGCCGCATGATCCGCGACTATCAGGGCCGCGGGCACTCTCTGCGCCAGACGGTCGAGCGCGCCGAGAGCGTGGACGCGGGCGAGCGGAACTATATCATGCCCAATAAGCCCAACGCGGGCATCCACATTGACACCTTCCACGACTACGAGCCGTGCATCCTCGCGCGCTATCTCAAGGAGATCCCCGAGTTCTACACCCAGCTTGACGACGCCTTCATCGACGAGCATGGGCTGACTGACCTCTTTGAGGTCGTCAACTCCGTCCCGCCGCTCAAAACCGATTACGTCCCGCGCGACTCCATCGTGCGCGAGTTCGTCGGCGGCAGCATTTTCCAATACTGAGCAAAGAGAGACTGCGTCTGCGGTCTCTCTTTGTGCGCTTTCACCATGAAGCTTTTGCCAAAAATTCACACTTTTCAGCAAATATGACTTGCCCTTTTGAAAAAATCTTGCTATAATACGCTCGAAGTCATGTCCGTGATATGATTTCAAAAAATTGTAAGGAAGGTTTGCACCATGAAGAAGTTCTTTGCTCTTCTTCTCTCCCTGGCTATGGTCCTCGCGCTCGTAGCCTGCGGTCAGAAGGACCCCACCCCCGACACGCCCGATACGCCCGACGATCCCCAGACTAAGGTCGAGTACAAGGTCGCTATGATCACCGACTACGGTGACATCACCGACCAGTCCTTCAACCAGACCACCTATGAGGCCTGCAAGGCGTTTGCCGAGGACAACAGCATCGAGTTCAGCTACTTCAAGCCCGCCGGCGATAACACCGCCGACCGTGTCGCCATGATCGAAAAGGCCGTTGACGAAGGCTTCAACGTCATCGTCATGCCCGGTTATGCCTTCGGCGGCGCCATCGTTGAGGCCGCTCCCGAATTCCCCGATGTGAAGTTCATCGCGCTCGACGTCGCCGCCGGCGACCTGCTCGAGACCGCCGTTGCCAAGGCGGGCGAAGCCTACGACTACACCCCCGAGAATTGGGACCTCAACAAGTACGTTGACATGAGCAACGTCTACTGCGCGGTTTATCAGGAAGAACTCTGCGGCTACATGGCCGGTTACGCGGCTGTGAAGCTCGGCTATAAGAACCTCGGCTTCCTCGGCGGCATGGCCGTTCCCGCGGTCGTCCGTTACGGCTACGGCTTCGTGCAGGGCGTTGACGCTGCGGCGGCCGACATGGGCCTCACCGATGTCAAGGTCAACTACATTTACGGCGGTCAGTTCTTCGGCGACGCCGACATCACCGCTGTGATGGATACCTGGTATCAGGGCGGCACCGAGGTCGTCTTCGCCTGCGGCGGCGGCATCTACACCTCCGCGGTCGACGCGGCCAAGAAGGCCAACGCCAAGGTCATCGGCGTTGACGTCGATCAGGCCGGCGTGATCGCCAAGTACGCTGCCGGCGACGGCGCGGACGAAGCTACGATCGCGCAGTACCTCGACCTGACGGTCACCTCCGCTATGAAGGGCCTCTATCCCGCCACCTATGACACCCTGACCGACGTTATCGTCAACGGCAACTGGGACAAGTACGTCGGCAAGATCGAGACGCTGGGCCTTGTCTCCGGCACCGATCCCGAGGCGAACTACGTTCAGATCCCCATGGGCGACGGCACCCAGTGGTCCGACAGCTTCACGCAGGACGACTATAAGGCCATGGTCGCCGATATGTTCGACGGCAAGGTTACCGTCAGCAACGATACCAAGAAGGCCGCCAAGGACTTCGCCACCGTGATCACGGTCAACGATCAGGGCCAGATCAAGGGCTAAGCGCTTTATCGCAAGTACATACGGAGAGACGGGCAGCCGCCCGTCTCTCTTTTTTTGCCGAAAAACGAAAAAATTATACGATTTTGCCAAATTGACTTTGCTTTATGGAAGCGGGTATAGTATACTGTAAGATATTCATGGTTTCCGTCCCCGCACATCCCCAACGCGGCGGGCCATCAAAACGGAAGGAGGGCGAAACATCTTGGGATCACCGTATGCCATTGAGATGCTCAACATCACCAAACGATTCCCCGGTATTATCGCCAACGACAACATTACGCTTCAGCTCAAAAAGGGCGAGATCCATGCCCTGCTGGGCGAAAACGGCGCAGGCAAGTCCACGCTCATGAGCGTGCTCTTCGGTCTGTACCAGCCCGAGGAGGGCGTCATCAAAAAGGATGGACAGGTCGTGTCCATCAAGGACCCGAACGATGCCAACGCGCTCGGCATCGGCATGGTCCACCAGCACTTCAAGCTGGTGGAATGCTTCACCGTGCTCGACAACATCATCATGGGCGTGGAACCCACGAAGCACGGCTTTCTGCAAAAGGCCGAGGCCCGCGAAAAGGTCCTCGCCCTGAGCGAGAAGTACGGCCTGCACGTCGACCCCGACGCGCTCATTGAGGACATCACCGTCGGTATGCAGCAGCGCACCGAGATCCTCAAAATGCTCTACCGCGAAAACGAGATCCTGATCTTCGACGAGCCGACCGCCGTCCTCACCCCGCAGGAGATCGACGAGCTCATGCAGATCATGCGCAACCTCGCCGCCGAGGGCAAGAGCATTCTCTTCATCTCCCACAAGCTCGCCGAGATCATGGCGGTCGCGGACCGCTGCTCGGTGCTGCGCAAGGGCAAGTACATCGGCACAGTCGAGACCGCCAACACCACAGCGGAGGAGCTGTCCGCCATGATGGTCGGCCGCAGCGTCAGCTTCCATGTAGACAAGAAGCCGTCCGAGCCCGGCGAGGACGGGCTCTAGGTGGAGGGCATGACCATGGCCTCCAAGCTCCACAAGAACAACGCCGTCAAGAACGTTTCGCTCAAGGTCCGCCGCGGCGAGATCGTCTGCCTTGCCGGTATCGACGGCAACGGCCAGACGGAGTTCGTCTATGGTCTGACCGGCCTGGAGCCGCTCGTTTCCGGCTCCGTCAAGCTCTGCGGTAAGGACATCACCCATGCGCCCATCCGCCAGCGCAGCGTGATGGGCATGAGCCACATCCCCGAGGACCGGCACAAGCACGGCCTTGTGCTCGACTATTCGCTCGAGGACAACATGGTGCTCCAGCGCTACTTTGAGCCGGAGTTCACCGACAAGGCGGGCTTCCTGCGCCGCAGGAACATCCGCACCTACGCCGAAAAGCTCATCGATCAGTACGATGTCCGTTCCGGTCAGGGCCCGATCACCATTGCCCGCAGCATGTCCGGCGGCAACCAGCAGAAGGCCATCGTCGCCCGCGAGATCGACAAGGATCCCGAGCTGCTCGTCGCCGTGCAGCCGACCCGCGGTCTGGACGTCGGCGCCATCGAATACATCCACCGCCAGCTCGTCGCGCAGCGCGACGAGGGCAAGGCGGTCCTGCTCGTGAGTCTGGAGCTGGACGAGGTCATGGACGTGCCCGACCGCATCCTCGTGATGTACGAGGGCGAGATTGTCGGTGAGCTCGACCCGAAAAAGACCACGCAGGAGGAGCTGGGCCTCTACATGGCAGGCGCGAAGAGAGATGAGGTGAAGGCATGAAAAAGAATATTTTCAAAAGCGGCGGCTTCCAGTCGCTGCTGGCCTCCCTCCTGTGCATCGTGCTGGGACTGTTCCTCGGCTACCTTGTGCTGCTGCTCATCAATCCCGCGGGTGCGGGCGAGGCCATTCTTACGGTCATCAAGAACTTTATGACCTACAACCGCCCCGCCTCGCAGCTGAAATATTTCGGCAACACGCTCGTCAAGACCGCGCCGCTGCTGATGTGCGCGCTGGCGATCCTGTTTGCCTACAAGGTGGGCCTCTTTAACATCGGTGTAGCCGGACAGTACTGCGCCGGCGTGGCGCTGAGCCTGTACGCGGCGCTCGGCCTCGGCTGGAGCTGGCTTCCGTGTATGCTGCTCGCCATTTGCGGCGGCGCGATCCTCGGCAGCATTTCCGGCCTGCTCAAGTCCTACTGCAACGTCAACGAGGTCATTTCCGGCATCATGCTCAACTGGATCGTGCTGTATCTGACCAATATGCTTCTCACCACGGTGAAGGAGGACGCCAGCCCCTACACCAAGGTGCTCGCACACATCAACGAATCTGCCGTGCTGCCCTCGCTGGGGCTCGGCGCACTGTTCAACAACAACCAGTACGTCGGTCTCGCGATCCCGCTGTCCGTGCTGATGGCCATTCTCGTGTGGGTCGTGCTGGAAAAGACGAAGTTCGGCTATGAGCTCAAGGCCACCGGCTACAACAAGAATGCCGCCAAATACTGCGGCATGGCGGAAAAGCGCAACGTCATTCTCAGCCTTATGATCTCCGGCGCGCTCGCCGGCATGGGCGCGGCGATGCTCTACCTCACCGGATATGAGCAGTGGCAGTGCTCCACCTCCTCCGTCCCCGCGATGGGCTTCAACGGCATTGCTGCGGCCTTCCTCGGCGGATTGAACCCCATCGGCACCGTGCTCGCCTCGTTCTTCATCCAGCACATCACGGCGGGCGGCGCGTATGTGGATAAGTCCATGTACTGCGCGCAGATCTCCGATCTGATCTCGGCGCTCATCATCTATCTCTGCGGCTTCGTGCTGTTCATGAAGCACGCGATGAATTCCTACGCGGCCAAGCGTGAGGAGAAGGCGGCATTGAAGGCCAGGGCAGCCGAAGCGCAGGCCCGGGCTGAGGCCGGGAAAGGAGGCGATCAGTAATGGTACTGCTGCTGCAATACACCCTGATCTTCGCTTCCGTGCTGATCCTGGTCGCCCTCGGCGGCTGCTTCGCGGAGCACTCCGGCGTCATCAACCTCGGCCTTGAGGGCATCATGATCATGGGCGCCCTCGGCGGCGCGTTGGCGATGCGCTACATTTCGCCCAATGTGCCCGCCATCGTGATGATCCTCGGCGTTCTGGCTATTTCGGCGTTGGTCGGCATGATTTATTCCTGCCTGCTGGCCGTGGCCTGCATCAACTTCAAGGCGGACCAGACGCTTGTCGGCACCGCGCTGAACCTGCTCGGTACCGCGGGTGCGACGGTCATCGTCAAGGCCATCAACACCGCGGCGAATCCCGACGACGTTTCCTCCATCGTGCAGTATGCCGGTGCGAAGAAGGCGTTCACCGTCAATCTCGGCTCGTTCGAGTTCAGCTGGTTCATGCTCGTGACCGCGCTGCTGCTCGCCGCGTCCTACGTCCTGCTCTATAAGACCCGCTTCGGTCTGCGCCTGATGGCGTGCGGCGAGCATCCGCAGGCGGCGGACAGCGTTGGCATCAACGTCTACAAGATGCGCTGGGCGGGCGTGCTGATCTCCGGCTTCCTCGGCGGCATCGGCGGCATCGTGTTCATTACTGCCGGTGTTTCCGAGTGGCGCTTTGAGTACGGCGTGGCAGGCTTCGGCTTCCTGTCCCTCGCGGTCATGATCTTCGGTCAATGGAAGCCCCAGCGCATCGCGCTCGCGGCGCTCCTCTTCGGTCTGTTCCGCGCGCTCTCGAATGTCTACATGGGCTTTAGCTTCCTCACGGCGATGAACATTCCCAGTCCGGTGTACAACATGATGCCTTATATCATCTCTCTCATCGTGCTGGCGTTCACCTCCAAGCGTTCCCGCGCTCCCAAGGCGGAGGGCATCCCCTACGACAAGGGCCAGCGCTGAGAACCCATCAACACAGCAAAAAAGCAGCGGCTGCGATGTAGCCGCTGCTTTTTATCCGCCGCTTCCGTTTACCATGCGTGCTTGGCACGGGATTGTGCCTCGGTCATGCCGAAGAAGCTCATATCCATGCGCGTGCCCTGATCGCCCCAGGTCGTGTCAATGTGGTAGGTTGTGCCGTCGAGCTCCGCGACGGTCCAGATGTGGTCGGTGTTCATAAGCGCGGTGCACTCGATGCCCTCGAGCCGCAGCAGAAGGTCGTATGCTCCCGTGTAGCCGTCGCAGACGGCCACGCCGTCCACCAGCGCGCTGTACGCCAGATGGCTCAGAGAACTGCTGGAGACGGTCCCCTCATCGTAGACACAGTTGTTGCACAGCCAGACGTAGTAGGCCCGCGCCAGTTCATACTGCGTCATGTCGCCCGTCAGATAGCCGCTCTCCCACAGCGCGTCGTGGACGAGGATCGCGCGGGCCAGCGTTTCCTCACGGTATTTTTTGAGCTGCGCGCTGTCGCAGGCTGTGGAGGAGAAGGTTAGCAGCACCTTGCCGGAGGAATAGCTGCGGCAGGAGGTGGAGTTGTACATCTGCTCGCAATGGCGCTTGACGCTGACTGTAAAAGCACGGGTGAGCTTTGCGACCTCCTCGTTGGTCAGCGTACGGTCGTATTGCAGAGTGATGCTGTCGGCGCCGTCGTGGAGCATCTTTCGGATCAGCGCGTCGATGGCGTTGGCGTCGTCGGCTGCCGGCGCGGTGGAGACCTCGGCAGGCGCCGCGATCAGGTCGCCCCAGGCTGTGCCCGCGGCGGAGCGATAGGAAAGACTTTGCCACGAGAGCGTCAGGCGCGCGGACGGCTCGACCATGCGCACGACCAGTGCCGCGAGCTCGCTGCGCTTGAGCGTATCATTTGGATGGAAGGAGCCGTCCTCGTCCACGCCGCCCACGATGCCCCATTTGTAGAGCCGGAGAATATCGCTCTGATAGGGCGTGTAATCGTCCACATCGGTGATGCGGCGGTGCGAGGCATAGCCGACGGTCACGGCCTCGGCGTTGCGCTCGTCGTAGCACTCCGTGCTGAGCGCGGGGGCCAGCACACCTGCCGTCTGCGCGCGTGTCGCGGCCTCCGGATAGTGGCCGTCAAGCTCGTCGCCGAGGCATTTCTCAGCCTTGAGATAGCGCACATAGGGCTGGTACCAAGCCTCGCCGGCTGCCGCCGCAGGGATCGCTGCGCCGCGCTCAAGCGCGTGCAGCCGCGCGGCAAAGGTCACCAGCTCCGCAATGGTGACGCTCCCCTCCGGCGCGTAAGCGCTGCTGCTCACGCCCTCGGTCAGACCGTATTCGTACAGCGCAGCGACGGCGTCGTGATACCACGCCGAGGCGTCCACATCCGCGAAGCGCCCGTCGTAGCTTCGCGTGCGCGCAAAGGGGGAGAGCGTGTCCGCCTTCTCCGCCGAAGGAGCGGGCGCGGGGACGTCCGCTGTCACGTCCTCCGCCTGCGCGGCGGTGGAGAGCAGCAGGGTAAAGATGCAGAGGAAAAGCAAAAGCCGTTTTTTCATGGTGCTTACTCCTTATCTCGTCAGGGGACGAGGATATCCATGTCCTCCAGCGTGAGCGCCTCATTGTAGGGATTGAGGGCCTCGTTGACCAGGTCGCAGGTCGCCTGCGCGTCGAGCACATAGACCGACTGCTTGTTGTAATAGCCGGAGCCGTCGCCGGGGAGGGTGGCAAAGTGGATGTTCTCCGTGCCGATGTTGAGGGCTTCATTGCCCAACCAGACGAGGTTGCCGGTCGTGAGGTCGGTCTTGACGTAGGTGTAGAAGATATCCACCAGGGCGGGGATGTTCTTGACATTGCCGACCTGCAGGAGCTGCTTGGCGACCGCCTTGAGGAAGGCCTGCTGGGTGCCGATGCGGCCGATGTCCTCCGTGCCGTAGCCGGTTCCGTCGTTGTTGTGGCGGAAGCGGACGACCTCCATCGCCTCTTGCCCGTTGAGATGGCGCGGGCCTTTGGTGAAGTGAATGTGCAGGTCCTGATAGGGGTCGTCATAATCCATGTTGATGGGAATGTCAAAGTCCACGCCGTCGATCTGATCGACCAGCGCGATGAAGCCCTTGAGATTGACCGTGACATAGAAATCAACCGGTATGCCGAGCAGGTTTTCGATCTGCTCCATCAGCAGCTCCGTGCCGCCCTTGGCGTAGGCGAAGTTGAGCTTGTTGTTGCGGTATTCATTGTGCAGCAGCGTATCGCGCGGGAGACTCACAAGGTCGATGCGCTTGTTCGGCACGTCGAAGCGGACGAGGATGTTCGTGTCGCTGCCGCCGTTGTCGTCGTCAAGCCCGGAGACGAGAATGTTGTAGCAGTATTCGCGGCGTGTGCGGCCCGGAGCGTCGGGCTCGTCCGTGTCGGTCCGGTCGACGTCCGTGCTTGCCGTGCCGTCCGGCGTTACAACAGGCTTGTCCGTGTCAAGCTCGGGCGCGCGAAAGACATATTTGACCGTCGCAAACACGGCGGTCGATAAAAAGAGCAGGGATAACAGTGTGACCACAAGGCGCTCGGGGCGGCGCTTCGCGGGATTTTTTTTCTGCATGGCGGGATACGGTCCTTTCCGTTATTGTCGAAAACAGGGGAATACTGCCATTATACTCATTATGTCAACAAACTACAAGAGGGAAAAAGAGCTTGCGCGGCCGGCGGAGGAAAAAGGCCGGCCGGCCGTGCGGTGTTTGATCGGTTTCTGCTTTTATTTGACGAAATTCAGAGGAAAAAGTTTCAAGCTCCCTTATATTTTTTTCTCGTGGCGATGCCGCCGCGGATGTGCCGCTGGGCTTTGTTGATCTCAAGGATCTCCTTGACCTGAAGGTAGAGGCTGTGGTTGATCTGCGGAAGCCGGTCCTGAATGTCCTTGTGGACGGTCGACTTACTGACACCGAACTTCTTGGCTGCGGCGCGCACCGTGGTGCGGTTTTCTATGATGTAAACTGCCAGATCGCAGGCCCGCTCTTCAATATTACCCTTCATGAATGAAACACTCCCTATTCGAGTTGCTTCAATCTATGCACCGCGGGGAGCGAATATGTGCAAAGACGCGCACGGCGCTTGAAAAGCGGCGCACGGTCTGCTACAATGGGCAAAAGTGATCGCGGGAGGGCGTGTATGGATGAAAAAAAGAGGACGCTGCGCGGCTTTTTGTGCGCGGCGCTCGGCGGCGTGTGCTGGGGCGCGTCCGGCACGGTGGGACAATACCTCTTCACCCGCCAGGGCGTGGACAGCGGATGGCTGACCGTGGTGCGGATGTTTCTGGCCGGCGTGGTGCTGCTCGGCGGCGCGCTCGTAAGGCACCGCCCGCAGCTTCGGGCCATCTGGTCGGACCGGCGCGACGCGCTGCGGCTCGTGCTCTTCTCCGTCGGCGGACTGATGACCTGCCAATATACCTACCTCGCAGCCATCCGTTACTCCAACAGCGCGACCGCCACAGTGCTGCAGTATATGGGGCAGGCACTCATTTTGCTTTGGGTGTGCCTGCGTGCGCGCCGCCTGCCGACGCGGCGCGAGGGCATCGCGCTCGTGCTCGCGCTCCTCGGCGCTTTTTTGCTTGCGACCCACGGCAGCCTGACCGCGCTCGCGCTCTCACCGCAGGCGCTCTTTTGGGGTCTGTGCGCGGCGGTGTCGCTGATGCTCTATACGCTCCTGCCGGGCGATCTGCTTCGGCGCTATCCCGTGAGCGTCTGCACGGGCTGCGGGATGTTCATCGGCGGCGTGGTGCTGCTCGTGCTCACGCAGGCGTGGCGGATCTCGGTCGCGCTCAACGCCGCGGTGGCGCTCGGCACGCTGGAGATCTCCGTTGTCGGCACGGCGCTGGCATTCACGCTTTATCTGCAGGGCGTGAGCGACATCGGCGGCGTGCGCGCAAGCCTGCTCGCCTGCACCGAGCCGGTCAGCGCGGCGCTGTGCGCGGCGCTTTGGCTGCACACGAGCTTCGCGTGGCAGGATCTTCTCGGCTTTGCTGCCATTTTGGTGATGGCGGTGCTCATCGCGCTGCCCGAGCGCGCGTCGGAAAAATCGACGGAGAAGGCGGAGAATTGAAAAAAGAGGGAGCCGAAAACCGCGAAGCTGCGGTTTCCGGCTCTCGTTTTCTCACTATGTGCAGGGCTCAAAGCAGCAGCATCAGCACCGGCGTCACCACGAAGCAGGCGAGGGTGGAGATCGCCGCGCCCTGCGCGGCCAGCTGCTCGTCCGCGCCGTATTCCGCCGCGGCGACGACCGTCTGCGTCACGACCGGCATGGCCAACTCCACGACATATACGCTGCGCACCAGACCGCCGATGCCAAGCAGCGCGCAGAGGGCTGCGCCCAGCGCCGGAGAGATGACAAAGCGGAAGACCATCATCACGCCGAGCGTGGGTGTCAGGCGCAGGCTGCGCAGCCCGATCTCGTGGATGATGCAGCCCGTCAGCAGCAGCGCCAGCGGTGTGACGGTGTTGTTGATGTATTTCGCGTAGCTCATCACAAGGCTCGGGAGATGAATGTCCAGTCCGACCAGCAGGAGACTGAGAAAGACGGAAATGACCGTTGGCGCGCGCAGGAATTTCCACACCATCTGCATGGAAAAGCCGCCCGCCTCGCCCGACCAGCGCACCAGCGGGATGCCGATGAGCTGCGTAAAGCAGCTGCTGACAAGATAGAAGAGCATGACATACGGCGTTGCCACGTCGCCGAACAGCTCCAGGCACATGGCAAGACCGATGAAAATGGTGTTGCCCATGGCAGCCATCATTACAAAAACGCCGAGCTGACGGTGCGGCAGCTTCATCAGGCGGCCCGTCAGCAGGCTCAGCACAACGCAGCATGGAATGACGAGCAGCGGAATAAGCAGCAGGCGCGGCGCAGCGAGCACGTCCGCGCGTGAGAGATTTTTCTGCATTCCGTAGATCAGCATGACGGGAATGCCGACGGTCATCAGATAGCGGCTGATGAAGGTCTTGACCTGCACGGTCATCCAGCCCTTGACCGCGCAGAAATAGCCGGTCGCCGTCAGCAGCAGGATAATGGTGACGGATGCAACGGCGTGAAGAAAGGTTTCCATCGCTCTGTACCTCAAAAAAATTTATTTACGCAGACAGTATAGCAGTTTGCCGCCAAAAAACAAGGCTTCGACGGAAAAGAAGTTGAAAACCGAGGACAAATGGGCTATGATAAAGAAAATCTCAGCGCACGAGGAGGAACGGCGATGAAGGCGGCATTGGTCATTATGGCGGCGGGCATGGGCTCGCGCTACGGCGGCAGCAAGCAGGTGGACGGCATCGGTCCCGACGGTGAAATTTTGATGGAATACTCCATCTACGACGCGATCCGCGCGGGCTTTACCAAGGTGGTGTTCATCATCAAGCCCGAAATGCGTGAGCTGGTGGAGACGCTCTGCGGCAGGCGTGTCGCCGGCATGACGGCGGCGGACGGTTCGCCGGTCGAGGTCTGCTATGCCTATCAGGACTTTTCCAGCGTGCCGGCATTCTATTCCATTCCGACGGAGCGCACCAAGCCCTTCGGCACGGGGCACGCCGTGCTCTGTGCGCGGAGCTGCGTCGGCGAGCCGTTTATCGTCATCAACGCCGACGATTACTACGGTGTGGACGCCTTCCGTGTGATCTACGAGGAGCTTGGGAGGCTCAAGGCCGAGGGCGAGGCGACCATGGTCGGCTACCGCCTGGATAAGACCGTCAGCGAACACGGCAGCGTGACGCGCGGCGTGTGCCATGTGACGGACGGGAAGCTCGACCGGGTTGTGGAGACCTTCAAGCTCACGGTATTTCCAGACGGCACCATCCGCGACGTGGACAAAAACCCGGAGGGCGACGTCTACGCGCCCGATACGCCGGTGTCCATGAATTTCTGGGGCTTTACGCCGTGGATCTTCACAAAGCTGGAGGAGTATTTCAACGCCTTCCTTCGCGCGCTTCCCGCCGGCGAACTCAAAAAGGAATGCCTGCTGCCGAGCATGGTCGGCGAGCTGATCGAAAAGGGCGAGCTGCGCGTCAGCGTGCTGCACTCCGACGCGAAATGGTTCGGCATGACCTATCACGAGGATAAGGACGCGGTCGCCGCGGCGCTCAGGGCGCTGCACGACGCGGGCGTGTACCCGCCGACGCTGCACGGATAAAGCATAAAAGAGATCACCTGCGGGCATGATAGCCCGGAGGTGATCTTTTTTATGAGCAAGGAAAAGAAGGAGCGCACGCACTATCCCTTTCCCGACGCGCCGTTTGCCGACCCGGTGTTCGGTCAGCCGGAGAGCTGCGCCGACCTGGTGAACAAGTACGGCACCTACAACATCCAGCCGACGGCGGACACGGAGAATGTCTTTCCGCTCATCTCCCACGCCCTGCCCGAGCAGTGGAAGGACATGGCGATCGGAAAGGACGAGTCGGAGCAGGAATAAAAGAAGCGCGCGGCCGTACCGCGCGCTTCCTTTATTCTTCGGGGACCTGCTTCATGGAGAGAGAAATACGGTGCTTCTTTTCGTCCACGTCGAGCACCACGACCTTCACCACGTCGCCGACGGCGACGGCCTCGCTCGGATGCTTGATAAACTTATTGCACACCTGCGAAATGTGGACCAGACCGTCCTGATGCACGCCGATATCCACGAACACGCCGAAGTCGATGACGTTGCGCACCGTGCCGGTGAGCACCATGCCGGGCTTTAAGTCCTTGATGTCCAGCACATCCGTGCGCAGGATGGGCGCGGGCAGCTCGTCGCGCGGGTCGCGCCCGGGCTTTGAAAGCTCTTTTGCAATATCGCGCAGCGTCGGCACGCCGACGCCGAGCGCCACGGCGGCCTTTTCCGCGCCGTAGGCATTGAGCCTTGTGGGCAGGTCGCGCGCGTCCTTCGGCGTCGCGCCCAGCAGCTCGAGCAGCCCCTTGGCGGCGTCGTAGCTTTCGGGGTGAACGCCGGTGTTGTCGAGCACGTTTTTGCTCTCCGGCACGCGCAGAAAGCCCGCGCACTGCTCAAAGGCCTTGGGGCCGAGCTTGGCGACCTTCAGAAGCTGGCGGCGCGTGGTGAATACGCCGTTCTCCTCGCGGAAGGCGACGATGTTCTTGGCGATGGTCCCGTTGAGACCTGCCACGCGCGTGAGCAGCGAGGGGGAGGCGGTGTTGAGGTCCACGCCGACGGCATTGACGCAGTCCTCGACCACGGCGTTCAGGCTCGCATCCAGCTCCTTTTGCGGCATATCGTGCTGATACTGCCCCACGCCGATGGCCTTGGGGTCGATCTTCACCAGCTCCGCCAGCGGGTCCTGCAATCTTCTGGCGATGGACACGGCGGAGCGGAGGTTGACGTCGAACTGCGGAAATTCCTCCGCGGCGAGCTTGCTTGCGGAGTAGACCGACGCACCTGCCTCGCTCACGATCATGTAGCTGAGGCCTCCGCCGACCTTGTGAATGAGCTCGACGGTCATCTGCTCGGTCTCGCGGCTCGCCGTGCCGTTGCCGATGGCGATGTGCTCCACGCCGTGCTTTTTGACGAGCTGCGCGAGCTTCGTGATGGCTTCGTTCTTCTGCCGTTCGCCGTAGGTGGGGTAGACCACCGTGGTGTCGAGCACCTTGCCGGTCGCGTCAATGACCGCGACCTTGCAGCCGTGGGCATAGCCGGGGTCGAGGCCCATCGTCACATGGCCCTTGACCGGCGGCTGCATCAAAAGCGGCTTGAGGTTGAGAGCGAACATTTTGATCGCGCCCTCGCTGGCCTTGTCCGTCAGCGCCGCGCGCATCTCGCGCTCAAGCGAGGGGTAGATCAGGCGGTCGTAAGCGTCCTCGGCGGCGGCCTTAACGAACTCCATCGCGGCGGAGCCGGGCTTCACGACCGCGCGGCGCAGCAGCGGCAGCGCCAGCTCGCGGTCAAGCAGGACGGTCGCGCTGAGCATTTTCTCCTTCTCGCCGCGGTTGATTGCGAGGATCTGGTGCCCCTGGAGACGGCTGAGCGGCTGCTCAAAATCGTAGTACAGGCGGTAGACGCTGTCCTCCTCCGTCGCGGCGAGGGAGCGGAGCGTGCCGCGCTTTTCCAGCAGCTCGCGCAGCGACCGGCGGATAGCGGCGTCGTCGCTGATCCACTCGGCCACAATGTCGTTTGCGCCCTGCAGCGCGTCGGCGACGGTCTCCACGCCCTTTTCGGCGCTGAGATAGTCTGCGGCGGCTTCCTCCGGTCGGGGGCAGTCGCGCTCCTGCGCGAAGAGCAGCGCCGCGAGCGGCTCAAGCCCCTTTTCCTTGGCGACGGTCGCGCGGGTGCGGCGCTTGGGTTTGTAGGGACGGTAAAGGTCCTCGACCTCGGCGAGCGTCTGCGCCGCGTCGATGGCGGCGGCAAGCTCGTCGGTCAGCTTCTCCTGCTCGGCGATGCTCGCCTTAACGCTCTCCTTGCGTTCGGTGAGATTGCGCAGATAGGCAAGACGATCCTCAAGCGTGCGCAGGGCGGTGTCGTCCATCGAGCCGTGCAGCTCCTTGCGGTAGCGGGCGATGAACGGAATGGTGTTGCCCTCGTCGAGCAGTCTGACGACATTTTCAATGTGCTCGACGGGGCGGTCCAGCTCGCGTGCGAGCTGTTCAATGATGGTCATGGATATTGGCTCCTTGTCGATTCGGTTTTGGGGTGACGAAAAGAGGGATATGCTCCCCCTTTCGCAGCGTTACTTATGGTATAGCTTTTTGACCTCGTACCTCGGCTCGCAGGTCACATGGATGCCGAGCCGCTTGTAGAGCTTGATGTCCTCCTCCGAGATGATGACGGAGAAGTGCGCGTCGCAGCCGCGCAGACTGCCGAGCTGCTCCTGCGCGAGCTGGGCGATGGGGTTCGTCAGCGCCGAGATGCACAGCGCGATAAGCACCTCGTCCGAGTGCAGGCGCGGGTTGTGGTGCCCGAGGCTTTCGATCTTGAGCTTTGAGATCGGCTCGATGACCTGCGCGGAAATGAGGTCGAGCTTGTCGCTCACACCTCCCTGCGCCTTGAGCGCGTTGAGCAGCAGGGAGGCGGAGGCTCCCAGCAGCGAGCTCGTCTTGCCGGTGACCACGCGGCCGTCGGGCAGGACCATCGCGCCGGCGGGCTTGCCGGTCTCCTCGGCCTTCTGCAGCGAGGCGGCGACGGCGGGGCAGATATCCGGCGTGACGCCGGCTTGCTGCATCACAAGCTCCAGCTTGCGCAGCTGACATTCGTCGGCCTCGCCGCGCACGAAGGAGACCTGCGCGGTGTAGTAGCGGCGCAGGATCTCCAGACGGGACGCCTCGCGGCAGACCTCGTCGTCGATGATGCAGTTGCCCGCCATGTTCACGCCCATGTCGGTGGGGGACTGATAGGGGCACTTGCCCTGGATCTTCTCAAACATCGCGCGCAGCACGGGGAAGATCTCCACGTCGCGGTTGTAGTTGACGGTCGTTTTGCCGTAGGCCTCGAGGTGGAACGGGTCGATCATGTTCACATCGTTGAGGTCGGCGGTCGCCGCCTCGTAGGCGAGGTTGACGGGGTGCTTGAGCGGCAGGTTCCAGATGGGGAAGGTCTCAAACTTGGCGTAGCCTGCGGCGACGCCGTGCTTGTGCTCGTGATAGAGCTGGCTCAGACAGGTCGCCATTTTGCCGCTGCCGGGGCCGGGCGCGGTCACGACGACAAGGGAGTGGGTGGTCTCGATGTAGTCGTTTTTGCCGAAGCCCTCGTCGCTGACGATATGCGCCACATCGGAGGGATAGCCGGCAATGGGATAGTGGCAGTAGTGCTTCACGCCCAGCGTGTCGAGCCGCTTCAGGAAGGCGCCGGCGGCGCTCTGACCGGCGTACTGCGTCACCACGATGCTGCCGACGTACAGCCCGAGCGCGCGGAAGGCGTCCATCAGGCGCAGGCAGTCGTCGTCGTAGCTGATGCCGAGGTCGCCGCGCAGCTTGTTCTTTTCGATGTCGTTCGCGCAGACCGCGATCACGATCTCCACATCGTCGCGCAGCTGCTGGAGCATACGGATCTTGCTGTCAGGCTGAAAGCCGGGCAGCACGCGCGAGGCGTGGTAGTCGTCGAAGAGCTTGCCGCCGAACTCCAGATACAGCTTGCCGCCGAAGAGCGAGATGCGCTCGCGGATGTGTTCGGACTGCATGGATAGATATTTGTCGTTGTCAAAACCGAGCTTCCCCATCGAAAGTATACCTCTTTACACAAAATTCAACTTATTATACCCGAGCTCGCACGGCTTGACAAGGAAAGCACAAAAAGAAAAATAGCAGAAAATGCGGCGCGAATTTCTGCTATTTTCCCATCTTTACAATTCGCCCTTGCCGTCGTATGCTATGAATAGTCTCCCCTGCGGAGGAAGGAACAGCGCCGGAGATAAAAAATTGTCTGCTCCGCGAAAAAAGTGTTGACAAATGAACAGCAGTGCGGTAATATAGTCACGTTCGGTTCGCGCGGTTAGCTCAGCTGGTAGAGCACATGCTTGACGTGCATGGGGTCACAGGTTCGAGTCCTGTACCGCGCACCACGAAAAAAGCCTTGAAACTCAACGGTTTCAAGGCTTTTTTGCTGCCCTGAAACGCCTTTTACCCTTTATCGTACCCTTTATAAATTGAGAACATTTGTAATGAAGCCTTCCATACGCTGCGCGCTGACCGAGCGCATATCGTCTGTGAAATGACCGTAGACATCAAGGGTGAAAGCGGCGGTCGCGTGACCAAGATTGCTTTGCACGGTTTTGATGTCATCACCGGCGCGGATGCAGTTGACGGCGTAAGTATGGCGAAGGTCGTGTATCCTTGCGTCGGGAAGGCCAATACGCTTCACGATACGTTTGAAGCTATCAAAGATCGCACGGTAGGAGATATAGCGTCCAAACTCATTGGTGAACACTAAGCCGCTATCCTCCCACGCCGGACCTGCCATCAACCGCTGCTCGGCCTGCTGCACCTTCTGCGCTTGCAGCAGTTTCATCACATACGGCGCGGGTGTGATGGTGCGGCTCTTGTTGTTTTTCGGTGGGGAGAAGTAATAGGTCCCGCCCTTTCGCTGACTTCTGCGAAGCTGCTTATTGATGAGGATTGTACCCTTTTCAAAATCAACGCAGTCCCACATCAGACCGAGCAATTCACCCTCGCGCAAGCCGGTGAAGAGGTCAACGGTGAGCGGAATTTCATATTTGCTGCCTTTTAGGAGATTCAAAAGCTGAGCGGTCTGTTGGTCGGTCAGCGGATGAATCTCTTTTTTGACGATTTTGGGCAGAACACACGCGGTCGTCGGATTGTAGCGAATGTAGTTGAGAAGAACAGCCTGTTGGAGCGCCTTGTGCAGCACACCGTGAATGTTCTTGATGGTTTTAGCACTCAGTGCGGGCTGCCCATCATGCTCCTGCGAGAGCGAGTTATAAAGGCGTTGGACAGTATGAGCCTTTAGCGTTTCAAGTGAAATGTTGCCGAGCGCAGGCCGCAGATATAATTTAGCTTGTCGTTCATAGAGATACGCCGTGGAATCCTTGACGCCGATCTGATAGTCTTTCAGCCAAATATCAAGCCAATCATTCACAGTCATTTTGCAAGGCTCCTGGTATGTTCCGCTGTCGATCTCCGCAGTGATCGCGGTGAGCTTCTGCCTTACCTCCTTCTGCGTCTTTCCGTAGACGGATTTTTGAATCTGCTTTCCCGTTCCGGGATCAATGCCAAGGGTATAGCGCGCCTCCCAGCGCCCATCAGGGCGCTGACGGATCGTGCCGCCGCCCTTGGCTCCTTTTGTCTTTCGTGTTGCCAATGTTTCCTCCTTTTCTTCTGAGATCATAAAACGGCCAGTCAGTCCGTTGTTTTATCGCTGTTTGTCTCTGTCGAGCCACGCCACAAAGTCCTCAAGGGACAGCTTACCACTGGTACATAGGTCGCGCTTCTTTCGCGCTTCCTTCGACCATGCGGTGAACTCTGCCTTGGTCATCGTTCCGTATCGCACACGGGCATTGTGGGCCTTGTAGGAGCGCGTAAACTCCCTTGTGGCAGGATTCTTCATCTGCCTGCTCTGATACTGCACCACCGCTCCCATTTGTCGGCAGGTCTTTTCCGAACCTTCCATCAGCCGCGTGCAGTAGTCCTGCGTGATGTTGCCGGTCACTACGAAATACCTGCCGCAGTTTTTGCACTTGTGGATCGGGAGCGGCAGGCGGAGACAGTACGCTTTCAAGTAGCTATAGAGGTCTCGCACGGTGTTGGGATAGAGCACCTCGCGCAGCGCAGTCTTGATCCCGCGCTCGCGCAGCATCTCCGCACTGTAATGGTAGGCGCTGTCATACGCCGGACTATCCAGCACGACCTCCTCGGTGGCAAGCTCGCCGTACCTCATATCGTCGAAATGGAGCAATGCGTCATAGTGCGCCTCGCGGTAACGCTCTGCCGTGGAGTAGTCCGGCTTGTACCGGTCATCCAGACATACTTCGATCAGCGCCTTTGCATCACGGACGATGGCTTCAAAATCGTTGGCAAATGAAAGGACAAGCGCTGCGTCAGCATCCTGACCGTGCGCGTATGCCGATTCCAGCTCGCTCAGCTCCTTTGCGAGCAGCCCAAAGAACGGATGCACTTTGCAAAGCGGCAGCGACAGCTCCAGCAGCTTCCTCCATGCGGCCTCGTTCTTCTCCGTTTGTACCAGCTTATTGATCTCGGACAATACGCAATAGGCATCATAGAAGTCCGTATCGTAAAGGTCGATGAGACATTGGCCAAGGTCCTGCGTCAGCTCCAGATAGGTCATGCGGCTGCCTAATGTTCTGTCATACAGTGCAAAGCATTCTTTTCGTTCCGGGGTGATGTAATACCGGAATTCCATATGTTCGGGAAAGACCATAGCTGCCCTCCTGTTAGATATATCAAAATAGATGCAGAAAATTATCTATTGACTTTTTCGTATCAACATTATACAATCAGACCACGATAGTTACATTGTGCATTATAATCTTTGTAGTCCATAATGTCAACTGGAATTTTTGAAGGAGGTCTTACATGAACAACAACTACGAAAATCTGCCTACGGTGCTGAATGCCAATCAGCTCGCGGAGGCGCTGGGTATCTCGCGTGCGGGAGCGTATCAGCTCCTCAACACGGGGACGTTTCCCACGCTGCGCATCGGCAAGCGGCTGCTTGTGCCGAAGGACAAGCTCATTGAATGGATCGAGCAGAACACCGGAGGCAGCCATGTGGGAGGATAAAGAAACGACTGCCCCGATTCCATCTGTTGCACCAGATGGGGAGCAGCCGTCCGCGCTTGCACGCATGGACAGTATAACAGCTTTTGGAGAACCGCACAAGCGGTTTGGAAAAATTCAGGCCATGACCATGCCGGAGCTGATGGAGACACGCTTTCGTGTCCGCCCGCCGGTCATCGACGGACTGTTGCCGGCGGGGACATACCTCCTCGCCGGCGCGCCGAAAATCGGCAAGTCCTTTCTCGTCTTGCAGATGGCCTATCAGGTGAGCATGGGAACGCCCTTCCTCGGCTTTTCTTCTCGGCAGGGTACGGTTTTGTATCTTGCCTTGGAGGATACCTATGAGCGACTGCAAAAGCGTCTGGCACAGATGACGGAGCAGGACAGCGAACGCCTGATCCTCTCCGTCTTTTCCGAAACACTGGACGAAGGCCTGACGGAACGGCTGACCGACTTTTGGAGCGAGCACGCGGACACGGTACTTATCATTATTGACACGTTACAGCGGGTGCGGAGCCGGACGCCGGATAACGGAAGCTATGCCGCCGATTATGACACACTGGCAAGGCTGAAGGAGTTTTCCGACACCTACGGCGTCACCGTGCTGGTCGTTCACCATACGCGCAAGGAGGGGGCAGAGGACGTGTTCGACATGATCTCCGGCACCAATGGCTTGATGGGCGCGGCAGATGGTGCGCTGCTCCTACATAAAGATAAGCGCACAGCCTCGGACGCTGTTTTGGAGGTGGTCGGGCGTGACCAGCAACAGCTTCGATTGCACATCTCTTTTGATGCCGCACATCTTCACTGGGAGCTGGTCGAGGTGGAGACGGGACGGTTCAAGGAACCGCCGAACCCGCTGGTCGAGCTTGTTTCTCGGCTGGTGAATGAAGAAGATCCATCGTGGAACGGCACGGCGACGGAGCTTGCGCAATGCCTTTCCAAGATGGACAGCAGCCAAAGCTTCACGCCGAACTGGATCGTGCGGACGCTGAATGTGCAGCAGGATACGCTGCTGCGGAAATACGACATTCGCTATGTTGCCCAGCGCACAAGAGAGGGCAAGAGCCTTTCGCTGCGGTGGGACGGTGTACGGTAATGTACGGTATGTACGGTAAAAATGGGAGTGGGGGGTATCCCCTCAAAATACCGTACATTATCGGACATACCGTACACCGATAAGGTCATTTTCCGTGCCGTGAGGCGGCGGGAAATGACCGCTTGAGGGAGTCCAGAGGGAACGGCTGGCACACGGACTTTGGTACAAAGTCTAGTGTGTTATAGCCATCACGACGGGGGACGGGAAAACTGCGCGGGGACGCCGTTCCCCGCGCAGCTTTGACCGGGCCGAAAAAGAAGGACGACAGATGACGGTATCGTCATCTGTCGGGCGCACTTTTTCAGAAAGTCGTGATGGGGATTCTACGCTCCCTCGTCCCCAAAACGATAACAGGAGGAACAACGATGGCTTACGCCATTTTACGATTTGCAAAGCGAAAGGGCGGTGCTGCTAAGGCCATTGCTGCCCACAATGAGCGGACAAAGGAAGCATACGCCAGTAATCCGGACATTGACAAAAGCCGCACCGTGCAGAACTATCATTTGATCGCGCCGCGTTGGAGCTACGGGCAGGAGATCCGACACCGCATCAGCATGGCGGGCTGCCGGGTACGCAGGGACAGCGTGAAATTTGTGGAGACTTTGATCACGACCAGCCCAGAGTTTGCAAAAGCACATGAATCAGAAATGCCGGAGTATTTTGAGCGGGCGCTCGGCTTTCTCAAAGAGCGCGTGGGCGAGGAGAATATCTTTTCCGCCGTGGTGCACATGGATGAGAAAACGCCGCACCTGCATCTGTGCTTTGTGCCACTGACGAAGGACAACCGGCTGTCTGCCAAAGAAATTCTCGGTAACAAGAAAGCGATGATCCAATGGCAGGACGATTTCTATGCCTGTATGTCGGAACGGTGGCCGGAGCTGGAGCGCGGCACACCTGCCGTTGAAACCAAGCGCAGACATCTGACGCCGCAATGGTACAAAAGAGTGACCGCGATGGATGCCAAGCTGGAGAAGCTGGAAGCGGCCTTAAATGGTATCAATGTGCTAAACGCGGGCAAAAAGCGCGAAGAGGCGGTTGCGCTGCTAGCGCAGCTTTTGCCGGAGGTAGAGTCCTTCCAAGCAGAGATTCAGCGGATGCAGCAGGCTGTGTCGCAGTCACTTACCATGCAGCGATGCAGCGCCGAGGAAAATGAAGCGCTCAGGGACGAGTTGACTGCCGAGCGCCGCAAAAGCGCCGAACAGCGCGCAAAGCTCACTGTGCTGGAAGAGCGTTACAAACGGGCAGAAAAGCTGCTGAGGCAGTTGCCGACTTCAATGATAGATTGTGAGAGAGTATCGAAAGATAGAGGCAGGTAGTTGACCATCGTCAGAAGAAGGTTTATGAATGCTCAAACTGCTTTTTGCAATTAGGTCATACCGTCAATCTTTTGAAGCAAAGCAAGTCTATTTACTGAACAAGTGCCCAATTTTTGTTCTGAGCGAGAATCTCCAGAAGATATGCGAGC
>ENA-OUQF01000452-OUQF01000452.1-human-gut-metagenome-genome-assembly--contig:-NODE-452-length-31692-cov-9.943105_pt1 | contig 31692 bp, 30 predicted proteins | sample MGYA00237947_ERZ548826 | MGnify/ENA primary metagenome ERZ548826 (study PRJEB26490, sample SAMN05194701) | human gut metagenome | biome: terrestrial biome; feature: human-associated habitat; material... | reverse complement strand
TCATACTGTTAAGTACCTCCTCAATAATAGACGATGGCGTTGAAGCCCCGGCTGTGACGCCCGCCGTTTTAACATTCGCAAACCATTCAGGCCGAAGTTCGCTCGCTGTCTCGACCGTTACGGCTCGCGTGTGCTTTGCGGCGACCTGTACCAGCTTTTGGGTATTGGAAGAATGATGACCGCCAATGACAACAATGATGTCGCATTGTTGGCTGAGGTCTTCCGCTTCCTGTTGCCTCGCCCACGTCGCATTACATATTGTATCAAAAATTCGGGCGTTTGTATAGGCTTTTTTGAGAAACTCCGAACTTTCTTGCCATTTTGTCACCTGAAATGTGGTCTGTGCAACCGCAAAAATGGGTTTTGAGGGGTCGGAAGGGCCTTTCCAAGCCTTCAATTCGTCCAGATCACTGAAAACAAATACCTCTCCCCCGGTATGTCCGACGATGCCCTGCACCTCCGGGTGGGTCTTGTCGCCCGCCACCAGCAGCACCGCGCCCTCGGCTTCGGCCTTGGCGGCGATGTTCTGGATCTTCTTCACAAAGGGGCAGGTGGCGTCGTGGTAAACGAGGCCGCGCTGCTCCAGCGTATCGTAGATGCTGCGGGGCACGCCGTGGCTGCGGATGATGACCTCATATCCGGTGGGGATGTCGTCCACCGTATCGACCACCAGCGCACCACGCCGCTCCATGTCGGCCACGGCCTGCGGGTTGTGGATGAGCGGGCCCAGCGTTGCCACCTTGTGCCCCTCGTCCAGCAGGTTGTAAGTCAGCTCCACCGCGCGGTTCACACCGAAGCAGAACCCCGCCGTCTTCGCCAAACGGATCTCCATACTCACCCTCCTAATTTTTCCCACGCATCCAACAGCGCCTGTTTGTTGGCGCGCAGGGTCTTCAAGTCGCGGCGGCTCTCCATCGCGAACTGTGCGGCGGGCATCGGCTCGCCGTAGATGACTTTCACCTTGCAGAAGAGCCGCATCTTCCCGTCCGGCGTGTCGTAAAGGATGCGCACCGGTACCACGTCCACCGCAGCCTGTGCCGCAATGACGAACAGACCGCTCTTCGGGGGCAGGAGCTTGCCCTCTTTTTCGCGGGTGCCCTCCGGAAAGATCAGCAGCGTGCCGCCGTTTTTGCACACCTCCACCGTCTTGTCGATGGTTTCCAGCTCGTCGCGGGTGCCGCGCACGCACAGCGCCCCCATGCAGCGGAAGAACCACGTCAGCAGGGCGTTGATCTCAAACAGCTCCTTCTTGGCGAAGACGACCATCCGCTTTCCCCAGAACCGGGTGATGACCACGAACACCGGGTCGATGGCGGAAACATGGTTCGGCGCGAGGACGCAGCCGCCGGTCTGCACTTTTTTCAGGTTCTCACGGCCCACACACTCCACCCGGAAGCCGATGTGGAACACCAGCCACGCCAGCGGGAGCAAAATATAATATAGTACCATCGCGCGTTCCTCAGACCTTGGCGGCGATGATCTGCTTCATCGCTTCAAAGCTCTGCTCAAAGTTGAGCTCCGACGTATCCAGCAGCACAGCGTCCTCGGCCTGTTTCAGCGGGGCCGCCTCGCGGTGGGTGTCCTGATAGTCCCGCTGCTTCACATCGGCCAGCACGTTTTCAAAGGAGACGTCCACGCCCTTTTCCTGATACTCCTTCCAGCGGCGCTTGGCGCGGGCTTCGGGGGTGGCGGTCAGGAAGATCTTCACGGTGGCCTTCGGCAGCACCACGGTGCCGATGTCCCGGCCGTCCATCAGGACGTTCTGGGTCTCGGCCATTTTCCGCTGCTGGTCCAGCAAGAAGGCACGGACTGCGGGGTTCGCCCCCACCGCCGAAGCGGCCATGCCGGCCTCCTCGGTGCGGATGGCCTTGCTCACGTCCTCGCCGTTCAGGTAGATGTGCTGCTCCCCCTCAATGGACGCCAGCCGCAGGGTGATCTCCGGCAGCAGCACGTTGACGGCGGCGTTGTCCTTGGGGTCCTTGCCCGCACGCAGGGCATACAGGCCAACGGCGCGGAACATGGCACCGGTATCGACATAGATGTACCCGAACTCTGCCGCCAGACGGCGGGCCAGCGTAGACTTGCCCGCACCTGCGGGCCCATCGATCGCAACTGAAATCATGGTTTTCTCTCCTTATAAGTTGTTTGCAAAACTCTGCGCGGTGCAAAAAGCGATCTGCAAATTATAGCCGCCCGTATAAGCGTCCACATCCAGCACCTCGCCCGCGAAGTAAAGCCCCAGCGCCTTTTTGCTCTGCATGGTCTTGGGGTCCACCTCCCGCACGGAGACGCCGCCCGACGTGATGACCGCATGGGCCAAGTCGCCGCGGGCATCGATGGGCACCTTCCAGTGCTTGCACAGGTGCACCAGCTCCCGCTTCTGCTCGCGGGTGATCTGGTTGGCCTTGGTGGCCGGGTCGATGCCCCAGCGGGCCACCATCACCGGCTGCATACTGGAGGGCAGCAGCTTGACCAGCGCCCCCTGCGCTGCATGGTTCGCCAGCAGGGCAAAATCGCGGGTGATGCGGTCGTAGAGCTGCTCTTCGCTCAGAGCGGGCTTCAGGTCGATCTCGGCGTAGTAGGTGTGCTTTTTCATGTCGCCGAGGTGGCTGGATGCGCTCAGGGTCAGCGGGCCGCTGATGCCGAAGTGGGTGAACAGCATCTCACCCTGTTCGTCGAAGATGGCCTTGCCGTCCTCAAAGAGGGTCAGGGTCACATTTTTCAGCGCCAGACCCATCATTTTTTTGCAGTCCGGGTCATGGCTGACGAGGCTGACGAGGCTGGGCACCGGTTCCACGATGGTGTGGCCCGCCTGCTGGGCCAGCCTGTAGCCGTCGCCGGTGGAGCCGGTGGTGGGGTAGCTCAGGCCGCCCGTGGCCACCAGCACCGCGTCGGCGCGGTACTCTTTGCCGGAAGCGCCCCGCACGCCCACACAGCGGGCCGCCGGGCCGGGCTTTTTCTTTTTGGTGTGGCGCGGATCTTCCGGGGCGGCTGCGGGTTCTTCTGCCGGGGCCAGCGGCTCCAGCAGCAGCTTTTTTGCGCCGTCGTGGACGATCTCGGCCCCCTCGGCATAGCGCAGCAGGGCCAGCCGGATCTCCTCCGCCTTGTCCGACACCGGGAACACCCGGCGTCCCCGCTCCACCTTCAGCTCCACGCCAAGACCCTCGAACAGCTCCATGGTCTTGGCGGGCGGGAAGGCCCCCAGCGAGGAGAACAGGAAGCGCGGGTTCGTCCGCACGTGGCGCAGGAACTCCTCGGCGGTGCAGTCGTTGGTCACGTTGCAGCGGCCCTTGCCGGTAACAAGGATCTTCTGGCCGGGCTTATCCATATGCTCCAGCACCGTCACCTTGTGCCCCTGCCGCACCGCCGCACCGGCGGCCATCAACCCGGCTGCGCCGCCGCCCACGATCAACACGTTTGCCATCCTGTTTCCTCCCGTTCCAGTTCTCTCGTCGAAATTTGTTCTATTGTATCATACCAGAATCGGCCCGCAATTGCAATCCGCAGCGGTTGGAAAATGCGTGCAAAAAACCCGCCGGGAGCACTTGCGCTCCGGCGGGCTGCCGCGATTTTAGTTCCTGCACTTTGCGGGGTCGAGGTAAGCGTCTCCCTGCTTCACTTCAAGGTGGATGTGGTCTTCCTCGGCGCACTCGCAGCCGACGCTCCCCACCTTGCCGAGGGTCTGCCCGGCGGCCACCATGTCGCCCTCCTTCACCTTGGGGCTGGCCACGCCGCAGAGCCGCCAGATGCGGCCTGCGTCATCCTTGATCGCAACGGTGGGGCCCCAGCTCCCGTCGGAACCGGCCAGCACCACGCTGCCCGCCACCGGCGCGGGCACGGCCTCCCCCGCCTTGGCGGCGTAGTCGATGCCGTTGTGGGTGCGCCAGTCCCCCAGCGTCTTGTTGTACACCAGCTCATCGCCGCTGTAGCCGTTCAAGATTTTGCCAAAGCCGGGCTGCGTGGAGGCAGCCGCTGCCGAGCTGCTGGCAGAGGAGGAGCCGCCTTGCAGCGCGGAGGGTTCGCGCACCGAACCAGAGCCAGACGCCGCCCCAGAAGAGGGCGAAGAAGACGAAGCCGAGGGCTGCTCGGCCTTGGGCACATTGGCCACACTGTTTGCGGCGGGCGTATCGGGCTGCTGCCATTCGGGATATTCCTCCTCCGGGATGAGTGTCAGGTCTTGGTCGATGCCGGGCAGGGTGGACGTGCTGTCCGGCGTTTTCAGGCCGTCGAGGTTCTCCTTCAGCTCGTCACGGACAGTGCGCACCGCCCAGACCCCCGCCGCTGCCGCTGCCACCAAGCACGCCAGCAGCGCCAGCACAAACCCTTTGTCCCGCAGAAATTTTCGGAATTGTTCCATGGTTCGTTACTCCAATCATCGTTTGTGTACGGTTCAAATCCTGATGGTAGTGTGCGACCCCTGCGGGGACTTTATTCAGTTCGGTGCATAAAAAATGAGAGGTACCCTCACCGAGAGCACCTCTCCTATCAATCAGACAAATCAGTTGCGGCGGCGGCTGTTGCCCAGCAGACGGACCACATACAGGAAGATGTTGATAAAGTCCAAATACAGCGTCAGCGCACCGTAGACGGAAGCCTTTTCGGCCATCTCGGAGTCGGCGGCGTAGTAGCTGTACATCTGCTGCAGCTTCTGGGTGTCGTAGGCGGTCAGCAGCATGAAGACCACCAGACCAATGCCGCAGTAGAGCACCGAGCCGCCAAAGCCGAAGCCGAACAGCATTCCCACCAGACCGGTGACGATCAGGGCTACCAGTGCCATCATCAGGCGGGGGCCCCAGCCGGTGAGGTCCTTATGGGTGGTGGTGCCGTAAACGGCCATCAGGCCGAAGTACACGGCAGTGGACAGGAAGGCTAAGATCAGCTCCCCCACCGAGAAGGCGAAGAAGTAGTAGCTGAGCACCATGCCGTTGAGCAGCGCGTACCCGAAGAAGGCGGCGCGGGCCCCATGCACAGACATATTCTGCACACGGGCGCTGAGCACAAACACCAGCGCCAGTTCAGCGATGGTAAGCACAAGGTAAAGCGAATCGACCAGATAGATCAGCGAGGTCGTCGCGGTGATATAGGCCATTGCGAAGGTGATGAGCAGCCCGCACGCCATCCAGCGGTAGGTGCGGGTCATATAGTCCGATGCGCTCATCGTAGGCTCCGCATAGCCGCGGTCATAGTTGTTGTAATCCATGGTAAGATCCTCCAGTCTTGTTCCGGAGCCTTGCCCCGGTCTGTAAAATATAGTATACTGCATAGAAATGAACGTTTCATGAAAAAGGCAGTGATATTTCGTGTCTCTTGGACTTTATCTGCATATTCCTTACTGTTTTTCCAAATGCCGGTACTGCGATTTCTATTCTGCACCCGGAAAGCGGGGCGTTCCCCGCGCTTACGTGGATGCCCTTCTGCGGGAGCTGCACCGCTTTGCACCGGACGCTCCCCTCCGGCCGGACACCCTCTATTTCGGCGGCGGCACCCCCAGTCTGCTGGACCCGGCGGACGCGGCCCGGCTCATGGAAGCCGCGTCTCCCCTGCCCGGCGCAGAGATCACCTTGGAGGCCAACCCTGAGACGGTCACAGAAGAATCCCTCCGCGCCTTCCGGGAAGCCGGCGTCAACCGCATCTCCTTCGGGGTCCAGTCCGCGCGGGACAGCCAGCTCAAAACGCTGGGCCGCCCCCACACCGCCAAACAGGCGCGGGCCGCATTCCGGGCGGCACAGCGGGCCGGGTTCGAGAACATCAGCGGCGATATCATGCTGGCCCTGCCCCATTATACGCAGGCCGAATTCGATGAGACGCTGGAGCTGATCGAATCCGGCGGAGCCACCCACATTTCGGCCTACCTATTAAAAATCGAACCGGATTCCGCCTTTGGCAAGCACCCGCCGGAGGGTCTGCCCACCGGCGACGAAGCAGCGGACTTCTACCTCTATGCCGTGGAGCAGCTGGAACACCACGGCTACCAGCAGTACGAGATCTCGAACTTCGCGAAACCCGGCTATGAGGGCAAACACAACCTCATCTACTGGGACTGCGGCGATTACCTCGGCCTCGGCCCGGCGGCCCACTCCTGCATGGGCGGCAAGCGGTTCTGCTACCCCGCCGACACGGAAGCCTTCCTCAACGACAACGCCGCACCCGTCTTGGATGGCGGATGCGGCGCGGAGGACTATCTGATTTTGCAATTGCGGCTGCGGAAGGGGCTGGACTTGGCCGAATACAAGGCCCGCTACGGTAAGGAATTTTCCACTGCCCAGCTTGCCTTTGTCAAAAACTGCGTCAAAAGCGGCTACGCCGCCTTCGACGGCCATACCCTCGCCCTCACCCCCGCCGGGCTCATCGTGCAGAACAGCATTCTGGCAGAACTGCTGTAAGGCAAGCGGGCTTGCCCTGCCATCCAGCAGCCGCGTTGCCAGCGGATGACCGGGTGTTTCCCGGTTGTCCGCCGCTTACCCCAACTCGATAACCTGCCACCCCAATTCCTCAATGGCTTCCCTGTCGTGGGTCGCCAATAACACGACCCTTTCGCCGCAGCGTTCCCTCAAGAGCGCCGCGGCTTTTTTCATGGTGGCGGGGTCCATGCCGGTGAAGGGCTCGTCCAGCAGCAGGGTGTCGCTCTCGGCCCAGAGAGCCCGCAGCAGCGCCGCCCGCCGCTTCTGCCCGCCGGAAAGCTTCCGCGCCGGGAGCGCAAGGGCTGCTCTGTCCAGTCCAAATCGTAGAAAGTCCGTTTCAATTTGCTCTTTGTATTGTTCTTTTCCCTCCGGCAGCACCAGTTCGACGTTCTGGACGGCGTTCAACTGGGGGCAGAGACGGTCTTCCTGAAAGACTGCCCCCACCCTGCCCACGCCGGAGACAGTGCCGGAGGTGGGCACTTCCAGCCCCATCAGGATGCGGAGCAGGGTGGTCTTGCCCCAGCCGCTGGGTGCCCAGAGGATCGCCGGGCCGGTGACGGTCAGGTTCAGATCTTCGAAGAGAGTCTTTTCTCCAAATTGTTTTGTAAGGCTTTGAATTTCCAGTTTGTATTGCATCGTTCACCCCTCCTCCCCCGCTGCGCGGGCCACGGCCTTGTCCAGCAGGGCCAGAAACAACTTCTCAAATGCCGCGCTCAGCACGATGATGACGAAGGTCCACGCGAACAGTTCCCCGGTGGAAAGGGTGATCTTGGCCCGGTAGAGAGCGTCGCCGATGCTGCCGTCCGGCAAACCGATGACCTCCGCCGCAACGCCGCTCTTCCAGCAGATGCCCAGCGCTACGCTGCACCCCTGCCGGAACGCAGGCAGCACCGCCGGGAGCCAGATGGCCTTGACCCGGCACGGGAGGGGCAGGCGGAAGACCCGCGCCATCTCCAAAAGCTGCCCGTCGGCGCTCTCGATGCCGGTGCGCACCGCGCCGTACAGCACAGGCAGCACCATGAAAAAGCTGATGAGGATGGACAACGACGACCCGCTGACCCACACCAGCGCCAGAATGATGAAGCTGGCCACCGGCGTGGCCTTGACCAGCTGCATCACCGGGGAGAGCAGGGCTTCCACCCACGCCCAGCCCTCGGCGGCCACGGCCAGCACCACGCTGGACACGGCCCCCAGCAAAAAGCCCAGCAGGATGCGCCCGGCGCTGAACCCGATGCGCTGCCAGAACTCCGGCTGCGGCAAAAGCTCCAGCAGGGTGCCCAGCGCCTGAATCGGCGACACCAGAAACACTTCCTGCCCGATGGCCATGGCCGCCAGCTGCCACACCACCAGCCAGAACACAACCGCTGCCCCGTACAGCAGCCTTTTTTTCGTTTTTTTCATGAACTTTCCCGTTCTCCTCTCTTTTTTCCTTTATAAGATAACACATCATGTGGGAGAATACAATTCTTCATCTTTCTTTTCCTTGACATGAATCCAATTTGCTTCTACACTGGAACGTGTTCAACCACTTCACTTTCGAAAAGGGGGCATTTTTATGCAGGATCTGCGCGGCAAAAAACTGGTGCTCCTCGGTTTTACGCTCTTTTCCATGTTCTTCGGGGCCGGGAACCTGATCTTTCCGCCCCACCTTGGTGCGCAAGCCGGGGCAAACCTCTGGCCCGCCTTTGCGGGGTTCGCCGTCAGCGCCATCGGTCTGCCCATCATGGGCGTTGCCGCCGTAGCCAACGCGGGCGGGCTGGACCGGCTGGCCAGCCGGGTCCACCCGAAGTTTGCCCTCGCCTTTGCGATTTTGGTCTATCTCTCCATCGGGCCCTGCCTCGCCATCCCCCGCACGGCCAGCACTTCGTTGGAGATGCTGGTGCCGCTGCTGGGCGGTGGGCGCGGGCTGCAGCTAGGGTATTCCGTCGTCTTCTTCGCGGCGGCCTTCCTCGTGGCGCTCCGGCCCGAAAAGCTCACCGACCGGCTGGGCCATGTCCTCTGCCCGGCCCTCATCGCCCTGATTTTGATCCTTTTCGCGGGCTGTCTGCTCCACCCGGTCGCCACACAGTACGGCACCCCTGCCGCCGCCTACGCTCAGTTGCCCGCCTTGGAGGGCATTCTTGGCGGCTATCAGACCATGGACACCCTCGCCGGGCTCAACTTCGGGGCCGTCATCGCGCTGAACATTCAGGCGCTGGGCATCACCGAGCCGAAAGCCGTCCGGCAGGGCACCATCCGGGCCGGCATCCTAGCGGGCGGGCTGCTGCTGGTCATTTACGCCCTGCTGGCCCATGTCGGCGCGCTGGCCGGGGCCGCCTATCCCGACTGCGCCACCGGTGCCGAGACCCTGACGGCCCTTGCCAGCGCCCTTTTCGGCCGGGCGGGGCAGGTGCTGCTGGCGGCCATCTTCCTCTTGGCGTGCTTCAATACCTGCGTCGGGCTCATCTCCTGCGTGGGGCAGTATTTCCACACCCTGCTCCCCCGCATCCCCTACCCGGCCATCGCGGGCTTTTTTGCCGCAGCCAGTATGCTCATCTCCAACATCGGCCTTGCGGGCATCATCCGGCTGTCCACCCCGGTGCTCCATGCGCTTTACCCGGTCGCCATCGTGCTGATCGTCCTTTCCTTCCTGCCTGCGCAGTTCCAGAAGCGCCCGGCCTACGTGGGCTGTGTTGCACTGACCGCCGCGCAGAGCGTCCTCGCGGCCCTGCCGCTGACCACCGTGTTTGCAAACGTCCTGCCGCTGGGGCAGTTCGGCTTCGGCTGGGTCGTCCCAGCCCTCGTCGGCCTTGGGATCGGGGTTTTCTGCCGTTAACGAAAAAGACTGTTACAAACTCCCTCAGTCACGGCTTCGCCGCGCCAGCTCCCTCTCGGAGGGAGCCTTAGCGTGACGGCAAGCTGTGAAAGCCTCCCTCTGAGAGGGAGGTGGCATCGCGTAAGCGATGTCGGAAGGAGTCTGCAACAGCCCTTTTTGTTTTATCCTTATTTTACGGAAGCGACCAGCCTCTCAAAGGCTTTCTGCACCCGCTTGGCAACGGTAGCCTTGGTGTAGTAGAAGTTGCCGTCCGGCAGCTTGCCGCCCACGGCTGCGGGGGAAGCATCGTACAGCACCTGCAGATAGGCGTTGACGTCGGCCTTCATCTCGTCGCCGATGCGGTAGACGATGTTGCACTTGGGCAGAGCCTTCTTGGCAATGGCCGCCTTGGCCACAACGCCCACCTTCTCGCACAGGGCAGCGGTGCCGTCGATATCGTTGTTGGCGGCCTCCACGCTCTTCTGGTAATCCTTCAGGAAGTTGATGACCTCTTCCGGGTGATCCTCGGCGTAAGCGGTGCGGACCACAGTGACGCCGGTGATGAGCTGGGTGTCACAGACCTTGTTCCACTCCTTCGTCAGGTCCAGCACCACACGCAGGTCGCTGTCCTTCATCTGAGCGGCCGTCACATAGGGCTGGGGCAGAACAGCGATGGCGTCCTTCTTGGTGGCAGCCATCTGGGCGGTCACCTCGGAAGCCTCGCTGTAGTATTCGATCTTCACATCCTTGTCCGGGTCGATGCCGTTCTTGGTCAGCAGGTAGCGCAGCACGTACTCCGGCGTGGTGCCCTTGCCGGTGGACAGGATGGTGCGGCCCTTCAGGTCGGCAAAGCTGTGGACGGTGTCTCCCTTTTCCACCACGTACAGCACGCCCAGCGTGTTGACGGCCATGACCTGAATGCCGCCGTTGGTCTTTTGGTACAGGGTGGCGGCAAGGTTTGCGGGGATGGCCGCGATATCCACTTGGCCCTTGATGAGCTTGGGCACGATCTCGTCGGCTGCGCCGTAGAGCTGCAGGTCATACTTCTGGGAAGCGGTGCCGTTTTCCTCCATGGCCAGCAGGTTCACCAGACCCATGGTGGTGGGGCCCTTCAGGCCCGCCACCCGGACGGTGGAGTTGGTCTTGGCCCATGCGCCGCACGCCAGCAGACTGACCAACAGCACCACCGACAGCAGCAGAGATGTCAGTTTTTTCATCATTGTGTTGTTCCTTCCTCTCTCGATTTGTTCCAAACCCGAACAAATTTGCAAATTTTTCGAAAAACATTTGCTTTACAGGCTCAAGTTTACTATAATAGAGCCAAAAATACCGTTGCACGCGCAACGGAATCATCAAAGGGCGGTGAGGGCCCGGAGAACGCCTCACAGGACGATTATGGAAAACATTCTTCCTTTGTTGCAAACGACCTCTCTTTTCACCGGCATCGAAGCCGACGCGCTCCGTGTTCTGCTGGGCGAGCTAAGCGCTGTCATCCGCAGCTACGGCCGGGGGGAAGCCCTTGTTCAGGCCGGGGCCACCAACCGCCGGGTGGGCGTGGTACTGACCGGCAGCATCGAGGCCTACCGCCCCGCGCCGGGCGGCGCACGGGTGCCCATCGCCCAGATGGGGCCCGGCGGCGTCTTCGGCGACGTGCTGGGCGGCTCCAGCCTCGACAGCCCCGTGACCGTAGTTGCCGCCTCCGGGTGCGAGGTGCTGCTGATCCCCTACGACCGGCTGCTCCTCTCGGACGGCAGCGCCGCCCACCAGAGGGCGCTGCAGAATCTTGTCCGCACCATCAGCGACAAGTATTTTCTCCTCTCCCGCCGGGTGGACCTGCTGGTACTGAAGAGTCTGCGCGCCAAGGTCTGCGCCTACCTGCTCAGCGAAGCCGAGCAGCAGGGCAGTCTGACCTTCTCCATCCCCTACTCCCGCATCCAGCTGGCGGACTACCTCAACTGTGACCGCAGCGCTCTTTCGCGGGAGCTCAGCCTCATGCAGCGCGACGGTCTGCTGGACACCTACCGCTCCAGCTTCAAACTGCTCCAGCCCGACGCGCTGCGGCAGATGGTGCAGTAAGGGAGGTCTTCATGAAAAATCCCCGAACCAAGCCCATCCTGCTGGCCTGTGGGCTGGCGGCGGGCATCTTGTTCCTTGCGCTGCTCTGTTTTTACCATCTGGACTACGGTGAGCTGATGGACTGGGATGAAGCCCGCCACGGCGTCAGCGCCTACGAAATGCTCCAAACCGGCGAACCGATCGTCACTACCTATGCTTACTCGCCCGACTATTGGAACCTGAAGCCACCCCTCAGCGAGTGGCTCATCGCTTTGGGCTATAAACTGTTCGGGTATAACGCCTATGGTCTGCGCTTTTTCTCCGGCGTTTCCATGTTTCTGAGTGCGCTGCTCTGCGCCGCCTTCCTCTGGAAGCGCTATGGAAAAACCGAGGCCGTATTCTCCCTGTTTGCCTTTGCCTCCTGCGGCAAGCTCTTTTACTACCACGCCGCCCGCAACGGCGATGCGGACGCGCTGTTCATTCTTTGCTACACGATCGCCGTCCTCTGCCTGTGCGAAAGCCACCGGAAAGTTTCATGGACCTACGGCGCTTGCCTTGCATTCTCGTTTGCCTTCCTCGCAAAAGGCTGGCACGCCGGGACCATCGCGCTGCTCGTCCTGCTGACGCTGCTGTTCACCGGGCGCTTTTCGCAGATGCGCCTGAAGCACTATGCCCTCTGCGCCCTTTCCAGCCTTGGCCCCGCCGGGCTCTGGGCGCTGGCCCGCTGGCGGAAAGACGGCCTCTCGTTTCTGATCTCCATGTTCACCTACGATGTGGTCAACCGCGCCACCGGCTCGCTGGAAGAACACGCCGCCCCTGTCTATTTTTATCTGGGCGTTCTGGGCCGCAGTGTCAGCTCGATTTTCCTGATCCTGCTTTCGCTGTTCGGGCTTGTTTTACTGCTTCGCAGCAATGCGTTGCGGCAGCGCAGCGCCCCTTTTTACGATGCGCTGGTCTGTGTGCTGGCGGTTCTGGTGCCTTTTGTTCTTTTTTCGGCGGCCTCTTCCAAGCTGTTCTGGTATATCCTCTGTGTCTATCCGGCCATCGTCCTTCTGAGTGCTCTTGCCGTTCATCAGGCAAAGCACCGGCTTCCTTCCGCCGCATGGCCCAAGCTTCTGCTGCCCCTCTCTCTGGGGCTGGTGGTCTGCTTTTCGGCTCATAATGTCTGGCGGTACGCCGTGGAACCCTCCCGCTCCGTGACCGGGCTTTCGCTCCTTCTGGCCGACTGCTCCACCCCCGCGAAGGCACATTATTATATCGACGCCGGAGAATGGCAGCAGATCAAGCTGATGGAGACCGAGTGGCTCACCGATGCCACCCCCTGCGACGGTGGGGCGGAGGCCTTCGCCGCCGACAGCGGCTCTTATCTGATCACTTCCGCTGCCGTGCTGGACGCCTACCCGCAATACGAGGTCATCCGGCAGACAGAGGAATTTACACTGCTGTACAATCCATAAAAACGAGGTATCATTTTATGTCCAAACCGATTCTCTGGATCGTGATCCCCTGCTACAACGAGGAGAAGGTCCTGCCCATCACGGCACCGATGTTCCTGCAAAAAATCAAGACCCTTGCGGAAAAGGAGATGGTCAGCGACAAGAGCCGGGTGCTCTTCGTCAACGACGGTTCCAAGGACGCCACTTGGGAGCTGATCTGCAAATTTGCACAGGAAGACGAGCATTTCATCGGCATTTCTCAGAGCCGGAACCGCGGCCACCAGAACGCCGTGCTGGCCGGGCTGATGGAGGCCAAGGAAAACGGCTGCGACATCACCATCTCCATCGACTGCGACGGGCAGGACGACATCGACGCCATGGACGAGATGGTCCAGAAGTATCTGGGTGGGGCCGAGGTGGTCTACGGCGTGCGCAGCCGCCGCGACACCGACACCTTCTTCAAGCGGTTCACCGCCGAGGGCTTCTACCACCTGATGAACGCGCTGGGCGCGGACATCGTGTTCAACCACGCCGACTACCGCCTGATCAGTGCCCGCGTGCTGGAGAGCTTTGCCGACTACAAAGAAGTCAACATCTTCCTGCGCGGCATGGTGCCGCTGGTGGGTTTCCCCAGCGCAACGGTCAGCTACGAGCGCCACGAGCGCCTCGCCGGCGAGAGCCACTACCCCTTGAGCAAGATGCTGGCGCTGGCCTTTGACGGCATCACCAGCCTGTCCAACAAGCCCATCCGGCTCATCACCGGGGCGGGCATCATCGTCAGCCTCATCAGCTTCATCGGCGTCATCTGGGCCATCGTACAAGCGGCCATGGGCAGCGTGGTGGCGGGCTGGGCCTCCACCGTCTGCATCGTCTGCTTCATGGGCGGGGTACAGCTCATCTGCCTCGGCGTCATCGGCGAATATATCGGCAAAATCTATATGGAGACCAAGGCCCGCCCCCGCTACATCATCAGTGAGCGGACATGGGCCCCCTACGAAAGGAAGTATCACGGATGAGCAAACAGAGCTGGAAAGGCAGCACCCTTCTGAACCCGGAGCCGCCGGTGCTGGTCTCCTGCGGCGAGCTGGAAACGCCCAACCTGATCACGATCGGCTGGACCGGCACCATCTGCACCCAGCCCAGCATGGTCTCCATCAGCGTCCGGCCGGAGCGATTCAGCCACCACCTGATCCAAGAAAGCGGCCAGTTTGCCATCAATCTGCCCACCGAAGCGCTGGTCCGCGCGGTGGACTGGTGCGGCGTCAAGAGCGGCCGCGAGGTGGACAAGTTTGCCGCGTGCGGCCTCCACGCTGCGCCGGGCTCGGTGCTGACGGACTGCCCCATCTTGGAGGAAAGCCCCGTCAACTTGGAGTGCAGGGTCACACAAGTCCTCCCGCTGGGCAGCCACGACCTGTTCTTGGCCGAAGTCGTGGCCTGTGACGTGGACGAATCCCTGCTGGACGAAAGCGGCAAGCTCTGCCTCGACAAGGCCAAGCTCATCGTCTACAGCCACGGCGAGTATCTGGCCCTCGGCAAAAAGCTGGGCACCTTTGGCTACAGCGTGCGGAAGAAAAAGAAAGCGCAGCGGAAATAATCTCCGCCGCGCTTGACAAATCTTGCAAAACAAACTATACTAAAATCAAAGAAGGCACTGCGACAAGCGGTCAGCCTCTTGCTCATAGGACTAGTTCAAAAATTGAACCGTCGCCTTTGCCGAGGTGGCGGTTCAGCGTTTTTTCACGATAATGGTGATCGTAAATTCACCAATATGGAAAGTGATTCGCATTGCCTCACCCCCTTTCGGGAAGTGTAGGCCAACCGCCTGCCGTATGTGCAGTGCCTTGCTGCAGGAGCAGCAGACTCAGTATATCATAATTTTTGACAGGATTCAATGAAAAACCGGGAAGCATTTTAAACGCTTCCCGGTTTTTTACTGGTTCAGCAGCTCCGTCAGGCACTGCACCGTGCGGCCATGGTTGCCGGTGACGGTCTCGGCGTGAAGCAGACTGCTCAGGACGCTTTCCTCCACGCACTCGGCCACCGCGCGGAAGAGCGGGTTGATGGCGTCGTCGTGGAGCATCTGCAGGGGGAGGATGGCCGTTTCAGAGTCATGTGGGACCCGGTTTGCCGTGGTGAAGGCGAGAACGATCTCGCCGCTGCCGTTGCCGCACATGGACCCGGTGCGGGACAGGCCCACCAGCGCTCTGTGGCAGAGCCGCCGCAGCTGACGCTCACTGAGCGGGATATCCGTCGCCAGCACCGTGATGATGGAGCCCTTGTCCTCATGGGGCGGGATCGATTTGTCCAGCAGGTCGTGGATCGGAGTCCCCGCCACGATGAGGTCGTCGAAGACGGCGTGGTTCGAGAGAACGAGGGCACCGATGGTGTACCGTTTCCCGTCCAGTTCCAGCTGCCGGGAGGCCGACCCGATGCCGCCTTTCAAGCCGTGGCAGCGCATTCCCCGCCCGGCCCCGACGGCACCCTCGGCAAAGTCAGCCTTGCAGTCGGCCAGTGCAGCGAAGACGTGTTCTTCGGTGACGTGAAGGCCTCGGATGTCGTTCAGGCCGCTGTCGTTGCACTCGCAGACCACCGGGTTCACGCTGCCGGTAGTCTCGCAGATGTCGGGGTTGCGGGCCAGCATATACTTCACCAGCGCCGTCTCCACGGTGCCAACACTCAACGTATTGGTGAACAAAATCGGCGTTTCCAGCGTGCCCAGTTCATCGATCTGGACAAGGCCGGTGGTCTTGCCGAAGCCGTTGATAACATAGCTTGCCGCCAAGAGTTTGTCGTGGAAGACATCCCCCTGATGGGGCAGCAGAGCCGTCACGCCGGTCTGGATGTTTCCCTCCGCCAGCGTGCAGTGGCCCACCGTCACCCCCGGCACATCGCTGATCTTATCCAAGGGGCCGTGGGGCAGCCGCCCCACCGTGAACCCCCACTTGTTTCCTGCAATTCCCATGCTGCTTCCTCCTAAAAATGGGCCGTCGCCGGGCGGCAGCCCTTTTCTGATATATTATCTGGTTTCGTGCTTCACCCGCTCGATGGCACCAAGGTCATAGGGGGTATTCTGGTAGACGTAATAGTTCAGCCAGTTCTCATACAACAAATGTGCATGGGCCCGCCAGCGGAAGAGCGGCGGCTGCTCCGGGTCATCGTTGGGGTAGTAGTTCTTGGGGATGGCAATGGGCAGCCCCTTGGCCACATCCCGCTTATACTCGGCATCCAGCGTATACTTATCGTACTCCGGGTGGCCGGTAACGAAGATCTGCCGCCCGTTCTCGGTGCTCATCAGGAAAGGCCCGGCCTCGTCGCTCTCGGCAAGGATGCGCAGGGCCTTGCAGCCGTCCACATCCGCGCGGGAGATGCCGGTGTGGCGGCTGTGGGGGGCGTAGAACACCTCGTCAAAGCCGCGCACCAGCGGGTTCGAGGGCCGGGTGACCCGGTGCTCGAAGATGCCGAACATCTTCTGGGGCAGGATCTCCTTGCGGATGCCGTAGTGGTAATACAGCCCCGCCTGTGCACCCCAGCAGACATGGAGGGTGGAGTAGACATTCGTCTCGCTGAAGTCCATGATCTCGCACAGCTCCGGCCAGTAATCCACCTGCTCAAAGTCCATCGTCTCCACCGGGGCACCGGTGATGATCATCCCGTCGTAGCGGTTGTTCTTCACCTCGTCGAAGGTCTTGTAAAAGGCGTCCAGATGCGCCGCCGAAACGTGAGTTGCCTCGTGGCTGACCGTCTGCAGCAGGGTCATATGGACCTGCAGCGGCGTGTTCGCCAGCAAGCGGGCGATCTGCGTCTCGGTGGCGATCTTGGTCGGCATCAGGTTCAGGATGAGGATTTCCAGCGGGCGGATGTGCTGGGAAGCCGCCCGTTCCCGGTGCATGACGAAGACGTTTTCCTCATACAGCGCATCGTAGGCGGGAAGCGTTTTAGGGATGATCAGGGGCATAGCGGTTCTTCTCCTTCAGGGTCAGATTTTATCAAGAGCCTGTGCGATATCAGCGATCAGGTCCTCACTGCTTTCGAGGCCGCAGCTCATCCGGACCAGCTCGGCGGGCACACCGGCGGCCTTCAGCTGCTCATCGTTCATCTGGCGGTGCGTGCTGGACGCCGGGTTCAGGCAGCAGGTGCGGGCATCGGCCACATGGGTCTCGATGGCGGCAAGCTTCAGGTTTTTCATAAAGGTGCTGGCGGCTTCGCGGCCCCCGGCCAGACCAAAGCTGACCACGCCGCAGCTGCCCTTCGGCAGATACTTTTCGGCCAGCGCATGATAGGGGCTGGATGCAAGGCCGCAGTAGTTGACGTAAGCCACCTTGGGGTGAGCTTCGAGGAACTGGGCCACTGCCATGCCGTTCTCACAGTGGCGCTGCATCCGGACGTGGAGGCTCTCCAGACCGAGATTCAGCATATAGGCGTTCATGGGGGACTGCATGGAGCCGAAGTCCCGCATGAGCTGCGCAGTAGCCTTGGTGATGAAAGCCCCCTCCTTGCCGAAGCGCTCGGCGTAGGTGATGCCGTGGTAGCTGTCGTCCGGGGTGCACAGGCCGGGGAACTTCTCGGCGTGGGCCATCCAGTCGAATTTGCCGCTGTCCACGATGGCACCGCCCAGCACCGCACCGTGGCCGTCCATATACTTGGTGGTGGAGTGGGTCACGATATCCGCGCCCCACGCAAAGGGGCGGCAGTTCACCGGCGTGGGGAAGGTATTATCCACAATGAGGGGCACACCGTGGGCATGGGCAGCCTTGGCGAACTTCTCAATGTCCAGCACGGTCAGGGCCGGGTTTGCAATGGTCTCGCCGAAGACGGCCTTGGTGTTGGGGCGGAAGGCGGCGTTCAGCTCCTCCTCGGTGCACAGCGGGTCCACGAAGGTGGCCTCGATGCCCATCTTCTTCATGGTGACGGAGATGAGGTTGAAGGTGCCGCCGTAAATGGTGCTGGACGCAACGATATGATCCCCGGCTTCGCAGATGTTGAACAGCGCGAAGAAGTTGGCGGCCTGACCGCTGGACGTCAGCATGGCGGCGGTGCCGTCTTCCAGCTCACAGATCTTTTTTGCCACGAGATCGCAGGTGGGATTCTGCAGGCGGGAATAGAAATAGCCGTCGGCTTCCAGATCGAACAGCTTGCCCATGTCCTCACTGGTGGCATACTTGAAGGTGGTGGACTGGATGATGGGGATCTGGCGGGGTTCGCCGTTGCCGGGGGTGTAACCGCCCTGCACGCAGATGGTATCGCGATTCATACTACATACTCCTTTACTGGGTTTGTCTAAATAGCACAATTCCCCGCAGGAGAGCAGCTGCCTCCGGCGGGGAATCGAAACGTTAAATTGGAACTTCCCTGCCCAGTAGGTTCTACTCCATACAACCTCTCCGTCAATGCTCCGCATTGCCACCTCCCCTTGTAGGGGAGGCCTTGGCAGTCCATGCAAAGTTTATGGTTTCGCCAGAGGCTCCCCTACTAGGGGAGCTGTCGAGCGCCAGCGAGACTGAGAGGTTGTACGAAGGGCAAGTCTGGTTACTTTCTCAGCCGCTTATCGCTCTGGTTGGCCCAGAACGTACCGACGGACTGGAACGCCTGCACCAGCAGGATCAGCAGCACGACGCAGACGATCATGATGTTGGTCTGGTAGCGGTAGTAGCCATAGGAGATGGCCACCTTGCCCAGACCGCCGCCGCCGATGGCACCGGACATGGCCGAGTAGCCAAGGATCGTGGTCAGGGCCGTGGTCATGCTGGAGATCAGGCCCGGCAGACACTCCGGGATCATGACCTTGGTGATGATCTGGAACGGGGTCGCGCCCATGCTCTGTGCGGCTTCCACCACACCTTCGTCTAGTTCACGGAGGCTTGTTTCCACGAGGCGCGCCACAAACGGGAAAGCGGCGACCACCAGCGGCACGATGGTGGCCTTGGTGCCCACCGTCGTGCCCACGATGGCGCGGGAAAGCGGGAAGACGCAGATCATCAAAATCAGGAACGGAACGCTGCGCAGGATGTTGATGACGATATTCAGCAGGTGCATCAGCCAGCCGGGCAGGGGCAGGACGCCGTCCTTATCCCCGGCCACCAGCAGCACGCCCAGCGGCAAGCCGATGACCAGCGAGAACGCAGTGGCGAGGACGGTCACATAGAACGTCTCCCACACGGCAAAGCCATAATCTGCAAAGCTCATTCGCCGGTCACCTCCTCTACGGTCACGCCGGGCTGGCCGCGCATATAGGCGGCCGCCTGTTTTGCCTGTTCGATGTCTTTGGGCAGCTTGAGCAGCATGCTGCCGTAGCACTGGCCGCTCAGGTCACGGGTGTCAGCGCTCAGTACGCTGACCAGAATGCCGGTCTCGGCGGCGAGGCTCGCCACCAGCGGCTTTGCGGCGGACGAACCGTTGAAGGTCACGCGCACCACATGGTCGTCGGGCGCAAAGCTCGACAGATCCCGTGCGGCGCTGCCGCCGTTGGGTGCCACCAGACGCTTGGCCGCAGCGGTCTTGGGGTTCGAGAAGATCTCCTTCACCTCGCCCACTTCCACCACAACGCCGCCGTCCAGAATCGCAACGTGATCGCAGATCTCTTCCACAACGCTCATCTGATGGGTGATGACCACCACCGTGATGCCCAGCTTCCGGTTGATGTCCTTGATCAGGGTCAGGATGGAGTGGGTGGTGTTGGGGTCCAGTGCGCTGGTGGCTTCGTCACAGAGCAGGACTTTGGGGTCGGTCGCCAGTGCGCGGGCAATGGCGATGCGCTGCTTCTGGCCGCCGGAAAGCTGGGCCGGGTAGGCGTTGGCCTTATCGGGCAGCCCCACCATCTCCAGCAACTCGCGGGCGCGCTTTTCAGCCTTGTCCTTTTTCACCCCAGCCAGCTCCATGGGGAAACAGATGTTCTTCAGGCAGCTGCGCTGCATCAGCAGGTTGAACTGCTGGAAGATCATCGTGATCTCCCGGCGGCGGGCACGCAGCTCGGCGGGAGAAAGCTTCTCCATCTCCACGCCGTCGATGACGACGCTGCCCTCGGTGGGGCGTTCCAACAGATTGATGCAGCGCACCAGCGTGGATTTGCCCGCACCGGACATCCCGATGATGCCATAGATGGAACCATCCGGAATGGTCAGATTGATGTCACTCAGCGCGTTGACCGCGCCATCCTTCATCTGGAAGGTCTTGGAAAGATGTTTGATCTCGATCACAGAAATTGCTCCTTTTTAGCCCTCAATAGGGGACAGGTCGCTCTGCTTGCCGCCGTAGATGCCCATAGGCTCCACGTGGATGCCGGCCACCGTCACCAGATGGGTGCCCTTCTCGGCGTTGAAGTCGTCCAGATAGGGCTGATGCTGGAAGTAGTTGGTATCGACCTGACCATCCTCGACCACGGTGTTGGGGATCACATAGTCGTCGTACTCCTGAATGTCCAGCGTGATGCCCTTGGCTGCGAGGATCTCCTTGCAGACCTCAAGGATCTCGCAGTGGGGTGCGGGGGTAGCAGCGCAGCTGACGGTCTCGCCGTTCAAAGCGTCGTAGTCAATGCTGGAATCGTAGCCGTCGGTGGGGTTCTCCACAACAGAGACCACAGCGCCGCCGTAGTTTTCGGTCATGAAGTCCTTGACCTGCTGGCTCTCCAGAGCAGCGACCAGTGCCTTGATCTTCGGCTCCTCCTCGTTGCCCTCCTTGCAGACCAGAACGTTGACGTAAGCGGAGGAGCCGTCCTCCATAGCCAGTGCATCGGTCATGGGGTCCAGACCGGCAGAGATGGCGTAGTTGGAGTTGATGACGGCGTAGTCCTCATCCTGCAGGACGTTGGGCACCTGCGCAGCCTCGACCTCGTCGATGCTGACGTTGAACGGGTTCTCCTCGATGTCGTTCTTGGTGGCGGTGATGCCGGCGTCAGCCTTCAGCTTGAAGAAACCGTTCTTCTCCAGCAGGGTCAGGGCGCGGGCCTCGTTGGTGGTGTCGTTGGGGACGGCGATGCTGATCTTGTCCAGCTTCTTCACCACTTCAGAAGAAGCGGCAGAGGAAGCGGCAGAAGCAGCGCTGCTGGCAGTGGAGGAAGAAGAACCACCGCAAGCGGTCAGGGCTGCAGCTGCAGCAGCCACGCCAGTTACCTTCAGAAAATCACGACGCGAAATCTTAGACATAATGTTTTTCCTCTCTCGATCTGTTTTCAAACAATTGTTTTTGCACCGCGCAGCACATTTTTCTGCGCCTCATGCAGCCGGAAGCAAAGAAAAACGCTTCCGTCCTCGGCGGGCAACAGCCCACAAGGACGAAAGCGTGACAAAACTTCCGTGGTACCACCTTGGTTTACCGTGCCCTCACGGGCTCGGCCTCGAAGCTGCGGCAGCGGCTTTCTCCCTCCACTGCTTACAGCCGGACGCTGTAACGGGCGCTCCCGTCGCGGGCTTAGCACTCTTGCGCTTCGCCCCCGCGGCTCCGAGACCATTTTCAGTTCCCTGTTTCCTGCCCTTTTCCACCGGCCGGGCTCTCTGGAAGGATCAATGCGAAAACCTACTCTTCTCTTCACAGCCATTTTTGTGATATTGGTTGTATTCTACCCCTCTCGACGGGATTTGTCAACCCCTTCAACGAAGTTTTTTGGTAGGAAATTGATTTTGCGTTCCTTCCTGCAGCCTCTCCGTCCTCACTGACGGGATGCCGCCGCCTCCTGTAGGGGAGGCGGAAATTTTTCGGTTGGACAAATCGCCTGCAATATGCTATTTTATAAGAGACATTTTGCCTTACAAGCACAGCAAGGAGCAAACGAATGAACGGCAGGGAATTGTATCCCGACGAGCAGCAGCGCCAGCGCATCATGGATTTTATCATGGCGGCAGGGCAGACGCTGCTGGAAAACGGTGCGGAGGTCTTCCGCGTCCAGCAGACCATGGAGATCATGGCCCGCAGCTTCCATCTGCGGGAGTTTCACGTATATGTATTGACCAACGGCATCTTCGCCAGCGCGGGCACGGCGGAGATCAGTGAGGTGCGCAATGTGCCCACCCGCACGACCCATCTGGGCCGGGTGGCTGCGGTGAACCAGCTCTCCCGCCAGATTGCGGCGGGCGGCATCACCATCGACGAGGCGGAGAGCCGCCTTGTTCAGGCCAAGAGCATCCCCTTCCCGAAGGATCGGGTCCAACTGGCCGCCGGGCCTTCGGGCGCGTTCTGCTTCGCGCTCATCTTCGGCGGCACGCTGCGGTCCGCGCTGGCGGCGGCAGTGGCCGGTCTTGCAGCCAGCGCCTACCTGCTGTTCTGCGGGCGGCACGGCGTGGGCGGCGGGTTCAAGACCATCTCCACCGCCTCCCTCATTACCCTCATCTGCATCCTCAGCTGCCACCTGCTCCGCACCGAGGCCAGCCACGCCATCATCGGCACCCTGATGATCCTGACCCCCGGCATCGCCTTTACCATGGGCATCCGGGACTTCGTGCAGGGCGATTATCTCTCCGGCACCATTCGGATGATCGACGCCCTCCTCATCGCGGCCAGTATCGCCATCGGTACCGGCCTTGTGCTGGGGGCCTATTCCATGCTGACGGGGGTGGTGCTTGCATGACACAGCTTCTTTGGACCAGTGAGCAGATCGGCCAGTTGGTCGCGCAGTTTTTCATCGCCGGGGCGGGCACCCTGAGCTTTGCCATCCTCTTTGCGTGCCCCAAACGCACCCTGCCCTACTGCGGGCTCGTGGGCGCGGTGGGCTGGTTCGTCTACGAGACCGCCATCCTGTTCGGGCTGGAAGCCTTTGCCGCTTCCCTGCTGGCCGTCATCCCGCTGACCCTGCTGGCCCGCATCTTCGCCGTGGCCCTCAAAACCCCGGTCACCATCTTCCTGCTGACCGGTATCTTCCCCCTCGTGCCCGGTGCCGGCATCTACTACGCCGCCTACTATTTCATTCAGGGCAGTAACGATCTGGCCCTTGCCAACGGCATCTCTACGTTTAAGATCGCCGTCGCGCTGGCCGTCGGCATCGCACTGGTGCTTGGGCTGCCGATGCCCCATTTCACTCCCCGCAAATAAGGTTTCCTTTCATAAAACCACTTTTCGTATCGATCCCCACGGAAAGTGGCTTTTTTCTTTTCAGACGTTCTTTCCCACAATAAAAAATCCCCACAAACACAAAAACCCGCCTGGCAGCGGGTTTTTGTGTATAGAGGGGTGGGAAAGTATATAAAGTTGGGAATCGCATATTCAGATGCAGGGCACAGCAAGTGGGCCGTCCGCGCCCTGCAAGATGTATTATACCCATTTTTCTTTTCTTGTCAAACAATTTTTTTGCAGTTTGCTTTAAATTCGCACTTTACATTTTGCTCAAAACTTTATATAATTAACACGGCCAGATTTTTTCCAAGCTTTTTCGATGTTTGTACGATTTTTACAACAATAAAACTTTACTTTCAAAAATTTTTATGGATTCCAACATATTTTAAAAGGAGACCTTCCGCATGGACGATTTAGACCGCAAGATCCTTTCCCTCCTTGCCAAAAATGCCCGGATGCCGGTCAAGGAGATCGCCGAGCAGGTGGCGCTGACCAGCCCCGCCGTTTCCAGCCGCATCCACAAGCTTGAGACCGACGGCATCATCAGCGGCTACACCGTGGTGCTCAACCGCCCGGCCGACCGCGTGTACGTGGACGCCCTCATCAGCCTTTCCGTCACCCCCAGCCACCGCGACGAGCTGGTGGAGCTGATGCAGAACAGCAAGGAAGTGCTGCAGTGCTACCATGTCACCGGCGCCTACACCTTCCTTATTAAGGTGAGCTGCGGCAGCATGCCCCAGCTGGAGCACCTGATCCTCCAGTTCCAGAAGCTCGGCACCACCTCCACTCAGATCATCCTTTCCACCCCCGTCAACCACGGCGACCTCGAAGCCATGATGCTCTGAGCCGTTTCCGGAAATTTTTCTCTGCCGCCGGGCAGAACGCAATCTTTCGCCCCGGTGGTTCGTATTCCTGATACAAGCCGCCGCTGCATAGGCAGCCGGGTGCTGTGCCATACTAAGGGCACGGGCGGCTTGCCCCGCACTTTTTCACGACGAAAGGAATACGATATGAAGCTTCCGTTCAAACGCCTCCTCGCCGCCCTGCTGGCCGCACTGACCCTGCTCGCGCTGGCGGGCTGCGGCAGCTCCGGTAAGACCGACGCCGCCCCCAAGGACTACACCCAGATCCTCCACGACGCCCGCCCGGATGAGGACAACGAATATTATATGATCTTCTCCCCCGGCAAGGAGGGCAAGTTCACCGCCCAGTACGGCTACAGCGAAAGCTACGAGGACGCCGACCAACTGGATGAAGAGATCCGGAACATGCTGCTTCCCCTGCTGAATCTGGAGGAGGGGGATTACACCGACTTTTCCGCCTCCGTTTCCGGCATGATGGTGCAAAGCTACGCCCTCGCCATCGTCAAGCCCGCCGAGGGCAGGCAGGAAGCCGTGAAACAGGCCCTTCTGGATTTCGTGACCAGCGAGCAGAGCTCCATGGAGCACTATCTGGAAGACCAGTACGCCATCGCCAAAGCCGCCAAGGTCGAAGTGGTCCCCTCCGGCGAAGTGGTTCTTGTCTGCTGCGAGAACAGCGACGCCGTCCTTTCCGCCATCAAAACAGCGCTGGCCGCTTAAAATCAGACCTTGCACTTCTTTCACCGCACCCTGTTTTCGGGGCGCGGTGTTTTATTTTCTTTCCCGAAACGGCCCGAAAAGGCCTCCGCTGCAAAAAGTTTTTTCAAAATCCCTCCAAATCACTTTCCAAAAGTGATTTTTTGATGTATTCTATTCCTATCCGCTGTGCGTTTTTGGGACGCAGACGGAAACGCTAAAAACGAAAGAGGGGTGCGCACAGATATGTTCAAATATCTGGCCAAACGCATCGGGCGCTCGATTTTGACACTGTTCATCATTGTGACGCTCGTGTTTTGCTTGCTGCGGCTGATGCCCGTGGAAGGCTACTTTGCAAACTACGAAAAAATGACCGAGGCGCAGATCCAAGCTGGATTGCAGTCCATGGGTCTGCTGGACCCGCTGCCGGTGCAGATCGGGCGGTTCTGGTGGAATGCCCTCCACGGCGACCTCGGCGTGAGCCATATTTATAAGGTGAACGCCTCCGTCACCAGCATTCTGGCCAAGAAGCTGCCCATCTCGGTGCAGATGGGTGTGTTCTCCATGCTGCTGAGCCTCGTGGTGGGCATCCCCATGGGGCTGTTCATGGGCCGCTTCAAGAACCGCTGGCCGGATAAGATCGGTACGGCCATCATCGTGCTCATCCAAGCCGTGCCCGCCGCCGTGTACTACCTGTACATCCAGATGTACGGCACCACCGCGCTGGGCGTGGGCCTGTTGTTCGACGCCTCTGACTGGAAATACTGGGTGCTGCCCATCTGCTCTATGAGCCTTGGCAACGTGGCCTTCTACGCCATGTGGCTGCGCCGCTATATGGTGGACGAGAGCAACAAGGACTACGTCCGCCTCGCCCTTGCCAAGGGCGTCAGCGAGAACAACATCGCGCTGCATCACGTCTTCCGCAACGCCATGGTCCCGCTGGTGCAGTACATTCCCTCCGCGTTCCTGAACACCGTCGTCGGCTCCATCTACATCGAGAGCCTGTACAGCATCCCCGGCATGGGCGGCTTGCTGGTCACCTGTGTCCAGCGGCATGACAACACCATGGTGCAGGGCATCGTTCTGCTGTACGCCTGTGTGGGCATCATCGGCCTGATCCTCGGCGACCTGCTCATGGTGCTCATTGATCCCCGCATCAGCTTTGGCAAGAAAGAAGGTGGCCGATAATGCTGTTTCATATGAAAGACCAGAAGGCAGCTGTGCTGGAAAACGACCTGAACAAGCTGCAGAAGGACGGCCCCGCCGCGTGGGCCGAACTGCCGGAGGACGAACTGTTCACCCCCGCCGGGTTCCGCGCCGAACAGGCCGAGGCCACCGCCTACTCCAACTACAGCTACTGGGGCAGCACCTTCCGCGCCTTCTTCAAGAATAAAGTGGCCGTGGCCCTTCTCATCGCGCTGGTGGCCGTGGTGGCCTTCGCCTTTCTGCAGCCCCACCTGCCCGGTCAGGTGGACCCGAACCTGTGCGAAGTGGACCCCGTGACCGGCATCCAGTACCGCAACATCGCCCCCGGCGAGCAGGGCTTCATCTGGGGTTCCAACGCCATCGGGCAGGATCTTTGGGCCCGCATCTGGGCTGGTGCCCGCACCAGTTTGACCATCGCCTTCTTCGTGGCCCTCATTGAGGCCGTGGTGGGCATCACCGTGGGCGTGCTGTGGGGCTATGTCCGCCAGCTCGACTTCTTCTTCACCGAGCTGTACAACATCTGCGACAACATCCCTTCCACCATCATCCTGATCCTGATCTCCTACGTGGCTTCCCCCAGCATCCAGACCCTGATCTTGGGCATGTCGCTGACGGGCTGGATCGCCATGGCCCGCTTCATCCGCAACCAGATCCTGATCATCCGCGACCGCGATTACAACGTTGCTTCCCGCTGCATCGGCACCCCCACCTCCCGCATCGTGGTGCGCAACCTGCTGCCGTATCTCGTCTCGGTCATCATGCTGCGGATGGCGCTGACCATCCCCGCCGCCATCGGCAGTGAGGTGTTCATCACCTACATCGGCCTCGGCCTTTCCGTCGAGATCCCCTCGCTGGGCAACCTCATCAACGACGGCCGCAAGGTGATGATGCAGGCCGGGCTGCGGTATCAGCTGCTCTACCCCACCATCATCCTCAGCTTTGTCACCATCGCGTTCTATCTGATCGGCAACGCCTTCTCCGACGCCGCCGACCCGAAGAACCATCTGCAGTAAGGAGGGACAGAAGATGGAAAAAAATCAACTGATCCTTTCGGTCAAGGATTTGAACATCCAATTCAATCTGCGTGGAAAAGTGCTCCACGCCATCCGGGGCATCGACCTCGACATCTACCACGGCGAAGTCCTCGCCATCGTGGGCGAGTCCGGTTCGGGCAAGAGCGTCTTCACCAAGAGCTTCATGGGCCTGTTGGACGCCAACGGCTCCATCACCTCCGGCACCATCGACTACTTCGGTGCCGACGACGGCAAGCCCATCCGCCTGTCCGACCTGAAAAAGGAAAAGGACTGGCTCCGCGTCCGCGGCCATGAGATTGCCATGATCATGCAGGACCCCATGACCAGCCTGAACCCGCTGAAGACCATCGGCGATCAGATCATGGAGGCCGTGGAGCTGCATCAGGGGCTGCACGGCAAGGCTGCCAAGGAAAAGACGCTGGAATACCTGCGGGACGTCGGCATTGCGGACCCCGAAGTGCGCTTCAGCCAGTACCCCCATGAATTTTCCGGCGGTATGCGCCAGCGCGTCGTCATTGCCATTGCCGTGGCCTGCAACCCGCAGATCTTGATCTGCGACGAACCCACCACCGCGCTGGACGTGACCATTCAGGCGCAGATTTTGCAGCTGCTCAAGGAGATGCAGGTCAAGTACAACCTGACCATCGTTCTCATCACCCACGACCTCGGCGTCGTGGCCAACATCGCTGACCGGGTGGCCGTCATGTATGCGGGCGACATCGTGGAGATCGGCACCTCGGACGACATCTACTATGACCCCCGCCATCCTTACACATGGGCGCTGCTGTCCAGTATGCCCCAGATGGGCATCAAGGGCGAGGACCTGTTCAACATCCAAGGCACCCCGCCGAACCTGTTCACGGAAATTCATGGCGACGCCTTTGCGCCCCGCAACCCGCAGGCGCTCAAGATCGACTTCGTCAAGCGCCCGCCCTACTTCACCATCAGCCCCACCCACAAGGCGAAAACGTGGCTGCTGGACCCGCGGGCACCCAAGGTCGAGCCGCCGCTGGCGGTCAAACTGCTGAAAGAGGAGGGGATGTAAGATGGCAGAGGAACGTGAACGCGAGATCCTTCTTGAGGTCAAGGACCTCGAAGTGACCTACGGCTCCGGCCGCAAGGCCTACCGGGCCGTGAACTGCGCCAACTTCAATATTTATAAGGGCGAGACCTTCGGCCTCGTGGGCGAGTCCGGCTCCGGCAAGACCACCATCGGCCGGGCCATCATGCGCATCCTGCCTACCTCTGGCGGCGAGATCCTGTACAAGGGCCAGAAGATCAACGGCAAAATTTCGCATACGCTGGATCAGCAGGTCATCAAGGAGATCCAGATGATCTTCCAAGACCCCCAGTCCTCCCTGAACGAGCGCGCCAAGGTCAGCTATATCGTGGGCGAGGGCCTGATGAACGTCCGGCCCGACCTGACCGCCGCCCAGCGGGAGGAAAAAGTCCGTCAGGCGCTGCTGGATGTGGGTCTGCTGCCGGAATTTGCCTCCCGCTTCCCCCACGAGTTCTCCGGCGGCCAGCGCCAGCGCATCGGCATTGCCCGCGCCCTGATCGTGGAGCCGGAATTCATCATCGCGGATGAGCCCATCTCCGCGCTGGATATGTCCATCCGCGCGCAGGTGCTGAACCTGCTGCGCCACCTCCAGAAGGAGCGCGGCATCACCTACCTCTTCATCGCCCATGACCTGTCCGTAATGCGGTACATCTCGGACCGCATCGCCGTCATCCACAAGGGCGACATCGTGGAGCTGGCCGACGCCGAGGAGCTGGTGACCCACGCCATCCACCCCTACACCCGCAGTCTGCTCTCCGCCATCCCCATGCCGAATCCCCGCTTGGAGCGGAAGAAAAAGCTGCTGGTCTACGACCCCGCCATGCACGATTACTCCAAGGAAGCGCCCCAGTGGCGTCAGCTTCGCCCCAACCACTTCGTGCTGTGCAGCGCCGCCGAGGCCGAGCAATGGTCAAAGGAAGTCTGAACCGATCGGATTCCCTCAAATTTTTTATACAATCTTCACCCTTTGTTTCTTGACTTTTGCATAGGGCTCAACTACAATAGCACTGGCAAGTATTGTACATTTTTTGACAAAGGATAGGGTTCTATGACAACAACCAACACTGCCCTCTATGCGTCACAGGCACGCCCGTGGCTCAAATACTATGATCCCAAGTTCATCGACCAGACTCTGCCGGATTGTTCTGCCTTCGACTATGTGCGTCGGCAGAACCAGAATCGCCTGACCGAGCCTGCGATGGAATACTATGGCCGGAAATTCACCTACGCCGACCTCATCGTGAACGTCAAGAAGACCGCCGCCGCTTTCCGCGCCGTGGGCGTCAAAAAGGGCGACATCATCACCGTCGTCAGCGTGATGACCCCGGAGGTCATTTACGCTTTCTATGCGGCGGACCGCATCGGAGCCACCCTGAATCTGGTGGACCCCCGCTACAGCGCCGAAGGCATCCACGAGTACATCGTGGAGGTGGACTCCCACCTGCTGCTCTGCCTGAATGTGACGTATGAGCGCTGCTATCAGGCCGCCAAGCGCACCCATGTGGAGCGGGTGATCGTGATCTCCCCGGCGGACTCCCTGCCGCTGCATCTGGCCATCGGCTACAAGGCCACCAATCCCGACCGCAACCGCTACAAATCCAACGTGCTGATGTGGAAGCAGTTCATCGCGAACGGCAAGAACGCCAGCACCTCTTCTGAGGAGTATGACCCGGAGCACGCCTGTGTCGTCGTTCACACCGGCGGCACCACCGGCTCGCCCAAGGGCGTTATGCTCACCGACCGCAACTTCAACGCCATTGCGATGCAGTTCTCGGCCTACGAGGGGCTGTTCGAGAAGGGGCAGACCCTGATGAACATCATGCCTCCCTTCATCGCCTACGGCTATGCGTGCGGCGTCCATCTGCCGCTGGTTCTGGGCCTGACCGTCGTTATCATCCCGAACCTTGACCCCGCCAAGCTCGGCAGCCTGATCTGGAAGTACAAGCCGGAGCACATGTTCGGTGTGCCCGCCCACTATCAGCAGATGGCCGCAGACTCCAAGCTGAAGGATAAGGACCTTTCCTTCATCCGCAACTACGCGGCGGGCGGCGACGCCATTTCCATCGGCGCAGAGAAAACGGTCAACGAGTTCCTTGCGGCCCACAACGTCGAGTACCCCATGGCCAAGGGCTACGGCATGACGGAGGTCTCCTCCGCTGCCACCTGCGCCGCCGGCAAGAACAACAAGCCGGGCAGCGTCGGCATCCCGCTGGTCAACACGCTGGTCTCCGTCTTTGAGCCGGACACCGAGAAGGAGCTGCCCATCGGCGAGCGCGGCGAGCTGTGCATCTCCGGCCCCACCATGATGAAGTGCTACTACAACAAGCCTGCTGAGACCGCCGCCATCCTCCGCACCCACGGGGATGGCCGGGTCTGGGTGCACACCGGTGATATCGGCTACATGGACGAAGACGGCTTCGTCTACCTCGACAGCCGCATCAAGCGCCTTATCATCCGCCACGACGGCTTCAAGGTCTTCCCCTCCATGATCGAAAACGTCATCAGCCAGCACCCCGCCGTGCATCAGTGTTCGGTGGTGGGCTGCACCGACAAGGATCATGTGCAGGGCCGTCTGCCCTTTGTTTACATCGTGCTGGACCCGGAGGCCGCTGTCTCCGTCAAAAAGCGTCAGGTCATCAAGGAGCTGCGCCAGCTCTGCGCCGAGGAGCTGCCCGAATATGTGCAGCCCGTGGGCTACAAGTTCATCGACTCCATGCCCATGACCCCCATCGGCAAGTTCGACTACCGCAAGCTCGAAGAGGAGATCACCTCCCGCGATTACTAAGCCCCAGAAAAGACCCCAAACGAGAAGAAAGGAACCGACCCCTATCATGAAGAAACAAATCATCAGCCTCGCCCTCTCGGCTGTGATGCTCTTTGCCGGTCTCAGCATTTCTGCCTTTGCAGAAGAGCTCCTGACCGAGGCGGAGCCCGCCGCCGCAGAGACCGTGGAGGAAGAGAATTCCTTGTTCCGCAAGTCCGACAAGACCGCCGAGACCACGGAGACGGCCGAAACTACGGATACCACCGACGAAGAGACCGCAGCCCAGTCCGAGGAACCAGAAAAAGACAAGCAGATCCGGTACGTTGCCCTCGGCGACAGCATCTGCTCCGGCGTGGGCCTGACCAACGTTCCCTACGCCCACAACTTGATGGGTGTGGATGTCTCCTTCAACTTCAAGGGCTATCCGGAGAACTGCTACGTCGGTCAGGTAGCCAAGACCCTCGGCCTTGACCGTGACCACGCCATCAACCTCGGTCTGCCCGGCCTGATGAGCGCCGACCTCGTGGAGCTGGTCCAGACCGGCAAGATGAGCGAGATGAACAAGCTCTCCGGCTGCCAGTACAACTACCCGGAGATCATCGAGTACATCAAACAGGCCGATGTCATCTCCATCCAGATGGGCTCCAACGACGCCTTTGTGCCCACCGTCGTGGCCTTCGGCAATGCGACCAACTGGAAGAGTGAGGATCTGGCTTCCATCGTGCTGAGCGGCAACCTGCGCAGCAAGGACCCGGAGACCAAGGCCGCTTTTGACGCCAGCATGAAGAAGCTCAAGCTGACCAAGAGCGAGGTGGACGCCGTCTGGAACCTTGCCACCTCCGGCATGAGCAAGATCTGCAATAACGCCTACCCCGTCAGCAGCGCAAACATCCGCACCGTCGTCGAGACCGTCCGCGCCCTGAACCCGGACGCCCAGATCCTACTGATCGGTGCCACCAACCCCGTTCCCCTGCTGCCCAGCTGGAGCAATTACTTCAGCAAGCTCAACAAGTTCCAGAAGCAGCTGGCCGAAGTCTACGACATCGACTACATCGCCATTCCCTATGCTCAGACCGAGCTGGACGGCCACCCCACCGTTGCCGGCCATAAGTACATCGCTAAGAAGATCGTCCGCGCCATCCAGAACGGGTGACCACAGCCTATAAAAATGCCCTCGACTGAATTGTGAAATGAATCCCAAAAGTTAGACAAAAATTGAATTAAGCCGCTCCAACGGTCTGAATCCTGTACTGTACAGGGCTCAGACCGTTTAGTTTTAATTTGATTCGGCGATTGTTGTAATAGTCGATGTAATCGACAATAGCCTTTTCGAGCTGGTCAATGGAAT
>ENA-OUQF01000448-OUQF01000448.1-human-gut-metagenome-genome-assembly--contig:-NODE-448-length-31785-cov-7.189568_pt1 | contig 31785 bp, 26 predicted proteins | sample MGYA00237947_ERZ548826 | MGnify/ENA primary metagenome ERZ548826 (study PRJEB26490, sample SAMN05194701) | human gut metagenome | biome: terrestrial biome; feature: human-associated habitat; material... | reverse complement strand
CCGTGAAATTGCATTCCGATGGTCGGAATGCAATTTCACCATACCCTTATTATGTTGACCTAACGTCGAGCGCACTCCCGTCCTCCCCAAAAAGCAATTTAAGGATACCGTATCATATGCTCTCCAAAATCTACTTTGAGATCACAAACGTTTGCAATCTTTCCTGTCCGTTTTGTCACGGGACGCGCCGCGCGCCGTCTTTTCTCGAGCGTGAAAATTTTCTTTTGCTTCTCGAAAAGATCAAAGGGCGCGCAAAATATCTTTATTTTCACGTGCTGGGCGAACCGCTTTTACACGCCGATCTTCCCGACATGATGCTGGCGGCAAAGGCGGCGGGCTTTTCGGTCATGCTGACGACCAACGGAACGCTGCTTTGCAAGCGTGGAGAAGAACTGCTCGAAACGGGCGCGCTTACCAAGATCAGCGTCTCGCTTCAGGCGCTCGAATCGGGCGGTGCGGGAAAGACCGACGATTATCTCGCTGTCGTTTCGCATTTTGCGAAGCGCTGCGGCGAAGCGGGCGTCATCTGCGTTCTTCGTCTTTGGAACGAAGGAAGCGAGAGCGAAAAGCAAAACGCCATGCTGATCGAAAAACTGCACGCGCTTTTCCCCGACGAATGGATAAAGAACCGCTCGGGCTTCAAGCTCGTCGCTTCTCCGCGCGGGCAAAACGAGGTCTATCTCGAATTCGACCGCCGCTTTGCGTGGCCCGACGTCCAAAGCAAAAAGGAGACGGTGGTGCGCACCTGCCGCGCCCTTTCCGATCAGATCGGAATTCTGTGCGACGGAACGGTCGTGCCGTGCTGTATGGACGCCGACGGCGAAATAAAGCTCGGAAATTTGTACACGCAAACACTCGACGAGATCCTGTCTTCTCCCCGTGCGGCGGCGCTTCTCTCGTCCTTTCAAAAAGGCGTACCGTGCGAAGCACTCTGCGCCTCCTGCGGCTATGCCGCGCGCTTCTCGTCGAAAAACAAGCTTTGAATCGAAATATCGAAGCAAGCACGAAAAGAAAAGGGATGCTCTGATGAAAAAAATACGAAAATTTTCTCGTTGTTTCTCTCTCTTTTCCTTTTATCTTCACCCCTTTGTCGAAGCCGCGGCAGAATTCGAAATCCGAATCGCAGCAAGCGGGCTGCACATAGAAATGAAAGAAATACGGAAAAGAATTAAAAAGGACCGGGACAAAAATTCCCCCGCGGCGTTTGCCGCAGGGGTTTTTCTTATGTGCCGTGTACGGTCATACACTTATGCTTTCTGAAATGTGGGATCGATTACGATCACGACCGCGTTCTTATCGCCCCAATACTTTGCGATCGATTCGGCTGCGTTATAATCGCAGGTTACGAAAGAACCCTTCAGGATGCCGAGCGGTTCGCCGATGGTCTGAATGTAGATGTTCTTATCATCGACTTCGTTCGAGTTTGCGGGAAGGTTAAGGAGGTAGCCGTGGCAGCGGTCGAATACGTTGTATTCGGTAAGCTCATCCTCGTTCGCGCTCAGAGAAGAACCGCAGTAGAGAAGTCCGATTCTGTAACGAACCTTGGAACCCCAGCCCATACCGCCGGTACGGCATACGTTATAGGCAATGTGAACGTCCTTTGTATACTTTGACCTCCGGTCCGTCTTGCCGTCGCCGGGAGCGTTGTAGAATTCAATGCCCCAGTGGCAGTATTCCATAAGAAGACCGTAATAACGGACGCCCTCCTGCGTACAAGCCGTTCCGTCCGAGAACTGGTGGGTAACAGCCGTATCGTAGATCTGGTACATCCAGCAGTTTTCAACGCGGTAGCCGTCGCAGCTGCCGTAGATCTCAACGGCGTTACCGTAATTTACGGGTCTGCCGCTGCTTCCGAAGCTGAAAGACAGAACCGAACCGCCCAGCCAAGAGAATACGCAGTTGGTGACGACACGATCCTTGCATCCGCCGGCGCCGCCCATGCCGTGACCGCCGGTGAACTTAAAGGCAAGGTTATCGATTACGACATCGTTTGCCGCGCCGACAATAATACCGATGTTTTCGCCTATTTCGATCGACTTGAAGCGTTCTCCGGGGTTGCCCTTATCGCTGTAGAGATAAAGCTCGTTGTTCTTGGTTTCGGTCGACGGATCGTTGGAGGTTACCGAATAGAACTGGAGATCCTTCGAAAGATCCTTCGCTCCGTAGAAGTCAAACAGGTTGTAGTTCATGATTTCGCCGTACAGCTCATCATAGCTTGCGTCGGAATAATCGAACAGGTCGTGATCGAAGCCGATAATGCCGACGTTGTTGAGCAATTCGGTACACTTCCAAACATTCGGCCACTTGGTCTCGACCCAAAGCGAAGGATCGGCATAATTGCGGCGCGACTGCATGAGCAGCGGCTTCGGACCTTCGCCGTAGGAGCCGAGCGTGAACCCGTTTCCGGGGATGGTGACCTGACCGCGGTAGATGCCGCCGCGCTCGAAGAGAACCGACGTACCCTTCTTCGGGAAGCGCATCTTCTTGCCGAGAGCGGAGACGGTCTTGACCGCCGTTTCGGGCGAGAGACCGTCGTTGTCGTCGTTGCCGTTCTTTTCGGAAACGTAGTAGGTCGTGCTCGTCATGCGATCGCCATAAAGTTCCTTGGTATTGGGCGTATTGAGAATATCCTTCTTCATCTGTTCGGATACGGTATCCACACCGCGGCGGATAGCGTCGGCGGAGAGGTTTTCCGACTGGTTGTAAAGACCGGTCACATAATCCTTGTAATTCTTGCCCGAAAGAACGTATTCGTTCTTCGAATTGTCAACCGCCGTCCAGGTCACGTTTTCATCGCCGCAGGCGGCAAGGATCTGGCTCTTTGCCCAGTGACCTTCAACGTCGCTGAAGGTTGCGCCCTCCGCTCCGTTCGGATTTCTTCCGAGGAAACGGTTGACCATCGTAACGACCTCGGCGCGGGTGATGTTGTTGTCGGGACGGAAGGTTCCGTCGTCATAACCCTTGACGATGTTGTTCGATACGGCAAAGAAGATCGCCGTGCGGTACTTGTTGGTGTTTTTAACATCCGAGAAGGAACGAAGCTTCACGGAATCGCTCGCACCGCCTACGGCTGCCACTTCATAAATAAGCTGGGTAAACTCGGCGCGGGTGATCTTATCGTTGGGGTTGAAACGGGTTCCGCCCTCGGAGGAAACCATATCCAAAAGACCCATGCGCTGGAAGAGCGCGATATACGACTCGTACCATGCGCCCTTTTCGACATCCTTAAAGGTGGAGGAAACCTTGCCCTTAATAAGGTTTTCGTCAACCAGAATGCGGGAGAGAAGCGTTACGGCTTCCGCCTTGGTCATGTTGTTCTGGGGAGCGAAGGTGCCGTTTTCGTAACCGGCAACATAGTGGGCGTTGCGCTTGATCTCCATCTTGACACCGTCGGTGACGACAACCGTCGATTCACCTGCGGGGAGCTGATAGATACCGTTTGCGCTCGAAACCGCCTCGCCGTTGATAACGGCCTTTCCGGCGGGAATGCCGTAGCGGTCGGAAACGAGGAATCCGGTAATGCTCGAACCGTCAAACTGCGGCTCGCAAAGGCTTTCGGTGGTACGGATAACATAATCCGCAGCACCCATAGTAAGGCTTACGGGCGTGTTTGCGTCGGTGATGACGATCTTTTTACCGGTAACGGTGCCCTTTCCGAGCTCGATCGGACCCGAGAAGGAGCCGCCGTTGAGCGCCATGATGACGCTTCCGTTAATGGTGGCGCCGGCTTCCGCGCCGAGTACGGCGGAGCCGAACGCACCGCCGTTGACCGTCAGCTGAACGTTACCGTTAACGGTACCGCCCGTGGAGCCGGCGACAAGACGGGTAAATTCGCCCGAATTTACGGTGAGCTTGGTGTTGCCGTTGAGCGTACCGCCGACCGAACCGGCGACCAGCGTTTCCGCCTTATCGCCGTTTACTACGGTGAAGGTGTCGCCGTTCGAGGTGTGCCCGTCGATCGTACCGGCGGCAACCGTCGTATAGGTGCCTGCGGTAAGCGTTACAACACCCGAACGGTTTTCGGCAGAGCCGACCGCGATGGAGGGAGGCGCGGGATAGCTTATAATATTGGTGCCGTTCGCTACGTATTTTTCGGTGTGATACGTGTCAAAATAGTTGTAGGTGTTGACATCAAAGCCGTTCGTGAGAAGGTATGCGCCCTCGTCAAGACGAATGTTCACAAAATCAAGATTCATGTTTCCCGCAAGATTTACCTTGGCGGCGCCCGAAAAATCAAGAAGATTGCTCTGCGATTTCGTGCCCATTCCGGCAAAGGTTATGCCCTTTCGTCCCGCAAGATCGACGAAGGACCCGAGCTGAAGCGTACCGTTGAACACGACCGTGCCGCCCTCGGTGCCGAGTGCTTTCAGCGCCTCGTCAAAGGTCTTGTAGCTCGTATAAGTCTTGCCGTTATACGAGATCCTTCCGAAGGAGCTGACAAACGCCGTGCGCGTTCCGTCAAGTTCCTGAACCGTCGCTTCGGCGGCGTGCGCCGTGATCGGGACCGCGCAGAGCGCGGTTGCCGCGGAAAGTACGGCAGCGAGAAGTTTTTTTGCTTTCATGTGTTTCTCCTTTTTATTCGTCTCGGCAAGGCAAAAGAATCCGTTTTCCGACCGTGAGCCGATATGATGGTAATATTGTACCATAACATTTCATATTTCGCAATAGTTTTTGAGCGATTTGTCAAAAAAGCGAAACAAGATGTCACAAACAAGCACTTGATATTGCAAAAAAGCGTCCCGCTCCCGCACGCAAAACAAAAAAGGAGCCGCAAAAAGAAAAAAGTCGGGGCAAAGCGTCTGCCCTTGCCCCGACCGCACGTTTTTATTCTTCCGAATTCTGCGGATTTTCCGAATCCTCCGAATCCTCCGACTCCTCCGACTCCTCCGCTTCCTCCCGATCGTCAAACACCGTTTCGATGACCCGTTCGCAGCATGCGGGCGAGTAGCGCCAACGGTCGAGATGCTCTCCCTTTTCGAAATAGGTCATTTCCCGCCCGCCGCAGTCTCCAAAGCCCCCGTCGACCGTCACAAGCTTTACTTTCATTTTTTCGGGAATAATGCTCTTTATGTAGACCGCCGCGCACTGTCCCGCCCGAAAGCCCTCGCGCCATTCGGCAAGTCCCGCAAGATTCGGCGCAAGCTCGATGAAGATACCGTACGGCTCGACGCTGCGCACGATTCCCGCGACCGTCTCACCGGGATGAAACGCGGCGGCATTTTCCTCCCACGTTCCCAAAAGCTCCTTGTGCGTAAGCGAGATGCGCCCGTCGTGCCGCACGGTGCGTTTCACGATCGCCTTTATATACTGCCCCGTGAAAAAGCGGTCCCTCGGATGCGCAATGCGCGAGACCGATATGCAGTCGATGGAAAGCAGCGAAATAATGCCCCGTCCGATGTCGCAGAAACAGCCGAAAGGCTCCTCATGCGTGATGCGTGCGGGAATGATATCGCCCGCACGAAGCGTCGAGACATATTCGTTGTAGCACTGCTCCTGTGCGCGGCGGCGCGAGAGCAGAATGCGCGGCTCCTCTCCGTCGTGCAAAATCACATCGGTCACGACAAAGCAGACGGTCTTTCCGACGCGCGTTATGACGGCAATGTCACGCGGTTCTTCTCCGTTCGGACAAAAGACCGCCTCGGTGCGGGGAATAATACCCTTATACTTTCCCAGTGCAACCGAAAGGTCGTGCGCTCCGTCGCACAGCTGCACCCGCGCCTCCAGCACCGTTCCGAGCGCCTTTGCACGGATGAGATTTTCAAGACTTGCCATCGCTTCGTCGTTTGCGCGAGTCCCGATATACGCCCCCTCGGGCAAATACAGTTCGTTCATGTGTGTCCTCCGTTGGTGTTCCCTTATTTTTTTACCGGTTCTTTGTTACAGGGTATTCGGGGAGGACGGAAAATATGAATAGCCGCCCCTTTGTACGATCGGTCATTTTTTCTGCATTTTTGTAAATATTTCATAAAAAACCTTGCGAAGAAGCACATTCCTTGCTACAATGTGGGCACAGCCGCGAAAAAGCAAAAACGCGGCGGAAAAAGCTTTTTTCTAAAAAAGGAGAAAACGCCTTATGAACGAAAATCTGCTTTCGGCGATGGAAAAGCGCCTGACGCCCGAATACGAAAAAATGCTGAAAAACATTTACGCCCCGAAAGAAGTTCTGATCCCGCCGCAGGACGCGCGGCGCACCCTTTCGGTGCTGCCCGACGGAAGAATCCGCGCCTACGGCATCGACACCGACGAATACGGCAAAAAACGGTGGGTTTATTACGAATCGGAAAACTGCGGTCTTTCGTGGCAGATCCATTACGACGACACGGTTTTGCAGGAATTTACCTACATACCCGAAAAGGGACGTTACATCACCGCAAAATCGTGGGAAAAGGGATATAACGACGGACTGTATGTCTTTTATTCCGACAAAGGACCCGACGATCCCGAGCCGCACGTGCAAAAGATCTGGGATGTCCCCGTAGGCGATATTTTCCAATTTCAAAAGTCGCGTTATTCCGACCGCATTTTCTTCACGGCACAGCATATGGACGAAAACGATTTTTACCCCGATATCTTTTATTCCGACGACTTCGGCGAGACCTTTTCGCACGTGACGCTTCCGCTCCAGCCGAAGCAGGAGCTTGTTTATCCGCACAAGGGCTACCGTTGGCGCTATTTTACCGGGAGCGAACCGGTTTTGTGCGAGCTGTCGAGGAATACGCTCATGCTTTTGATCCGCAACAGCACCGACTGCTTTTTCGCCTGCTGTTCGCACGACGGCGGACTTACGTGGAGCGATTATGAAAAAACGGGCTTTTACGGCACGGCGACGACCGCGTTTCTTTTACCTCTTTCGGACGGTCGAATCCTCTCGCTTTGGAACAACACAAAGCCGCTGCCCGAGGTGAATCATTACCGTCAGGACGGACTTACCGACGAAAACAAGCTCGGCGTCTGGGAGGACGCCTTCACCAACCGCGACGCGGCGCACGCCGCCGTATCCGACGACGGCGGAAAGAGCTGGAAGGGCTACCGCGAGATTTTTTTGAATCCCATTCGCAACAACGCCGATTTCCGCTATGCGGGCGGCCGCTTCGCCAAGGGCGATAAGAGCATTCATCAATTCCAGGCAATCGAGCTTCCCTACGGTAAGGTTCTCATCGCACTCGGACAAAACGCGATTTCGAGACGCTTTTTGATCATGGATCTTGCCTATCTTTACGAGACGAGCCGAAAAGAGGATTTTATCGACGGACTGAACAACGTTTCGTCTCATATGTATCTGAAGAGCTACAACGGCGCCAGCGGTGCCGAGCCGAACGGGCACTGCCAGTGGAACCGTTTTCCCGGCGCCGTCATGATGCCCGACCCCACCTGGGACGGCAAGATCGGAACGCCCCACCGCGAGGTCGTTCTGATACGCAAGACCGACGATGACCGGCTCCGGACCTCGATCGGCGGCATTACGTGGAATTTCCCCATGAGCCGCAAGGGCAAGGTGAGCGCCGAGATTCTTCTCACCGAAAAAAGTCTGCGCTTCACACTTTCCGACCGCTGGTTCAATTCCTGCGACAAATATGCGGGAAGCCTTTCGCCTTTTACGTTTGAAATCGATACCGACGATATCACGTCGGAATTTGTGACGGTCACGATACGGTATGACGTCGACGCGCGCCGCGCCGAGGTATATGCCGACGAGAAATTCTTGTTCTTTGTCGACGGCACGCGCGAAGTTCCGACGGGAATTTCTTACCTTATATTACAGTGCGTCACCGACGGCGATTCGAAGGGCGCTTATATCCGCGAGCTCCGCGCCGAGCGGATCGATTAAACCGAGAAAAACATAATTTCAAATCAAATCGCATCTGCCGCCGTTTTTCCGTTTACAATCGGAAAAACGGCGGCTTTGCGCCCCAAGGTGCGCTCGGTTGTACCAAAAAGGAATTTCGGCTGAAATTGCACATTTTTTCAAAAAAGCCTTGACAAACTTTCGCTTTTGTGCTATCATAATAGGGCTGTGAACGCCCTTGTAGCTCAGTAGGTAGAGCACTTGACTTTTAATCAAGTTGTCCGGGGTTCGATTCCCCGCAAGAGCACCAGAAAAGCATCGACGGTTGTCGGTGCTTTTTTATTTTTTGCGTGAAGGGCAAAGCACCCGAAAAATGTTTTGTCCAAACTTACATTTTTTCGAAAAAGCTCTTGACAAACCGCGTGTTTTATGGTATCATAATTGAGCGGTTTGGGGTTGACCCCCGATTCCGTCTTTTCTGCGGGTGTAGTTCAATGGTAGAATCTCAGCCTTCCAAGCTGATTGCGTGGGTTCGATTCCCATCACCCGCTCCATAAGGTGTGCTATGTGCTTTTAGCTCAGCTGGATAGAGCAACTGCCTTCTAAGCAGTAGGTCGGGGGTTCGAGTCCCTCAAGGCACGCCATTCCTTCTCTTGCACCGCGTTCGCACAAGGACAGCCACAAAGCGAATCGGGCGCGACGTTCTCGGAGCGCCGCGGCATTTTTATCTATGGTGGGTATAGCTCAGCTGGTTAGAGCGTCAGGTTGTGGCCCTGAAGGCCGAGGGTTCGAATCTCTTTACTCACCCCACAATTGCGGAGATCAATACAGACGTCTCCGGCAAAAAAGTCCGATTGTATCGGACTTTTTTGCTATCCAAACGGCGATTTTTTCTGTGCCGAAGCACAGATATAAAATCGCCGTTTTTTCTTTGCGGCGGGACTCAAACTCCCGAAAATCGAATATCCGATACACCGTCGGATAAGATATGCACCCAAAAAGCAAGACACTTCAGAGCATATCATTTCCGGTGCTTTTCCATATTATAAAAAACAGCGTCCGGGCTACACCTTTTTGGGTGAGCCCGGACGTTTTTCGAGGCATTATTGCGGCAGTCTCTCTTCCGTTTTTAATTCTGCTCGCTTTGTGAATGTAACCGCCGTGCCGTCAAAGAGCTTACTGTACTTGTAGACATTCTCATCGGTGTTGAACATAAGACCCAGATAGGGAGCGTAGGATTCATTTCCATCGCCGTCTTTCCCGTCGGTGAAGTTGAGATCCCCGAATTTCCGCAGACTTACGTCTCCCTCAAAGATGCGTTTTCCGTTTTCGGTGACGATCATATGCGGCTTGTCACCCGAAACCTCGATCACGGCGTTGATGTCATCGTTCTTCCAGACGCCGTACAGTACGCTTTGATCTATCGGTACATAGATCATGTCGTCACCGTCATACGGATGCACAAACTGTGGGCAGCTTTCCCGGGGTTTTCTGCGGACTCCGAGAGTTGTCAGTACACACAGGACGATCACACCTCCGACCACAATCTGTCCGAGCCGCATCGGTCTCAGACGCGCTCGAGAATCATCGTGCCGTACGCGATGGTCAGACAGCCGTTCTCGTCCACCGGTATCTCGGCGAACGGGTCGACCGCCTCTCCCAAAACTTCGCCCTTGACCTTGGTATCGTAGTAGAACTTACCGTCCTTCTCTTTCCAAGTGGTCTGCTCAACAGCGGCGAAACCGTCCTCGTCGATCACGGCTCCCTGCGACTTTGCGAGCTCGATTTTATCCTCGGGTACGCGCATCAGCGTATTCATCGAGCCGTCCTCGGTGAATTCGGTTATGCTCATGAGCATCATGATGATCTCGTCGGCGTTATCTCCCTTTGGCAGATTATCCGGCGTGTAGGACACCATGCCGTTTCGGGTGGGAAAGAGCAGCTCCTTGACTTTCCATTTTCCGATAATGTTCATTGCGATGTCTCCTCTCTGTTCGTTGTTTTATCGTTGATTTCGGGGGCGGTTTATGCCCAAGGATCCTCAGCTTTCGGTGTGCGCACGCCGGTCAGCAGATACTGCTCCCACAGAAACCACTTACTGTCAGAACCGCGCTGGCGCAACTTTATCGGGCGCGGGGAATCTGCTCCGCCGCAGGGGATGAAAAGCTTCATGTAGCCGGGTTCCTCGTTTGAAACATGGTTCGACTCGATGACGAGCGTGTAGGGTTGGGTCGGCGTATAGTTGTTGTCCGGTGTAGAGCCGGAAAAATAGGTAAAAGGCAGATAGGTCTTTCCGTCGCGGAAGCGGTCGTTCAGGAAGGAGATCTCCTGCCCGTTCAGAGGACGCGGACCGCGCAGAAAATTCAGCATCTCGGTGCCGATATTCTTGTCTGCCGCGTAGGCGCAGAGTGCGAGAACCGTCAGGGCTGCCGTTTTGAACGGTGTATCCATGCTTGCCTCCGGAAGCGCCTGCAGCTCCGCCAAGCTCTCCGGAAGAGAGGTGAAGGTGAAGGTCTCGCGCTTTGAGCCCACAGCGTATGCTGCCGCGGTTACGGCTGTATTGCCCGCCTGCTTTGCCGTGCTTTTAAGTTTGTCGAAAATTCCCATTGTTAAACTCCTTTCAAGTGTGATTTCATTCCGATTCCTCGCAGACAAAGATCGTATAGTCGATCCCGTCTCCGGGGTATTCGTACGGTTCGGTACATTCTTCATCATGGTATGCCGTGCCCCACGGACAGTACTCAAGTACGTCGAACTCCCAGTCTGCCGGGATCGTGAAAGACAGTCCGCGTGTCTCACCGTCAGCGTAGAGCAGCTTGAGCGACACGGTCCGCAGCGATCCCCTCCATGCTGCGATCGTATCCGGCTCGGGAAGTTTGTCGCCGTAGCTGAACTTTGCCATGTAGTAAGACTCATCGTTCTCGTCGAACGACTCGATCTTCTTCAGCGCGAGGGTTCCGCGGTCAACAGTGAAGACCGCGCTTGAAGAATCGTAATCGACGAAGAAAATCTCTTCCTCCTCCGTGCAGGTGAGCCGTATCAGATCGGCTCCCTCCTCCGGAAGCATCCTTATGACGACGTAATCATCGAGCCAGTCGGACGAGGTGTCGGCAGGCATGATGCTGATTCTGCCGGTTCCGTCATCGTCGGCGTTGAATTGAAACTCATCATAGTACCCCACTGACCCGTCATCCACCCAGAGAGTGTATCCGTTGTCGGTTTTCGCAGAGTAGATGCGCGATCCGTATCCGCTCGCGTAATCCTCGGTAATGGTGAGATTGTCATATATTGAGAACAGATTCGAAAGATGGTTTGCGTCACGCAGCATATCCGGTGTAAAATCTAGATCGATAAATGCATTGCGGCTGAAATCCGAAAGTATGTAGTCGTTGTTTTTCTCCTTGAATCTGACGTTGAACACCGTTTCCTCGACCGCATCGAAGCGCAGATGGTCGCGTATCGTGACGACGTATGAATTCTTTTTGACATTCTCGCAGTTCACCTCGGAAACGACTCCGACGTACGATTGGAACTTCTCGGTCGCTTTCGGGAATTTCCAATAGGTCTTACCTTTCCGGGTCTCTGCCTCCGCGTCGATGTCTTCCGGCGGAGTCATGGCAGCTTCACCGTTCAGAATGACTTTCTGTATCTCCCTCAGCTGATCCTCGGACAGCGCGGCATCGTCTGAAAATTCAAGGTTCGCCATGTACGCCGCATACCATTCGGCTGTGTTCCATGCGAATTCGGGCGTGTCGGTGTCCATGCTCCCGTTCCAGACGAGCGTGCGGTAGGAAAGCGCCGCCGATATCGCGAGGTTCTCAAGGTCGTCAAATCCCGCCGTTTTGCTCCCGCACCCGGCAAAGCACGAGAGGATGACCGCCATCATGATGATGAGCGCTGCTGACTTTTTCATAATGCCAATCTCCTTATATCAGAATTTTCCTCCTCCGCCGCCGTGCGAAGTTCCGGAAGAAGAGGTGTGTGTGCTGCTGCCTCCTCCCGAGCTTTCGTTTGACCTCTTTGTTCTCGTGACATTTTTGTAGAGGAACATCTCGCGGCTGTCGGTTATGTTCATGCTGTCGTTCTTCATGTAGCTGTTCGCCGCTGCCTGAGCGCGGACGGTGGTGAGCTTCGCTTTCATCTTACCGACGGTGACACAGGACAGTATCAGACCGAGGATAAGGCAGACAAGTATCCAGGCGGGCGACATCGGCTTGCGCGGGAGACTGCCGATGTCATAAGGCTTGTCGGTCCTTGCCTGCGTAATGAATTCGTCACACAGTGTGATGTAAGTCGCGAAAGCTCCGGCAAAATCCTCATCCGAAAGATACGGAACTATCTGCTCCCCTATATACTTGATTCCGGCGTCCGTGAATGCAGTGATACCGTAGCCGCAGGTCGATATATACCAGTCGTTGTCCTCCATGCTGATGACAAGAATCAGTCCGTCGCGGTTCGCACCGTAACCGAAGCTGCAATTGTCATAGAGATCGTCCGCGTATGCGACGACACTTTTTCCTTCAAGCGTATTTGTAGTCGCGATGACCACATCCATTTTCTGACGCAGACTGAGTTCATCGAGCCTCGCGGTCAGCGAGTCGACGTCCTCATCCGATAACAGAGACGCCATATCCAAGAGTCTGTAGTATTCGTCCGCGAATCCGTCTCCCGTATTTTCACCTTCCGCAAGTGCCGGGACAATCATGAACAGGCAGAGAACGAGCGTCAGCATAGTGATAAGTATGTTCTTTTTCATCTTCCGCCTCCTCAGAATAATCCGGCAAGGTGCAGCAGCCAGACCGCCGCGTACGCCGCAATGCCGTATACAGCCGTCAGAAGAAGTGTCCATTTTGCCGCTGCTGATTTGTCAACCGGAAGGTCACCTACAAATTTGCCGGTCTGCCCGTTCATCGCAAATGTGTACTTATTACCGTTCCATGTGGTGTTCAGAAGCCAGACGGGGTAGAGCGCGTATTTCGCCTTACCGCCGCTGAAGCGGACACTTGTATTCTCCGCCGTGACCGTGGTGTATCCGGAAACGGTTGAGGCGAACGCGTCCTCGGTGGAGCGCTTCACGCGCTCGTTCGCGCGGTTGATGCTCTCTTCCGCGCTCACATCAAACTTATCCGCGAGATAACCGGCGAGATAAGCTGTCTGAAAATCCACCGCTCCGGAATAATCGTACGGCTCTATGGATTCCATCAGATCATCCGCCATCTTTGAGGAACCGTCGACCGGGATGTTCTCATAGCGGATGCTTCCGCCGCGATGAATCATATAATAGCTCGTTTCGGTGTAGTTGTAGTCGCTTGTGCTCCATGTCCGGATCCTGGTCGCGCGGTAGCGCACCTGCGCGTCGACGTCGGTGTCAAAGAGCCAGAACGGTACGTAAATTCCCTTGACCTCGTCTATATGGTTCTGATCCTTGAAGATCTTCGGCAAAAGGCGCTTTCCGGTCAAATGCTTCATCAGACCCTCCTTCGCCGCCTTTTTGTCGAGCTTGAACGGAATTACCGCGTCGGGTCTCAGTGCGCCGGCGAACTGACCCATCAGGACGACCGGATTCCCGCAGAAGGGACAGGACGTCGCCGCCATATTCTCGTCTCCGACGATCTCACCGCCGCAGGACTTGCAGACATAGGTGCGGAGTCCCTCGGACTCGCCCTCCTGCCATTCGTTCCCCGCGTAGGTTTCCCATTTCATATCGTCAGCCTGATCGCCCTGCAGCTCGGCGTCATAGCCCTTGAGCGTTTCCAGCTCGAATTCGGTGTCGCAATACGGGCACTTCATCTTTTGGGATTCGCTGTCAAAGGCTATCGCGCCTCCGCAGCAGGGGCATTTATACTCCTGCAATGTCTGCATCAGAATTCTCCTTCCAGATTATCTGCTGTCTGAATTAACCGTTGAACGCCGCCAGAGCCTCGTCGGCACGGCGTATAAGCTCGGTGCGGTCACCATAGATAGCGGCGTCAAGCGAATCTATTGCTTCACCGACCTTTTCGGACGCGTCTGTGTCGCCTCTGACAGCCGCGCTTACGCCCGCAGCCGCGTTCTTGATTGCCGCCGCCTGTGCCTTCCATATATTCGAGGCGTTTCCGAGGGTCTTCTGAACTCCGAAGAGTGTGTCAAAATACTTCTGGAGATGCTGGAATGCCTTTATGTTGTTCATCTCGACCGAAATCTCACTCATTCCCTCGGTGTTAATGAATGCCATGCGGACGAAGGCTTTCTTTTGCGGCTTGCTGTCCCCGCTGTTGTTCTCTATGCGTTCCTCGTAGTTGTACGCGCGAAGGTCGGCAATGCGATAAACGCAGGCGCGAGTGGTCTTTCCGAATATCATGAACTTGTAGTCGTTCTGGATGTACGCCATCAGTCCGATATCCTCGGCAACATAAAGGGGAGAACCGAACCTCTTCAGCTTCTGTGTCTTGTCCTTTGTCTTCATCCGAGGAACAAAATAGTAATTCCACAGCTTTGTGCCGCGTTCCACCTGCGCGAGATGCGCTTTGACTCCATACAGATTCGCGTGTACATAGTCGAAGGTCTTGAAGCCCTTCCTGCGGCAGGTCTTGCGGCAGATACAGCTCCCGTCCGCAAGCTTCTGTGTCTGGAACAGATTGATTTCCGCTCCGCAGATCGCACACTTGTTAGCCATGATCGTTCTCCTTTTTGTTGAAAATAATTTTGGATAAGCCGAATAAACGGAGTTTTACGCGAAAAAAGCCTGAATCGATGCTTTTTTTGCGTGAAAACAACCTAAAGTCCGTTTTTTCTTTGTTTACCTTTGACGAATTTTCGCTGTTGAAAGAGTATGAAAAGCCTCTCTCAGTTCTTCTCCCGCGTCTATCGGGGCGCTTATCGAGCTGCCATCCGGGAAGACAAACGAAATTCCATATGTTGTTTCGTCAAGAGCCGATATGCCGTCCTCCGGCGGCGGCTCATACTGTCTGACCCTTGCAATGAGCTGCTGTTCTTTTATAATTCGGAGTATTTCCTGTGCGTCGCGTTCATCTGTGCGTTGTCTTTCAACCTCCGTATGTACTCCGCTGCTGTCAATCACCGCATCAAATGAGAAATACCACGCATTTTCATTTTTCGCAAGAGTATACGAATAGGAGGAGGAATGATCCATACAGCTGCGGTGGATACAGACAGACTCGACTTCAACGCTTTCTGCCGCCTCATAGTGCATGTCAGCGAGAGTATAGAGATATTTTTGCACAGTATCGCTGAAAGAGGTCTCTTTTTCCACACTGCTTCCATCGGTGAAGACTATTCCGGAGCTGCGTGCAGGCGCATCGGCCATCCGGAAAATGCGCAGAGGGTTGCGGTATTTTCGCAGCCGTTCAATCTCGCCTTCCGCACGGATGATCTCAAGAAATTCCTCCGCCTCCTCGGTCGGTATCGGAAAAGAACCGAAGGAGGTGTAATAATTTTCCCGGCTCTTCAAGCAGCAGCTTGCGGAGAAGAGCCATTTTTCATCCTGCTTTTGCAGTGCGAAGGCATATACCGGATTGCTTTCCATGCCGTAGTAGGAGGTATGGAACGAAATGACATCATCAACCGTTTGTTTTTTGCCGCTTTCGCAGCCAAAGAGCCCGGATATTACAAGGAAAACAGACATTATTGTCACCGCTCTTAATGGTATCGGATGCTTCATGGCCTCAGGTCAGCGGTTTGCCGCACTCCGGACAGAACTTCGGCGGGGTTGCCTGATTCTCCGGGATATAGCCGCAGGACGCGCAGCGCACCGTCTTCGGAGTCGGTCTCCGGCAGCCGCAATTCTCGCAGAAGTTTTTCGACTGACCGGCGGATCCGCAGGAGGGGCAAACCCACGTCTCGCCGACGGATGTCTGAGCCGCAGCAGCCGAATCCGCCTCGACAGGTGTCGGCTTCAGAGCTCCGCAATTCTCGCAGAATTTCGCGCCGCTGCTTTTTGAGCCGCAGGAGGGGCAAATCCACTCTCTGCCGCTCGGCTGAGAAAATGGCACGGAATCGGGATGTTCGTCTTCAGCGCGGATTTCTTTCATCGTTCCGTCACCGTCCCAGACACGATCCCGTTCGTCACGGCGCATCAGTATATCCGCAAGTTTGTGCGTTTTCTGCTCGTATTCGCGGTAGAGATCGGTGAAGCGGCTGTCCGGGCGGTTTCCGTCACTCAGCTCAAGCTCGATCTCGTCAAACCACGGGGAATCCACGTGGATTATGACATTAAACTCATAGTCGCACTCGTAGCGGCGCGGATCGTAGCTCTTCTCGTTGCCCTCGGAGTCCTTAAAGAAGATCTCCTCCTTGTTTTCCCGGATGTCCGTTTCAACATTTGTGACCTGTGAGAAGCCGATCAGATCCGGATTGCCGCTGCGCCAGTTAGAAAGTCCCGTAACGATGAAGCGCTCGCTTATCGGGTCAATATAAACCTTCTTACTTCCGTCAAAGGTAACGGACGGTAAGAAATCGGCAAGCTTCCGTTCGTTCTCTTCGCGGTAAGCGAGCTGTTCCTTTATCTCCGCGACCGTCGAGTTTCTGCGGTCGCTGAAGAACGGGGAGAGCTTTCCCGCGCAGTCCTTGCAGAGATTGCCGTCCTCGAGCTTGCGGTTTCCGAGAAAACCGATCTTGGCACCGCATACATCACAGTATTTTTTGTCAAATAATCCCATTATAAGGATCCTCCTTGCTATTTGTCGGTCGTCCGTACGGCCCATTTGGCGTTATCCGCATCGAGACTGTATCCACAGAACGAACAGCAGTGTTTTCCGTCCGTCTTTCTTTCCTCCGGGTGTCTTGCTCTTTGCAGAGTAAGCGTTCTTCTGATTTTTTTGTGTATGGCTTTTTGTTTTCGGGGAGATATGTCTCGCTTCCGCAGACGTCGGCGATTATCGTATCAAACGCGTTTCGGATATTCCTGCGAAGACCCATGTCCGCAAGCGGAGTGTCGCGTTTCGTATTCGTTTGACGCGCTCTGTCCCCGGTTGAGACTGTAAAGCACGGCATCCTCGGGGATCTCCGGCAGTCCGGTTCCGATCGGCGGGATTTCCTTTTTCTTCCCGTGCCAATCCATGATCCGACTCATACCGTATCTCCGCCGGAGCAGCACACCCGCCGCTCCGGCGGCACACAGGAACAGAATCACGGACAGGGTAATGATCAGAACCTTCACTGCCTTGTTCACTTGCGGTCGTTTTCGTCGAACAGATCGCCGCACTCAGGGCAGAACTTCGGCGGATGAGTCGGATCCTCCGGTTCCCAGCCGCACTTGTCGCAGCGATAGAGAGGAGCACCGTCCGGCTTCTTGGAACCGCAGTTCTGGCAGAACTTGCCCTTGTTCACAGCGCCGCAGGAGCACGTCCAGCCGGCATCGGTCGGCTTCGGAGAACTGCACTCCGGGCAGAATTTCCCGGTGGCGACAGCGCCGCAGGAGCACCTCCAGCCTTCTGCCGCAGGAGCGGCTGCCGGCGGCTGCTGAGTCTGTTGCTGTTGCTGTTGTTGCTGTCCCATCGCGAACAGATTCTGGGCGTTCATTCCGCCTCCGGCGTTCATAGCCATGCCCATTCCCATAAATCCGGTCATAGCGCCCGCAGAGTTCCCGGCAGCTGTCTTCATAGCGTCAGCCTGTGCGCCGACAAGAGTAGCCGCTGCCATGGTCGGGTCGCGCATGATAGCCGCGCGCTGAGCCTGCTTGATGAGCTCCTGATCCTCTTCGGGAAGAGTGACGGTTGACAGCGCGATGCTCACGACCTTGAGACCGCGGAGCGAACCCCACTTCTCGGAGAGCGACTCATTCATCGCGTTCTCGAGGTCGGTGTTGTGCGACACGATCTGGTTCGGACGGAGCTCGAGATCGGAGAGCTTTCCGAACGCCGGCTGGAGGGCGGAGATAAACTCGCTCTTCAGCATTGAGTCGAGCTCGCTGCGCTCATAATCACTTTCGACGTTGCCGCAGACGTTCTTGTAGAAGAGCATCGGGTCGGAGATCTTGTAAGAATAGACGCCGGCGCACCGGATCGAGACATCGATATCGAGTCCGATCTTGGAATCAACTACACGGAACGGAACCGGATTTGCCGTGCCGAACTTGTTATCGATTATTTCCTTCATGTTGAAGTAATAGACTCGCTGATCCTTACCGGTGTCGCCGCCGTATGTAAAGCGCTTGCCGACCAACTTGAAGGTCTCCTTTATACTCTCGCCGAGACTGCCCGCAAAGATCGACGGCTCTGTCGAGTTGTCCCAGGTGAACTCACCCGGCTCCGCACAGAATTCGACGACCTTGCCCTGCTCGACGATTATCATGCACTGTCCGTCGGCAACGGCGATACCCGAGCCGTTCGAAATGATATTGTCATTTCCCTTCGTGTTTGAGGAACGTCCGGTAATCCTCTTCTGTCCCTTTGTTACCAAAACTTCTTTCGGTATTGATTCGCAGTAGAAAAATTCTTTCCATTGATCGGCAAGAGTGCCTCCGAGCGCTCCGATTCCGGCCTTGATAAGTCCCATAGTTTTTGCTCCTTTCAAATCAGCAAGAAAAAATATTTAAGCGCGTTATGCGCAGTTTTGACCCATGCCTCGGATATCCCATGCCTCCTTTACCGTGCCGTAAACATAAGCCCCGTTGTCCGAAAGCGTCGCCGTGCTTCGTTCCGAGTGCGAAGACCCTGCACGGCCGCCCGTCGATCCGCCGTATGTTTCCGGTGTAAAGAAGTGACATACCCGCTTCCATCCGATATTTCGCGTCCTCCGTCTCTCTCGACAATTCGAACGCGAGCGGCACGTCCTTTCCCGTTAAAGAGTGTCTCGTCATAAACCGAGCACCCCGGTGAGATTACCGTCCGCCATCAAAGGCGGCGGACGGTAATCAAAGGTCTCCGTCTCACATGGAATAATGGATGCAGAACCGAGTGAGCGCGGTCGCGATCATGTGTCTTAACGCGTTGTCGAGCGGAGCGAGATTTCCGTCCACTTCCTCGATTATTCCCTTCGAGTAAGCCCACGTCATCGCTTCGATCGCCCAAGCGTCGACCTTTGCGGCATCGGGCTGATTCAGCGTGCCGGATACGGGAAGGAGCATGTTGCGGCTCTTCGCGTAGCGGTGGAGGAAAGCCGCGAGCTGCTCGCGGGTGATGGGATTGTTCGGGCCGAAGCGTCCGTCGCCGTAGCCGTTCGCGATACCGCTCTCGACTGCCCATGCGACCGCCTCGGAATACCATTGACCGGCGGGAACGTCGGAGAACGTATCCGACACAACCGTCGCCGGAGAGCCCTCAAGTCTGTAAAGAACCGTAACGATCGCCGCTCTCGTGAGATTGCCCATCGGGCTGAACAGATCGTCGGCAACGCCGTACATCAGGAGAGGATCGTGATTGTTTGTATACCAAACGCTGCCGTAATAGGGATCGCCGAGGAACACGTCCTTAAAGGGGAAAGCGTTCTTCTTCGGAAGAAGCAGACAAGAGAAGACGAGCGACTGTATGTCTTCGTTGTCATTGGCGATACACGTATAGTAGAACGTCTTGTACATATCCTCGTTTTTGATGCCGTGCATCAGGAGCGCCTGACCGTTGCCGAGAACGGTATTATTGAGAAGCTTGCCGTTTCGGTCGCATTGATACCAGGCGTATCGGATATTGGCGGAAGCGTTGTCGGCCTTGACCTCGAAGCTGAAATCCTCATCGGAGCTGTAGATGACGACGTGCTTTGCCGCGTCGTCGCTGTAGCGAAGCGTATATTTCCCTACGGCGGAACCCTTTTCGGTGACGTTTACCAGAACGGGCATGGGAACGGTCGTCAGACGGCTCTTTTCGCCGTCTATCACACAGGAAATTTCACAGTAATAGTACTGCGTTCCGACCTTGTCGGTGGGAATCGTGAGAACCGTCGCGGTCGCTCCCTTGACCGCAATACCCGAGCCGACGACCTTGGACGCCGAGCTGTACCACTGAACCTTTAAATCCGTTGCGAGCATCGGATCGATGTTGGTTTGGGCGGTGACGGTCGCCTTGTCGCCGACCTTGAGATCCAATGTTTGCTTCGAGTAGGAAAGCTCAAGATCGAAATATTTGACGTCCTCCTGTCCCTCGATATCCGCGGGAGTGAAGACCGCGGCGATGTATTTCTTTGTATCGAACTTCTGCTTTCCGCCGGCGGTGGTTTTGCCCTCTGTCACGAGAACGGCTTCCTTTGACTCTATGCTGAAGCTGTTGTTCGTCTTAAGGTCGTCAGCCCAGACATATTTAGGCTCAAGCTCCATGGGGATCTTTACGGTGTAGGTCGTACCCGACTTGAAGATCTTGTCTGCCGGAGTCCAGACGGGTTCTCCGTAGATGATCCCGTCGTCGTCGCTGTCGATATAATTTCGGTCGGGAATTCTCGCTCCGACCTTGAGCATAGCGTCGCCGGTGAAGTAGACAGAGCCGCTGTTTATATAAGCCTGCTCACCGAAGACGTCGACCGTTACCGGGAAGACAAAGAGATATTCGTCGGTTCCCATCGAGGGGGTGCGGATTTTATACTCACTCACCTGTCCGTTCCAGACAGCATAGCTGTCCTTGGAAAAGGTGTAGCCCTCAGGGAGCTTTACGTTTACGGCGACGCCGATGTTATCGCCCTTGGATACTTCGTTGATTTCCTTTCGGTACATCTCGTACCGTACGGCGGTAACCGTTCCGACCGACGCGGTAGCCGTGCGGTCGAGGGTAGCTCCGTGCGTCGGGACGTCAAGGTCGGTGATGTTGATTTCCTTCACCTCGGCGCCGATTGTCACCGGGAAGGAGAAGTGCAGCGTGTTGCCTTTCTTGTACGTAAACACACTCGCGTCGACCTTCTTGCCGTTGATAGTCACATTGCTCAGCGCCGGCGACCAGTAACGCTCACCGTCATCCACCCAGCCGAAGTAGTAGGGATCGGTGGGTCTGAGCTCTACTTCGATTTCAGCCTCGACACCGGCATAGTAATCCGGGATGACCTCGTCGTCGTGAGTTCCGGCACCGGTGATCTCGAACCACGCTCTGAGGAACCTTGCGCCGTTACCCTCGGATTCCACCTTGAGTTCCGGGAAGGGCTTCCCGGCGGCAAAGGGCTCATCGTATGTGACCTTGATATCGCCGCTGAACGCTTCCTTTTCCTTGACGGTGATGATATAAGCATCGGTATCCCTGTAACTGCCGCTGTTGTCACGATAATACCACATGTGGTACATCTCCAGCTCTCCGGTTTTTATATACTCCACGGTATCAGTGGATTTTATGCCAGAGTATTTTGTGATTTCTTTTCCGTTGATCAGCACCATTGAGGGGTCGCTGAAGCTATAGGTGTTGCCGTAGTCTTCCGGTCCGATTTTACGCGGAAGACCGTACTCGACGCCGATATACCTGGTCACCGTATATTTGTATGCCGACGCCGTGATGCCGAGAGCGCCTATGATGACCGCAGTCATTACGGCGACGGCAAGCAGTCTTACGATTTTGCCTGTGTTCTCTTTCATTTTGCGTTTCTCCTTTGTAATCATAGTTTTCTGTTCTCCGAGCGGAGCGGTCGGAGACCGTCCGGGAGACCATGTATACCGACTGTCCCGTAATTCTATTATAGAGAATCCTCCGTTTTTTGTCACTGACACAAGTGTCAGTTATTTCTCCGAAAATAAGAAAAATCCTCCGGGGGAAACCGGAGGAAATCGTTCATTCCGTATCTCGAAGCGTCGTCACGATCAGCTTGTTCTCTATGGCGGTGGCGATCAGTTCTTCCTTGTTGTTGAAGCCGCCTTTTTCGATCATGTCCGAGATGTTCCACCGGACTCCGCTGACCGACAGACCGAACTTGTCGGCAATCTCCCGATAGGTGAAGCCGCGTATGTAGTGACGGAGTATCTCGATCTGTATCGGCGAGATGTCACCCGACAGCATATTCTTCATCTCGACAGAGGGAGACGAGCCCGGAAAGACCCTCTCGCCGTTCATCGTCCGCATAATCACGTCGAGCAGCTCCTCGGTGCCGTGATCCTTATACCACAGGCTGTCCGCCGCGCCGCGCTTTGCCTCGGAAAGCACATTCGGGTCGATGAGCGAGGTGATCACGACGATTTTAATGTGCGGAAACCTCTCCTTTATCCGTTTCCCCGCCGCAAGCCCCGAGTGCTTGTGCAGCGTAAGGATGTCCATCAGCACAAGATCGACGTCGGCTCCGCAGCGGCTTTCGATGTCAAAAGCGTCTCGAAACGTCCCGACAATGCGGAAGCGCCCATCCGACTCGAGCATCAGCGAAAAATGCTTCTGCATATAGCGGTCGTCTTCGACCAGTATTGTGTTTACCATAGCTCGTCCTCCGTTGTCGGCAGATTGAGAAGCAGTGCAAAGCCGGGAGAATATGCCGTGAGCATTTCGCCGCCCACGCCTTCGACGCTCCGTCTCAGCGATGAAAGTCCGCTTCCCTCGATTATTTTTCCCTTCGGCTTTTCGCCGTCGTTGGTTATCGTGACCGAGCAGATCCCGTGCCGCTCCTGTATGTCGACCGAAAGGTACGTGCCGTGCGCATGTCGGACACAGTTGGTGGCGCATTCGCGTATCGCAGCCACCACAAGCCGCTCAATCCTTGTGTCATGCGGCACATACCCCCTGAGTATAAGCCGGATTCCGAGCTTTTCGCAGTTCTTCATCTCATCGGCAATATTCCCGTGCCGCTGCGGCGGGGACTCCGAGAGGACGCTCACGGCCTCCCTCAGCGCGGCGAGCTTCTTATCCGCCTCGTCCGAGTTCTCCATGATGTCCTGAATCGTTATGAGGCTCCGCCCCATCGTGTCGTGAACTCTGACCTTCATCTCCAGGCTCTCCTTTTCCCGAATGTCATCGGTCATACGGTCATACATTGCGCGGAGTCTGCGATTGGTCTCGGTAAGACGGCGGTTTTCGCTCTCGAGCCGCTCCTTTACGCGGTAGAGCTCCGTGATGTCCTGCGCGGTTATCTGCCGCCAGCCCTCCTCTCCGCTTACGGTTATCCGACCCGAGTTGAACTGCCTCACATTACCGTCAGGAAAGAAGAATATTCCGCTTGATGGCCGTTCTCCGTCCGGATTCGGAGGAAACAGTACCGCGTCAAGCTCACCGATCATCTGCGGATAGGAACCCGTCATCATATGTGAAAGCTCATGCATCGTCTCGTTACAGAGGATTATCCGTCCCGCCGGGTCGGCAAAGCAGATCCCCATCGTAAGTGCATTCGTCGCCTCACGGACGGAGTCGGGAGTGATACGCTCGAAAAGCCGTCTGCGCTCCATGGGTATCGCGACAGAAAGATGAATCGTCGCCAAAAGCAGCAGAACCGCGACCGAAATCCACGGAAGTCCGCACAGTCCGGTGTCCGCATCTCCGTACTGCGGAAACAGTATCAGCGCCGAAAACAGGATAAAAAGCGAAAGGAGGGAGACCGCTTTTTCCGCAAACCGAACCGAACGGTGTGTTTTATATAGGAGGAGCGCAGTCTCTCCTGTCACCGCGGCAAAGAGCATCACGGCAAACATCGAGCGCAGAAGAGGCGGCAGTGTGTAAAAAGCGTTCATTCTTCGCCTCCGTTCGACTCGAGCGGCAGAACCAGCGTCTGCTCACCGTCGTCCGTATTGATTTCCGCAGAAGGGTACTTGTGCTTTATCTCCGATAAATCTCTTCGGGTGTCGAGCGACACCGTGACGCGAAGAAGACCGTACGGCCGTGCAAGCCGGACATTGACCGCCTCAAGCTCTCCGACGGTCTGTTCAATACAGTCCTCGAAAAAGTCGTAAGCGAGAGCCGCTGCACTGCCGTTCAGCATCACGGCGTCGACAAAATATGTCCCGCGCACCGAGAGAAGCCCGAGTGCCCGTATTGTCTCGCCGAACGCGTTCTCCATCTCGGCTGCCGGAATGTCCTGATTGCGGTAGTTCAGCAGTGCAAGATGCTGCCTTCGCTTTATGAAGCCGCAGAGCACCGCGATCCGCGCGAGTATCCTCTTTGCCTCGTCCGAGTTCTTGTCGGAGGTCCGATACTCGTCGACCCGGACGGCGATCTTGTCTATCTGCTGCTGCGTGACACTGCGGAGCATATCGTAGAGCCGGTTTTTCTCCTCGATTTCCCTGCGCTTCTTGTCGCGCGTGTACTCGTAGCGGAGAAGGGAATTGCGCTCCTCAAGCTCCGCCTTGACCTCCCGCGTCTCGGCGCCGCGCTTTATGAGTTCCGAGACGTCCTCGGTCCAGATGGCATGTCCGCCGTTTATCGGTATATTGTAGAGAAGCCGATCATCCGAGAGAAGTATCGGCATGTTTTCGGACGAGACAAGCGTCTCCAAACCGAACGGCTTCGCGTCAAGTGCCGCGTACCGGACATTGTAATCCCTGTCGGTGATTTGTGCCGAGCAGCCGGTAACCGCGCGGAACAGCTCATCATAGCGCATGTTCGACGCGATGAGCCTGCACCGTATGCAGATCTCAAATGTCAGGGCGTAGAGAAAGGACTGTGTCACCGTAAGATCGCCGAACAGTGTCATGAGCCAATCGTACCTCTTCCAGTAAGCGAGAATATAGACTATCGCCAGCACCGGCGGTATCAGCGGCAGAAACATGAGTCTGCGCGTCTGCGGAACCCTGCATTTTCGGAACATCAGGAGGAGTGCCAGAAGCGCGCAAATCATCTGCCACGCCAGGATGAGGTAATAGACCGTCGCGTAGCTGTATTCCTTGTCGCTCCACTCAAAGAACCCCTGATCCTCGGGAAAAACGAAGACCTTTTGATGCAGGTCGTTCGTTATCACGAACAGGAAGAGGAGCAGCGTTATGCCCCGGAGGATCCATGCTCTCTTCGGGATCCGCCATTCGAGCGGCTTCCCGAGCATCAGCGCGACGACCACTCCGCACATCGGAATGAACAGCATGGGAAGATAATAGAGATACCACATATACCGGGCAGCGAACCGTATTGTCAGTATGTGGAACTTGAGTGTCCTGACGATCAGCCAGAACAGTATCAGCCCGTCGATGCCGATAAGATATCGGCGCACCATCTTATGTACTATCCGGTACTTCAGAGTGATTCCCCACGCGAAGAAGAGCCCCATGTACAGAATCGAGCGCATAAGCCCGAGCGGACGGACGAACATCGGCGGCAGAATATCGTTCTTCGTGAGCTGACGGCAGATGACCGCCGAAAGGATTGTCAGGAATACAACCGGGAGTGTTCGGCTGTATTTCCGGGTGCCGCCGTTTGCGGTGTCCATGCGCGGATCATCTCCTTTCCTCAGGGAACCGTATCGTTACGGAAAAGCACCGTAAAGTCATGCTCGGGAGACAAAACGCCTTCAGCGCCGGCTTGCCGCCCGGACACGCACGGATCCTTGTTTCTTTACTTCAGCATAACATGAAGATCCGGTTTTGTCAATGGGAAAGAAGAAGATAAGTCCTTCTCCAAGCACATGCCGGCGCGCACATTCCGTCAATGGAATTCATTATCTGCGCGAACCCGGCGTATATTGCCGCGGCGCCGCTTCTCGGTATAGACGACTCGAGAAGATATGCGCCGTACTTGACGGACTGCACCGACAGACTATGACGATAAGCTCGTCCGACAGCTCCTCGAATGCGCAGCGGCGGAGGCGGCGTAACGGGACAAAGGACAAAACGCCGAATCGTCCATAAAATTGTCCGCCGCGTCCATTTACAAAAGCGGCGTTTCCTGTTATACTGGAACAAACCGAAGCAAAGGGAGATGTGCCTATGAATTACGAAATAACCGTAAAGCGCGAAAACATCCGCCGTTTTCCCTCTCACACGCACCACGGCGTATGGGAGCTGATGTGTTATATTCGCGGCGAGGGCGTTTTGGCGACCGAAGACGGCGATTTTCCGTTTCACGAAAATACCGTGTTTGCCGTTCCGCCCGAATTTGTCCATGGCTCGCGCGGCGACAAGGATTTTGTCAACATCTGTCTGCATGCGCCGCTCCCGATTCCCGAAAAGCGGCTGTACATAATTCCCGACGGCGAGGTTTTGCGCGGACTTTTCGACGCAGCGCGGCGAATCGACACCGAGACGCCCGAAAACCGCGAGGCGCTGTCGCATTTGATTCTCGCCATCGGCGATCTTGTCGTGTCGAGCGATCCGAGCGAAAAAACGCCCGAGCGAATGCTTTACGAAAGAATCTGTGCCGATTTCACCGACCCCGATTTTTCGATCGCCGAAGCGCTTTCGCACGTGCGCGGCTCGGCGGATCATATCCGCCACCGTTTTCGCGCACGGTACGGCATAACGCCGGCACAGCTTTGCGAACAGCGAAGAATCGAATATGCCAAGAACCTCATGCGCATCTACGGAGAACGGCTGAAATTCTATGAACTTTCGGCCGCGTGCGGCTATCGCGATCCGTTATATTTTTCAAGGCGCTTCAAAAAAGAGACCGGCGTTTCGCCGGCGGCTTACCGAAAAGAAATACTTCACGAGGAAGAGGAGAAAAATCAATGAAACAAGTAAAAGGCTTAACGCACGGAATGGGCATCGGCGGGTGGCTCACCAATTACAAACGCTTCAACGTGCTCCCGCAGGAAAGGCGGCTTGCGCTGACGATCGGCGATATGGAACATTTTGAAAGCTACATCACGCCGTGGGACATCGAAAACATTGCGAAAATGGGCGTGGATCATATCCGCATCGGCTTTGACCAGATCGTTTTGGAGTCCGAGCCGTATGTATACCGCGAAGAGATCTTTGCATATCTTCGCGCCGTCGTCGACGCCTGCCGCAAGCACAACCTTTTGTGCGTGTTGAATCTGCACAAGGCGATCGGCAATTACTGTGACATTTACGAGCCGGTCGGGCTTTTGGACAGCGAGGAATTGCAGGCGCGCTTTGTCGCCCTGTGGGAAAAGCTGGAGGACGAATTTTCCGACTGCGACCACGCCTGTTTTGAGCTTTTAAACGAGGTGCGCGACGTCGATTCCGAAAAATGGAACGACCTTGCCGAAAAAACGCTCCGCGCGATCCGCCGCAAAAACCAAAACCGCGTCGTCATTATCGGAAGCATCTGCTGGAACGACCCCAATCACCTGAAAGAGCTTCGCCTTTACGACGACGAGAACGTGATCTATACGTTCCACACCTACACGCCCTTCGAATTCACGCATCAGCGCGGCGTTTTGCAGCCGCAGACGCTCTATTACAACCGCGTCATGCCCTATCCGTGCGATATCGAGCGTTACCGCGACTATTGCCGCGTCGTTTTGAATAACCCGAACGCCTATCCGCAGTACACCGAAATGAACCGCGATTTCATTCGTGATTCTCTGTACGCCGCCAAGCGCTTTGTCGACGAGCATCCCGACAAGACCTTGTGGTGCGGCGAATTCGGCACCATTCGTCACGCACCGAAGGAAAGCCGCGAAAACTGGATGGCGGACGTTATTTCGGTTTTGAAGGAATGGGAGATCCCCTACTGTGTCTGGAACTATCTCTCGACCCCCAACGACGGCAACCGTTTCAGCCTTGTCGACGACGACACAAGACAGATTCTGACTCCGCGTCTTGCCAAGATCATTCGAGGCGAAGTATGAGTCCGTATTGGCTGCTTGCCGCTTCGGTCGCGCTCGGCGTTTCGAAAAACATTCTCTCGCGCGCCGTCGGCGGCATTTCCCGTCCGCACCGTATGCTGCGCGTCAATCTCGAGACCGCTCTTATCGCGCTGCTTGTATTCGGCGCGGCGCTCTTTTCGCACGGGGCGGAAAAAGCATTTCCCGCCGACGGACTTTTCTATCTTCTCGCCGCCTGTTACGGCGTTTTAACCATGCTTTCGCAGATCCTCTATATCCGCGCCGTGCGAAACGGACCCGTTTCGGTCTGCGCCCTGCTTTACGCCTGTGGTTTTCTCCTGCCGACTTTTTTTGCGATCTTCGTCTATCGCGAGCCGATCGGCATAAACCGCGGCATCGGAATTTTCCTGCTTTGTGTTTCGGTTCTTGTGACGAACACGGCGGATAAAAAAAGCGCGGACAAGACGGAAAAAAAGCGCGGCACGTGGCTTTCCTTTGCCCTCGGCGCAACGGCGGCGTCGGGCGGGGTCGGCATTTTGCAAAAGGTGACGCGAACCGACTTTCCGACGTGGGATTCCGACGGCTTTTTGTTTTGCGCCTTTGCCGCCATGGCGGTTTTATCGCTTGCGATATTGCCCTTTTGCCGTGAAAAAGAGAAAGCGGATAAAAGCACCGTTTCGGTGCTTTTCGGCGAATTGTGCCTCGGCGGCGCTTTGGTTTTTGCCAACAAATTGAATCTTTATCTTTCGGGCGTGCTGCCGGGCAGTATCTTCTTCCCCGTCGTCAACGGAGGCTGTATCGCCTTTACGGCGATATTGTCGGGCGCGCTTTTCCGCGAACGGTTCTCGGCGCGCAAATGTGCGGGACTGGTCGGAAGCCTTGCGGCGCTCGTTTTGATCTCGCTTTAATTCCGAATAAGAAAGACCGACCTTCTCCAAAAAAGGAGAAGGTCGGTCTTTTCGGTCGTTCGCGTCGCGTCAGCACAGCGGCGCAAAGATCCGCAAGAACCCGTCGAAGACGCGCTTTATGAGGTTTCCTTTCATTTCCTCGGGAGAGATCTCGCGGCATTTTTCCGCCGTATCGAGAAAATCCTTTTTCAGATCGTTCAGCAGTGACGCCTTGTAAAAAAGCGTGTTGTTTTCGAAATGAAGATACAGGCTTCGATAATCGAGATTCACCGTGCCGACCGTGCCCAAGCGGTCGTCGATCAGGCAGGCTTTGGCGTGAAGAAAACCGGGGGTATATTCGTAAATTTTGACCCCCGCGTCGAGAAGCCCCGCATAATAGCTGCGCGTCATACGAAAGACCGTTTTTTTATCGGGGATCCCCGGAAGAAAGATCCGCACGTCGACCCCGCGCTTCGCCGCGCGGACAAAGGCGTCGCAAAGCGTATCGCCGAGCATCAGATACGGCGTGTAAAACCAAGCCGTTTTTTCGGCTTGCGACAAAAGCTCGATAAAAAGCTCACAGCTGAGCGCATCGCGCCGAATCGGAGAATCGCCGTAGGTGAGCGCGAACCCGTCGTGCGGCGCATCCGCGCCGCTTTTTTTCGGCGCTTCGGCAAGATAGGCTTCGGCGTCGAGCGGCGAAGACGAAAACGCGTTCCAAAATTCGCAAAACATGCGCGAAAAGGCATAAACGCCGTCGCCGCTCATGCGAAAGCCGATGTCCTTCCAATGTCCGAAGCGGCGTTTCAGATTGATGTATTCGTCGGCAAGATTGACCCCGCCGCTGAAGACCGTCTCGCCGTCGATGATCAGCATTTTGCGGTGATCGCGGTTGTTGAGCGTTCCGCGCAAAAACAAAAGCGGGTTGAAGGCGACGCATTTTATACCGCATTTTCGCAGCTTTTCGACATTTTCGTACGAATACGTGGAAAGGCTTCCGAAATCGTCGTACATAAAGCGAACATCCACGCCCTCTTTGACCTTCTGCGCCAGAATTTCGACAAGGCTGTCCCACATGACGCCCTCGGCGACAATAAAATATTCGGCATAGATCGTTCTCTTCGCTCCGCGAAGCACAAGCAGCATATCCCGCCACATATCCTCGCCGAGCGAATAATAAACGGCGGAATCGTTTTCGGTTATGCGGAATTGCCCTTTTGCACAGAGAAGCGAAAAGGTCTCGTATATACGAAGCGAATCGGCTTTCAGCTTCTCGGCGGCGTCCGAATCGGACGGCAGAGGCGGCGGCATTTTCGCCCGCGCCCGCGTCAGCCGCCGCGCGAGCGGACGGGAGGTCTTTCGGTCGCCGAAGCACAAGTACAAAAAAGCTCCCGGCACGGGCAGCGCCAGAATCACGATGAGCCACAGAATCTTATAGGCGCCCTCGTTTCGCGTCTGCGTTATATAAATGACCAATATCACCGACAAAACCGTCAGCAAAAGATTGAGAGCGGCGGAATACGGCGCAAGAAAACGGAGGATGACAAAAAGCCATATTCCCTGCAAGGCGATCGCCGGGAGAATGGTGAGAATGCGGCGCAGGATTCGTTTCATTTCGCGCTCCTTTTTGCAAAAATCGTTATCCTTATTATAGCAAACACCGCTTTCCTTTTCAAGTCCTTTCGCATAAAAGCGCGTTTTTTGCGCATACTGTTTTCGGCGGGAAAAACGTTTTTCCGCCTTACACAAAAAAGTCATCGGAGCTTTTTTGCTCGGAAAGGACAAAAAATGGCAAAGAAAAAACACAGCGTAAGCGAAAAGGTAAGTGCCGAAAATATCGGAAGCGCGCTTCCGAACGACGGATTTTTCACCGATTCGGTCGCCTCGGCAAACGAAAGCACGGGATATGCGGTGCTTGTCCCCGAGACCGAGGAGGAGGCAAAGGCGGTTTCGGAGTTGGGGCACAACCCGAATACGCGATCCAAGAAAAAGAAGAAATAACCGTCAAAAGAAGGGGGGACTCCCCCTTCTTTTTGTTTTGCCCTGTTAAAACGGCGGCAAAATTCGGGCGTTTTTGCGGGGCGTGTTCGAAATTTCGGCAGAAATTTCCAAACAATTGTTCTTGACAAACGCATGTTCGTGTGTTATACTGTAACCAGAACATTTGTTTTGAGGTGATCTTCATGAATTCCGCCGCCCGCGCGCAAGCCCCTGTTTCCGCTTTCTTCCCATTTCCCGTTTTTTCGCTCCCCTACACCGACGGGCGCGGTTCGAACAGCGGACGTATCGTTTTGCACGCCGATCTCAACAACTTTTTCGCGTCGGTCGAATGTCTCGACCATCCGTCGTATCGGGAACATCCCGTCGCGGTGTGCGGCGACCCCGAAAAGCGGCACGGGATCGTGCTTGCCAAAAACGAGCTTGCCAAAAAATACGGCGTCACAACGGGTGAAGCGATCTTTCAGGCAAAGAAAAAGTGTCCGTCGCTTCTTACCGTTCCCGCCCATTATGACCGCTATATGCTTTTTTCGCGCAGTGCGCGGGAAATTTACCGCCGTTACACCGACCGCGTTGAGCCGTTCGGCATGGACGAAGCATGGCTCGAGCTGACGGGAAGCGTGGGAGTCAAAAGCATGGAGGACGGAGCGCGCATCGCCGACGAAATTCGAAAGACCGTTCGAAAGGAGCTCGGAATCACCCTTTCGGTCGGCGTTTCGGACAACAAGGTCTTCGCAAAGCTCGGCTCGGACTACAAAAAGCCCGACGCCGTGACGGTGCTGTCCCCGCGCGAATACGGAGCGATCACCGCCGGTCTTCCGATATCCGATATTTTGTTTGCGGGACGCGCGACGACGGAACGGCTTCGCTCCTTCGGGCTTTTGACGATCGGTCAGGTCGCCGCGGCGGACCCGTATTTCATGAAATCGATCCTGGGCAAAAACGGGCTTACCCTGCTGCGTTATTGCCGCGGCGAGGACGAAAGCCGCGTTGCGCTGTTCGGGCAGTGTCCGCCCATCAAATCGATGAGCAACTCCACCACGCCGCCGCGCGATATTACCGATTTTGCCATGGCAAAACAGATCCTTTCTTCGCTTTGCGGCACGGTTTGCAGCCGCTTGCGGGAGGAGAATTTAAAATGCGGCGGGGTCGGGATTCATCTGCGCGACACGACCCTTCACTGTTCGGAGCGCATTTGCAAGCTGGAGCGCCCCACCTCCAACGCTGTGGAAATGCTGAGAGCCGCCATGCGGCTTTTGCGCGAGAGTTCGGATCTCGAAAAAACGCCGCTGCGCAGCATCGGCGTGAAAGCGACGGCACTTTCGGGCGCGGGCGGCGACGCACAGCTTTCGCTTTTTCCCGAAAGCGGCGAAAAAAAGGACATTCTCGACCGCACGGCGGATGCTCTGCGAAAGCGCTACGGTACGGACGTTCTGCGCACGGCGTTCGATCTTTGCGATACCGACGGCGCGGCGAAGATCGAGCGGGGCTACGAGGTTTTTACGCACCTGCGCTGATATTTTCCGAAAAACAACCAAAAGAAAAGTTCGCGGGCGGTATAGAAAACGGCGGCGGGGCAGAGCG
>ENA-OUQF01000446-OUQF01000446.1-human-gut-metagenome-genome-assembly--contig:-NODE-446-length-31929-cov-34.810880_pt1 | contig 31929 bp, 30 predicted proteins | sample MGYA00237947_ERZ548826 | MGnify/ENA primary metagenome ERZ548826 (study PRJEB26490, sample SAMN05194701) | human gut metagenome | biome: terrestrial biome; feature: human-associated habitat; material... | reverse complement strand
ATTGAGCCAAAAATCCAGGCTGGGGCTTCTTGCCAAATTGTGCGGTGTTGCCCTTATATTTTGTTGTCATATTTTGTTGACAGAGATAGTATAGCACAGTATGATAGATATGAATAATATCGTTTTCGTACCGGCGTTATATTATTTTTGTATCGCAGAAGATGATTCAGACGAAAAGGCCGTGACCGGCTTTATGGAGGTGAAGCAATGGACATCCGACAGCTGGGATATTTCCGCAAGATCGCCGAGACCGGCAGCATCAGCGAAGCCGCCAGGCAGCTGCATCTCTCTCAGCCGCCCCTGAGCTGTCAGCTGCGGGGGCTGGAGGAGGAGCTGGGGGTGCAGCTGTTTCAGCGGAGTCGCCAGGGCGTGAGCCTTACGGAGGCAGGGGAGCTGCTGTACCAGCGGGCCGGGGAGTTGCTGCGGTTCGCGGACTCTGCCAAGCTGGAGGTCAGCCAGATCGGCCAGCGGCAGGTGCTGCGGCTGGGCATGACCTCCACCACCGTCGTCCCCGTGATGCCGCTCATCTCTGTTTTTTCCCGCCGGAATCCGACGGTGCACTTTGAGGTACATGACGGCTCCAGCTTCTCCATGTATACGCTCCTGCTCAACGGGATCATTGACCTGTCCGTGGTGCGCACCCCCCTGCGGCTGGATGAGGTGGAGCACCTGGTGCTGCGGGAGGAGCCGATGATCGCCGTCTCCGCTTTGCCCTTCGCACCCGGCGCGCTCCGCCTCCGTGACTTGGCGGACTGCCCGCTGATCCTCTACCGGCGCTATGAGCGGTTCCTTCTGGATGCTTTCCACGTCCAGGGCCTGGAGCCGGAGGTGTTCTGCCTGTGCGACGATGCCCGGTCCGCGACGCAGTGGGTGGAGGCGGGCCTGGGCACTGCCATTTTTCCCCGGTCCATGCAGCAGCTGTGCGGCGGGCTGCACATCTGCCCCATTGCGGAGGATGCCCTGAAAACAAAGATCTTGCTTATCTGGCGGAAGGGAGAGCCGCCGCGCCCTGTTGTGCACGCCTTTTTGCAGCTGGCGGAGGCCGGGACCTTTTGAGGCGGCATGGGCGGATGCCGCCGCGGCGATTTGCCGCTTTCTCCAAAGGAAGCACGGGCAGCCGGGGGGATTTTTGTTCACTCGGAGGAAAAGCGGACAAGGATAGACAAGAAGCTGCATTTTTAGGCCTTTCCAACCGGGGCGGCTTTGGGGTATACTGAAGACACCCGAAACGCTCAAAACAGGAGGATTTTGTAATGCGCTATGGTTACTTCGACAACGCCAACCGGGAGTATGTCATCGACCGGGTGGATGTTCCTGTTTCCTGGACAAACTATATTGGATTAAAAGATATGTACGGTGTGTTCAACCACACCGCCGGGGGTTATCTGCTTTACAAATCCCCGGAATACCATCGGATCACCCGCTTCCGCCCCAACGGCGTCCCCATGGACGGCCCCGGCCACTACGTCTACCTGCGGGACAATGAGAGCGGCGACTACTGGACGGTGTCCTGGCAGCCCGTGGGCAAGCCCAAGGAGCACTATTCCTGCCGCCACGGCCTGAGTTTCAGCAAGTATCACTGTGATTATTCCGGCATCGACGCCGAGCAGACCCTGTTCGTGGCGGTGGACGACCCGGTGGAGATCTGGCGGGTCACCCTGCGCAACGATACCGACCGGGTGCGTGACCTGTCCGTATTCTCCTATCTGGAATTCAGCTTCCATCAGATCGCCATGGACAACCAGAATTTCCAGATGAGCCTGTACGCCGCCGGAAGCCGGTATGAGGACGGCGTGATCGAGCATGACCTTTATTATGAAGAAACCGGCTACCAGTTTTTTACCTCCAATTTCACCCCCGACGGCTTCGACTGCCTGCGCGATACCTTCATCGGCCATTACCGCTCCGAGCGCAACCCCATCGTGGTGGAGAGCGGCGAGTGCCATGGCAGCTTCCAGAAGGGCGGCAACCACTGCGGCTGCCTGCGCAAAAAGCTGGTTTTGCAGCCCGGCGAGCAGGTGGAGCTGATCTATCTGCTGGGCGAGGGCGGCATCGAGGCCGGCAAGGCCATGCGCCGGAAGTATTCCTCCGCCAAGTGCGCCGAGGACTTTGCCCGCACGGCAGAGATTTGGGACGAGAAGCTGAGCTGCCTCCAGGTCCATACCCCCAACGAGGGCATGAATACCGAGCTGAATATCTGGAACCTGTATCAGAGCGAGATCAACGTCATGTTCTCCCGGTTCACCTCCTTCATCGAGGTGGGCGGCCGGGTGGGCCTGGGCTACCGGGATACCGCCCAGGACGCCATGACCATTCCCCATTCCAATCCCGCCAAGTGCCGCAGCCGCATTGTGGAGCTGCTGCGGGCGCTGACCACCGAGGGCTACGGCCTGCACCTGTTTGAGCCGCGCTGGTTCGAGCCGGACGAAAAGCAGCAGTCCTTCAAGTCCCCCACCGTGGTCCCCACCCCGGATAAGAGCAGCATCGTCCACGGCATCAAGGATGCCTGCGCCGACGACGCGCTGTGGCTGGTGGGCAGCATTGTCTCCTACATCAAGGAGACCGGCGAGCTGAGCTTTGCCGACGAGGTGATCACCTATGCCGACGGTGGTGAGGGCACCGTCTATGAGCATATGAAGCGCATCCTGGACTTCTCCGCCCGCCAGGTGGGCATCAACGGCATCTGCAAGGGCCTGCGGGCGGACTGGAACGACTGCCTGAACCTGGGCGGCGGCGAGAGCGCCATGGTCAGCTTCCTGCACCACTGGGCGCTGCTGAACTTCATCGCCCTGGCGGAAAAGCTTGGCCGCCGGGAGGACGCTGCCCACTACACCGCCATGGCTCAGCAGGTCAAGGCCGTCAGCGAAAAGGTGCTGTGGGACGGCAAGTGGTATATCCGTGGCATCACCGCCCAGAACCGCAAGATCGGCACCCAGAACGATACCGAGGGACGGGTGCACATGGAGAGCAACACCTGGGCAGTCCTGTCCGGCGTGGCGGACGCGGAGCACGGCAAGGCCGCCATGGACGCGGTGGATGAGTACCTGTTCACCCAGTACGGCCTGATGCTCAATGCCCCCTGCTTCACTGTGCCGGATGACTCCATCGGCTTTGTTACCCGGGTGTATCCGGGCCTGAAGGAGAACGGCGCCATCTTCAGCCATCCCAACCCCTGGGCCTGGTGCGCTGAGGCCATCCTGGGCCGGGGCAGCCGCGCCATGAAATTCTATAATTCCCTGTGCCCCGCCCTGCAAAATGACAACATCGAGACCCGTCTGGCAGAGCCTTACACCTATTGCCAGTTCGTTTCCGGCAAGGATCATACCACCTTCGGCGAGGCCCATCATCCCTTTATGACCGGCTCCTCCGGCTGGGCCTACTATGCCGCCACCCAGTACATGCTGGGCATCCGGCCGGATTATGACAGCCTGACGGTGGATCCCTGCATCCCCGCCGACTGGAAGGAATTCTCCGTGGACCGCAAGTGGCGCGGCGCGCAGTACCACATCCATGTGACCAACCCCAAGGGCGTGGAGAAGGGCGTGGCCTCCGTAAAGCTCAACGGCGCGGAGGTGGACCGCATCCCGGTGCAGCAGCCGGGCAGCGTGGCAAATATTGAAGTTGTAATGGGATAAGGAGAGCGCATTATGATCAAATTTGGTACCGGCGGCTGGCGGGCAGTCATCGCCGATGAATTTACCAAGGCAAATATCCGACTGGTGGCCGCCGGGCTGTGCGGCCTGATGAAGTCCGAGGGCCTGGAGGGTGCGAAGGTCTGCGTGGGCTATGACCGCCGCTTCCTGTCCAAGGAGGCTGCCCACTGGGCGGCAGAGGTGCTGGCAGGCTATGGATTCCACCCCATGGTGGTCAACCGTTCCTCTCCCACGCCGCTGATCATGTTCACCGTCAAGCAGCTGGAGCTGCCCTATGGCATGGCCGTCACCGCCAGCCATAACCCCGCCATCTACAATGGCATCAAGGTATTCACCTCCGGCGGCCGGGATGCCGATCAGACCGTCACCGCCAAGATCGAGGCCCACATCCAGCAGGTCGACCCGGAGCATATCCCCAGCGTGGACTATGAGCAGGCCATGCAGCAGGGGCTGATCACCGAGATCTACCCCTTCAACGAGTATATCGACAGCATCCTGCAGTTTGTGGATGTGGATAAAATCAAGAATTCCCACCTGCGCATCGCCATCGACCCCATGTACGGCGTCAGCCAGAGCAGCCTGCGTACCATCCTGCTCACCTGCCGGTGCGATGTGGACGTGATCCATGAGCAGCATGACACGCTGTTCGGCGGCAAGATGCCCGCTCCCAGCGAGGGCACCCTGGGCCTGCTGAGCAATTATGTGCTGGATAACCATTGCAGTCTGGGCGTTGCCACCGACGGCGACGCCGACCGCCTGGGCGTGATCGATGAGAACGGCAATTACGTTCCCGCCAATACGCTGCTGGTGCTGCTGTACTACTACCTGCTGAAATACCGGGGCTGGACCGGCCCCTGCGTGCGCAACAATTCCACCACCCACCTGCTGGACCGGGTGGCGGCGGACTTCGGCGAAAAGTGCTATGAGGTCCCCGTGGGCTTCAAGTTCATCTCCGCCAAGATGGCCGAGACCGGCGCCATCATCGGCGGCGAGTCCTCCGGCGGCCTGGCCGTGCGGGGCCATATCGCGGGCAAGGACGGCATCTATGCCGCCGCCCTGCTGGTGGAAATGCTGGCAGTCACCGAAAAGTCCGTTTCCCAGCTCTACCGGGAAATTACCGAGAAATACGGCAAGCTCTATTATGAGGATACCTCCTTCACCATGCGCCCGGAGCGCAAGGAAGAGCTGAAGGATGTGCTGTTCGTGCAGAAGCAGCTGCCGGACTTCGGCGCAGAAATCGACCACGTCAGCCGCGAGGATGGCTGCAAGGTCTACTTTACCGACGGAAGCTGGGTCATCTGCCGCTTCTCCGGCACCGAGCCGCTGCTGCGCATGGCCGCCGAGGGCAGCACCGAGGCCCAGGCCAAGAGCTACATCCAGACCTGGCGCAAGGCCCTGGGCCTGTAAATTCACTACCACCATCTTCCAGGATGATCTTCTCCTCCGTTTCCCCCGCAAGGGTGCGTCTGCTTTGCCGCAGATGCACCCTTTCTTTTTGGAGAAAGATGTGATAGGATTTATTTCAAAGGTTTCTTAAGAAGGAGGAAGAACAATGGGCAAACGAAGGATCTCTCTGCGGGCCGGGCTGGTGACCACGATCCTGATCTGCTGGCTGATGCCGGTGGCCTGCATCGTGACGTTGTCCGGCCTGCTGCTGAACAGCAACTATCAGAAATCCATCCGGCAGCAGATCCAGTCCGAGGCTGCCAATGCCCTGGAGCAGGTGCGGACCAATCTGGCGGACGCCATCTGGGATTCCAAGGCGGTATCCTATGACGGCATCATCCGCAGCAGCTACCGCACCTTCCAGCAGGACGGCGACAGCGCCAGCCTTTACCGCACGGTGAACGATTATATGACCCAGAATTTCTCCCGAGAGAGCCGCTACCGGGCCGCCTTCCTGTATTTCTGGGGGGAAGGGGAGAGCGCCAACGCCTATGTGCTCTGCCGCGGCACCACCGGCCATGACCTGCTGGCCCAGGTGAAGCAGATCGCCCCCTGGATCGTAGACGCCATGCAGGACGCGGATACCGATATCCGCTTTTATAACCTGGATGGGGAGCTGTATATGGCGCGCAACATCCTCAACAGCCGCTTTGAATCCTATGCCACCATCACGGTGCTGCTGGAGTCGTCGGTAGTTTTGCAGAGCATGGAGGGTGTCCAGCGGGTCAGCAGCCTGACGCTGACTGTGGACGATTGTGTGCTCACCCGGATGGACAACGGTACCCAACCGGGCAGCGACACCGAGATCCGCTACACCGTGGACGCCGACGGCCACAAGATCACCCTGTCCGCCTTCCCGGAGGCCTATGATCTCTGGCGGGACACCCCCTGGCTGCGCTGGGCGGTGCTGGGGGTGGCGCTGATGGTGCTGCCTTTGCTGCTGGTGATGATCGCCCTGTTCCACCGGCACGTCAGCTTCCCCATGGAGACTCTGGCGGAGGCCAACGGCCAGATCCAGGCGGGCCAGCGGGGCTATCAGATCGAAAAAACAGCCCCCAACGCGGAGTTTGAAAGGCTGTACGCCAATTTCAACGTCATGTCCACGGAGCTGAAGAACCAGTTCGAGCGCTCCTATCAGGAGCAGCGGGCCGCGCAGAAGGCCCAGATCAAGGCGCTGCAATCCCAGATCAATCCCCACTTCCTGAACAACACCCTGGAGATCATCAGCTGGGAGGCCCGCCTGGCCGACAACGAGCGGGTATGCGCCATGATCGAGGCCCTTTCCACCATGCTCACGGCGGCGCTGGACCGGGATGGACGGGCGCAGATCCCCCTTTCCGAGGAGCTGGGCTATGTGGACGCCTATCTCTACATCATCCGTGAGCGCCTGGGCGGCAATCTGCGGGTGACCAAGGAGATCCCGGATGAGATGGCCGCCCAGCTGATCCCCAGGCTCATTTTGCAGCCCATCGTGGAAAACGCGGTGGAGCATGATATCACCGCCAACCGGGGCGGCAGGCTGACCCTCCGTGCCCGCCGGGAGGCGGGGGAGATCGTCCTGGAGGTGGAGCACGACGGCACCATGACCGACAAGGATCGGGAGAACATCCGCCAGCTGACCTCGGCGGAGTACACTGGCAGCGGCCGGGTGGGCCTGCGCAACGTCTACCGCCGTCTGAAGCTGCTCTACGGCGACGCGGGCGGCCTGACCATCGAGGAAACCGCCCCCGGCACCATCCTCGCCCGCCTCCACTTCCCAGCTCCATAACCTCCCCTGAAAGGGGAGGAGGGCCGCGCGTAAGCGTGGCGGAGGGGTTCGCGGTACAAAGAATGCCATTTAGGGAACCTAGGGCAAATCCGCAGAGACCTACTTGGCTTCCCTCGGGGGTAAGCCAAGGGGGGATTGTACGAATTCGTCCGGGATTTCATAAAGGCGTGACTGCCTACCGCAAACCCCTCAGTCAGCCCTACGGGCTGCCAGCTCCCCTTTCAGGGGAGCCAAGGGGCGGGGGATTGGCAAATACATTCAATCCGATGCCCTGAAGAGCGCTTCTTTCGGGCAATGTGAATAGGGACGCCTGCAATATGGATGAATTATTGGCGTCGTGTTTGCCATTTTCAGGCAAGGTGCCAAGGATGGACAAGAAACCACAAGCGGGGGGATTGTGCATGCTGTTTGCTTTTTGTATAATGCAGACACTGACATGAGTGAAATGTCACAATTAAATTAAAGGAGCGAACATCATGAAAAAGATCACTGCATTCCTGCTCGTCGTCGCCATGTGTCTGGGCTTTGTCGTCTGCGCACACGCCGACTCCGTCACCCTGAACGTCGTCACCTCTTACGGCGGCGATGATGGCAACCGCAAGAACTTCGAGGACGCTGTCGCTGCCTACGAAGCTTCCACTGGCAATAAGGTCAACGATGGCTCCGCCACTTCCAATGAGCAGTGGAAGGCCAAGGTTCTGACCGACTTCGAGACCGGCTCCGAGCCCGATGTCCTGTTCTTCTTCACCAACGCCGACGCCGATCCCTTTGTCAACAACAACAAGGTCGTCTCCATCGAAGAGATCCGCTCCGTCTACCCCGACTACGCCGCCAACATGAAGGATTCCATGATGGCTGTCGCCGCTGACGGCAAGCACTACGCTGTTCCCTCCGCTGGTTTCTGGGAGAACATGTTCGTCAACAAGGCCGTCCTGGATGCCTGCGGCGTTGAGGTCCCCGGCCCCGACTACACCTGGGAACAGTTCCTGGCTGACTGCGAGACCATCAAGGAAGCCGGCTACACCCCCATCGCCTGCTCCCTGTTCGAGGTTCCTCACTACTGGTTCGAGTTCGCCGTTATGAACAATGGCTCCCTGGCCACCCAGCTGGAAGTCCCCACTGTTGACGAGAACGGCAAGCTGGTCGACGACGCCGTCGCCCAGAAGTGGATCGCTGCCCTGGAAGACCTGAAGGCTCTGTACGAGGCCGGCTACTTCCCCGAGAACACCCTGACCGCTACCGATGCTGAGACCGTTTCCCTGTTCGGCGAAGGCGAAGCTGCTTTCCTGATCGACGGCTCCTGGAAGTGCGGCTACTTCTCCGAGAACCACGCTGACAACCTGGAAGACTACGTCGTCTGCTGCGTGCCCGGCAAGGGCGAGCGCCCCGCTACCGATGCCATCGGCGGCATCTCCATGGGCTACTTCATCACCCGCAAGGCTTGGGACGATCCCGCCAAGCAGGCTGCCGCTGTTGAGTTCGTTTCCCAGCTGACCAGCGATGAGACCCTGAGCAAGTTCGTCACCACCGAAGTCACCGCTCTGAAGAACGGTGCTACCCCCAGCGGCCTGAATGCCATCCAGCAGTCCGCTGCCGCCTGCAACGCCAACATCACCGGCGTGGTCGGCGCTGTGCAGGATACCATCACTGCCGAAGCCAAGGGCGACCTGTTCGCCAACGTTCAGAAGGTCGTTTCCGGCCAGATGACTGCTGCCGAGGCCGTTGAGTCCGCAATGAAGCTCAACTGAGTCTTAGGGCATTATTTCCTCAATGGGGGCTGCTGCCAAAGGCAGCGGCCCCCGCCTTATCTCAACAAAAAGGATGGTGCGGCTATGAGCTCCATGATCTATAAGAAAAAATCGCCGCTGCTGCTCTTCCTGCTCCCGGCATTTGTCTTTCTGATTGCCTATCTGTATTATCCCTTCCTGCAAAACATTTTCAATACGTTCCTGGATATCGGCGGACTGGGGCGCGCGGCCGATGGCGTCAATGATCCCTGGTATGAGAACTATGCACGCATGCTCACCGACCCGAACATGCGCACCGCACTGAAAAACACCGTGATCCTCACCGTGTGCACCGTTGTGTTCCAGGTGGGCATCGCCCTGATCCTGGCGCTGCTGGTGGATTCCATCCGGGTCGGCTCCAAGGTATTCCGTACCGTCTATTTCTTCCCCATCGTCATTTCCGCTACCGCCCTGGGCCTGATGTTCAATCTGATGTTCCTGTACAAGGGCGGCATGGTCAACCAGCTGCTGCTGAAGATGGGTCTCCTGGAATCGGAGGTCAAGGCCAGCGGCAAGCTTGTGGTCAAGTGGCTGGACTGGAAGGACCAGGCCCACTATATGACCACCATGTTCCTGCCGGTCATCTGGCAGTATGTCGGCTTCTATTTCGTCATTCTGATCACCGGCCTGAACAATATCTCCAGCGACCTGTTTGAGGCCGCCGCGTTGGACGGCGCTTCCGGCCTGAAAAAGATTCGTTACATCACGCTTCCCATGCTGCGCAACGTGCTGTGCACCTGCCTGGTGCTGGCCGTCACCGGCGCACTGAAGGTCTTTGACCTGCCCTGGGTCATGTTCGGCGCGGGTATGCCCAACAATCAGGGCTGGCTCACCGGCACCTACATGTATGACCAGACCTTCAACAAAATGAACGTAGACTACGGCAGCACCATCGCCGTTTTGATCGTGGTGCTTGGCGTGATTCTGTCCAATGTCGCCAACCGGGTATTCAAGCCCACGGAAGATTGCTAAGGAGGGCGGATATATGATCGAAAAGAAATTCAGCGTCAGCAAGGTCGTGACGTATATCGTGCTCACCCTCTGGGGCCTGACCACTGTGTACCCCTTTATCTGGGTCATCCTCAACTCCTTCCGCAAGAAGGGCCTGATCCTCACCGATTCCTTCTCCATCCCCCTGGGAGAGGCCTTTACCATGGACAACTACAAGGTGGCCATGGAGCGCTCCGACTTTGGCAACGCCTACCTGAACTCCATCCTGATCTCCGGCACCGTCACCATCGTGGTGGTCATCCTGGCTGGTCTGGCCGCCTATGGCCTGTGCCGCTACCGCTTCCGCGGCCGGGGCTTCCTGCAGAGCCTGGTCATGGCCGGCATGATGTTCCCTGTGTTCTCCACCATCATCCCCGTGTTTCGGATGCAGGTGCTCATGGGCGTGGCCGGTACCGGCAACCGCTGGCTGAGCTTGGTGGCGACTGCGCTGCCTCAGATCGCGGGCAACCTGTGCTTTGCCATCGTGATACTGAAAGGCTTTATCCAGTCGGTTCCCATCGAGCTGGAGGAGAGCGCGTACCTGGACGGCTGCAACGTATTCCAGATCTTCTTCCGCATCATCGTCCCTGCCGCCAAGTCCTCCTTTGCCACCGTGGCCATCTTTGCGTTCCTGTGGAGCTACAATGACCTGTTTACCCAGTCCTTCTTCCTGCGCTATCCCCAGGAGCGGGCCATCACGGGCCTGCTCAACGAGATCAGCTCTCAGGCGGGCGTGAACTACGGCCTGATGGCCTCCTCCGTGATGCTGGTGGTCATGCCGGTGCTCATTGTGTACATGTGCCTGCAAAAGCACATCATCAAGGGCCTCACCGCCGGTGCAGTGAAGGGTTGATTTTCCGGGGATTGTGGTGTACAATGCCCTGTTAGGGGGCGATATGCATGTACCGAGTTGTGCTGATTGATGATGAGAGCATTATTGTAGAGGGCCTGCGCAAGGTGGTAAAATGGGCCGACTACGGCTGCCAGGTGGTTTCCACCGCCAACGACGCCGCGTCCGGGGCCGATGCCATCCGCGCCTTCCACCCCCATATTCTCTTTACCGACATCCGTATGCCCGGCCAGAATGGGCTTACCATGCTGGCGGGCCTGCGCAGCGAGTTCCCCAATATGCAGGTGACCGTGATGACCGGCTACCGGGACTTTGCCTATGCCCAGGAGGCCATCCGCCTGGGTGTGTGCCGGTTCCTGCTCAAGCCCACCAAGATGGACGAGATCAACGAGGCGCTGCAAACCATGGTCAGCCGCCTGGAAAAGCTCCCTCCCGAGGCGGAGGCAGAGGAACAGAGCCAGACCGCGGGCAGCTTCATCGTAGACCAGGCCTGCGCCTACATGCAGTCCCACTACCGGGAAAAGCTGACCCTGCAGGCGGTGGCGGACCGCTGCTACGTATCCCAGTGGCACCTTTCCAAGCTGCTCAACCGCTACACGGAAAAGAGCTTCTACGATATCCTCAACGCCATCCGCATCCAGAAAGCCAAGGTGCTGTTGTCCGACCCCAGCCTGAAGATCGGCGAGATCGGCGAAATGGTCGGCTACACCGACACAGCGCACTTCGCCCGCACCTTCAAAAAGCTGGAGGGCATGAGTGCCAACGAATTCCGCAACACCCTGCGTATCTGATCCGCTGATCTCACAATGATGGAGACCATGGAGCGGGATGAGACTGCCACAGAGGACTGGAGACGGGAAGAAGGAAAGAGAATGGCGCAGGAAATAGACGTATTTTTCCCTCTGGACTATAATATAATTACCAAAGAGAATTAGAGGACGGAACGGGCAGCCGTCGCCCTAAGCTCGGAGATGTGGGAGTGCTGCCCTGATTCTCTGAGCGCTGGCGGGTCACTTCGGTGGCCCGCTTTTGCGGTTGTTCCTCAAAATACCCGCTCAAAAAGGAAACTCTGACGAGAACCTGGCATTGCCGGCCTCGTCAGAGTTTCCTTTTTGTTGTAAGGCAACACCGCGCAATTGTGTCTGCGAGCCGCAGCCGTCTTTTTGTCCCACTTCTTCAGTTTGAAAAACGAGAAATACATACAGTATTCCTTCGTTTTCCAAACTTTGAATTGAGCCAAAAATCCAGGCTGGGGCTTCTTGCCAAATTGTGCGGTGTTGCCGTAATTCTTCAGCGCTTCTGGCTCGCTAAGCTGTTGCCTTCTCTCCCACCGGGGAGCCAAGAGCCTCCAGCGGGGGGTGGTAGCCGTGGGCGATGAGGTAATTGAAGGTGTTGACGTTGGCGGAATAGAGGCTGATGAAAAAGTTGGCGGTGTAGCCCAGGGGGTTCACGCGCGTGTCCACATAATATACGCTGAGGCTGTCGGTGTAGCTCTCGTCGGTGTGGAAGATGTAGGACTGAGCGATGTTGCCGGCTTCACAGTCTGCCAGAATGGCGTCGATCAGGCCGGGGATGTCGTCGTCGGAAATGCGGCTGGTCAAATCTCCGGTGAGCTCGTCTATCTGCTCATGCCAGCAGGTGAGCTGCACGCCCTGGAGCATATCCATCAGCTGCTGCCGGTCAAATTTCCCGTTTTCATCCAGGAATGTACCGGTGCTGTCCCCGCGGGCGAATATATACTCCGGCGCGGAGAAGGTAAGCCGCAGCGGCTCCAGGCATTCGCAACCGGGGAAGAGGTAATACAACCGGCTGAGGGTTTTGCCGTTTTTCAGGGTGTATACAATGGAAACCCGACCGGTGTAATCATCATCGTCCTTGTTCAGGCTCGGGGCGGTTTCCTCGTCACCGTAGATACGCTCCAGCAGGGGACGCTGCCGCTCCGCCTGCCTGTGGGTGCTCAGGCATTCCTCCTGCACCTGGATGGCCAGGGCGATATCCTCCGGGCGGGAGGATTCCAGGGGGTTGCCGCAGCCCCAGACATCAAGCACTACCTGCTCCACCTGGTTCACCTCAGGAACCTTGTAGGTGAAGCCGAACAGGTTCAGGCCGGTGGCGGTGATCCCCGCCAGGGTGATGACCAATATCAGCGCCAGGGGAAGAATGGACTTTTTTGTAAACACCCGGGTCTGCCGCCGCAGCAGCATGAGCATGGCATAATAACCCACGATCATGCCGATGAACATCATGGGGTATCCCAGCTGCCCGCCGAAGGTATTCGAGATCACGTGGAACAGAATGCCGGTGAATACGGAGCACAGCACCAGCAGCACCGGTGCCATGGGCCGGAAGGCCAGCAGGTCACCGGCGCATTCCGGCCTGCGGCGGCGCAGCAGATACATGGCAAGCCCGATGAACACACAGCCCGCCGCGGCAAAGGCCAGTAGGATCCACAGATAACTGTTGGAGAAATTCAGATGATCCACATCCAGGGAGCCAAAGTAGGCCACGGGGCCGTCGGTATAGTTGGGCTGCTGCTCCTGGTAGATAATTACAAAGGGGGCGCGGCGCAGCATGGTCGTGATGGGGACAAACTGGGCATCATACCCCGGCAGGTACATGCCGTAGATCAGGGGGGAGAGAATGCGGATCCTTGTCCAGCTGTAGAAAAGTCCCCAAAAGTTTGCAATGCAGTAGAGCAGCAGCATCCCGATCCGATTTCCCGCTGCCACGGAGCAGAGCAGAGCGAGGCCGAAGAAGAACAGGAAGCTGAGCAGGGCGGCAGCCATCCAATAGAGAATGACGATCTGATATCTGGTGAGCACGGTCAGCATAAATCCCGCGGAGAGCAGGATGCCGGGGAGCACGCTGAGGATGCCCAGGATCACCTGGGTGCCGAACCAGCCGCCCAGGGTGATGGGCAGAGCGTGCAGCGCATAGCCGAGCCGGGGGGTATACAGGTCGCCCATGAGCAGCTGAGCAAGAACCGGGGCGTAGGCCAGATTGCAGACAACGGCAAAGGGACACAGCTCCTGGATGCCCAGCACCGCATTGAAGTGGTATCCGTTGGCGTTTAGCTTGCCCACGGTGAGCAGCACCAGCCCCAGGGTATATAAAAGGCAGATGGGAGCGAACCGCTTCAGCGTGACGTGGCTGATGGCGGGATCATAGCACGTTTTCTTTGATTTCATAGTTCACACCTCCCAATTCATAGATGAAGATCTCCTCCAGCGACAGGGGCAGCACGTCGAAATAGGGGGGATTCATCCGCTGGCATTTCTCCTGCACCTGCTGATAGCTGCCCCGGAGAATGAAGGTATTCAGCCGCCCGGAGCGGCTCTCATGGAGCACCTGGCAGCCCTGGGGCGCTTCGCCCACAATCTGCAGCTTTACGGTGCCGCCTTGCATGTCGGCCAGGCTCTTTTCCAGCAGCATTCTGCCGTGGTTCATAATGCCCACGTGGTCGCATACATTCTCCAGCTCCCGCAGATTGTGGCTGGAGATCAGCACGGTGGTGCCCCGCTCCGCCACATCGGAGAGCACCAGGCTCATCACCTGGCGGCGCATCACCGGGTCCAGCCCGTCCACCGGCTCGTCCAGGATCATCACGTCCGGCCGGATGCACAGCGTCAGGTGGAAGGCCGCCTGCTTCTGCATGCCCTTGGAGAACCGCCGGATCGGCCCGGCAGGGAGGGGGAAAATCTCTTTCAGCTTCTCATACAGCGCCTCGTCGAATTTGCTGTACATGTCCCGGTAGAAGCGGTGCATGTCCTCCATGGTGGCGGCGGGGAAATAGAACACGTCGTCGGATATGTAGCCGATGCGCTCCTTCAGGTTGGGGTCGCCGGTCATTTCCTGGCCGTCCACGGTGACGGTGCCGCTGTCCGGCCGGTAGATGCCGGTAAGATGGCGGATCGCCGTGGTCTTGCCCGCGCCGTTGGGGCCCACCAGACCGTAAACGCAGCCCTTGGGCACATGCAGGCTCAGATCATCCAGCGCCTTGAAGGCGCCGAAGGCCTTGGTCACATTTTTCATTTCAAGCATGGTTATCCTCCTGTTCCAGCCGGCGGGTCAGCTCCTGCCGGGTGTAGCCCCGGCGCAGAAGGTTCCGGGCGGCGTCGTCAAATTGCCGCAGCAGACGCAGCTCCTCCTGGGGGTTCCCCTCCGGGATCCCACAGACGAAGCAGCCCTTGCCCGGTACGGTGGCGATCCAGCCCTCCATCTCCAGCTGGCGGTAGGCCCGCTGAATGGTATTCGGGTTGATGGACAGGCTCGCCGCCAGCTCCCGGACGCTGGGCAGCTTTTCCTCCTGCCGAAGCACCCCGGACGCGATCTGCTGACGCAGCGCATCCATGATCTGCACATAGATCGGCCTGGAATCGCGGTAATCCAAATGCAGCAGCATAGGCATCCTCCTTACATTAGCAACTGTATTAACACGGTTAGTATAACGATTAGCACAGTTCCTGTCAAGCCGGTTTAAGAAATCTTAAGAATTTCCTCCTTGGCTCCCCTTTCAAGGCAATCTCATCAACTTAAGGCAGCATCAACTTGCTGCCCCCTTTGGGGGAAGTGCCGCGACAGCGGCAAAGGGGGTGCCGTTGGTATTTTTGGGTTGTTACCATTCAACGAACCACACCCCCTCAGTCAGGCCCCTTGGGCCTGCCAGCTCCCCCACCGGGGAGCCAAGAGAGAGGTTCCCTGTAAGATAGAAAAAAGATGGAAAAGGCAGTTGCAATATGCAAAAATTTGTGCTAAACTCAGACAAGTGTCTCTTTATTAAAGAAGGAGGGAGAATATGATATTCGGAAAGCACATCAACCGCTATTACCTGAAGTATGCTCCCCATCTGTTGCTGGGACTGCTGGCGCTGTGGACGGTGGACTATTTACAGCTGGTGATCCCCGAGATCTACCAGATGGTCATCAACGGCATGAACCAGGGCTATGTGATGGTGGATGGTGTGGAGTACGCCTTTGACATGACGTTTTTGCTGGATCGCATCTGCAAGCCCATGCTCATCGTGGCGGTGGCCATCGTGTTCGGCCGCTTCCTGTGGCGGGTGTCCATCTTCGGCGCGGCCGTCAAGGTGGAGACCGATCTGCGGGACAAGATGTTCAGCCATGCCAAGAACCTGAGCCGGGAATACTACCAGGTCAACAAGGTCGGCAACCTGATGAGCCTGTTTACCAACGATCTGGATACCGTGCAGGAGTGCTACGGCTGGGGCTTCATGCAGTTCTTCGACGCGCTGATTTTGGGCGTGCTGTCCATGACGAAGATGTGGCGTATGAACCATCTTCTCACGGTGCTGTCGCTGATCCCCATGGCGTTTCTGTTCGCCAGCGCCACGCTGGTGGGACGGGTCATGACGAAAAAATGGGACTACCGGCAGGAATGCTTCTCCAACCTGTCCGATTTCTCCCAGGAGAGCTTTTCCGGCATTGCCGTCATCAAGGCCTTTGTAAAGGAAGCCAAAGAACTGATGGCCTTCAAGAAGCTCAACGACGAAAACGAGGTCGCCAACATCGACTTTACCAAAACCTCTGTGCTCATGCGCATTATGGTCAACTCCTTTGTGGAGAGCGTGATGTGCATCATCCTGGGCTACGGCGGATATCTGGTGTACAAGGGGACCTTCAACGCGGGCCAGCTGATGGAGTTCATTGGCTATTTCACAGCGATCATCTGGCCGATCATGGCGGTGTCCGAGCTGATCGACATGACCTCCCGGGGCAAAGCATCCCTGAAGCGCATCAGCGAGCTGCTGGACGCGGAGATCACGGTGAAGGACCGCCCCGGCGTGAAGGAGCTGACGGACGTAAAGGGCGAGATCGAATTCCGGGACCTGACCTTCCGCTACCCCGACGGCGAATTCAACGAGCTGGAGCATGTCAGCTTCAAGATCCTGCCCGGCGAGAGCATCGGCCTGGTGGGAAAGACCGGTGCGGGCAAGACCACCCTGGTGGACCTGATCCTGCGCACCTACAACGTGCCCGACGGCACGATCTTCATCGACGGGCAGGATGTGAACGACGTGTCCATCCATTCCGTCCGGGAAAACTGCGCCTATGTGCCCCAGGATAATTTCCTGTTCTCCGATACCATTGCCCGGAACATCGCCTTCGGCGACAGGAAAGTGAACCTGCGGGCGGTGAAGCGGGCGGCCATCCAGGCGGACGTGGACAGCAACATCACCCAGTTCCAGCTGGGCTATGATACGGTGCTGGGCGAGCGGGGCGTCACCGTCTCCGGCGGCCAGAAGCAGCGTATTTCCATTGCGCGCGCCCTGATGAAGGATGCCCCCATTCTGATCCTGGATGATTCCGTGTCCGCTGTGGATACGAAGACCGAGCGGGCGATCCTGAGCAATCTGCGCCAGACCCGGCAGGGGAAAACCACCATCCTCATCGCTCACCGCATCTCCACCATCGAACAGATGGACAAGGTGCTGTTCATCGACGAGGGCAAGATGGCGGGCTTCGGCACCCATGAGGAATTGTACGCCAACAATGCGGCCTACCGCAGGATGGTGGATCTGCAGCGGCTGGAGGAGGAAGGAGGCAAGGTCAATGCGTGATTATTTGCCTTTGATCATTGCGGGCGCGGTGATTGGCGCGTTTACCGTGGTGTTCATCGTCGCCTATGCGGCGCTCAAGCGCAGCCTCAAGACGCCTGCCCACGAGCGGACCATGTCCGACGGCTACCTGATCCGCCGCCTGCTCAGCTACGCCAAGCCCTATACCAAGCAGTTCATCCTGGTTTTTCTGGTGATGCTGATATCCATCGCCTATGATGTGGTCTCCCCGCTGCTGGTCGGCCGCATTCAGGGCCTGATCAAGACGCAGAATTTCCAGCTGTCCAGGCTCTATTCCATGGTGGCGATCTATGCGGGAATCCTGGGGGTATCCCTGGCGTGCACCTATTTCCAGTCGATGATTTTGCAGGAGGTAGGGCAGAAGATCCTCACCCAGATCCGCCTGGATACCTTTACCCGGATCGAGAGCCTGTCCCATGAGCAGCTGAACCAGATCCCCGTGGGCAAGCTGGTCACCCGGGTCAGCAACGACCCCAACTCCATCAGCTACCTGTTCACCAACATCCTGGTGACCCTGCTGCGGAACACCGTGGCCATCTTCGGCGTGCTGGGAGGCATGCTGATGCTGAACTATGTGCTGACGCTGATGGTGCTTTGCTTTGTGCCCTTTCTGGTGATCTTCACCCTGATCTTCCAGAAGTTCAGCCGGGAGGTGCACCGCCGGGTGAACAACACCCGCACCGACGTGAATACCTACCTGTCCGAGAATCTCTCCGGCATCAAGATCACCCAGGTGTTCAACCGGGAGGATGTGAAGATGGAGGAGTTCCTGGTCAAGAGCCACAAGCTGGCCAAGGCCAAGTTCAGCCGTACCCTGGTGTTCGGCGTATTCCGGCCCATGGTGTATATGCTGTTTGTCACCAGCAATCTGTTCCTGTTCTACATCGGCTGCAAGGGCTACATCCAGGACACTGCTTTTCTGGGCCAGACCATCACCAGCGAGATCGTGGTGTCCTTCTACATATACATCTCCAAGTTCTTCAACCCCATCCAGGCCCTGGCTGAGCAGTTTGATATGCTTCAGCAGTCCTTCGCCTCGGCGGAGAAGATCTTCACCATTCTGGATATGAAGCCGGAGATCGTGGACGAGCCGGACGCCATCGAGATGAAGGAGATCAAGGGCGAGATCGAGTTCAAGGACGTGTGGTTCGCCTATAAGGAGGACGAGTGGGTGCTCAAGGGGGTATCCTTCCACGTCTATCCCAAGCAGACCGTGGCCTTCGTCGGCTCCACCGGCGCGGGCAAGACCACCATCCTGTCCCTGATCTGCCGGAACTATGACATCCAGAAGGGGCAGATCCTGATCGACGGCGTGGATATCCGCAAGATCAAAATTGCATCCCTGCGCAGCCACTTCGGCCAGATGCTCCAGGATGTGTTCCTGTTCTCCGGCGATATCCGCAGCAATATCCTGCTGCGCCAGGAGGGCGTCAGCGACGAGGAGGTGTGGGAGGCCTGCCGCTACGTCAACGCCGATACCTTCATCCGCCGCCTGGATCACGGGCTGGACGAGGTGGTGCGGGAGCGGGGCAACAACTTCTCCGCCGGCCAGCGCCAGCTGCTGTCCTTTGCCCGGACGATCATCCACAAGCCCTCGGTGATGATCCTGGACGAGGCCACCGCCAACATTGACACGGAGACGGAGATCCTGATCCAGGATTCCCTGGAGAAGATGAAGAACATCGGCACCATGCTGATCGTCGCTCACCGTCTGAGCACCATCCAGCACGCCGACAACATCATCCTCCTGTCCCACGGTCAGATCCTGGAGCAGGGCACCCATCAGGAGCTGCTGCACCTGCACGGGCGCTACTATCAGCTCTACACCCTCCAGTTCCAGAAGCAGCAGCTTCTGAAGGAAGGATAACCCAACTTTGCCAGCCAGCGCAAACCGCGCTGGCTGACTTTTATCCCCCGCATGAACCGCGAATTTGTTTGAAGGGGACGATGTGCCTCAATCGTCCCCTTGTACGATTACGACGGACCGCAGTCCATTCAACATACCTTGGCCAATCTTTGTACATGTCGTTTCTTTCATATTCACAAAAGGTTTACTCATGCAATTGGCGTGGGGAAGATTTCTGTTGCATTTTCCCCTGATTTGGGATATGATAATGATGTAAAACTATCTGATCAGGAGGACGCAATGTCGGTACAAGTCTGTAAAGAGGAATATCTCAAAGCGCTGAAAATGGGGCAGCGAGAGGCCGAGGAGCTGCGGGCGGCAGGGAAAAGCGAGAATCCGGCGGTGCTGGATGAGCTGCTGCCGGAGATCGATACCCTGACAGTCACCGATGTGGGGACCATGGACATTCCCGCGGAGCGCATTGTGGGCACCAAGTCCGCCGGGCGGATCGCGGCGTTTACGCCCAGCTTCCTGCCCCTGCTGGACGCGAAAACGGAGTTCGCCACCAAGTGGATCACCCTGTGCGATGCCCACCTGGGAGAAGAGGGCATCCGCGACCCCATTACCTGTTATGAATACTTAGGCAATTTCTACGTGCAGGAGGGCAACAAGCGTGTCAGCGTCCTGCGCTATTTCGATGCGCCGCGGATCCCCGCGGTGGTCAAGCGGGTGATGCCCGCAAAGACCCAGGAGCCGCGGATCGTGGCATACTATGAATTCCTGGATTTCTTCAAATCCGCCCGTATCTACACCGTCCAGTTCCGGCACCCCAAGGACTATGGGAAGCTGCTTTCCCTGATCGGCAAGAAGCCCGGCGAAATGTGGACGGAGGAGGAGCGGCGCAGCTTCAATGCCCGCTTCCAGTACTTCCGGGAGGCGCTGGCGGCGGTGAACACCAAGCAGCTGGACATCCTGCCGGAGGAGGCGCTGCTGCTGTGGCTGAAGCTGTACCCCTTTGAAAGCCTGTCCACCCTGAGCGCGGCGGAGCTGAAAAAGAGCGTGGCAAGCCTCTGGGCGGACATCGTGTCCACCTCCGAGGCGGCGGTGAACGTCACCTCCAAAATCGAGGATTCCAAGCCCGGCATCCTCAGCCGCATTACCCTGCCGGATCATCTGAACGTAGCCTTTATCCACGCCCTCAGCCCCTCCACCAGCGGCTGGGGAATGGGCCATGACAAGGGCAGGGAATATTTGGAAGAGATGATGGGCGACAAGGTCACCGTCCGCAGCTATTTCCAGGGCAACACCCCGGAGGAGGCGGAGAAGCTCATTGAGCAGGCGGTGAGCGAGGGAGCGCAGGTGGTATTCGCCACGGTGCCCCAGATGACCCACGCCATTCTCAAGGCGGCGGTGAAGCATCCCAAAATCTATTTCTTCTGCTGCTCTCTGGATCAGCCCTATACCAGCATCCGCACCTATTACGGACGAATTTTTGAGGCAAAGTTCATCACCGGAGCCATCGCCGGAGCCATGGCTCAGAACAACCGCATCGGCTACATCGCCTCCTATCCCATCTATGGCGTGCCCGCCTCCATCAATGCTTTTGCCTTGGGCGCGCAGCTCACCAACCCCCGGGCGCAGATCGAGCTGCGCTGGTCCTGTGTGCAGGGCACGCCCCAGGCGGATTTCTTTGCCGACGGCATCCGGGTGGTGTCCAACCGGGATGTGCCGGTGCACTCCGAGATGTACCTGAATTTCTGTAACTACGGCACCTACCTGATGGATGACAAGGGTGACCTGATCCCCCTGGGTTCGCCGGTGTGGGTCTGGGGCAAGTTCTATGAGTCCGTGATCCGGGGCATCCTCTCCGGCACCCTGAAGCGGGATAAGGACGGCACCGGCCGCAACTATTGGCTGGGCATGGATTCCGGCACCATCGGCATCGAATTCTCCGATAAGCTGCCCCAGGGCCTGCGTACCCTGGGCGAGATCCTGCGCCAGGGCATCTGCGACGGAAAGATCAGTCCCTTTGCCCGGCGAATCGTGGCCCAGGACGGCAGCGTGAAAAATCCCGACAGCTCCGCCACCTTCACAACAGAGGAGCTGATCCATATGGATTGGCTCTGTGAAAATGTCAGCGGCTCCATCCCCACCTTCGATGAGATCCTGCCCATGTCCCGCAACATGATCCGGGAGCTGGGCGTCCATAAAGAAGACATCCCGGCACAGAAAGAAGCGAAGACGGTTGAAGATTCTATTCATCTCCGATGAGGAATGTCCCGCACTGTGGGACTTCTATGTCCCCGGAAGGCTGGACGGGATCGACCTGATCATCTCCTGCGGAGATCTGAGATCCAGCTATCTCCAGTTTTTGGTGACCATGGCCCGGTGCCCGCTGCTGTTTGTGGCGGGAAATCACGATACCCACTATGACCGGGAGCCGCCCAGCGGCTGCGACTGCATCGACGACGCCATTGTGGAGTACAACGGCGTGCGGATCATGGGGCTGGGAGGCTGCCGGCGCTATCACCCCGGCAAATACCAGTATACCGAGCAGCAGATGCGCCGCCGCATCCGCAAGCTCCGCCTCCCCCTGCGGCGGTGCAAGGGAGTGGACATCGTGGTCACCCACGCCCCGCCGGAGGGACTGGGCGACGGGGAGGACCCCGCCCACTGGGGGTTTGCTTCCCTGCGGGAGCTTCTGGAAAAATATCACCCCAGCTACCTGGTGCATGGGCATGTGCACCTGCGCTACGATGCTTCCCTCCAGCGGGTGCGGGATTATAACGGCACCACCCTCATCAATGCCTTTGAGCGCTATGTGCTGGAGATCCCGGACCGCCCCGTCCGGCCGGAGCACCAGAACCAGCTGCGCTGGAGAACCAAGCACCGGGATACCACCGATGACTGGACCGAGACCCTGCGCATGAATGACACAAGATAAAGGAAGGTAAAAATCGCCATGTTTACCGGCTTTACCCCGGAGACCATTGATTTTCTCTGGGGAATTCGCATGAACAACAACCGGGAATGGTTCCTGGAACATAAAAAGCAATACGTGGATACCCTCTACCAGCCCATGAAGGAGCTGGGTCAGGAGCTGTTCCAGCCCTTTCTGGAGCGCTCCGGGGATATTTTAAAGGTCAGCCGTATCTATCGGGACGCCCGGCTCCACCACCCGGAGCCATATAAGGAGAGCCTGTGGATCTGCATCCGCAGAGACGTGGAATGGTGGGCGGAGAATCCCTGCCTGTTCTTTGAAATCCGCCCGGAGGGTGTGAGCTACGGTTTCTCTGTCTGGAAGCCCAAGTCCTCTGCCATGGAGGCATTCCGCAGGCGATTGGCTGCCAAGCCACGGGAGTTCCCGGAAATTCTGAAAAAGGTGCAGAAGGACGTGGGCATGGAGCTGACTGCCGTCTGCTACAAGCGCCCCAAGGAAGCGCCCACCCCGGCGCTGGCCCCCTACTATGCCTGGAAAGAGGACATCAGTCTGATCGTCCATGAGCCGGTGAGCGAAGCGATCTTCGGCCCGGCGCTGGGCGAGCGGGCAGGGGCGTTCCTGGAGAAGCTGATCTCGCTGTACGATTATTTCAACCTAATCACATTGGGAAGCCCGGAATAGGTACTCAGACCAAGGAATAAACAAATAAGGAGAAACAGAACCATGAGAAAGAACACCATTTTCAGAGGAATGGCCACCGCAATGGTGACCCCCCTGACGGCCACCGGCGTGGACTACGAGGCGCTGGGACGGCTGATCGACTTCCAGCTGGAAAACGGAATCAACGCTCTGGTTGCCGTGGGCACCACCGGCGAAAGCGCCACCCTGACGCCCCAGGAGCGCAATGAGGTGATCCGCTTCACTGTTGAGCGGGTGAATGGCCGGGTCCCCGTGATCGCGGGCACCGGCACCAACAATACCCTGCATGCCGTGGAGTTCAGCAAGACCGCCTGCGGCATCGGCGCGGATGCCCTGCTGGTCGTCACCCCCTATTATAACTACAACAAGTCCCTGGACAGCGGCCTGCTGGCCCACTACCGCACCATCGCCGACTGCGTGGATCGCCCCATCATCCTTTACAATGTGCCCTCCCGCACCGGCTGCAATATGCTGCCCGCCACCATCGAAAAGCTGGCGGAGCACCCCAACATTGCCGCAGTGAAGGAAGCCAGCGGCAATATGAGCCAGGTGGTGGAGCTGTTTGCCCGCTGCGGCGACAAGCTGGATATCTATTCCGGCGAGGACGCCCTGACAGTGGCAAACCTCGCCATGGGCGGCAAGGGCACCATCAGCGTATTGAGCAATGTGGCCCCCCGGCAGGCGGTGGCCATGACCGATGCCTTCTTTGCCGGGCACGTGGAGGAGGCTGCGCGGATGCAGTGCAGGTATCTGCCCCTGATCAAGGATCTGTTCTGCGAGGCCAACCCCATCCCCGCCAAGGCGGCCATCAGCGCCATGGGCTTCGGACAGGAGCATGTCCGTCTGCCCCTGGTGCCCATGCAGGAGGAGAACCGCCAGCGGATGCTCGCCCACATGCGGGAGCTGGGAGTGAATGTATGAGGGCGGTGCTGTGCGGCGCCAACGGCGCCATGGGCCATCTGATCTCCGGGATCCTCGGCGGCGAGGTGGTTGGAAGAGTCAGCCTGGACGGCGCGGACGGCGTGGCAAAAACCTTTGACGAGCTGGGAAGGGTTGAAGCGGATGTGATCATCGACTTCTCCAACCACAGCGCGGCGGCGGATGTGCTGCGCTATGCCAAGGAGATCGGCGCGGCGGCGGTGATTGGCACCACCGGCCACACGGAGGAGGAAAAACGGCTGATCTTTGACGCGGCGAAGGAGATCCCTGTGTTCTATTCCGGCAATATGAGCATCGGCATTGCCCTGCTGTGTCAGCTGACCCGGCAGACGGTGGCGCTGTTCCCGGATGCCGACGTGGAGATCGTGGAGATCCACCACAACCGCAAGGTGGATGCCCCCAGCGGCACCGCGAAAATGCTCTTCGAGGCGGTGAAGGCCGCGCGGCCCAACGCCGTGGAGCACGACGGCCGCAGCGGCGAGTGCAAACGCACCAGGGACGAGGTGGGTGTTTCCTCCCTGCGCATGGGCGGCATTGTCGGCGTGCATGAGGTGCATGTGTGCACCGCCAGCCAGGAGATCACCCTGCGCCACCAGGTTTATAACCGAGCCATGCTGGCCGAGGGCGGCGTTCAGGCGGCCCGCTTCATGGTGGGTAAGCCCAAGGGCATGTATGATATGACGAGCCTGCTGAAAGGATAAGGCATGAAGGTTTATTATATGAACGGAGCCGGAAACGACTTCATGGTGATCGACGGCCGGGGTGTCAGGGCGGACTATGCCCAATGGGCAAGGCAGCTGTGCGCCCTGCGGGGAGCGGACGGCTTCATGGCGGTGGACAGCAGCGATACCGCAGACTTCCGCCTCCACTTCTACAATTCTGATGGCTCCCGGGGCGAGATGTGCGGCAACGGCGCGCGGTGCATCTGCCGCTTTGCGCACGAGCTGGGCATCGCCGGGGAACATATGACCGTGCAGACCGACGCCGGACTGGTGCCTGGCTGGCACCTGAGCGGGGAGCAGTACCGCATCCGGCTGAATACCCCCACCGTGGCGGAGCTGAACCGGGTGGAGGACGTGACCTATATCGAGCTGGGGAATCCGGGCCTTCCCCATGCCGTGCGGGAATACCGGGGCGACGTGTGGGCGGACGCGGACGCGCTTCGCCCGCAGATGCAGGCGCTGCGCCATCATCCCGCCTTCCCCAAGGGAGCAAACGTAAATTACTATACCCCTATCTCCGATACGGAGGTCAAGGTGCTCACCTTTGAGCGAGGGGTGGAGGATTTCACCCTGGCCTGCGGCACCGGTTGCGGCAGCGTGGCGGCGACCCTCTGGCTCAAGGGCAGGCTCCCCGGCGGTGCACTGACGCTGCAAAACCGGGGCGGCACCCTGAAGGTGCGCGTGGAGGGCGAAAACGGCCGCGTCACCGCCCTCTACCAGGAGGGCCCGACGCAGATCACCGAAATCCTGGAATGGGAGCCGTAATGCCCGCAAAACATTTCTGTTGACAAAACCGGGTAAAGAAGGCTATAATAGGACATTATAAGGAAAAGCTGTGAAGAGAAGAGTACCCCGGCTGCGGACGGTCAGAGAGCCTGGCAAGGTGGGAGCAGGCACGGTTTTGCCCGGGGGAACATGGTCTTGGAGCTGGCGGGTCGATAGGTAGGCCTGTCCGGGTGCGCCCGTCAAAGCGTCAATGAGGCAGGTTTTCCTGCAAAACAAGGTGGTACCGCGTCAATTTTTGTCGCCCTTGGAGCATTTCCGAGGGCGGCTTTTTCATATGAAGGAGGCTTTTTACCATGTGCGACAAATGCAGGGGGAAGTATTATATCACCACCCCCATCTATTACCCGTCCGCCAAGCTTCACATCGGCCACACCTACTGCACCGTGGCCACCGATACCATGGCCCGCTATAAGCGGCTCCAGGGCTACGATGTGATGTTCCTCACCGGCACCGACGAGCACGGCCAGAAGATCGAGGACAAGGCCAAGGAGGCCGGTGTTACCCCCCAGCAGTTTGTGGATGATATCGTGCTGGGCGAGGGCGGCGTGAAGGACCTGTGGAAGCTGATGAACATCTCCTATGACCGCTTCATCCGCACCACCGACGATTACCATGTGGCTGCCATTCAGAAGATCTTCAAGAAGATGCATGACAACGGCGACATCTACAAGGGCACCTACAAGGGCAAATACTGCAAGCCCTGCGAATCCTTCTGGACGGAGAGCCAGCTGGTGGACGGCAAGTGTCCCGACTGCGGCCGGGAGGTGCAGGACGCGGAGGAGGAGGCTTACTTCTTCCGCCTGAGCAAGTACGCCGATCGGGTGCGGGATCTGCTGGTGAACACCGATTTTCTGGAGCCGCGCAGCCGGGTCAACGAGATGGTGAACAACTTCATCGATCCCGGACTGGAGGACCTGTGCGTCTCCCGCACCAGCTTCACCTGGGGCGTGCCGGTGGACTTTGACCCCGGTCATGTGGTGTATGTGTGGATCGACGCGCTGTTCAACTATATGACCGCTCTGGGCTTTGAAAACGACAAATATCACGACCTGGATAAGTTCTGGCCTGCGGATGTGCATTTTGTGGGCAAGGAGATCGTCCGCTTCCATTCGATCATCTGGCCCGCCATGCTGATGAGCCTGGATCTGCCCCTGCCCAAGAAGGTCTATGGCCACGGCTGGCTGCTGCTGGACGGCGGCAAGATGAGCAAATCCAAGGGCAACGTGGTCGATCCCTATGTGCTGGCCCAGCGCTTCGGCGTGGATGCCCTGCGGTTCTTCCTGCTGCGCACCTTCCCCTTTGGCTCCGACGGCAATTTCTCCAATGAGTCCCTGATCAACACCATCAACGTGGACCTGGCCAACGACCTGGGCAATCTGGTTTCCCGCACTGTGGCCATGGCCCAGAAATACTTCGGCGAGCATCTGAGCGCCGAGCAGCAGGCCGATGAGGAAAAGGACGCCGAGCTGATCCGGCTGGCCTCCACCCTGCGGGGCCGCTATGAGGAGCAGATGGAAAAGTACGCCTTCCAGAATGCGCTGGCGGAGATCTTCAAGGTCATTTCCCGGGCCAATAAGTATATCGACGAGAACGCCCCCTGGGTGCTGGCCAAGAGCGAGGAGAGCAAGCCCCGTTTGGCGCGGGTGCTGTATAACCTGCTGGAAACGGTCCGCATCTGCGGCGGCCTGCTGGCGCCCTTTATGCCTGCGACCGCGCAGGAGATCGCCAAGCGCCTGGGCGGCGCACCGATGGACTGGGACAGCCTGGACAAGTGGGGCCTGCTGGATTCCCAGGTGGCCGCCGTGGCGGGCGCACCGCTGTTCCCCCGCATCGATATGGACAAGGAGCTGGCGGCCCTGGAGGCGCTGAACAAGCCCGCCGTCCAGGAGGATCCCCTGCCTGAGCCCAAGGCGGAGATCGCCTTTGACGACTTTGAGAAGGTGGATATGACCGTGGTCAAGGTGCTGGCCTGCGAAAAGGTGAAGAAGAGCGAAAAACTCCTGAAATTCACCCTGAATGACGGCACCGATACCCCCCGGCAGATCCTTTCCGGCATTGCCAAGTACTACCAGCCGGAGGAGCTGGTGGGAAAGACCCTGGTGGCCGTCACCAATCTGGCCCCCCGGAAGATGATGGGCCAGCTCAGCAGCGGCATGCTTCTGTCTGCCGAGCGCGGCGACAAGCTGAACCTGGTCATGCTGGATGACAAGATCCCCGCCGGCGCGCGGCTGGTGTAAGCGTATAAATTTTGGGAGCGCTGAAAAAAGCGCTCCCAAAATTTATGGCAACACCGCGCAATTGTGTCTGCGAGCCGCAGCCGTCTTTTTGCCCCACTTCTTCAGTTTGAATTGAGCCAAAAATCCAGGCTGGGGCTTCTTGCCAAATTGTGCGGTGTTGCCTTAAGCTGAATGTGGTGTGGCAAACAGTTTCTAAATGGGAGAAAGGATTATCTGTTCCTGACTCTGAAATGATGATTGCTTTATCGGAGGCGCTTGAAACTCCAGTGAGCACTTTGCTTGGGGAAACTGTTATTGAAGCGGCGGAGGACTTAAAAGCGATTTCCGAGAAGTTAGAGGTGATCAACTTACAACTCGCTCAAAGGAAAGCTGTGCAGCGAAAGGCACTTCATGGCCTGTTTATCATAATGTGTGCGTCCGTTGTAATCGTATTTGCGGCGTTAACGGCGTTAGAAAGCCCCTATCTGGGGTGGAATTTTAGCGACCCAGAAACTGCCGTTATGGGGACAGCCATGCATGCGTTTGAATGGTTATCTGTCCGACTGGCGCCGATTATTCTTATAGGAGCAGTCGTTGGAATATTCCTGACACGGAGTAAAGATTAAAATGCTTACAGTTTCCGAGGGTAATCGTTTCATTAAACTTGGCCTCCTTTGGTTCATTTTGGAAAAGTGAGAAAAAGATATTTCTGAACCTATCCTATTATACTGGATAGGTTATTTTGTATAATCTGGGTGTAAAGATTGAGAGAGATATGAATTACGGCTATTCCAGATGTTCCACCAACGAGGGCAAGCAGGATATAAACCGCCAAGTGCGGGAGCGGCGGGCGGCGGGAGTGCAGGAAATCTTCATGGAATACGAACACGGAGACGCAAAGGTAAAGAGCCAACAATCCCAGATGTTTGCGGCGGCCCAGGCGGGCGACACCATCATTGTTTTGGAGGTTTCCCGTCTTGCCAGAAGCACACAGCAGCTTTGTGAGATCATCGACCTGGTGCGGGAAAAGCGTCTGCGGCTTGTAATTGTGGGTTCTATGACCCTGGATTGCCGTGAGGGCCGTTCAGACCCGATGAGCGAGGCGTTTTTGCAGATGGCGGGCGGTGGTTCAGTTAATTGGAGTTGGCAATGATTAGAAGCCGTGTGCGCTCCGGAATGGCGAACGCCAAGGCAAAGGGAAAACAGATTGGCAGACCCCAACGCACCGCCGAAAGCATTCCCGCAATTTTCCTCCGGCATTATCCGGCATATAAAAACGGGAGCCTGAATATTTCGGAATTGGCTAAGGTTTGTGGGATTAGTAGGACAACGGTATATAAATATATCTCTCTTTTAGAAGATTAAAGGGAAAGGGTGCCGACTGAGGCACCCTTTTCTTCTTTTAGCATTATACGTTATTATCCCGATGCTTTTTGCCTTTTTGAGTAATACGATATTGAAAGTCTCCATCTCTGCGGGGTTCCAGTTCGATGTATCCCCCGTTTCTAGCATCCATAATAACAGGTTGTTGAACCTTTCTTTCCAATTCTGTCACGCTACGAATATCGCAGCCGAGGAACAGCGTATTTAGCATTTCTTCGATATTGGATATTTTTGTTGATTCACTTCTGATCATCAATTTCTCAGCCTCCATGATTACTCTTGGTCAAACGCCTCTGTCAGCAAAGTCTTGCGGGACAATACCAGTATGAGTGCCGTCATAGAAATCATTGCGGTAGCCATTGCGGGAACTACATATTGGTCTCCTGTTTTGGGATTGCTCCCACTTTGACTGCTGGCAGTTTTCGTAAAAGTCATCAATAGAACACCATCCAGATTCAGGGCATCAACGGTCAGCTCCCTATTTTTAAGAAGATGCAAAACCGACTTCCCATTGAGGCTTACGGCAGTAACCCGGTATCCCTGCTGCGGCGATAGCGTCACTGTAAAAGGCTGGTGCCGCTTGACTGTTACAGTCCCGGTGTGGGAACGGCTCTCGCCTCCAACTGACACAGTGCCTTTCCCCGTGATTTCAATGCGCAAAGACACCGTGTCCGGGACGTTGGTAGACAGCTCGGTGGTCAAGGCATACGCCCGAATAGGTATACAGCATAGCAGCACACAGAGAAAGATCAGCAGCGGGATAATCTTCTGACTGTTCCTGTGTTTCATGACACATTCAAATTTTTACCCTGCCACAATTTCAGCTGTGAAGGTAATAGTACTCTTATAATTGCCAGCAAGTGCCTTGCCCCAGTCTCTGCTTGCAATACTAACATACAGATTTTTCATGTAATAAGCTTTACCTGCAATACCTCCCCCTGTTGAAGAGAACTTAGCCAATTCACCTACTGTTCCATCGGTTTTTCCTTCGAATGTCATTTTTCCCCCGGACGCAAGATGACAAATTACAGTTGTATTGTTATGTTCACCTCTACTGGCAGCCGTCGACTGGTACAGTGTATAAGGAATTGTTGTACTGATTTCCTCTGCTTCAGCAGCAAATGGAGTATACTCTACCGTGACAGCTACATTTTTTCCTTCCGCAAAGTTCTTGGAGTCTGTAACCGTAACATTACCAATATAGGTGATTGTCTCACCAAAAGTAATCGTTTGATCCGCCGGGATATTCAGCACATAGCTGGCGCTGGGGACGGTAGTGGTCAGGGTCGTGGTATTGGGGGTTGCATTTGTGGCAAAGGCCGCAGGCAGTGTCGAAGCCAGCAGTGCCAATGCCAGGATGAGCGCAGAAAATTTTTTCATATTGATACTCCTTCTTATTTCCCCGGAGGGGGATGATTTACAGGTTACGCGGAAAAGGCCAGCTGTGCCGTAAAGGTGACGGTTGCCGTATATGTACCGGGCTTGGCCGCCGCCCATGCGCTGTCGGATATTTGCAGTTCAAAGGCGGATGGAGTTGTGCCAACTGCCGTGTGCCCAAGAGCGCTTATGCTCCCATCTTCCATTCGGTCGTAGACGAGACTGCTCCCCGACGCCCATTCGAAGAGGCCGCTGTCCGTCCTTACATAGAATGCAAAGGGAATCGTTGTGGATGTGCTTGGGCTGGAAAATACACCGCTGTGGGATACGGTAACGGTTAGATAAGCGCTTTCCGAAAAACCGGAGGATTGGGCAATGGATGGTGCGCCAAGGGTACAGCTGGCAGCCCTATATTCCATCTGAATGTCTGCCGGAATGGCCATCTGATACGTCGGTTCTGGGACAACAACGGAAATTGTGGTGGACTCCGCCGCAGTGCTCATGGGCATACAGAGGGCAACAGCAATGGCAAGAAAAAACGCAATTTGCTTTCGCATATTACTTCACCTCCTTCCACTATTTGACATGGAGCGTCATTTTTGTTGCGGCACCGTTCAGCGCACGCATGGCGCCGTCCATGGTGTAGCAATCAAACTTCAAAAGGGCATTGGGGTAAACACCTGCCTCCAGAGGTTCTTCCAGGGTGATCGGATTGGAAATCTCTCCCGGCGCTACAAGCTCGGAATGCCACAGCAGGGTGCCGTCCTCAAGCATCAGGGAAATTTGAAAGTAGCAGGTGTTCTGCGCGGGATTGGGAAAGCCGATTTCCTGTTCCTTGCTGTTCGCTTTCAGGGAGATCCCTTCATAGCCGGGGATGGCAATAGAATCCGTCTGTTTCTCTGCAGAATCGGACTGCGGCGCCGTTTCGCTATTGGGCAGTTTCGCCTGCCGCACTCCCTGCTGCCCTCCCAGACGGCCGACCAGCAGCACAGAGACGGCTGCCAACAGCAGCGCAGCCGCTGCCAGCAAAATGACAGCCTTTTTCCTCTTTCGCCGGGGTGCAGCCAGATATTTTCCTTTTTTCATAAGCACCTCGCATTTATATTCACATATTAAGAACTATTCTTCCTGTAATTATACTATCATAGTTCCTGTTTGTCAACTAAAAACGGAATTATAATTCCTGTATATGCATTGCGGGAGGAAGAAAAATGCTGATTTTTGATTTGCGGGTAATTGGAAATAAGCTGCTGTGCATTCGCAAGCGGATGGGAATGACACAAGCTGAGGTGGCGGAGGCGGCAGGCTTGTCCGACCGTACATATGCGGACATTGAACGAGGTACGGTCAACATGCGCACGGAAACAATCCTCAAAATTTGCAGCATCCTTCACATCACGCCGGACGAGGTGCTGACGGAGGAGTGTACCTCCCTTTCCGCACAGCAGGAAGCGCTATGGAGCCGGTTGAATACCTGTAATCCAAAAGACAAGGAGACAGCCCTACAACTCCTGTCGGTATACCTGGGTTCCCTCAACTAAGGGCTTTTACTTATGCTATAATAGGAACGAAAAATACGAAATAATCTGACTTTTTTGCTCAGGTTGCAGTTCCCTTTGTAAAATCAATAAAAACGGAGAGATGCCAAAACACCTCTCCGCTTAATTTAGAAACCCCCAGGCTGTTCATTAAACGTGATTTTTGAACGCATTTTTAGACCTCATTCCTATCATTAAAATCGGCAAACAGGCATGCGGTCTGAATCATGGCGGAAAAACAAGAAAAAACCCTTGAAAGATCAGAACTTTCAAGGGTTTTGGTGGAGACTACGGGACTCGATTGCTGATTTTGCCTTGGAGGCAAAATCATATGGTGACGGGCCTGTTGCAAAATACGCCCATGAAAAAACCACATCGACCATCCCGAAAGGG
>ENA-OUQF01000445-OUQF01000445.1-human-gut-metagenome-genome-assembly--contig:-NODE-445-length-31945-cov-7.969834_pt1 | contig 31945 bp, 23 predicted proteins | sample MGYA00237947_ERZ548826 | MGnify/ENA primary metagenome ERZ548826 (study PRJEB26490, sample SAMN05194701) | human gut metagenome | biome: terrestrial biome; feature: human-associated habitat; material... | reverse complement strand
CACCCTTAGATAATTCCAACAATAATTCTGTTTTATTTAACCATCCACCAAAATGTACTTTAGAATAATCATAATCTGAATTATGATTACCAAAGGCATGAAGAGGTGTATCATATTGCCAATTCTGGAAAAAAGGAAATCTTGAAACATCCCCTAAAAAATAGAGTTTTCTTTCAAAAGAAGGTGTGTGTAAATCCATATGCACATTAAAATCCCACATCTTCTGTACTACATATTTCTTAACAGTTAACCCTTCTTCTACAAGTCTTTGATACATTCTTTCAGAAGGAACAATGACCAATTCTGCTTTATTGTACATATCAATAAAATAAGGCATTAAAAAATAATTATTTTCAAATTGAATCGGTGGAACATCCTGAATAAAGAATACGACTCTTCCTCCATATGCCTTAATTCTATCAACTAAGCCATTATCCCAATCCACTATATTCCATGTAGGTGATTGAAAAATAACGACATCCCCAGATGTAACTCTAGCTATTATCCCATCATATCGTGAAGATAATTCATTTTTTGGCTCTTTATCGTAAGAATATACAAACAACCCAATTTCGCTATCGCATAAATCTTTTAAAATATCAACCACTTCATGTTGTGATAACTGAACCACGCTTCTTGGGCTAAACCCATAAACATTTGTCACATGTATTCTCATAAACATCCTCCGATTTTCTAACTATAATACATATCCACCTTGTACATACGAAAGTAAACATCTAACATCAAAGAAATCAACATTATAATCCAATCCTATTGATTCCAAATTTTGAAATGCTTTTCCACCATCTATTACCGTATCTACAATGATAGTAAATATATGTCCCTCATTTGTGTCTATTATATTCTTAACAGCTTCAAAATCTTCTGCCACATGAATCGTATGAAATAAAGGTTTTACTTGATTTATTAAACGAATATTACTTCCATAATATATATTTATATTGTTCACATCTGAAACACGTGTAAATAGTTTCTCAAAAATTTCTATTTGAAAATCCACCTTATAAATTGAACGATTCAAAAAATCAAATGGGTCATTGGACCAAGGTGTATTCAACAATGTTTTATAATACAAATAATCCATTTCTGTCTGACTATTTACAGTACATAATGTTCCAACATAATGATACACCTTATTTTTTAATTCTCTTTCATCCGCATGACGAATACTTTCCGCAAAATAATTCCAATTTTCGTCAATCAATAAAGTATCATCTTTGTAAATCACATTCAACGCATCTTGATCTGGTAAATCTGATTCTGGATGTTCTTTCAAATATTCAATTGTCTGCATATGCAAATCGCCTTTTTTTCGAATATTTTCTAAGTTCATATATAAAACACCCGAATTAAAATATTTAGATTTTTCAATCACTTTACCTCTAGTAGGATATGTCCAAATATAACCTTTTTTCACATTCAAATCCGGCACGGCAGCCAAACAATAATCATTAATATCAATGTCCCATAATTCTTGAATATCTCTATTGAACAATAAATCAGCATCTAAATAAATAATTCGATTCAAATCACCAAGAATTTTTGGCAACATTACTCTAAACATAGCTCCAACCGTATAATTTCCCATTTGAACATTATATTCTTCAAATAAATCATCTGATAACGAATAAAACTGAATACGATCATCAAACTTTTCAACAATCTCAATCAATTTAATTTTATTTGCATTACTCAAAGTAGAATCATGTAATATATGGAAACAAACCTTTGAATTTGTATGTTCCAATATAGATTGAATTGTCACACCAACCCAAGACGTATAATCCCCTGTTTTATCATACAAACCAAATCCAACTTGTATTTCATTTTCAACGACACGATTACGCATACAAAGTAATGTATTCTCAACAAAGCATAAACGTTCAATAGCATCCATCAAACACTTCTTTGTATGGTTATAATTTGAATCTAAAAACACACTACAAAATCCTCGATTTTTAAGGAAATGGTAATTCGTATTTACATTTACAATAATAGAATCAGCTCTTTTTAAAAGATTTAAATAACTAGAATCCAAACACTCACCATGCATATAAATAATTAATTTTGTACGATACGCCAAGATTTTTGCCATCAATAAACTATCATACTTATACCCATTTGATGTTGGTAACTGTAATACAACAATATCGTCAAATCCCAAAGCCGAAATAATTCCATCCAATCGTTTTGACAATTCTACATCACTATCACTATCAACAGGATATGTATAGATTCCCATTTCATAGGCACCTAATTCAATTCCAATCTTAGAAACTTTTGTCTGAGCATCCCTCAATTCTTTAGAAGCATTAAATCCATTAATATTTGTTATATGTAACTTCATATTAACCTCCTACGCAAAACCGCCATCATCAACTGAAAAGAATCTTGAAATGACAAAGAAATCCTTTCCATTTTTAAAACCAAGCTCTTCCAAATTTTGAATTGCCGAGCAATGATCCGATTCCCAACAGACAAAAATAATGATTGAATCCTTTTCATTCTTCAATACAGACAAATCTTTACATGGCAGAATATCAGATTCCATATTTTGAGCATGTTCTAACACCCGATAATCACCATCCTTTAGATGAATACGACTATAAAGTGTTTTTAACATCTTATTTTCCTCACCATAAAAAACATGTTTAATATTTGGATTACTTAATAATTGAAGCATATTTTGATACTGATTCACCCTATCATTCATTCTACCAAAGCATTGTTCAAATTGATGATTCATTTCATAGTCTATCCATGGAGTTCTACAAATTGTTCTAAAATACTCTAAATCAATTTGACTATGCGAATATAACATTAGTAAAGTAGCCGCACAATGAAAAACAGCTTTATCTAACTTTTCAACATTATCTTTTCTATGCAAATACACAAATTGGTTCCAATTACCATCTAAATATAAAACTTTATTATGAAATAACACGTTTAAAGCATCTTGATCTGGTAAATCCGCTTCTGGATTTTCAATCAAAAAATCCACAACTAATTTTTTTAAATTTCCAAATTCACGAAGCTTTTTAAGATTCATATAAAGTACACCCAAATTAAAATAAGATTCTTTTTTTATTTCAGGATATTTATTTAAGATCCTAGGATGATAATGAACAGCCACACCTTCATCTGCAACTCCAGCCAAATAATATTCACGAACATCGACATCCCATAATTCCTTTATATCTCGATTCACAAATAAATCGGCATCCAAGTAAATAATGCGATTTAAATCTGGCAACAATTCCGGTAATGAACATCTAAACATAGCCCCAATTGTGAAGCGACTCATCTGATTTTTTACGACAGAAAAATCATTCTCATCTATTTTATGAAATTCAACTATTGAAAATCCACTTCGCGCTACCTTTTTTAACTTATACTTATTATCAATACTTAAAGTCTCATCATGCAAAATATGGAAACAAATCCTAGAATCCGTATGCTCAAGTATAGACTGCATTACAGTACCAACCCAAACACTATAATGACCATCCTTATCATGTAGTCCAAATCCTATATGAATAATATCCTCATCCTGTTCATTTAACACTGATTCTTCCAATTGATCTACTGCATCTATTAAATACTTCTTGATATAGAAATCTGATGATAAAATGCTTGATGATTTTGAGTTTATTGAAAATTCATAATTAATATTATGCTTATAGAAAACATTTGAATAATTACGTTCCTTCAAATAAGCATGTACCTCATTATTTGTAGGCATAATTAAATCAGCAGCATTTAATACATACTCATATTCAATTGTTTGATGCAAAAGAATACAAACCTTTGTGTTATAAGCCTTAATTTTATTAATTAATAAATTATCATAGTGTTCACCATTTCCAGTAGGTAATTGTACAAACACCAGATCATTGAATTGAAGTGATGAAATGATTCCATCTATTCTTTTTGACAATTCATTCTCAGTATCTGTACTCACATCAAAATTAAAGATACCCATCTCCATAAATCCCAACGCATGAGCTGCATCCGCAAATTGATTTTGTTTCTTTCTTAAATCTTGATCTTGTATAAACCCATAAATATTTGTTATATGTACATTCATTACCCTTTACCCCTCATAAAAAATGGACATGTCCACAACACATCCATTCTATCACACTATTCAATTAAGGTGACTCCCACTTTCCAAATCTGATTCAAGAAATTAAGATTCAATGTAGCCAAACGATTATGCTTATCATACTTAATAATATAATCATCCATATTTACTAACGGACCTCTTGTCACATGAATCTTATTGTTGAGTAATACACCATAAGACATACGAAGAATCTTCTTGTCATCCATCAACATCGTAAGAATACGAATCTCTTCATCTGTTAATGCAGAAATATCCTCTTTATATTTTAATTCATGAATAAAAACACTCTCCAAAGGAAACTTTCTAAAAATACGATCCACTTCTACCTGTGACAATTTACTCACCACAAATACATAGCCACCGAATAAAGTTCGCAATTGAATCTGTTTAGAAACCCTATGATAAAACTCCATCTTAGGACTAAACGCAAAAATACCCTCGTTTTCATTCAAGTATTTACATACTTCCTCTTCCTTAGAACGTATGGTCAATAATACATACCAATGTTCATCCAAATTCATATATAAAACCCTTTCATCGCATATACTAAAAGTATAAAGTGGTTAGTTAGCTATGTCAAATCTATTAAAACGGTAAATCAATCTCTGGTTCTTCCTCTTCTTCAAAAGTCGGTAAATTCTTTAAATCCAAATCATCCAATCGATTAAAGTCAAAGTAAGGCTCATCGATGAACGGATTCCAATTCATACAATGACTATATACATACTCCTTTTGTTTATCTGTTAAACCATGAAGTAGTTCATCAAGCGCTTCTTCCTGCTCCAACTCATCCCACCAACGCGTATCATACGCACTATGACCTGCAGCCACCCACATTTCAACTCGCTCTTTCTCTTTCTTTGTGAGCTTATGCTTTTTTTTAAATCTCTTTAATTCATCCATATGGATTCTATATTTACTCTTCTTTTTCATACACCAAAAAATAAGGGTATACCTTATTAGTATACCCTAAACCTTTTATAAACTTTTCAATTCTTCTGTAATCGCATTGATTGCTTCATCAACCTTAGAAGCATCCTTACCACCGGCTTGAGCCATATCTGGCTTTCCACCACCATTACCAGAACAGATTTGAGCCGCTTTCTTAACTAACTGACCCGCATGTACACCAGCTTTAACAGCCTCTTTACCTGCACCAGATACAAAGACAACCTTTTCTCCATTTGTGTTCACAAAGAAGACAACCATCTTGTCATCACTAGCCTTTAAGTTAGAAACAATATCCTTCAATGCACCTGCATCCATTCCAGAAACGGATTTAATCAATACATTGACTTTCCCAAAATCTTTAGCCTCTGTAGCCCACTCTTTGGATTTCAAAGTAAAGATTTGGTTTTTCAAGTTATCGATTTCCTTTTGCATATCATGCATAGTCTTATAAGCAGCCTCAACCTTCGTATCAATATTCTTAATACCCTTTTGTTTAGCACTATCCGCAATATTTTCTAACATTGCATGTTCAGACGCAAAGTCTTCATAAGCCGCAAACTTAGTCTTAGCCGTAATACGACGAGAATCTGAACCAATACTTTCCTCACTAATAATCTTGCAAAGACCAATCTGAGCTGTGTTTTCTACATGACAACCCGCACAGAATTCCTTAGATACATCCCCCATCGTTACAACACGAACTGTATCTCCATACTTCTCATCAAATAATGCAGTGGCACCAGACTTTTTAGCCTCTTCAATAGGCATAACTTCCTTAGTTACAGGATACGCCGCACTAATATATTCATTCACAATACGCTCAACTTCAGCCAATTGTTCAGCCGTAACCTTTTCATAATGATTGAAGTCAAAACGCAAATATTCAGGACAATTATAAGAACCAGCCTGGTGAATATGATCACCCAATACCTTAACTAAAGCAGCCTGCAACAAGTGTGTACAAGAGTGGTTCGCTGTAGTAGCCAAACGATCTTTGACATTTACTTCACCATGTAAAGACATACCCTTTTCTAATACACCACTATTGATTTTAACTGTGTGAATATGCTGTTTATTACGCGTCTTTTGAACATCCAATACCTCTACTTCTACACCATCCGCAGTAAATGTTCCCTTATCGGCAACCTGTCCACCACTTTCGGCATAGAAACAAGTTTCATCTAAAATGATCATACCTTCATCTTCTAAAGAATCAACCATTTTACCTTCTGCATTAAATAACGCAATGATCTTACCATCACAAGTTAAGTGATCATAACCAATAAATTCACTTGGCTCATTGAAGTTCATCAATTCTTCATTTTGAGACGCAAAAGAATCCTTTACATTACGCGCATTACGAGCACGCTCTTTTTGTTTGTTCATTTCTGCATCAAATTCATCACGACTTACTGTAATTCCACTTTCCTCAGCAATTTCTTGTGTCAATTCAAATGGGAATCCATATGTATCATACAATTTAAAGACAACTTCACCACTAAGCTTTCCATCTTTAGCCTTGCTGATTTCTTCATCTAGTAATGCCTGACCAACCTTTAAAGTCTTCTTGAAAGTTTCTTCTTCCACCTTAATCAACTTCTGGTTGAACGCAACATGCTCCTGCAAGTATGGATAGAAATCCTCCATTAAATCTGCAACAACAGGAACTAGTTTATATAAGAATGGTTCATCCAAGCCTAATTTTAAACCATAACGAACTGCACGACGAAGGACACGACGAAGTACATATCCACGACCACTATTTGAGAAGTTAGCACCATCGCTCAACGCAAAAGTTACTGTACGAACGTGGTCCGCAATAACACGGTAAGCCATCTTATATTCACCTTCATAAGGATGTTTCGCCATAGCTTCTGTTGCACGAATAATAGGCAAGAATAAATCGGTATCAAAGTTTGTTTCTCCATCCTGAACTAAGGCTACCAAACGCTCAAGACCCATACCTGTATCAATGTTCTTCTGAGGAAGTTCCTTATAATCTTTACGATCAATACTTGGATCACAATCATATTGAGAGAATACGACATTCCATACTTCTACATAACGATCATTTTCCATTTCATCAAAGAATAATTTTTCTCCTAATCCTTCAGGATCATATTTTTCTCCACGATCAAAGAAAATTTCACTGTCAGGTCCACCAGGTCCCTTACCAATTTCCCAGAAGTTATCATCTGTCTTTAAAATATGACTTGGATCTACACCACAAATTGTAGTCCATACTTCATATGCACGCGCATCATCTGTATATACAGACACATACAATCTGTCCTTATCAATACCCATCCATTCTTCGCTTGTTAAAAATTCCCACGCAAACTGAATGGCCTCATCTTTGAAATAATCTCCAATTGAGAAGTTTCCTAACATTTCAAAGAAAGTGTGGTGACGAGCTGTACGCCCTACATTTTCAATATCATTTGTACGAATTGATTTCTGCGCATTCGCAATACGATTTGAAGCCGGTTTTTCACTACCATCAAAATATTTCTTCAAGGCCGCAACACCCGCATTGATCCATAATAATGTTGGGTCATTGTGCGGAATCAAACTTGCGCCCGGCTCAATCATATGCCCTTTAGATTTAAAATAATCCAAGAACATCTGACGAATCTGATTACCAGTTAATTGTTTCATCTTTCTTTCCTCCAATAAAAAAAACGCTCCTATTTCTAGGAACGTATAATTACGCGGTACCATCCTAGTTCATTTTTCAAAATAGAAAAATGCCCTCAATTCACTCGTTAACGCCGACTACGTTTCAACTCCAAAGTAGCTTCAAACTAAAAGACTCGAAGAGCTTTCACCAAACGCCCTCTCTCTATACACAAGAACTTTTAATTCTACTTATCTTCTTCACTGTCGAATCGATAAAATTTTAACACTCTTTCCATATTTCTGCAAGACGAATCACACCATCTAACATCAATTCTTTACTCATACTCGCAAAAGACAATCCCACACGCCCATTTGAAATACTGATTGCGACACCTTTTGATTCACACAAATCCCTAAAACGTGATACATCCACATCTAAATTTAACCAATACGCCATATACGTCTCATCCAAAATATACGAACAACCAATATGCGTATCAATCAACTTCTTTAAATAAAAATGCTTCTCCTTATACTCACGAACAAGCTTTCTTAAATGCTTCTGCAAATACCCATCCACAATATACTGCGTAAAAGCCACCTGCTCAATTTTACTCGTCGTTGGACCAAAATAAGAAGCACTATACTTACGCATATACTCCTCATTTAAAATCATATACCCAATACGTAGACTCGGTAATAATAGTCTTGAAAACGAAGAAAAATAAATCACATTCTTACTTTTCGAACACAACGAAGTCTTGATTTTAGAAGCATACACAAGCTCCCCATTATAATCATCCTCAAGAATCAAAACATTCTCTAAAGAAACCAATTCCTCACGAATTCTTTCACTCATAGATTGCCTATCAGACGTAAAACAAGTCGTATTCACATAGACAACATCCACATTCAATCTTTTAATATCCCTCACAAAAGAATTTGGATTCAAATATTCAACATGAAAACCATACGATAAAAATACCTGCTTCGCCTGATCATCCACTAATGTACTTAAACCAATCACCTTTGACTTATCCAACATCCCACAAAATATATACAACAAAGACTGATAGTTTGAACCAATCACCATCTGCTCAGGAAAACACAAAATATTCCGATTCTGATACACATACTTACATAGAGCCTGTCTTAATCCATACTCACCCTGTGCTAAACCATAACTTGACATCAAACGCTTATCATTCAATACCGATTTCATATATCGTTTCCAAATCGTCGTTTCAAACAAATCAAAAGAAACCGACTGAATCCGAAAATCATAATCATACGATTTTTCTTTATGGCTCGAAGAATAATCTAAGATTTCCTGATGCAGTAAGATACGCTCCGGATTCATACTCACCACATACCCCACTTTTTCTTGGCTTGAAATAAACCCATCCAACACCAACTTATTATATGCATTTTCAACCGTGGTCTTAGACACATTCATCTTCTTTACACATTCACGAATCGAATCCACACGATCCCCATACTTTAAGATTCCAGAAAGAATCGACTCCCTATACATGTCATATATTACCTGATACTTTTTCATCAACTGTCCCCTATTTATTTTTTATAATTGTATATTTTTTTATATACAGAAACAAGTATAATAGTCACTAAGTTACAGAAAGAAGGAAAGATTATGAAAAACAAACAAACATACGAAATCGTACTAACCGGACTAGGTATGGCACTTGTATTTGTCGCAACCATGTTCATCAAAGTACCAAACGCATTAGACGGATACTTCAATCTAGGAGACGGATTCATCCTATTATTCGCAAGCTTTTTAAATCCATTTGAAAGCTTCTTGATTGGAGGCTTAGGAAGCGCACTAGCCGATGTAGCCGGAGGATACGGACACTACTTCTTCTTTACCCTAATCATCAAAGGACTAGAAGGAATCGTAGTATCCCTACTTATGAAAAACTACTCTAAACCCAAACAAATCTCAAGCTACGTATTAGGATCTGTCATTATGGTATTCGGATACTTCATTGCCAAATACATATTAAAAGGAAGCTGGATCGTAGCCGCAAGTGAAATTCCAGCCAACGTAGTCCAAGGAGCTGCAGGTATTGTGATTGCACTTATTGCCTATCCAATGGTAAAGAAAATCGTACAAGATAAATTAAATTAAAAGAGAAATCAAAATCGATTTCTCTTTTTTATTTACATCGAACTGTTACTCTATTTTTCGCATCCAAAGTACACGTAAATAAAGTCAAAGGATAATCCGAAGAAGTCATATCCTCAACACTATCTGGCGTTAAAGTTTCAATTAAAACAACACGATATTCAAAATGATTTCCAAGTGCATCCGTAAATACGACCTTACTACCCGGATCTAAACTATGGATTCTTCCAAAATGAAACCAAGAATTATGTGCTGCAATCACCATATTCCCCTTATATACACTACCCGAATATCGACAAGGCGCTAGTTTCATCAAATCATACGTAAATTCACTCGTAACCGGAAGCTTAATGTCCAAAGAAGGAATCTCAATCGTTCCAATACAAGATAAACCATCCAGTTCTACTTCAGGCATATCCATATCCGGATCAATCAATATGTCTGGATCCAAATCATTCTTTAAATTATAGGCAGCCAATATATCTTCTTCACTCTTTCTAGCCCGAAACGTATCATACACATTAAACAAAGTAAGTCCCAAGGCCAGTACAATGCAGATACAGCCAATATACTTTAGAACTTGCTTACGCATATACATCCTAGTCCCACAAACAATAATACGGGTACAGGCCACCACAATTGACCCGTCAAAGGAAGATTTGATTCTGATTTCTTAGAATCCACAACCTTATTCAAACTATTCTTTAACACAATATGATCCCCTTCTCGATAAGAACTTACACTATACCCAGAAGGAACACTTGTCTCTACACAACTCCATCTCATATCACCCGACAAATCATTCCAAGCATATGTCCAATGATTTTCTTCACTTAATACCTGATGATCTACGACTTTACCATCCCCAAGTAAATCTACACCAATAGAACTTGGACGATTCTTCTTGTCATCATCCTTCCATACTTTTTGAACACGCAAAGAAGTCGTTTCAACTCTAGGCTCATACTTTAATTCAACATCACAATCTTTATCCACATAAACAACAGAAACCGACATTGTATAATCCGCATTATCTAAAGCCTTCACTAAATAAACACCTTTCGATAAATGAGAAAATAAAGCCTTGCCATCTGAATCTGACATCACTTCATCATCACATTCAATCTTATCACGATCAATATAATCACCAAGAATATTCCAATCCTTTGAAACCGAATAGGATTTAAAAGCACCTACCAAATTATAATCCGCATCCGCCACACGATATAAGCGAACATCTATATTTGAAGCTGGACAAGTCACTGTTAAACTCGAATAATCACTTGCGAAAACAGGAGTACATACAAGAACAAAAAGAAATATACACAATACACTACGAATTATTTTTTTCATGTCCTCTTAACCTCCATATCTTCGAAACAATAATACCAACCAACAAGAATACAACACCAACACAAGAAGCCACCACTAAAGTGTCCACTCGAGCCGCATCTGAAGTAATATTCGATTCATCATACAAACGATCCACCACACGATGCCCACGAACCATCAAACGCTGCGTATTAATACCATAAGGCGTACACGTAAGTAACGTACAAAGATCTTTACCTTCTTCAATCTCTAAAGGACCATAATCCTCAGGCTCTACAACCGAAATCTTATCCACCTCATACGCCAAAACCTTACCATACACATGCAGATAAAATAAATCCCCCTTTTCAAGACGATCAATATCCGTAAACAAACGAGCACTCGGAAGCCCTCTATGACCAGAAATAACACAATGCGTACTACCACCACCAACAGGAAGTGAAGACCCCTCTAAATGACCAACACCCACCTGTAATACAGAATCATCCACACTATGATAAATAGCCAGTTTACAACGAATCTCAGGTATTGTGATATATCCCATCATACCCGTACCATCCGCATTTAATAGACTCTTACATAAACTAAGTTCTGAATCACTTGGACTAAAACGACCACTATTAGAAACCAACCCAGTATTATAGGAAATAGCCGAATCGATCGCAGCCTGCCTATCCTTGTCATCCATCTTAGCTAAAGTATCCGTATAATTTGCCACAACAGCCGTTTGATGTTTAGAATTCCAATAATTACTTACCGTTGGATACAACAATAAGGAAAGGCCCGTAATAAAAACAAGTATCGCAATTATAGTTGAAATATGTTTCTTCATTTTACAACCCTCTCCCTATCATCAATCAATTACTATTTATTCTTAACTCTTCTCTTTGTAGCCAATACAACACCAGAACCCAATACTAGTACAGCACCTACTAGATAGATCATTGTAGTACCAACACCACCTGTACTTGGTAGTACTGTTCCTGTTTTGTTCTCTACTTTAACTGGATTAGCTTCAGATTCACCAACTTTAACTAATCCAGTCTCATCAATTACTACAGTTACTGGACCACTTAATTTATTGTATCCTGCAGGTTGTTTAGTCTCTGTCAAATAATAAATACCTGCACTTAAACCCTTAATTGTAAATTTACCTGATTTATTTGTTTTAATACTTGCATCACCTGTATTAGCAACACGATAAATATCACCGTTAATTTCGTCTGTTTTTTCTTTTACAAAATTAATTGTATTCGTTTCTCCATCTTTTTTTAAGGTGAATACTGCATCAGCAAGGCCATCTTTTTTTGTTTTATCAGTTTTATTTTCAGTATACTTAAACACATTCATCTCAAATGTTTTTGTGGTAGTAATTTTATCTTGAGTGCTTTGACTATCACCATATTTTAGCCAAGTTTTGTTTGTATTTTTTTCAACATTTCCAATTTCGGCTTTTCCGTTTAACACTGCAAAATAAGTAACAGTGATTGTGTCATCTGCCCCTAAACGATCACATAATGGTTGAGTAAAGTTAATATGGAAAGTACATTTTGGATCTGTGTCTTCTAGGTTAGTTGTTTCTACATTATATGTATCTGTACCTAGCGTTTCATCAGCATTTGTTGCCTTATTATGTAAACTTACATTCACTGAATTTTCATTAAAAGTTAATCCTTCTGTCATTTTGTCATGTAGAACATAGTTTTGTGCTCCTGGTTGTGCAGTAATTATAGTTTGGAAATAAACAGTATCACCAATGCTAGCATTATTTGATGTTCCATAAGTTCCATTTTGAATATTTCTAACTCCTTTTTCAACTGAAGGTACACCATTTTTTTCTGCTATTCTAAAATTTGGATTAGTAGTAGTTAGTGCACAAAGAGAACCTACACTTGAATCAACAAGATAATAACCTAACTCTAAACCCTCATAAGTTACAGTTTCAGAACTTGCCTTTTTTACTGGCTGCACCGGTTGAATATTATTTGCTTTATTTCTAGCAAATTTCAATGCAAGTTGTGCAAACGCTTCTACTCTAGCGGCATCTTTATTACCTTTCCACTTTAAATATATACCTGTTTCATCATATTCAAAATATTCATTTAAAATTCCAGTCCCTGTAATGAAATTATTCCAACCATCACCTGTTAATGTATACGCATAATTACCATTATCTTTATCATTTTCTGTATAACTGTAACTCTCTAGACTTAATATTTTATACAGTTTATAAGTTTCTCCTTTTTTAGCACCAGTAATAGTAATTGTTCCTTTTGTTGCTGGTGATGTTCCTTCAATAGCTTTTACGTTACAACTCATTGATACTACCATCATGAACGCAAACATAATGGCAGCAATTTTTTTAATTAGTTTCATTTCTTTCTCCTATTCTTTGATTTGTCATTTAAATGATTCTTTTTATTTATATTTATCAGAATTATCAAGCTTGCTAAAACCAACATCGCACCTGATATTCTGTAAATCAGAGTTCCATAACTACCTGTTGATGGCAGTTGTTTAACACGGCTATGATTTGTCACGGTTACCGTCGCACCGTTTTGTACTGCATTATCTTTACTGTAAGAAGTAATGTATTCCAATCTATTAATGACATGAACACCAGAATCTTTAATCGGATTGTTTTGATCATCTAATTCGTAAACATAATACGTTTTGTCCAATTCTAAATTAATAAACTTTTCACTCTTGGTATCTTTTGAACCTTCATCATATTGAATCGATATTGTTTGAAGTAGCTTCTCTGTACCATCTTTATTTTCATATAATCCAAAACGATATGTTCCTGTTACTGGATTCATATCTTGATTAGCAGGATTTTTAAACTTCTTTTCAACAGTTATTTCACCTTTATGGTTCAATACAGTTAAAACATATGTTTCTTGATACTGCACTTTTATTCGTTCATCCTGAATACATTTTTTAACATAATCTGAATAATCAGTTTTTCCAGACTCAATCCTTGGCACCATTATGTATAATTCTTGCTCACTCTTTACATAATCTTTTGGTGCTTTCGTTTCTGTCACTTTATAAATAGTGTTATATTGCATTACATGATCAGTTGCTGAACCACTGCCAAAACTTAAATTTCCATTATTATCTGTCGTTCCAGACCAATTAAAAGTTTCATCTTTTTGTTTTATTGTGCCATCATCCAAAAGCTCACATTCAACCATTTTAAATTCAGCACCAGATAATGAAGTGGATACATCATATTGATCTTCTTTTAGAATATTCAACTTGATATTATTACCACTAGATACAGTTCCACCTGCCGAATATGAATACCCTTTTTGTTCAACTTTAACACCAGTTGAAGGGGTATATCCTTCCCAATAAGCTTCATTAGAAAAATCTATCTTTTGTCCTGGTGGTGCATTCACTGTTGCCTCATAAGTAATTGTGATTACCTTGTCATTAGGTATATCAATTTCTAGCGTATTGTCATCTTTTAATACAGATTTAATAACTACTGTAGCACCATCTTTATCAATAGCTTTTATTGATTTCGTATCTAAAAGCAACGAATTACTCAATTTATCTATAAGCTTTAATGTTGTTCCTTCGCTAACAGGAATTTTTTGTCCAAGAGGATTCGCTTTAATTGTGAATTTTACTTTTTCATTAGCCGGTTGATTAGACGTCATCGACTTTTCAAGATTCTGTCCCTTCAAAGTTGCGGATGAAGTCGCATTATTCATCTTTTGTCCATCTGCTGTTTGTAATTCAACTTCATTTGTGAATGTTTTTTCCATTCCATGTAACACGTCGGAATCTTTTACTTTACAAACCACCTGCACATCTACAGAATAGTCATCTCTAACTTGTCCAGATATAAAATCACCCAATTCAATAAGAGCCTGATTCCCGTTCACATAATATGTTGTTGTCTCTTTTCGCCCTTTATTATCTGTTGGAGCATCTATTGTTTGTTTCGGTGTCCATTCAGAACCAAGATTTGTGATTTTTTTTGATTGAATAGTATCCTGTTTAGGTCCGGTCCATTTAACACGTATATACGCCAAATCCATACCTTCAGGGATTTTTTCTAATACACGATATGTCCCTGAAAGCTCTCCAGCATAATTTAATTTAAATACCCAAGAAGCATATAATCCAGGTCCAGTATCAGATAATCCATCCTTAAATATCTTTGTTGTATCTCCTTGATCTCTTCCTGGTTCAATATTAGTTAGCGTACTTCCATCATATGTGAAAGTTTGGCCTAATTCTTTTAGAATATCTGCACCTCCACACAGTGTTTTTGTTGCTGAACCCCAACTAATATCATTTTCGCCATCATCATTTGTGCTAATTTGATTTCCATATTCTTTGTAATCTCGATATTCTATTGGCAATAAAGAAGGTTCTGTGGCAATAATCATATACAACTTTTGATCTTTAAGTTCAATATTATCCTTTGCAGTAACACTTAACTCATTTTGATTTGTAACACTAGGATTCGAAAACTTGTCTTTTACATCAACTAAACCACTTGTAGTCTTTAACTCTTCCAAGTCTTTAAAACTTGTTATTGATTTATCATCCGGTAATTTACCTTTGTAAATACCTACTAATGAATCATCATACAAGTAAGAATCTGTCTTATCTTTTACTATCGTATCTTTAAATATTGTATCTTTTTTTATTGCGGTACCACTAACTTCTACAACCCAATAAATCTTTCCTTTTGACCAATTTCCACTATCAACTTTAGGACTCTCATAATACCAAGATGACTTTTTTACGTTCATCTGATAATTACCTGTAATTGTAACTTCCTTATTTGAAGAAACATTTGAAATATCAAACGGTTTACCATCTCTTCCAACAACATTACCAGTTAAAGTAAATGTATTTGTTACTTTTGAATTACCATAAGAATCTTGATTTACTGGTTTTGCATAATAAGTAAATCTATATGCATATTTATTATTTTCCCAACCTAAATCACTTGGCTTTAATGTAAAACTTGTATCTCCATCAATTCTTACCCATTTGACACCTTTTGATTCATACGTACGATCCAATGTATTAGTTTTCTCATAATCTCCTGTTGAAGTTAGATTAGAATTATTTTGTTTTACTTCTAAAGCTTCAATTTTAACATAACCAACATACTGCATCTTATTCGAATTTAAGTTATCAGTCATTTGTACACTTGTCGCATCCCAATCACCTAATGTATCATTTACTATTACAGTATATTTATAACTTCCTGTAGGCACTTTAAATGTATTCTCAGTTGAATTATCGATACTATAGTTACCTTTGTTTTTTATATACCTGTTTCCAGACATCTCTATAGTGGTATCTTCAGTTGTAGCACTTTCTACTGATTTTTCATCCCATTTGTACGTATTGATATTCTCAATATGCCAAAACTTATCTAACGCCCAATTATCAGCACTATTATTAGTGTTTGATGCTTTTACAAGATATCTATTCTTTACTGCAACCGAATTATTTTGAATTATCGCAAAAGCTTCTGGAGCTACTTTAACGCTATAAGTCGCATAAATAGAATCCCCTGGATTTAAAACAATCGGACTATTGTCTGTTCCTGTAATTTTGAAACGCGTTGGTTTTCCATCTACTTCAACGTTCCAATTTGCTTTATAATCATCTTTATTTTTTGCCCAAGAAACCTTAAATGCATCTTCGCTCACATTATTTTTAAACAACTTGACTGAATTAAGATCATAAGTCACAAATTCTCTTATATTTTCATCTGTAAAAAAATCTTTATAATAATCAAGAAAATCATACATTTCAAAATCTTTTACTGGATAATTACTATTGTTTTCTTTCAATTTAAAATACAACTTATAGTCTATCTTATAAGATCCATCATCTTGTCTAACAACAGAACCCACTCTTTCTTTACTCATATCATAATCTACATTTGGAGTAAACTTATTATCAAAATAAACTCGCTTGATAGATTTTGAATATACGACAGCCTGATTATTGATAGTTTTACCATTCAATGCAACACCATCTTTTAACTTCGCAAAATAAGTTAAAGTACGTTTTTCATTTGCTGACAATGCACCTATATCCCAAACAAGACTTCCAGTTTCATTATCATTCTTTGTATTTTCTAAAGGTATAGGATTACTTTCACTTGAAGTTGCACCTAAATATATGCTTCCATGAGCTTTGCCTGTTTCAATAATTTCATAAGGATCTTGTTGATTCTCTTTATCTAAAAGGTTTGTCTTTGTCTTATTTATGTTTATATAGCTAATCAAATTAGAATTGGCTGAAAAAGTATCAACTACTTTCACATCTGGACAACCATCCTCACCAGCAGTCACCGTAATTGTATACTTAATATAATCACTATTTAGATCTAGTTTTTCGCAAGATTTATTCACATCTACTTTTCCATAATGTGCTCTTGGATTCTCACCAAAATTCAATGTATACTCTTTTCCTGCTATTAAAATCGTTGTTTTTCCGGTTTCTGGCACTTTGCTTAAATTAACCTCTCCAGTAACATAGAAATCACCATCAATCGTTGTCTTTCCGCCGCTTATTAAGCCATTTAAATAATCTTCATTAAATTGAACCTTTACTTTTCTATTATCTACAGTTACATCGCCAACTTTCGTTGATCCTGACATAACACTGCCTTGTGCCACTGCATTTCTAAGAATATCTGGTAAATCAAATAATAATGTACGATTATAATTTGTTTTTAAATAGTCAATCTGTATCCCTTGATAACTAACACTTATTTTTATTGAAGCATCACCAGGAATTTCTGTATTGCCAGCCACATCAATCTTAGTTTCATGACCATCTTTTATATAATACCAATCGATAGAACTGATTTTATTTGCATCACTACTTAAATCAAACCCCTCAGAAGTAACTTGAGTTGATTCTTGTGGTTCTTCTTCATTACTCTCATCTTGTTTACTTTCTTCTGGTTCTGCAACTGTTTCTACTTCTTCACTAGGCTCTGTTGTATCCTGTTGAATATTCTCTTCTTCAGCAGGCTGTTCTTCTTCTTTTTCGTAACAATCCTCAGTATGTTGATGTTCTTCTTTATCACAAATTAACTTGTCATCTTGATAACACTCTTCAGTATGAGTATGTTCCTCCATTCCACAAATGGTTTTACCCTCTAAAGTAATGGCAGGAAGAGTGAGTGCATAAGCCACGCAAAAAACAACCACGCAAGAAAGGGCTAAAGTAATCCTTTTCCATTTCTTTAACCGTGCTTTATCCTTAAGTAGTTTTTTTATATAATCCGAAACCATACTCTCTCACCTACTTTACACTTCCTATTTGATCAAAAGGCCAAATTCTAAAAATAATCTGTCCCTCTATTTGTTCTTTCGAAATATCTCCAATTGCTCTGCTTCTAGAATCTATAGAAGTATCCCTATTATCACCCATTAAAAACCAATGCGATTCAGACACCTGGTGTGGAAGATCAATATCACAATTACCCAATGCTTTTTCATTAAGATACTTTTCATCCAACACTTTACCATCCACACTCACATTGCCATTCACATCAATATCTACCCATTGACCAGGACTGGCAATAACGCGTTTTACCAACAACTTATTTCCTTGCCAAAAAGCTACAATATCTCCCGACTTTAAATCTGTTTTCTTTACAGAAACAACATACTGCCCCTGTTCTAAAGTAGGAGACATACTATAGCCATAAATAGATAGTACGGGCATCCATAAAGTAGCTACTAAAACAGAAATGGCAGCTACTACAACCAATATACCAATCGTCCCCTTTAAAGTTTTACGATATACAGCCCTATCCTTTAATCGCTTCTGCTCCGATTCTATTTCTTCCATTGTTAAATCATTTGAATTTGTAGTATCCTTTTTCATCTCGCAAATGACATCCACCAACTCACTACGACTCAAATGCTTTAAATCTTTCTTCTCCATATCTAACCCCTATATTTATTGGTAGCGCTTACTTCAAGCTAGTAAAAAAAAGTCTACCTTATCAACTTGTAAACTAGTTTAGTAAAAAAATATTGCACAAATTATTAATAATGTATTCATAAATACATCAAATATCCCTTACCTATCAAACATTTTAAGATTCACTAACTTTTGGCACTCACATATTACGCTCCTTAAAACGTTTTTTCAAACGCCAAAATAACCATGGTTATATTCATTTATAGTTATATATAGCTTCACATATGTTTTTTAACAGTTATATTTACTTTTTGGTTATATATGCGTCCCCCCCCCGAAATAAACTCGATTAAAAAGTGCAACAGAATTGTTAAAATGTACAAAAGAAAAACAGAATTCATTACGAATTCTGTTCTTTCCTATAATTCAATTGTAAGGTATTTTAAACCACCATATTTAACTTGATAACGATAAATATTATACATAAGTTCTAACCACTCTGTATCTGTAATCTGCTTATTGCCAATACAATCAATCATCATGTTTTCAGACTTTTTTAAACACTCCATATTCTGAACCCACTTTTTATAATTCTTACTATTCGGCTCCAGTGCCATGTCTATGAGATCATCATACTTCTCATTTACAGCCTTATATATAACTCGAATATTCTCAATTGTAGGCTTTTCGATAGTATCAATGTAATCAAAAAATCTCATATATATTACCACTCCTTTGCATCGAACTACCCATATTATAAACCGCAAATATATACCTTGTATAGAAAAAAGTGTCAATTAAGACACTTTTTTGAATATGTTTATGATCTGCTTTTCCAATACATTCACATCAATCGGCTTAGAAACATGCCCATTCATACCTGCTTCCATTGCCATTTTCTTATCTTCCGCAAACACATTAGCCGTCATCAAAAAACTTCAAATCTACCAATCATTCAATTTTTTATATTATTGACTTCTTTCCATTAAAACCATATAATAATTATAGAGACAGGTTTCCTGTTATCGAAAATATTGTTCGCTCACCGTTAGCGACTTATAAGTAAACGGATCGAAAATATTGTTCGCTCACCGGAAGCGTCTAATAAATATCCGGCTCGAAAATTTTGGCTCTGCTACATGGCAGAGCCTCTTTTATAGGTGACGATATGATATTTCAAGAAGGATATGTATACCATATCAAAGACGAATACTTTGAAAAAGTACAAGACAAAAACTTAATGCAAAATAAGGAAGGCGGAACATATCGCCCTACTTTTTACTGCCTACGCGACAGTAAAACATCTCTATTATGGATGGTTCCTCTAAGTTCAAGAATAGAAAAGTTTAAAGCAATACACGATAAACAAGTGGCAAAATACGGAAAGAGTCTAACAATTGTTTTAGGTGAATTTGATGGTAAAGAAGCTGCCTTTCTTCTCCAAAACATATTTCCAATTAGAGATTATTACCTTGACCATATACATACACGAAATAATAATCCAGTCCCTGTTAAACATTCTATCCAAAAAGAAGTAACTACTCGTATAAAGAAAATCCGTAAGCTTCATTCTAAAGGAAAAAAAGTTGTATTTTCTGATATTGATCGGCTTGAACAGATTATGCTGGCAGAAATAAATGATAATGCGGCCAATTAATTTTACGAAAAAGAAACAGTCAAATTTATATATTTAGACATCGTTTTTTTAATTTTTCTAATTCACAAAAAATACATCTTACCCAAAGCCAATAGCTTGTATAGAAAAAAGTGTCAATTAAGACACTTTTTTAAATATGTTTATGATTTGATTTTCCAATACATTTACATCAATTGGCTTAGAAATATGCCCATTCATACCTGCTTCCATTGCCATTTTCTTATCTTCCTCAAACGCATTGGCCGTCATAGCTAGAATTGGAATACTTGCCTTTTTTACATTCTCAAATTGACGAATTCTTCTCGTCGCCTCATACCCATTCATATTTGGCATTTGAATATCCATCAAAACCAAATCATACAAATCCGCATCCACTTCAGACAACCGATTTATACAAGCTAAACCATCCTCAACACGATCCAACACTAAACCACTCTGTTCAAGTATGGCCATCGCAATCTCGGCATTTAAATCATTATCTTCCACAAGTAAAACACGCTTACCTTCTAAGATGGATTTTTCATCCAAAACATCCAATTCTTGATTCCATTCTATAGAATCCGCATCCGCTATTTTATGCTCAAAAGCAAGAGTGAAACAAGTCCCCTCACCAAGTTTACTCTTTACACAAATATCTCCATCCATCATATCCACAAGATTTTTGACAATCGCCATACCTAGACCTGTACCCGACACTTTTCCAATCGTTGTATTGTATTCTCTAGAAAAAGAATCAAATAAAGTTGGAAGATAATCTTCACTCATGCCAATACCCGTATCTTTAACTTGCGTTTGAATTCTCACATAACCCGACCTTGCACAATCAAGTTCCTTGACATCAATCGCAATATGACCACCATCAGGCGTATACTTAAACGCATTGCCCACAAGATTCATTAAGATTTCACGAACCTTAAAACCATCCCACAACACATGTGTATGATCCACATCTACACTCGTTGTAAATACGATATTCTTTTCTTGTGCACTCGACTCGAATACACTCTCGATTTCTTCCACTACAAGCCCGATTGCTTCGGCTCTTTCTTCGACAACCATCTTACCACTCTCAATACGCGCCATATCCAGCACATTATTAATGATTGAAAGTAATAACTTGCCACTCTGCTCAATCTTATTTTGATAATCCACCAGGATTGGATCTGTCAAATACTGCTTCATCAATTCATTGTAGCCAAGAATCACATTCATAGGCGTACGAATATCATGCGACATATTGTTTAAGAAATCCGTTTTCGCCTTATTCGCATTTTCCGCCACAATATATGCCTCTTTTAATTTCGCCTCCTGCATACGTTCCTTCTTGATCAAATCATCAATGTTTCTTGTACCAATCACCGCCACACGACTACGATCCTTTTTATAAACATACGCAATACGTGTCTGATGATAAATAATACGATCACCCGTTTTAAATTCATAGGTCATTGAAAAATCATCTTGCTTTGAACATAACGCATCTAACGAAAGCTGATCTAAGAAATTTTCACGACTTTCATCCGTCACAATCTCATCGGCATAAGCTGGCAATAATTCACACCACTGATTTCCATATTTACGACAAAAATCCGCAATACACTTACCATTCTCACCCACTTCACGATAGGAAAAGATTTGACCACTATCCAACTCCAACAATAATACGGAAAAATATTCTTTACCAAGACCCTCAATAATCTCTCTTTGAAGTTCTAATACTTTTTCCCTCTTTACAATTTCATCAATTGGACGAAAACCCATTATAATCTTAAAATGATTCAAATCCTCATATAGAAATACTGCCCTTGCCCCTAAATTCGAAATTCCATTCTCATCCAGAACAATTTGAAAATGCCATTCTAAAGAACCCTGTTCCTTTAATGTACGCATTAAAGACTCATTTGATAAAAGATCCATATAATTTGGACAAGAATCCTTCATCAGTACATTATCATAGAAATAATTTAAACTTTCACTATAACTATGCCAATTCATTTCAGCACAACTTGCATCCTGCTTAATCACTTCCACCGTATCTTGTTTCAAGTCACAAAGCACTAAAGAAGTATAATCCATAGTCAAAGCCGATAAGATATTATTCTGTTCCTTTTCCCGAATAAACTCCGTCACATCCGAAATATGTCCATGCAGTATAGAATCCCCCTCTTTCTCTACACTCTCACTTACATAGTGATATCCATCTTTTCCTAACAAACGAAAAACAGAATTGAATAAATCCATCTCTCTATCCTCTGGATGCACCATATTCATTAATTTATTATCAAATCGAGTTTCAATCTCTTCTTTTGACCAACCAAAAATCTCTTGAAATTTTAAACTCACATATAAAAAGGGATATCCATCCTCCAATGAACACCGATGATATCCACCAATACGCCCACACACTTCTTGAATTGTCAAATCATTATCTATTATCTTCATAAAAAATCCACTAATATCCATAACTCTATCAAACTCTCAATCCTATTTCAATCCACTAAAAACTATGGTTATATTCCCATTAAATAAAAGTAAACTCATTTGACTATATAGTAACATAAATTACGTTTAAGTTAGATGTATGCGTTTACACTCAATTAAAAAGTACAAATTGTACTAAAAAGTGCAAATAAAAAAGGTACATAAAGTACCTTAATTGCTTCTACGCTTTTTACGACTATGAATATTCTTAGATACACTACGAATATTTAAAATTGGAGCCAAGAAAATGATAATTGGATAGATTTCCAAACGACCAATCAACATAGCAAAAGATAAGACAATCTTCGAAAAATCCGAGAACATGGAAAAGTTTCCCATTGGACCACAAAGACCAAATCCTGGACCTACATTACCAATACAAGTCATAACCGATGTAACTGTTGTCTCAAAATCAAAGTTATTAAATGAAACCAAGAACAACAAGACACCGACAATAATAATGAAACTACAGAAATACGCCATAATCTGATTGACCCCCTCTGTATCCACTACTTTGCCATCCATTGTGATGGCTTCTACTTTTTGTGGATGCAGTAACTTTTGAATATCCAACTTGATCTTTTTCACAATAATCAAAAGACGACTGACCTTCACACCACCACCAGTCGAACCAGCACTCGCACCACAGACTGTTAATAAGAAGAGGATCATCTTACTAAGTTGTGGCCAAACACTATAATCACAACTCGAATATCCGGTTGTCGTTATAATTGAACCCACTTGAAAACTTGCCAAACGAATGGATTTGAATACATCAAAATTATACATGGATAAAATATTCAATGTGATACAAATAATTGAGAATAAAATAATACCTAAATATGTACGCAACTCTTCATTTTTAAAGACCTGTTTGAAATCTTTGATTAATAAAAAGTAGTACATATTAAAGTTCACACCAAATAAAATCATGAAAATCGTAATGATCACTTCATAATACGCATTGTTGTAGGCACCAATACTCGTGTTTTTAATCGCAAAACCACCGGTACCCGCCGTACCAAACGTGTTACATAACGCATCAAACAAGGGCATCTTGCCAATCAATAGTAAAATGACCTGAATGATAGTTAATCCCATATACATGGTATATAAAATCATAGCGGACTGACGCATACGAGGCACTAATTTACCAATGGTAGGACCCGGTGCTTCGGCACGCATGATATGCATATCACGATCATTTGACTTTGGAAGTAAAGCCAAAATGAAAACCAAGATACCCATGCCACCAATCCAGTGCGTAAAGCTACGCCAGAATAGTGTGGCATGCTTCAAATTCTCAACTTCCGTTAAAATACTTGAACCTGTCGTTGTAAATCCAGACACAGCTTCAAAGAAACAATCCACAAAAGAAGGAATTTCACCCGATAAATAGAATGGTAATCCACCAAAGAAAGAAACAACAATCCAGGCAATACCTACCGCAAGCATTCCATCTTTGGCAAAGTAAGAATTCGTTCTCGACTTTTTACGCGTTAAACCATATCCCAAAACCAAACAAATCCCAATTACGATCAAGTAAGAATCATATAATCCTTCTTGATAAATCAAATCCACAATGACCGGCAACACCATTAAACAGGCTTGCGCAATAAGCACCATACCCAATACATTACCAATCATAGTCCAGTTGAGTTTATGTATATTATGCTTAAGATAGTAAATCATTGATATCCCTCAATCCTGCAACCTTACTAATGATAATAACCGTATCTGATAGTTGAATACGCGTATCCCCAGTTGCCACTTTAGAAACACCTTTATGTGTTACATACGCAATGATAATACCCTTACGAATATTTAGATCCTTAATTGGAACATCAATAAAACGACAATTGTCACGCACTCTAAACTCTAAAGCCTCTACCTTGTCATCCACCAGTTTGATCAAAGATTCAACGTTTGATCCAACCGTATTCTGCATAGCACGAACATACTGCACGATTTGGTTTGCGGTAATAAACTTAGGCGTAATTGAATTTTCAAGACCCAACTTTTCCAACAAGAAACCTAAAGAAACACGATTTACCTTAGGAAGCACATGCGTAACACCATGACTTTGCGCAAACATGGAAATAATGACATTCTCCTCATCATTATCTGTAAGAGCGATAAAGGCATCCATTTCCTCTAAGGATTCACTCAATAATAATTCATGATCCGTTCCATCTCCATGAATAACTGTTGCCTGTGGAAATTTTTCAACCAAGTTGATACACTTTTCTTTATTCAACTCAATAATCTTAACAGCCATACCCAATTCAAGTAACATGCTCGTCAAATAATATGTGATACGACCACCACCAACAATCATAACCTCATTGACTGTACGATCGCTTAAAATACCAATTTTAATAAAGAAACGCTCTAATTGCGTTGTTGAACCCGTTAATGTAAGACGGTCATTTGCATAAATCACCGTATTTCCATTTGGAATGATGACTTCACCATCACGCAAAATCGTCACAAACAAGACTTCCGTCTTAAAACGACGATTGATATCAACCACACGCATATTTATAAGTGGGGAATTCTCTGTTACCTTAACTTCAGCAAGCTCAATTCTTCCCTTCGCAAAAGACGATACTTTAATGGAATTTGAGAAACGAATCGCACGCAATATTTCACGAGCCGCCGCCTGCTCTGGATTGATACTCATACTCAATCCCAATTCATCTTTAATCAAACGAACTGTATTATTGTATTCTGGATTACGAATACGAGCAATGGTATGTCTAGCTCCCAATTTTTTTGCCAATAAACAACAAATAATATTCACTTCATCCGTTGATGTAGCCGCAATCAACAAATCACTCGAAGGTACACGTGCTTCTAATAATGTGTCTAAACTAGCACCATTTCCTTGCACACCAACAATGTCGAGTTGATTCATTGTACTCGATAATACATTCGCTTTATTTTCAACCACTGTAATATCATGACCTTCTTGATTCAATTGTTTCGCAATCGCAAAGCCAACTTTCCCATCGCCAACTACAATAATTTTCATATTTTCCTCCAAAAAAAATAAATTCCGATACGGAATCTATCTCAAGTATAATACAAAACAATATTAAAAACTAGTGATACAGAAAATATGTTCAATCTTCTTGCATTTTCAATTCATAGTGATATACTAGGCTATGCTGGATAATCAAATTACCCTTTTACCGCTTATCCAGCGTTTCCTATTTCTTGAGCTGATTTAGACGATCAGCTCTTTTTTTCGTTTTAACAATCGAGTATAATGCCCTTAGAAAGGTGCATGATTCATTTGCACGATCTTACCTGCTTATAGACGCTTTTTTTAAGGAGGGGTGTTATGAATACACAATTACTCGAAGCTTTATGCCAAGACTTTACAGCCATCTATCAATGCGACCTCATCCAAGATACTATCGATATCGTACGCTATGACAAAGGAACCCATACCGATACGGCCATGCAAACCATGGATCCCTATACACTTCATTCTTTTAGTAAAATGATACAATATTTTGAAAATCTTTATATTCAAGATTCCGCTCAAGAAAGCTTTTGGAAAGAATTTGAACCCCAGGCATTAATCGAAAAACTAAAAGACAACCCCATCTATTGCTACCATTGTCGTTTAAAGCCAAATCAAAACGGTAATGAATACCATTCTTTTCGAGCCATTAAACTCAATGAATCCAAATCTAGCTTTGAAGTTGTGATTGGCATTAAAGTCATGGATGATCTCATGGAAAAACAATATAAGAATGAAAAGCGCCTTCAACAACTCCTTGAAGAAAAGAAGCATCAAAAAGAAGAATTAGAAATCGCCTATAAACAAGCTTCTGAAGAAGACTCCATATTATTGGCATTATGCAATGACTATAGCGTTGTCTATGTATGCGATTTAGAAAAAGACGATTTAAAAGTCATCAAAGATACCAATCCCCATATTGCGGCTGGTTCTGAATTCAAATATTCAACAACCCTAGAAATATTTACTAAGATACAAGGAATTTATAAAGGCAATGAATCCTATGTTGAAAAGTTAGAGCGAACCAATCTAATACAAGCCCTAAAAGATAAGGATGAACTCTCTTTACAATTTTGTATCAATAAAGACCAAGACAATCCATCCTATATGGAAACGCGTGTTGTGAAAATCAAGTCCGATACTGGCTTTAAAATCATTCTAGGCTCACGTCATATTGATGATATTGTCAAAGAACGTGAAGAACGAAATAAACAATTGAATGAAGCCCTAAAAAAAGAGCGCACATACAATGAAATCATTCATGCGATTGGTTCAATTTATAAAAGTATCGCCACCATTGATCTAAAGAAACAAACCTATACCGTACTATCTTACAAGAGTGCAGACAAGAAAATTACGGAAACCGATTTTAAAGGAAGTATGGAACAATTAAAACAATATTATATAGCTAAAAATGGCTCATCCCCTTTTGTAGATGAAGTCTTAGAATTTATTGATCTAGACACAATCCCTGAGCGTATGAAAGGCAAAAACATTCTTACCCTAGAAATGAAAGGCCAAAATGGAAAATGGCATGCCTGCTCCATCATCCCACAAACCTATGACAAGAATCATAATTTGACTAATGTATTGATGACTCTATCTGATATTGATGATTTTAAGAAAAGAGAGCTCGAAGCCAAAGAAAAGCTAAAAGAAGCCGTCATTGAAGCCAAGCGTGCTAATCTTGCCAAGACAAACTTCTTACGAAGAATGTCCCACGACATACGCACACCATTAAATGGCATCGTAGGTATGATCAACCTATCTGAAAGATATATAAACAATACAGATAAGCTCTATGAATGTAAAGAAAAAGTATTGACCTCACTTGACTACTTGTTGTCGTTGATCAATGATATTCTAGATATGAACAAAGTAGAATCTGGTACACTTGTTTTAGAAAATAAACCATTCAACCTAATTGACATTCTTAATAAAATCATTGCGATTACAGAAACAAACTGCGAACAACACAACATACAATTCTTTGGCGGAAAAGATATGAGCAAGATCATCCATCGTAATTTTGTGGGTAGTGGTGAATATTTAAACCGCCTATTGATGAACATCGCTAGCAACGCCATTAAATACAACCGTGAAGGTGGCTCGGTTACATTATATTGCACAGAACTATCGAGTGATGATACGCATGCTCTATATGAATTTGTATGTAAAGATACAGGACTTGGCATGAGTGAAGATTTCCAAAAACATGCCTTTGAACCATTTACCTGCGAAGGTAAACCAACCACAACCGGATATAATGGTACAGGATTAGGTCTATCTATTGTCAAAGACATTGTAGAAATGATGCATGGTACGATACAAATGGAAAGTAAAGAAAATGTGGGTACAACATTTACGGTAACCCTTCCTTTACAGATAGATCCAAACCCCCAAATTATAAAACCCATTCAAACTAAGCCATTAAATCTTACAAATAAAAAAGCACTCCTTGTTGAAGACAATGATATCAACCTAGAAATCGCAACCATTCTGTTACAAGATTTAGGGCTTGATGTCTCGATTGCTCGAAATGGACAAGAAGCCGTTGATCAATTCAAAGAATCTAAGCTTAACACTTTCGATTATATTTTTATGGATATTATGATGCCAGTTAAAGATGGATTACAGGCCACAAGAGAAATTCGTGCCTTACCAAGAAACGATGCGAAAAGCGTACATATTCTTGCGATGAGTGCTAATGCATTTGAAAGTGATATTCAAGAATGCCTAAAAGCAGGTATGGATGGACATATCGCAAAACCAATCACTATGGAACTATTAAAAGAAAAATTAGCGAAATGAAAAGGGTGAGACAATCACCCTTTTAGTCTGCATATGGCTTTAAATAATATGCATTCAAAATTAAAATCTTATTATCAACTATACGAATTACATTCTCTTCTCTTAATCCACGCAAAATACGGTTGACGCTGTTTCTTGTAGAAATACCACAGAATCCTGCAATATCATCATTTGTGACCTGCATATCAATCAATATACCTTCCTCGTTTTCTTTTCCAAACAGAGAAATCAAATTATAAAGAAAGGCATAGATAGCGCCACTCTTTCCATTCATTGTCATACATTTTTGGCGGTATAGAGCTCTTTGTAGATTCTCACGATAGTGTGCCTCAATATATTCTTTGAGCTTTTCATCTTGCTTTACAGCCCTTGAAAAATCTTCTCGACTTACCAAACAAAAAGATGCCTCTTCACTTTCAACACGAATTCTTATACGATACGCAACATCTTCACGAAGTGTGTCGCACATTAACGAAAGAAGATTGGGCCCTTTGGCGTAAGTTATATTATATTCACGTCCATCCTCTAAAATGGAACTCACCTTTACGACACCTTCCTTTAAGAAAATCATCTTTTCTAAACCACACATTATAATATCATGGTTCTTTTTTGAAACAATTGGGACTTCCATCCTTTTCAGATATTGAAGCACATAGTCACAATTCATCTTCTTCACCTCTATCATTATTCCCATTGTATCATACTTCCGTAGAATCTTGTTAGCAATTGATATTTATTATGGTACGTGTTCCTTACATATACAATTATGGACAATTGTTTTTGTATAATACACAACAAGATGATATACTTATTTTTGCTGGATAGCTTGTCCAAAAAGTAATTTGCATATCCAGTTTCCTATGAATAGAGCTGAATTACTTGCCACATCATCTAGTTCAGCTCTTTTTTCATTTCAAAATCCATGATATAGTAAATAAAACTGGTTGTAACCAACTCATGATCGTCTTTCTTATAATGACCAGTTTTAAGAGTCGACATCCCACATTTTAAGTCGGCTCTTTTTATGTTGTATGAAAAAAGGCGGATTATGCATCCACCTTAACATCTACAAATTGTTTTAAATACTCGACATCCAAGACCATGATTTTATTATATAATGTGCGAATAACATTTTCTTCTCTTAAGCCACGCAAAATACGATTCACGCTATGTCTTGTAGAAATTCCACAGAAACCCGCAATATCATCATTTGTGATCTTTAAATCAATCAAAATTCCATCACGCGCTTCTTTTCCAAACATTGTAACCAAATAGTATATAAATGCACATACAGCTCCATTCTTACCATTCATCGTCATTAATTCTTGTCTTGAAATTGTTTCCGATAATTTCTTACGATAATACGTATTCACGTATTCTACCAACTCCGTATGTTCATTTAATAACTGATTGAACAATTCTTTAGAAACACAATAAAAACTAGCTTCATCACTCTCAACACGAATCATTAATGAAGAAAATTTACAATCAACAACTGCATCTTTAAACATAGATAAAATATCAAAGCCTTTTAAATACGCAATATTAAATTCACGTCCATCACGCATTAAAACGCTGACCTTCACAACACCTTCTTTTAAAATATATACATTCTCATCATCCATCTTTAAAAATGTATGTCTTCTTTTACGAATAACAGGCACTTCGTGCTCTGTAAAAAAGTCTAAAAATAATTCACGCCCCATAATTTAAATCACCCTTTGTCAATATGGTTTATTATAACACACTCCCAATTTGTATACGTTAACAAATCGCACAGTAAGAAAAAGAGAATAGACCTAAGCCTATTCTTCTATGAGTTCAAATCGATATTCCTGCTTCACATCCGGATACTTGTCATGATCTACTTTTGACACAAACATTTCATATGGACGAACAAAATACTTATAATCCCCATATAATGCTTGATAAACTACCATCTTCTCTTGCGTTTCCGTATGCATCGCAACACACAACACTTTATAGCTGTTTCCTTTAAAATGTCGATATATTCTATTTTCTATTACTTTCATTTGTTATTTTTTAATACTTTCATAAATTCTTTCCTACAACGTTGTTTGACGGATACACTTTAATTTTAAGAGTACCTGCGTTTCAAATAAGCTATTTTTTAGCACGCTAGATTGCCGTATATAAAAGACGCTTTTCTAACATATTCTTCGCAATACAGAATACCATTTGATATTCATTACCAATCAAAAAAATGTGATAACGCTATGGAAGTGCCTTTAATAATTGGGTGTAAAAGTATAGATCATCCTCATTTTTGTCGATGGCATCCTTTAGTAGCTTCTGCTTAACCCGTGATAGGTGCATATATGATCAAATATCCAGCTTTTTAAGAATTGCATCCATATTCCGTTTGCCATATACAATACGTAGAATGTAAATTATTTTTTCTCCCATATCTGGAAGATAGTACATGATATAATTTCCAACAAGTTTCCTTCGCACATTTTCTACTTGTAAAAATTCATTATGTACAAGAGAACCACTTTCAGGAAAAGCTCTTGTTTCTTCAATATTATCCTGCAGCTTATCTACAAAATCAGATGCAGCCTGTGGATTTGCGAGTACAACTGCGATATACGAGACAATCCCATCTAAATCAGATTCTGCTCTTTTGGTCAACCGATATCCAAATTTAGATGCCATACTTGCTCCTTACATTAGAAATTGCAGTGTCTCCGTCTACGGTGTTTCCGGATTTTGCATCTTCCAAACCTTCCAAAATAGTTTTTGCTTCATACATCTTTCTCATAGTTTTTTCATAATAATCGATGTCCATAACAACCAATCTGCCATATCCATTCTTGG